>Ga0207664_10001471_pt1 | contig 15453 bp, 13 predicted proteins | sample LARL83metaG_FD_184349 | JGI IMG/M metagenome (GOLD analysis project Ga0207664, IMG submission 184349) | Corn, switchgrass and miscanthus rhizosphere microbial communities from Kellogg Biological Station, Michigan, USA - LAR L8-3 metaG... | ecosystem: Host-associated > Plants > Roots >... | reverse complement strand
CAGCTTCGCGTAGATGGCGCGGTTGCCGCGGTAGTGCCGCAGGAATGCCTCGTAGGCGTGGTCGTAGACATCGCGGTGCGCGTCGTCCGGCTCGAACCGCTCGCTGACCCGGACTAGTCCGGGGATTTCCTCCCAGGTCACCGTGCCGGTGGCGACGCAGGCGAGCAGCGCCGCGCCGCGCGCGTTCGCCGCGGCGGGCTCGGCGACCTGGCCGATGGGACGGCGCAGGATGTCGGCCATCGTCTGGCACCACAGCCGCGACGTGGCGCCGCCGCCGATGAACCTGATGGGCCCGAGGCCCTCCGGCCCGGTCCGGCCGGTGAAGTGCTCGACGGCGTCTAGCATCCAGCGGGTGTTGTAGGCGATGCCCTCGAAGACCGCGCGGGCGAGGTCCTCGCGCCTGGTGCCGAGGGACAGGTTGAGCCAGCCGCCGCGCAGCGTCACGTCATCGACCGGGGTCCGCTCGCCGTTCAGCCACGGCGTGAAGATGACGCCGCGGCTGCCCGGCGGCGCGCTGGCCGCCAGCGCGTTAAGCTCGGCGAGCGCCTGCGCGGAACGGGCCGGGCCGTGCTGGTCGAGCACGTTGTCGATGAGCCAGTCGACCGCCTTGCCCGCCACGTTCTGTATGGTCGCGACCCAGTACCGGCCGGGCACCACGGACGGCATGGAGGCGATGTTGCGGAAGACGTCCGTCTTCTTACGCTGCACGTGACAGGTCAGCCACGCGCTGGTGCCCACGTACAGGTGCGGCACGTGGTCGCCCACTGCTCCGGCGCCGAGCGCCGCCGCGGTGGTGTCGCCGGTGCCCGCGACCACCGGCACGCCGGCCGGCAGGCCGAGGTCCGCGGCCGCCTCCTCGGTCAGCGTCCCGACGACGCTGGCCGGCGCGACGATCTCCGGCAGCTTGCCGAGGTCGATGCCCGCGGTGGCGGCCAGGCCCGCGTCCCAGCGGACGCGCCGCGGGTCGCGGTTGTCGGTGCACCAGCGCAGCACGGCCGTGTCCACGCCGGTCACCGCGCGGCCGCAGGCGCGCATGGTGAGGTACTCGGGGACGTCGAGCAGGTAGCGGGCCGCGGCGTAGGCGTCCGGCCGCTGGTTCCGCAGCCATAGCGTCTGGCCCACCGGGTCCTGGCCGGTCCGGGACGGCGCGCCGCCCGTCTTGGCGACCCAGGCGCGCAGCCGGCGCGGGCCGTACCCGCTGCCGGGCAGCGCGGGCCAGCCGCCGGTTACCTCCTGGGCGTACTGCGCGCCGCGCCCGTCCATCCAGATCAGCGCGGGATGGGTGGCCCGCCCGTGCTCGTCGACCGGCACGGTGCCGCCCCACTGGCTGGAGAAGCAGAGAGCCTGCACCCGGGTGGCGCTTCCCTGATGCCCGTCGAGCAGCTTGCGTACGCAGCCCGCGATCGCCTGCCACCAGTCCTCCGGGTCCTGCTCAGCGCCCCCGCCGGGCAGGATCCGCGTGGTCACGCTGGTGCTCTCCAGGCCGATCAGGTCGCCGCGGGCGGTCGCCAGCGCCACCTTGGGACCGCCGGTGCCCAGGTCGACCCCGATGACGAGCGGCCGCACCGCGGAGACCCCGGTCATGCCGCGGGGATCTTCGCGAACACGCGCTCGAAGCCGGCGAGTGCCTCATCGATGACCTCGTCGGTGTCGGCCATCGAGGTGTACATCCGTGAGCCGGCCAGGGTGACGATGCCCTCGGCGGCGAACGCCATCGACATGTGGCCGAGCATGTCCTTGCGCGGGCCGAACTCGGTGAAGAACGCGGGGTCGCTCAGGCTCATGTGCAGGATGCCCGAGGTGTGCAGGTGCACGATCGATCCGAAGTTGTAGGTGACGTACGGCAGGTCGTACCGGCCGATCAGCACCTCGAGCCCGGCGCGCAGCCGGTCGCCCGCCGCGCCGGCCTTGGCCGGGGCGTCCGTGCGGTCCATCTCGAGCAGGGCGTGGTAGCCCGCGGTGCAGGACAGCGGGTTGGCCGACAGGGTGCCGCCGGTGAGCGCCCGCTGACCGCCCGCGGTGAGCCCGCCGGCGTAGACCGCCATGACCTCTTCGCGGCCGCCGACGCCGCCGGCGGCCGGGTAGCCGCCCGCCACGCACTTGCCGAACACGGTCAGGTCGGGGGTCACGCCGTAGTACCCCTGCGCGCCGCCCATGCCAAGGCGGAACCCGGTGACGACCTCGTCGAAGACGAGCAGCGCGCCGAACTCGTCGCACAGCTCGCGGACGGCGGCGTTGAAGTCGCGCTCGACCGGGTGGCTGCCCGACTCGGGTCCCACCGGCTCGAGTAGGACGGCGGCGGTGCCGCCCGCCTCGGCGTTGGCGGCCAGCTTGGCCCGCAGCGCCCCCAGGTCCCCCGGCACGATCTCGCTGGTCGCGGACAGCGCCCCCGCGGGGATGCCGACCGCCTCGAGGCTCCCGGTGCCGGGGATGCGCAGGCCGTAGACGACCTGGTCGCTCCAGCCGTGATAGGCGCCGCCGATCTTGATGATGTTCGCCTTGCCGGTGAAGGCGCGGGCCGCGCGGATCGCCGCCATGACGGCCTCGGTGCCCGAGCCGAGCATGCGGAACTTGTGCACGCCAGGCATGAAGTCGTGGATGAGCCTGGCCAGCGCGGTCTCGCTGGAGTGCAGCATGCCGGTCACCGGGCCGCAGCTGGTGAGCAGCTCGATGACCTTCTCCCTGACCGGCGCGTAGTTGGACCCGAGCACGGTCGGGCCGCCCGCCTGGAGGAAGTCGACGTACCGGTTGCCGTCCGCGTCGTGCAGGTACGCGCCGTTGGCGGCGACGATGTCCAGCGGCCACGGGTCGTTCAGCGCCAGGTTGTGCTGCACGCCGCCGGGGATCGCGGCCTCCGCCTCGGCCGCCGCGGCGCGCGACGCGGGGGTGTGCTCGGCGTACCAGGCGTGGTACTCCTCGAGCTGCTCCTTCGTCAGGGTCCGCACCGGGGTCGAGGTCAGCTTGTCGAGCTGGGCCTGGACCGCCGGGACGTCGGGGTACTCGCTGATGCCGTAGCGGCTGGTCATCGTCGTCGCCTTCTTCTGCCTGGTGCCGTTACCTGGTGCCGTCGAGCTTCTTGGTCGTGCCGTATCCGGCCGTGAGCGCGGCCGTGATCACGTCTTCCTGCTCCTGCTGCGTGAGCTCGCGCGGCGCCTGGCCGGTCACCGCCGAGAGGAGCAGCGCCTGGTGGTAGACCTGCGCCGCCCATTCGAGCAGCTCCAGGTGGTCCACGGCCTTGGCCAGGCTTGACCCGATCGCGATGGACCCGTGGTTGCGCATCAGCGCCGCCTGCTTGAACTCAAGCGCCTTGACGACGTGGGCGGCCAGCGCGTCGGTTCCGTAGCAGGCGTACGGGGCGACGCGGACGGTGCCGCCGAGGCTCAGCATCCCGTAGTGCACGAGCGGGATCTCGTCGGCGACCAGCCCGATCGCCGTCGAGGTGGTCGCGTGCGTGTGCGCCACGGCGGACGCGAACGTCCCGCGGTAGATGGCCAGGTGCAGCGGCACCTCGCTGGTCGGGGCCAGGTCGCCGTCCGCGATCGCGCCGTCCAGGTCGATCACCGTCATCTGGCCGGCGGTCAGCTCGCCGAGCGCGCCGCCGGTGGGGGTGACCGCCACCAGGTCGCCGACGCGCACCGACAGGTTGCCGCCGGTGCCGATCACCAGTCCGCGGGCCGCGAGCCGCCGCCCGGCCTCGGCCAGGGCGTGGCGCTCCTCAGCGAGCAGCAAGGGTCCTCCTAGAAGATGAACATGATCGTCAGTTCATGTTTATCAGAGAAACCGTCCAGGTCAAGCCGGGCTGCTCGACGTCTGGATTCCGCGCGGCCGGACCGCAGACAGCTGGACGGGCTTGCGCGGAGTGCAGATCACCGCCACGCCTGGCGGCGGCTTCCGGCTCACCGGCACCGCGGCCGGCGCCTACACGCTCAGCGTCCAGTGAACGGGCGGAAGCTATCAAGCACCGCGCCGAGCATCTCCCGTTGCCGGCCAGCGGTCACCTGGCCGGGGTAGAGGACCCGCTGGGCGCTGAGCCCGTCGATCAGCACGAGCAGCTGGTGCGCCGCCACGTCGAGGTCCACCCCGTCGCGCAGCTCGCCAAGCTCCCGCGCTTCGGCGAGGTGGGCGCGCAGCCGGCGGGCGAACCGGTCGAACTCGGCGTTCTGCACCGTGCGCAGGTCCGGGTTGCCGAGCGCCCGCCCCCAGAAGCTGATCTCGATCTGCGCCTCGAGGTCGCGCTCGTCGTCAAGCGGCAGCGCCTCGAGCATGACGACGCGGAGCGCGTCGAGCCCGGTCCGGCCGGCCGCCTCGGCCTCCATCCGGGCCGCGACCCGGCGGTGCGACAGCATCAGCGCCGAACCGAGGATGTCGGCCTTGTCGTCGAAGTAATGCGCGAGTATGCCCGCCGAGCAGTGCGCCTCGCGGGCGATGGCCCTGATGGTGGCCTTCGCGATGCCGTCGCGCGCGATCACCCGCCAGGTGGCGGCAAGGATCTCGTCGCGCCGCTCTTCCCAGTCAACGATCTTTGGCATGACGCTCAGTCTCCCAAACCGGTCGCCGCAACATCTGTTTTTTTATCGGACGTCCGTTTAATATCCCCTCAACGTACCGCACGGACGCGGTACGCACGGGAAGGACGCCGCGCCCATGACCAGCCAGCCGCGCGAAGCCGCCGCCACCAGGCCGCTCGGCCGGGTGACGGTGCTCGGGGCGCACATACTCGACGTGCTCGGCCGGCCGGTCGAGGCCATACCGCCCGGCCAGGGCAGCGCCCGGCTCACCGAGATCAGGGCCACGGCCGCGGGCACCGCCGCCGGCACCGGCATCGATCTCGCCAAGCTGGGCGCCGACGTGCTCGCGGTGGGCGCCATCGGCGACGACCTGCTCGGCGACGTGGTCGCCATCGCGCTGACCAGGCACGGCGTCGACACCAGCGGGCTGGCCCGCAAGAGCGGCGTCCAGACGTCGGCCACCATCCTGCCGATCAGGGCGAACGGCGAGCGCCCGGCGCTGCACGTGCCCGGCGCGACGCGGCTGCTCGAGCTCGCCGACGTCGACCTGGACCGGGTGCGGGGCAGCCGCGCGCTGCTCATCGGCGGGCCCGACGCGCTCGGTGGCATCGTCGGCGACGGGCTGGCGCAGGTGGTCGCGGCGGCCCGGGCCGGCGGCGCGCTCGTCGCCGTGGACGTGCTGCATCCAGGCAGCCCCCGGGACCTCGAGCGGATCGCCGGGCTGCTCGCCGCGGCGGACTGGTTCCTGCCGAACGGCGACCAGCTGCTCGCGCTCACCGGCCGCGACGACCTGCCCGCCGCCATCGCGGACATCCTCGCGCTCGGCGCCGGCGGCGTGGCCGTCACCTGCGGCGCGGACGGCTGCCTGGTCGCCTGGCCGGGCGGCGCGCCGGTGGCACTGCCCGCCATCCCGGTCGACGTGGTGGACACCACCGGCTGCGGCGACGCCTTCACCGCGGGCATGCTCGCCGGGCTGCTCGCCGGGGCCGGCTTCGTCGACGCCGCGTGGCTCGGCATTGCCTGCGGCTCCCTCGCCGCCACCGGCCTCGGGTCGGATGCCGGCATCGAGAGCCTCGGCCAGGCCCTTGACTTCCTCGGCCGGACACAGCCCGATGTGGCCGGCCGGATCAAAGCAGCGACACAAACACGTGAAAAGGAGAGGGTCCATGACTGAGCAGCCCCACGGGACGACAGAGCAGACCGTGGACCAGCGGCTGCGGGAGCGCGCACGGGCCGTTATCCCGGGCGGGATGTACGGGCACCAGTCCACCGCGCTGCTGCCCGCGGCCTTCCCGCAGTTCATGCGGGGCGGGCGCGGGGCGCGGGTCTGGGACGTGGACGGCAACGAGTACGTCGACCTGATGTGCAGTTACGGGCCCGTCGTGCTCGGCCACAAGCACCCCCGGGTGGAGGAGGCGGTGGCCGCGCAGGCCGCGCTCGGCGACTGCCAGAACGCTCCCGGCCCGGTCATGGTGGACCTGGCGGAGCTGCTTGTGCGGACCGTCCGGCACGCGGACTGGGCGATGTTCGCCAAGAACGGCACCGACGCCACCACCATCTGCTGCACGATCGCCAGGGCGCGGACCGGGCGGAGCAAGATCCTGGTCGCCTCCGGCGCGTACCACGGCTCCGCGCCCTGGTGCACGCCGCGGCCGGCCGGCGTCACCCCGCAGGACCGCGCCAACCTCGGCTACTACGCCTACAACGACCTGGAAAGCGTGCGGCAGGCCGCCGCCGAGGCGGGCGACGACCTGGCGGGCATCCTGGTCAGCCCGTTCAAGCACGACGCCGGCCACGACCAGGAGCTGGTCGATCCCGAGTTCGCCCGCGGCCTGCGCGCGCTGTGCGACGCCACCGGGGCCGCGCTGATCCTCGATGACGTGCGCTGCGGCTTCCGGCTGCACCTGGGCTCCAGCTGGGAGCCGGTCGGCGTGGACCCCGACCTGTCGGCGTGGAGCAAGGCGATAGCGAACGGCCACGCGCTCGCCGCCGTGCTCGGCAACGACGCGTTCCGCGGCGGGGCACGGCAGCTGTACGTCACCGGCTCGTTCTGGTTCTCCGCCGTCCCGATGGCGGCCGCCGTCGCCACCATCACCGCGCTCGGCGAGGAGCGGGCGGTCGAGGCCATGGACCGGGCCGGCGCCGCGCTGCGCGCGGGGATCCTGGCGCAGGCGCACGCGTGGGACCTGTCGGTCAGCTACACCGGCCCGGCGGCGATGCCGTACCTCTCCTTCGCCGGGGACGATGACCGCCGGCTGGCCGACGTGTTCGCGGCCGAGGCCCTGCGCGGCGGCGTCTACCTGCATCCGCGGCACAACTGGTTCGTTTCCGCCGCCATGACCGGGGGCGACATCGCGCGGGCGCTTGAGGCGACGGACATGGCGTTCGCCGCCGTCCGCAAGCAGGCCGGCCACTGAGAGCAGCACGACCGAGATAGCGAAACCGAAAGTAGGTCACATGTCCAACACAGCAGCCGGGCCCGGCCCGGCAGCGCCCGCCCCCGTTCCGTCAAAACGAGCGGATTCCCCGGAGTCGATCGTCGAGCGGGCTGGCTACAAGCCGGAACTGCGGCGGTCGCTGCGGTTCTTCTCGATGTTCGCGATCGCGTTCTCGATCGTTTCCATCACCACGGGAATCTTCCTGAACTACGGGTTCGGCCTCGCGTACTGGGGGCCCGCCTCCATCTGGACGTGGCCGATCGTCGGCGTCGGCAACCTGATGATCGCCCTGGTGGTCGCCGAGCTCGGCACCCGCATCCCGCTGGCCGGCTACGCCTACCAGTGGAGCGCCCGGCTGGTGAACCCCACCTACGGCTGGTTCGTCGGCTTCGCCGGCCTGCTCTACATGGCCGTCGGCGGCGGCGCGATCATGCTGCAGGTCGCCGCGCCGCTGCTGCTCAGCGAGTTCAACGTGGACAACCCGAGCGCGCACCTGGTGCTCGCGGTGGCGATCGTCTTGATGCTGCTGCCCGTGGTGATCAACCTCATCAGCATCCAGGTGGCGGCCCGCGTCAACAACATCGCGGTGTTCACCGAGATCATCGGGACCGTCGTGTTCGGCGTGCTGCTGCTCGTGCTGTGGGGCGTCAAGTCCAAGCCGGAGCAGTACGGCGCCGGCATCCTCACGAACACCACCTCCATTTACCACAACCCGACCTGGTACGCCTTTACCCTGGCCGGGCTGCTCGGCGCGTTCACCCTCGTCGGCTTCGAGCTCGCCGCGGACATGTCCGAGGACGCGGTGGACCCGCGCCGCAGCGTGCCGCGCGGCGTGCTGTGGGCCGTGCTCGGCTCGGTCGTGCTCGGCATGGTCGCGCTGATCGGCTTCACGCTCGCCATTCCCGACCTCAAGACCGTTGAGCAGGCGCCGCTGCCGCTTCTGGCGATCGCGGGCTACTGGCTGCCGTCCTGGCTGGTGAAGGTGTTCGTGGCGTTCGTGGTCTTCTCGATGTTCTCGATCCTCGTCGTCGGCAGCGGCGCGCAGGCCCGGCTGGTCTACTCGCTGTCGCGGGACAACATGCTGCCGTTCTCCGGCGCGCTGCGTAAGGTCCACGCGCGCAGCCAGACGCCCGTGGTGGCGCTGCTCGTGTTCGGCGTGATCGACCTGGGCGTGATGATCTACGGCTACAACCAGCCGAGCTCGTTCGGCACGCTTGTCGGCGCGACCGCGATCATCCCCTACATCATCTACTTCCTGATCACGCTGGCCTACGCGATCAGGCGGCGCACCACGGACAGCATCCCCGGCGCGTTCACGCTCGGCCGCTGGGCGTGGCCGGTCATCGGGTTCGTGCTCGTCTACACCGTGGTGATCATGGTGGCGCTGTCGTTCCCCGCCCCGTTCCACGGCTCGGACAAGGTGCTCGGCTACGGCCTGGTGCTCGCCGCGCTGTGGTACTTCGGCGGGCTGCTGCGGCGCCTGCGCAACGGGACGGCCGGGGTGAAGCCGGCCAGCGACCTCGTCGACCAGGACTAGCAGGCCGGCCACGAGGAACACGCCGTAACACTGAACGGGCGCGGGTTACACCTCCCGCGAACCGCTGACCCAGGCGCCAGCGCTGGCCGGGACCCGGTGGTTCCGGCCAGCGCAGCGTGCGACAATCGGCACGTGCCGGAACTACTTGAAGTGCAGCGGGCCATCGCCGCGCCGCCGGAAGCGATCTTCGCGGTGCTCACCGACCCCAGGGGACACGTCGCGATCGACAGCTCCGGCATGCTGATGGAGGCCAGCGGAGACGTCGTCACCAAGGCGGGCGACACCTTCGTGGTGCACATGGACCGGGAAGCGCTCAACGACTACCCGCTCGGCCTCTACGACGTCACCGTCGAAATCGTCACATTCGATCAGGACAGGGAAATCGCCTGGACCGTCCTCGGCCGGCTCAACATCGGCCACGTCTACGGGTACCGGCTTGAGCCGATCGACGCGGGCACGCTCGTGACGTCGTACTACGACTGGTCGGCAATCGAGCAGAGCTGGCGGGACGCCGCGATTTTCCCGGTGGTGCCGGAGAGCGCGCTGCGCGCAACGCTCGGGATCCTGGCCCGCACCGTCGCCCCCGGCAAGCCACGCCCGGCGCTTTAACCCGGCTGGTCCCTCGCGAATCGGTCGTAACGCTAACAATTCGCCGCCTTTATCTGTATCGTCCATGTCTGTGAATGCGGGCGGGTACGGCGGAGCGCGCGCTGAATCGCGCCTTCGCGCTGCCGTCAACGCCCGGCTTGAGGAGATAAGCTTCCGGGCCGGCGTGATGGCCGCGATGATCGCGCTTCTCGCCCTCGCGGCCATCGCTACGGCCGGAGTGTTCGCGGCCACGCTGAGCCTTGGCGGCACCGCGGTCGCCGCCCAGGGCGCGCCGCGCACGACCGCCGCACCCGCGACGGCCCCGACCGCTACCGCACCCACAACTTCCCTGACGACCGCCGCACCCACGACGGCCCCGACGACCGCCGCGACTGCGCCGCCCAGCACGTCGAGTCAGCCGCATGCGACCGCCGCGCCGCAGGCGACGCATCCCGTGACGGCCGCCATCGCAACCCCGCGGTCCGCCGCCGGATCACAGCCCTGGACGCAGGCAGCCCGCTCGCGGTTCAGCTCCGGGTACTACGGGCGGGCGGGCTTTGGCAGCCATGGATCCTGGTACAACGGCCAGGGATCCTGGTACGGCGGCTGGCAAGGGCACGCCGGTCCCGGTTTCCGCGGCGGAGGATTCGGTTCCGGCCCAAGAGGCTTCGGCCGCCCGTAGCGTAACCGCCTCCGGTGACCCCTCCCGCAACTTATACCGCGTATGGCGGGACAAAACGGTTGATAACGACGCGATTTTTGCCCACAACGCAGTAGAAGTTCCCGAGGCGGGCACTGCGGGCGTCACCTAGGTGGGTGTACCGATCTGCCCACCTCGTTCCTTCGGTGACGACTGATTACCAAAGTTACGGGAATACAGAGCATGGGACTCTGAGGCAATACGAACGGTCTGAGTTCTATAGGGCCGTAAGACTGCCTCGGGGCGTAAGGGGGAGGAAATGGCCACTTGGCTTCAACGCTGGTAATCGGTGAGGCGCGGCAGCAACTCCGGCCGCATCCGCACCGGACCAGTGCATGGATCCTGTCCTGCAACATGGAGTAGCACCGTGGCTCACGCGGGAGCCTGACAAGCCCCGCGAGCGCCTGCACGGTCCGGTCGTCACGCCATCACGACGGCTATACGTGCCAGGGGGCACACCATGCCCAATCACCTTCTGCACTCGGATGGCGGGCAGGCGATCGCTCTGCTCGTCCTCATCGTCGGCGGCATCTGCGTCAGGTTCTGGCGAATCACGCTTTCGATCGTGGCGGCGCTGTTCATCGGCACCGCCCTCATCGCTCTCAGCGTGATCACCGACCTGCACATAGCGCACCAGGTCACCATGTACCTGCGTGATCTGGGCCGCATCGTCGGATAGAGGCGCGGAAGCGCCGGCCGGACCGTGGCAACGGTCCGCAGCATACCGGCACCGCTGCCGCCGGGGCGCCACGCGCTCCGGCGGCAGCCTTTCGTAGGGTTACCTCGTGAAGTTCTCGCTCTGGCCAAGAAACAACTGGGCCCCCGCCGACCTGTTGCCGGAAGTGCGGGCGGCCGACGACGCCGGCTGGCACGGCATCTGGTTCGCCGACCACTACATGCCGAACACCAGCGACGGGACGCCCGCGCGCGGCGACGCGTACGAATGCTGGGCGCTGCTGCCCGCTCTGGCCGCGGTCACCTCGCGGGTGCGGATCGGCACGCTGGTGTCCCCCACGTCGGTGCACCACCCCGCGCTGCTCGCCAAGCGCGCCGCCACGATCGACCGGCTGTCCGGCGGCCGCATGGTCCTCGGACTCGGCGCGGGCTGGCAGGTCAATGAGCACCACGCCTACGGCATCGAACTCGAGCCCCCGGGTAAGCGGGTGAGCAGGTTCGAGGAAGCCGTTCAGGTCGTCCGCTCCATGCTCGCCGAGGACGTCACCACGTTCCACGGCGCCTGCTACAACATCACTGACGCGCCGTGCGATCCGAAGCCGGTCCAGGCGCCGCTGCCCATCCTGGTCGGCACCCGCAGCCCGCGCATGCTCCGCATAACCGCGCGCTATGCCGACGAGTGGAACACCTGGGCCACGCCGGAGGAGGCCGCGGTGCACCGTGCGGCGCTGATGGCAGCCTGCGAGGCGGCTGGCCGGGACCCCGCGACGATGCGGACGACGGTCAACGCCCTCATCGACCTCGACGGCGGGCCGCCGTCGGCCGGCCGCGCCGTCCTGGCCGGCTCGGCCGGTCAGCTGACCGACCAGCTCGGCCGTTACGCCGACCTCGGCTTTGACGAGTTCATCCTGCCCGACTGGAACCTGGGCGCGGACGCGTCCGAGTGCGCCGACAACATAGCCAGGATCAAGGGCGAGGTGATAGACGGCATGGGCGGACCCGGCGGCACCTGACCGCCGGGTCCGCGCCCGTGTCGCTGGCCGGCTACCAGCGCCGGCCGGCTACCAGTAGTGCCGGCGGCCGCCGACGGCGCGGCCGGTCGCACCGAGCAGGGCCAGGATGAGGCCGACGACCAGCACGATGATGCCGATCGTCCAGAGGATCGCGATCTTCGCGACGAAGCCGATAATGAGCAAGATAAGTCCGAGGATGATCATCGGAGTCTCCTATTCAGCGGGTAGGTCCTTGGTCCCGGGCCTTTAACGACTGCTCCGAAAACGCGTTTTCAAACGCGCTGTCCGCCGACGAATGCCGTTAAGGCTTCGTGGCCTGCTATCACAGGCCGTCCCAGCCGGCCGCCGCAGCCAGCCGCCGCGGTCAGCCGAGAGCGAGGGCGATGGCGTGCAATGCCAGCCCCACTCCTGCGCCGACCACCGTGCCGTTGATGCGGATGAACTGGAGGTCACGCCCGAGCAGCAATTCCAGCTGGGTCGATGTCTCGGCGGCGTCCCACCGCTGAATGGTCCCGGTGACCAGGCCAGCCAGCTCGTCGTGGAACTGCTCGGCGAGGGTACGGGCGCCCGACTCGACGACCCGCTCCAGGCTTTCCTGCAGCGCGGGGTCGTCGCTGAGCCTGCGGCCCGCCGCGGTCAGCGCGCCGGCTAGCCGGCGGCGCAACTCCGAGTCGGGGTCGGCCGCCTGGACGCGCAGCGTCTCCTTGGTGTTCTTCCACAGCCACGAGGTCCAGTCCCGCAGCCCGGAACTGGCCAGCAGGTCGCGCTTGATGCTTTCCCCGCGCTCGCGCAGCTCTGGTGACGTCTTGAGCCGTTCGGGAAGGCCGGCGACCCACTCCTCGAACTGCCGCCTGGCGTCGTCCTCGGGGTCATCGGCCATCGCGGCCAGCCGCTCGCGCAACCGGGCGTACAGCCGGTCGAACGCCCGGCCGTAGACCGCGTCGGGCAGCCAGCGAGGCGCCTCGGCCTCAAACCGGTCCTTAAGCTCGTCGTGATGATCGGCGAGGTAGCGATCGGTGGCCGTGACGAGGCCGTTGAACAGCACGGCGTGATGGCCGCCGGCGATCACTATGCCCACCGCCCGCCCGGCGAGCGGCGCCACCTCGACGGCGGCCGCCGCCCTGCTCACCTCGGCGGTGAGCACGCTCTGCACGTCCTCGTCACGCAGCGTCCCGGCCAGGGTGACGACGAGGTCCGCGGCGTGGCCCGCGAAGCGCGCGGCATGGCCTTCATCCGATAGCCACGCGGCCAGCCGGGGCGCCGGGCCGGCCGAGCGGATGCGCTCGGCGAGAACGTCGCCGTTCAAGAAGTTCTCCTGCACGAACTGGCCCAGGGTCGCGGCGAACTGGTCCTTGCGCTCGACGATGATCGCCGTGTGGGGTATCGGCAGGCCGAGCGGCCGGCGGAAGAGGGCGGTGACAGCGAACCAGTCCGCGACACCGCCGACCATGGCCGCCTCGGCGCCGGCCTGCACGTAGCCGAGTAGCGTGCCGTGGGCGCCGAACGCGGTCACCGCGATGAACACGCCCGTAACCGCCGCGAGCAGCGCGGTAGCCCGCCGCCGGGCCGCCACCAGGCGCTGGGTGCGCAGTTCGAGTGACTGGCGCTCAAGCCTGGTTGCCGGTGAAGCGGCCTTCGCCGCGGCAGGTTCCATCTAGCCCCCGGTCAGTCCGCGGCGCACAGGCGGCAGCCGCGTTGGGCGAGCAGTTCTCAGGGCAAGCAAGCATCAGTCTTGCAGAATCCCCCGACATGCTCGAATCAGGAGCATGCCAAGCCCAAGCCCACGTCGGGCCCGAGCATCAAGCAGAACGGGAGCGTGTTTCTCCGCTCAGCCGAACACGTCACTTCTTCCTGGCGACGCCGCCAGAGAAGCTGTGTTGGATCCCAGGGAAGGGCTCGCGGCCCGGTTCGGCGGAACGCCAGTCCAGCAGCGACACCAGGCCCGGCTCGATCATTTCCCAGTCACCGAACCAGGCCATGATGTCGCTGTCCTCGCGCCACCGCCCGGAGCCGAGCGTGCCCACAAGCAGGGCCTCGGCGCGAAACGCAATACCTGCGCGACGAATTCGCGATCGGCAGCGAAGTTGTCCTTCCCGCCGAGCATGCAATCGTATACGCGAGCGATATTCGGCTTGCTTATGTCGATGCTCGCGTACCTGCTGTTCCAGGGCGGATCGCCTGCGGCCATTGAAGGCTCCATCCCGCTGAAAATGCTCGATGAGAGCATAGCGGCTGGTCCGCGCAAGGTTCGCGATTTCGGCACTGCGTGCCCAGACCAGAAAACGTTTCGCTCTCGACGTCTTTCCGCACCGCATGGCAATCTGAATTCAGGAACGCCAATATCTCGGCCGGCTTGGGTCGGCGGGCCTGGCGTTTACTGCGGTTACGGGAGGTGCGGGTGCGGGTGGTGTCGTCACACGCATCGGTGCAGGCGGGCTGGCAGCGGTATGCCTGGCTGCTCCCGGCCGCGCTCACCGCGACGGCGATCGCCGTCCTGTGCTGGGCCGCCTGGGTCTACGGCCATCAACCGCACTGGCTTGACGGGGCCGGCGCCTGGTGGCACCCGCTGCTGCGGACGGACCAGGACTGGACGCTCGTCGTCACGATGGCGCTGCTCGTGACGGGTCTTAGCGCCTACTGGTGGCCACGCCGACGGGATCAGCCGCGCGTCGCCATCGAGCTGATCACCGTTGTCGTGCTCGTCGTGGTCGCCGCGGTCCTCGGCACCGTGTCGTACCTCCCCTGCCGCGGCCAGGTGAGCACCCTCGGCATGATGTTCTGGATACTGCAGCTGTACGTGGGGCAGCCACCGAACATCTACCAGAACGTGACTCCGCAGGGGTTCTGCGGCGGGCCACCGCCGCTCGCGCTGCAACTCGGTCAGATCGACGGCCTTGGCGCGACGCTGATCGGTGCGGTCGCCGTGGCCGCGGTGCTCTGGCGGCAGCCGCTCGACCGGCTGCAGTCCAGGTTCGCGCGCGACGCGACCATCTTCACGGGCCTCAGCCCGGCGACCCTTCCGCTGCTCAGGCGGCTCGCCCGGGAGGCGCGCAGCCCGCGCGACATCATCGTGATCGAGCCGGACGGCGACAACCCCCTGCTCGATGAGGCGAAGCTCACCGGCGTGCGCGTGGTCATCGGTGACCCGGCCTCGCCGCGCCTGCAGCGGCCGATCATCTCCGGATTGCGCGGCTGCGCGCTCAGCTACCTGTACGCGCTGCGGGACAGGGTCCCTGACAACGAGGCCGTCGTCATGACGGCCAAGGATGTTCTCCAGCGTTACCAGCCAGATCCGGACCGCCAGCCGCACCTGGTGGTGCTCATCAACGACCCGAGGCACGCCGACCACTGGCGCGGCACGCACAGCGGCACACCAGGCGGCTGGTTCGAGGACGCGCTCAGCTCGGCCGAGTCCACCGCCCGGGGCCTCGTGTCGCAGGTGCTGCGCACCCGGCCCAGGCACCTGCTGGTGTGCGGGGACAGCACCCTGACACTGGCCATCCTGCTCGAACTGGCCCGCCGCGCCTGGGAGCAGACGGAGCTCGTGAAGGCGGCGGCGGCCGGCCGGGCGGCGGTGCCCGGCGTGCCACCGCCGCGGGACGCGCCCGCTCCGCTGCGGCTGGCCAGCGTGGCACTGCTCGACTTGCGGTCACCTGACATCAGGCGCGAGTACCTGGCGTCCGCCCCGATCGCGCTACTCGGCTCGCTGCCCGTCGTTAACGCGCATCCGGTCCGCTGGCGCGATCACCTGCTGCGCACCCTCGACGCGATGGATCAGGCCCAGGCGCGGGAGACCGCCGTCATCATCGCGGAGGGCCCACCGGGGAGCGGGGTGCACGAGGCGGGGCGGGTCGCCCGGCTGCACCCGGAGACCCCGGTGTTCGTCCTCGCGTCCGCCGGCGACGGCATGGGCAGCGCGATCTTCGACCTGCTGCACCCGTTCGAGCACGGCCTGCTCATCGAGGGCGACGTGCCCGAGGACACCTGGACGCGC
>Ga0207664_10001470_pt1 | contig 15455 bp, 27 predicted proteins | sample LARL83metaG_FD_184349 | JGI IMG/M metagenome (GOLD analysis project Ga0207664, IMG submission 184349) | Corn, switchgrass and miscanthus rhizosphere microbial communities from Kellogg Biological Station, Michigan, USA - LAR L8-3 metaG... | ecosystem: Host-associated > Plants > Roots >... | reverse complement strand
AGTGTCGCATTTGGATACCCCCCCAGGGTATGCGGCAGATGGTTAGCGGCGCTAACGACCTGGGATCTGCGGAAATCCGCTACCCTCTGTAATGGTAACGCTAGGTAATGGTTTTGCGGTCATTACCCGGAGTAATGGCGCGTAGGGGAAACGCATTTCCTAAGGGGGTCTAGCGGTCGGACAACGATACCCCCGTAGGGTATGGTTGGCACTGCATCGCAAGCGCTTGCCAACCATTTAGGAGGCCATTATGGCCATTCGCGTAATGCTGGACACAAACGACCTGTCGGCACTCGATCCAGCGTGTGAATTGCTGGCGACATATTCGGATCTGGTGCCGAATCCTGCGGAACTTGAATCTAAGTTCCCGCACTCGCGCATTATCCTGATTGACCGGGGATTGGGCGACCCCAGCGGAAAGGCTAGCGTAGCCGATATCGAAACCGGCGCGCTCACTATCCAGGACGTACCGGGGTGGCTTGACCGCAAGAAGACGGAAGGTATCGACTTCCGAACCATTTACGAGTCGCGTGGCGAGTTTGATGCTATCGCTGCGGCGGCAGGGCACAGGTCATTCTGGCATTGGGTTGCCACGCTTGACGGGACGGCGTTCATTAACCGTTTCAAGGCCCTACATGGACCGGCGGCAGTTCAGATTCTGCCAAGCTCCAAACTGGACTACCACGCGGATCTGAGCCTCGTATTCGAGGACGGCTGGAATCCAACCCGCCCCAGCCTTAACCGCAGTGGGTTGCGGCGCGAAGTGAACGCTGCCATTTCCAGTGCGTCGAGCGCGGTATCTGACCTGCACCGGATAGCGTCGCTGATCTAGGGGCAGCGGCGCGCAGTAAGGGGGTCACCCGTTGGGGGGGGTGGCCCCCTTACCTGTCTTTAAGGGGGAGAAATGCCCTATGCAGAACGCACGCGCATGTGCTGGAAATGCCGTAAGAAGTTTACGGCGCGCATGAAACCGACAGGCCCGGTATATTGCGTGCCGTGTAAAATAGACAATGCCACCGATGCGGCTTTGCAGATGGCGCGTAAAGAGGGGCCGTACTACGATCGGTGGATAGCAAGCGGCGGGCCACAGGGGCGTCCACCGCTACCAACGGACCCTTAACGGGGCATGTCATTACGGGGGCGTTATGTCCAAGCTCGACAATCCGTCCGCTGCCGCGCAGCAGTGGGCGACTCGTCTCGGTGGCGCAACTCAGGCGTACACCGATGGCGTCAATGGCGTTACTGTCGCACCAGGCCAGTTGGCCGCCGCTGCGGGAGATCGCTGGCTCGCCAATACGCAGGCGTCTCTTCCGCGCTTTAAGGCCAATTCTGCGGCCGTATCGCGCGAGATGTGGCAGCAGGCTGCGGTTACCAAGGGTGCGCCTAGGCTGGCTTCTGGTGCCACCGCCGCGCAGCCGAAGATGGAAACCGTCTTTACCAAGCTCTTCCCGACCATTCGCAACGTTCGCGCTTCTCTTCCGGCGCGTGGCGACATCAACCAGAACATCGAGCGTTCGCGGCAGTTCGCGCTCAAGATGAATGCCGCTAAGGGCTCTTTCAAGTAGGCATACGGCAGTAGCCGTTTAGCCAGAGCCTTTTAAGGGGGCAACATGTCTGGTAAGGCAGTAGACACCGTCTTGCTTTTCAGTACGCAGGCCGGTGCCGGAGCATTCCCGCAGACGCTTAACCCGGCAACGGGTGATAGCCTAACCATTCGCGGTACCGTGGGTGAATCCAAGGCGCGCCTTATGGCGTTCATTACCCAGTCGGACGCTGCGGGTAATAAGTTCCGTATCACTTCCCCGCTCTTGCACGACCCCAACACTGGCCTTACGTGGGTCGCGCCTGAGAATCCGTCGCAGTTTCTCATTCCCGAGTACGGATCGGTGCCTGTCGAGCAGCAGGACACCCTTACCGTTCAAGGGCAGTGCGGAGCGGCAACGACCATTACCGCCGGCCTGGTCATTTCCTACGATGACATTCGCGGCACCGACGCCGACCTTTACAGGTGGGGCGACATCTCGGGGGATATCAAGACGACTAAGGTCGTTGAGATTGACCTTAACGCCATCGCCGTTGGCGCATGGACCGACACAGCCATTACCACGACTGAGGACCAACTGCACGCCGGTAGGTCCTACGCTGTGCTGGGCTATTCTGTGTCCCAGTCAATCGCGCTATTTGGCGTTAAGGGCATTGCTACCGGCAACCTGCGCCACTGCGGGCCAGGTTTCGCAGGCACTATCACTCTGTCGTCATACTACGTGGAAATGAGCGAATACCACCGCATGCCTTACATTCCAGTGTTTCAGGCGAACGACCGGCGGTCATTCTTTGTTTCTGCGGCCAATGGCGCTGCTGTCGGTGGCGGCGTTGCCAAGGCCAGTCTTGTGCTGGCAGAACTCAAGACGGTCAAGTAACGTGCGCGGGCAGCTAGGTGCCCGCCCGTTGCCCTTTACCTCCAACCAGGCGCTTAACGGCAGTAACCTGGTTGGGGGTCCAGGGCGTCTCATGGGCTGGTCTATCAAGAATGGTTCTGGCAGTAACACGCAGGAGGCAGACGGCACGCAGAATGCGCCCGCTGCCGGAACCACAATCGCGTCCATTTCGCTGGCCAATGGCGTTTACGCTGTGTCCTGGGAACTAGAGCTAAGCGGCACGCCGGGCGCAGGCGACGCTGATAACGTTGCTCTGTTTATCGCAGCCACGCAGATAGGCAAGAGCGTAAACGCTGGGGCGGTCGGAACCTACGGGCCATTTAGTGCTCAGGCTAACGTGGTATTTGGTCCGCTTGTGCTAGCCGCTAAGGCAATCGGCAATGCAGTAGTCGGATCGGTCTACCGCGTGACATTGCAGGCGACACAGATAGCCAACTCGCTGTGTGACATTAAGGATGGCGGCATGGTGATAGCGTCGCCGTCCATCGATCCGCAGAACTCGGAAACACAGTGGCTTGGCGAGATGGGCATCAGATTTGACAACGGCCTGAGCGTGCAAGTTAGCCAGGGCACCATTTCCGGCGTTATATGGTTCTCGCTTGACCGAGAATCTGACGAGCGGCTAGACGGCTAGTGTTTACTCAAGTACGCCACGTTGACGTGACGATACCTGCGGGTACGCCAAAAGCTACCCCGCAGGTAACGTCATTTCAGTTCGGCGTGGTGATAATGGAGCGCATAGACTGGCTATTTCCGCACGGCTGTAACGGCCTGGTTGGAATACAGATAGGCGCTAGAAGCGTGCCGATCATCCCCTATGACCGGACGCAGTTCATTACCCGATCTGGCGATTCTGCGGGCGTTGATCTAGCTGACATGCATAACACTGGCGATTGGTCCGTGATCGGATATAACACGGGCTCATTTCCACATACCATACACTTGACGCTTAGAATGCACGCTCCTGAGCCTGTCATAAACGACAGGTTCATAGTGGACAACATTAGCGACATTCTAGGCATGGGCGAATCGTGAGGGCACCAAATGCCGTGGCTAGTAGGTCAGGTATTCCCCAAGGGTGACTATCACGCATTCCAGTATGCCAACATAAGCGTCTTTGAGCAGAGCCATAACAACATCGTTGTTGTGGACGAGGGACTTACTCAGTCTGAGGCGCAATCAGAGGCAGACCAGAAAAATGGCGTGCCATCTGGTGGCGGTAATGGGGGCGGGGGCGGTACGGGGCCGGTAGGCGGGACTGGATCGCCTGCGGGTAATCGCGCCGACCTTATCCAGGAGGCGCTAAACTCGATAGGCCATGCGTATTTGTACGGTGGCGCACCGGGACCGGCGGGAATAGATCCGTGGGATTGCTCATCGTGCCAAAACGACAACATCGGCAGAGTTAACGGGCTGGCAATACCGGGGTACGATCCGGGTACGTACGACGGTACAGTTCATGGCCCGTCAACTATCGGCTGGCTAGACGCACAGGGCGGTATCGTCGGCTCTATAGACCGTTCTCAGGCCGAGGGGGGTGATCTGGCAGTATGGCGCACTCACATGGGCATGTTCATAAACAACACCGAGATGGTATCAGCGGCTAATCCGTCGGTTGGAACCATTAGGTCAGCGGTTGACGGATTCATTCAGGGTGAGCAGCTAGTCGTATTGCGTCTCGCACATTTCGGCCCAGGTGGCGTAACGCTGCCAGTGCCGACAATCGGCAGTGATGCTCACCTAGAGCAACTTACTAGGCAGATAGCGCGATCTGACCAGAATCTTGTGGCCAGGAGAATGCAGATAACCAGAATAGGTAGGGGGCGGTTCTAGTGCCATTTATCGAGCAGACTAACCGTGACCACGCTAAGAAGTCCGCTAGGCAGATCAAGGACTCAAAGACGCCTAGCAGCAATCCAATCGTAGGCATCTGGCACTGGATCAACGGCGTTGCGTCGGGCGTTAGTCATTTCCTAGGGCACACGCTGCACGCATTCGGTGAGGCCATTCTCTTCCACTTGCAACACATCGTGGCCACTTTCCAGGAGTCGATAGATGCTGTCTACCGCATTATCTTCTGGTGGGAGCGCATAGTCTGGCACACCATAAAGAGCTGGATTAGCAGGCAGTACGCCCAATTGAGGGCAATGATCAAGCGGGAGACTGCCTACCTGATACGCCTCATCTACGTTGCCACGAGGACCGTACTGGCTCTGGCTCTGGCAGCGGTACATCACGAGCGGCATGAGCGGAAAGTGGCTGTAGGACGCGCTGAGGCCCGTGCACAGGCAGAGATACGCGCACTGCACGGTGTCATCGAGCGTGAGGCAGCTAGCGGGTACCGGATTAACCGTGATGACAGGGCATCACTGATAGTGCGCCTTCTCGACTATGCCGTTATCCGTAACCCGGAGGTAAAATTCCTGGTTGGTAAAATAGTTACCGGCTTGCTAGACATTCTGGCAGTGGACGACCCTATCCTCAGGGTGGTGCTTGGTTTCGTTATCAAGCACGTCATCGATAAGCTTGGCATAGATAAGGCCGTAGGCATACTGATAAGTGACCTATTGGCCCCGTTGCTTGGTAAGCCTAAGCCCGCAAATCTGCACGACGTAATCATGGACCTGTCAGATAGGTCACTCGCGCTAGAGAAGTTCGCAGCCACGTTCATGGAAGATGGGGGCGCACAGGTAGAGCAGGCGGGCAAGAACTGGCGCGAGATAACGGGCGTACTAGGTAATGCTGCGATTCTGGCATTTACCGTACAGGCTGTTGTCGCGCCTAAAGCGTGGGCATCGGAGATAGATAAGACAGTGGGCAGGGTAGTTAATGACGTAGCTCTGGCGGCAGAGCGACTATTCGAGGGGTGACCATTAATGGCACTTAGGCATAGCTGGGAAATTGAGAGCGTAGCTACTGACCAGACGATTAACACGCCGTCAAATCAGACAGTCGTGGGCGTCTACGTGTACTTTGTTACAGGTGAGGGCAATCATGGCGCGGTGTTTCTCTCAAATGACAAGTTCACTCATGAGAACGTCAAGACAGCAGTACGTAACGAGGCCAAGAAGCTAGACGAGATTAGCAACTTGTCCGAGGGTAAGGGCTAGGGGCATTTCTCATGGCAGGCATTAGTGACCTTCTGGGCGCTAATGGAGTCATAGAGCAACTACTGCTGTGGAATGTTGTCGGGCAAGTTATGCAAGCCATGATGAGCCCGGCATTTACTAACCTGCAACAGGACTCCCTAGCGCGCCATCCTGACCTAGTAATTACGCCTGAGGTACTAGCACGCGCCGTTACCCAGACGTTCATGACTAAAGCGGCAGCTACCAAAGAAGCCACAAAGTCAGGTATCGACCCTAGCCGTTTCGACATACTGTTGCAGCTAGCGGATATCAGGCTAAGTCCCGCTGACCTAGCTGAGGCAGTGCTGCGCGATTACATGGCAAAAGGCCATGCAGAGGCGGAAGCGCGTAAGCAGGGTGTAACGCCAGACCGTTTCGAGACGCTAACCCTACTTGCGGGTGACGCAATAGGGCCACAGCAAGCCGCTGAGGCGCGCAGGCGCGGGATAATCGACGCGCACGGATCTGGGCCGGATAGCACGTCATATGATCAGGCGATACGTGAGTCGCGTCTGCACACCAAATGGGGGCCGGTACTTTTCGAGCTACAGAAAGCACTATTGTCGCCTGCGGACGCAGCGTCAGCAGTGGTTCGCGGATTCCTGGCGCACGGTCATGCCGAATCGTTGGCTGCACTTTCAGGCGTCGGAGCGGAAGAGTTTACGGTTCTGGTTGACCTGGCCGCAGACGCACCGAGCCCGACAGAGCTAGTGGTAGCTTTGCGCCGTGGCCTTATTCCTGAGGACTCAGGTAATCCTGGTAAGCCCGGATTTAAGCAGGGCATACAGCAGGGACGGCTAGCTGATAAGTGGATTCCGATGATCCGGGGACTAGCCCAGGAGTGGCCAACGCCGACCGACGCGCTAGAGGCGCGACTGGTTGGCCAGGTAACAACTGAGCGCAGCAAAGAGTTGTTCGCCAAATTCGGGGGTGACCCTGAGTTCTGGCAACTACTCTTTGATACGCGGGGTGAGGCACCTACCCCGCTAGAGCTAGGCGTGCTAGCCAATCGCGGCGATATCAAATGGAACGGCCTAGGACCGCAACAAACGTCATTCTCGCAGGGGTTCCATGAGGGTCGTTGGCGCAATAAGTGGGAAGACGCATATCGCAAGCTAGCGCACTATCGACCGCCAGAAGGCAGCATCGTGTCATTCCTGGCACACGGCATTATCAAGGATGATGAGGCGGCTAAACTGCTGTCGCATCTGGGCATGGACGAGCAGCAAATTAAGTGGTTCATTGCTGAGGCTCACCTAGAGGCGTATAGCGACTATCGCGGTGCAACCATATCGATGGTATTGCAGGCATACTACGAGCAGTTGCTAACCGCAGAGCAGGCTAGGCCGATCCTTGAGGGATTCCACGTTACGCCACCAGCGGCAAAGCTCATGCTTGACTTTGAAGATGCGCAGCGTTCTTTTGCTGCCATTAACAACGCGCTGTCACGGATACGGACACTGTATGCGTCACGCAAGATTACGTTGCAGACGGTTCGCAACTCACTCACTGAGCTAGGCATAGCGCCACACTCGATAGAGGGCATTATCAAGGCGTGGCAAGTCGAGAACAGTATTTCCGTTAAGCCGCTTACTGAGGCGCAGATAGCTGATGCCTTTATGGCGGAGCTTATGAGCCAGGATGAGGCGACCACGGAACTGACCAACATTGGCTATACGCCATTTGATGCGTGGGTAATACTGAGCATTAAGAGTAAGCAGGCGTTGCCCAATAAGCCTGCACAGGGACCGGCTGCACCACAAGATCAGGTAGTACCCGGAACAACGTAGGGAGCATTAATGGCATTCGGCGATCCGCCTGTGACTGTCACAGAGTTGCTTACCAGCGCCAAGAAGGTAGCCGACAGTATCGCCAGGCATCGTGAGGCAATGGCGCAAGTCGCAGCGCAGGTAAGGCAGCAGCAACCATCTACACCAAACGAGGGGGTGAATAAGCAATGACGATGGCGGAATGGGTGACGCTGGCCGTTGCCGTACTGGGCGTACTACATGGACCGGCATTTGTGCCACTGTGGCGCATGCTGAGGGGCAAGAAGGGCGCTAAGTGACCCCCGAGACAATAGCGGGGCTCATTGTGGCAGCAGTAGCAGTACTGGGCTCAATCGGCTCAGTACTGCTACTCGCTTTCCGCGTGGGCACTCTTAATGGAAAGATGGACGCCCGAATGCAGGGCAGCGAGATGGACCGCGCCAACATATGGAAAGCCGTAGGCGCACTAACAGACCGGCTTAACCGGCACATAGAGCAGCACCAGAGAGGCAAGAGATGACAATTGACTACGTAGACTGGAAAACGTCAGATGACCGCGCACTGAGCATATACAACCAGACGGTACCGCTAGGCCGTAAGCCGTCTGCTCTAGCTAGCGGCTCAGGCAGTATCGGACCTGCGGGCATTAACAACATGGTGCTCAATCTGACCATAAACCAGCCATCGTTTCAGATGCTCATAGGCTTTAGCTGGCCTAACGCTGCTGTGCCTACGCCATTTGCCAGCATCACATTTCAGTGGACGGATTCCGCTTCCGGTTTCACTGTGGCGTCCGATGAGGCAATACTGCCAGGTGGAGTAGCCACGCTCGATTTCTTCTACATAAGCGGGCCAGCAAGAGCGGACGTGCTGACGATTCAGACGGCTAACCTAGACTTGCTAAACATCCTGTCGTATTCGTACGGCATATCACAGAGCAGTCACGTCTACCAGCAATTCAGGGTGCAGGAGGTTAGCCAGCCTGCGGTGCCACAATTCACGCGAGCAGGCCAGAATAACCCGATGGGCATAATCGGCAGCTTCGGAGCCAATATCGGCGCAGGGGCTACGCAGGATAGGCTTTGCTCGGCATGGGCTGGACCGGCGTCCATAAGCGTGAGCAACATCGGCAGTACTGCGCCGTTTAATGTGCTGATGCTCGATCCCGGCATTATCGCAGGGGGTAGCCCACTGTACGGTACGGCCAATAGCGGGATACTCTTTGCTACGTCAGTAGCTGCGGGCGCTACTGACAAGACGCAGCTTAACCTTCCCAACGGGCCGGTAGTACTGAGGCATGTCAATACCGGGGCGGCAGCGGGTACCCTGACCACCACTATCGTTAGGGGGCAGATGGCCTAGGGTTTGACAGGCCATATCGGGGGGTGGTACTTTGGCATCTCCACCAGCACACAGGAGGCCAAGATGAGCGGTATCGAGGTAAATCTACGGTGTGGAGATACCATCACGGTATCGTCAATGCCCGCCATAGGCGCGTATCGCTACTGCGAGCACTGTGATGGTCGCAGGCAGGTGATAGGCGTACCTGTAGTGGACGTTACCCCGCGTTGCCTTACCAGCGTTGACCAGTACAACCGCGCACGTAACGCCATGACAGAGCAGTTCATTGCGGGCAACATGACAGAGGCGCACTGGCAGTGGCAGTACACCATTTACCAGACGTTCGTTGACCAGCTTGAGGGGTGGTCATTCGGCGCGTACCGCTGGTAAAACTGACTGTCCGCCCGTATTGACGTACGGGCGGACACCCCCCATACTGGAAGCTCACGCAACCCCGCGTAAACCGAGAGGATCACCCGAGATGGCAACACGTACCCGCACCCCCAAGCCCGCAGACACCCCCGCAGACGCGCCTGAGACGCCCGCAGAGGCCACAGCCGTCGAACTGGTCAATATGGACTGGGACACCCTGCCTGAGCCCGTAGCGATGCCCACGCGGGTCGTTGAAGTCCGCATCTCCCCCAAGGTGCTCGAATCGGTGCCAGAGCCAATCCGCAAGCGGGCAGAGACCAGCCTTGCCATTAATGCCGAACTGGTGGCAAAGAAGGAGGGCAGCACTTCCGCCCGCAAGCGCGTTAATTACCGCTGGGATGTTCAGCGCGTGGCAACCACTGAGATGGGCGTCAAGTTCAAGAACATGCTTGTAAAGTACGCCAAGTACCGTCCCGCAGACGTTGACATTCCGCACCGTGCCGACAACTCACCCAAGGGGCAAGTCACTGCCCGCGCAGGAGCGCCAACGTACTACGTCACAAACGAGGACGGCACTTACGCCGAGGCGAACGAGAGTGCTCCCGGCGCTTACCTGGGCGTCAGGTACTCGGTGCGGCCATTTGAGGCCCGCAGTGATGCTGCCCGCGCTCCTGGCAGCGAGTGACCTTTAACAGCGCATCAGCGCCTTTGCCTCTCACTAGAGGTAAGGGCGCTGCTGCCGTTCACAGTCAGGTGATAGCCGAGATATGCCAAGACGAGGGGGCAGCAATTACGTGCCTAGGCTGCGGACATATCTACGTGCCATCTAAGCCGCTGAGCGACATGTCAGAGCCCATAGACAATCTGCAACTGGCGCAGGATCTATGGTCGCACCAGTGCAACAAAGAAGGTCAGCAATTCAGAGAGGCCGAACGCAGAGCCTTTAGGTACCGGAGGTAAGGGTGCTATCTCTCACTGTCGACATATTCTTTGCGTCCGTCCATCGTCACGCTACATTTGCTGACGAGATTCGTGCGCGGGAATGGATAAGAGATACGGTAGTACAGCTATACCTAGAGCCCGGATTTAACGGGCATGAGCGCATGGAAATAGTGACCTGCGTGCAGATGTTGCGCACGCAATAACATGAGTGGGTAGTAGCGTGGCTAAGAAAACGACACCAAGCGGCCAGAAGATAGGCACCAATAGTCCGCAGACTGGCAAGACCCGTACGGTACCCCCAGAAGAAACCAGAAGGCGTCAGGCAACCAAGAAGCGCAACCGCGCAAAGGCCGAACTAGATAAGGCCGCAAGATCGAGAGGGGGCACAATAGGGGCCGGTACCGGCTCTATGTGGGGCGAGGTATCGGATGAGGCAATACTCAATATGGCCCAAAGGCAGGGCAAAAAGAAGTAGGAGAGGCAAATACGATGGCAAGCACAACCCCCGCGAAGCGCCCGACCGTTGACGAGCAGCAGGCTGCCGACGTTGCCGTTATCAACGATGAGCGACTTCTGGCGCGATTCGCTGAGATGGCCGTTCTCATCCCCCGTGAGGACGGCAGCGGTACGGAAAACATCCTCACGCAGATCCTCGCTGCAAGCTCATGGGAAGAGCTAGATGAGCCGTGGCAGTCAACGGATGTAGACGACATTCTTGGGCGCAGGCTTACCCTGCTGCGCGCTATCCGTCGGCCTAGTAGTTTCAAGGACGGCCTAGGGCAATTCGTCGTGTGCTTTATGCAGGACAAGAAGTCCGGCAAAGAAGTTGTCAAGGCTACCGGGGCAATCGCCATAGTGGCGCAAGTTGCCCGCGCCTACGCCTTGAACTGCCTCCCGCTGGAAATCGAGTGGTGCCGCGCAGACCGTCCCACTGAGAACGGTTACTACCCGCAGCACCTAGCGGTGTTCGACGGCGTTACCCGAACTGCCGAGCAGGTTGGCTAGAACGATCGAGCCGAAGTGTGCCGATTGCGGCCATGCCAAAAGTCGGCACACTTTCGGCAATACCGGAGACTGCACAATTAAGCTGGCAAGGGGCCATCGTGTGCGCGGCGTATTCGTCATGACACATATGGTCCCGTGCCCGTGTAAGCGATACAAACCGAAAGAGGACTAGTCATGGCAGCACCTACCTGCACATTCTGTCAGGAGTACCAAGCCGTATTCATGGGCACCAGCATGGAAGATGGGGAGACATTCTGCGCCTGTGGCCTTTGCTTGCCCGGCGTCATGCTCGGCATGACTGCCGCGCTGGTGCAGGGCATGCCCGCAGATGAGGCTCAGAGCCACGCTGAGGCGTTCAACTCAATACTCAGCGTCTACACCCCGCCAGCCCCCGCTAAGGCGTCACGCAAGCGCTCAGGCTCGTCTGTGGCCACAGCGCCCGATCCCGAGACGACCAAGAACGGAGCGATACCGGGTGAGCAGCCGCTGATCGATGAGTGCGCAGGCTGCGGCAACCTGGTGGACGTTATGCCAGACGGCAGCGTTAACTGCGGTACGTGCGGCACAACGTCAACGCCCGTCGCTAACACGGCGTAGCCATTATGGCGCGTCTCAGTACAGCACTGAGCCGGGCGCTGGGCTACTGGTGGAATCTGATAACGGACTTTGCTAACAATGGATTTACCGTTACGGAGACAATATCAGCGGCCAACGACATTGCCCGTGCGTCTGGCTCATCGCTGTCATTCCAGGACAACCAGTCAATCTCTACGCTATTTGGATACGCGCGGGGAATCGTTAACGCCGGTAGCACTTTCCAGGCCGCAGGCGCCGAGCTTGGCATTACTGCCGACATGATCGCACTGGCACCATATGCGCGGGACGAGGCCGAAATGGCAACCTTCCCCACATATCACGTAAAGTTCGAGTACACATACCTAGACGCCAACGGCAATGAACAGACGGGCATTAAGACATCCGTCTTTGAGGACACGCTGCCCTCTACCGTTGGCGAACTCACAGCGGACGTACTTGACGACGCTGAGGCAATGGCCGCTAAGTACAACCACACGCTCATATCCGCTAAACCCCTACAGATACTGGCGGTGTAAGAAATGCTCGGACAGATACTCAATGAGCTAGCAGAGGCCGAGAAGTGGATATCCCGGTGCATCGATGAGCACTCATCGCACGATCCCGAGCATTGCGCTTGGGCCGAGATGGCAATAGCCATGACCGACCTTGGTGGGGGTGATGAAAACGAGGCGGTAGCAATAGTGATGATGGCCATGCTTAATCTGCTGCACCACACAAAGGATACAGCTAGAGCGGGTAATATGATCGTGGATAAGGTGCGGCAGATGACTGCTGCGGTTGCCCGTGATCGTATCGATGCCATGCGGAAAAAGAATAGGCAGCGATTTGTCAATGCCCTAGCTAATCCGCTGTCTACGTATAACTCACCGAATTAGCCATGACTGCACGCCCAAAGAGGGCGGTGCCGTCGCACTACCTCAGGACAAATGACCGCGTGTGGTCACCGCCATGTGTCATATCGTTTGACACCGAAACTGTTAGCCATTTCGAGGGCGACGATGAGGTAATGACGCTGCGTCTTTGGAGCGCACGGTTGACCGACCGTCGCGCTCCAAAGCGCTTTACTGCCCAGAACATTACGTCAGACGGTATCGACGGCGAGGACTTTGCCATATGGGTACACGCTGAGGCCAGGAAACGCAAAACGGTCTGGGCGTACGCACATAATCTTGGCTTTGACCTTTGCACGTCCGGACTTATCGATAGGCTCATCGAGTTTGGATGGACCGTTACTGAGTTTGCGGTTAACTCAGGGTCGCCGTTTGTCCGCTTGCGGTGTAAAGATACCGTGCTAACCCTTACCGACTCGTGGTCATGGTTTCAGGCCCCACTGGAAACCGTGGCCGATGCAGTGGGGATACGTAAGCCCCCGCTGCCAGAAGACATGGACTCAATCGAGCAGTGGCGCGAGCGATGCCAAGCCGACGTGACCATTCTGCATACCGCGATGATAACCCTCATGGACTGGTGGGACGATGAGCAACTTGGCAACTGGAATATCACGGGAAGCGCAAGCGGCTGGAATGCGCTACGGCACATACCAACGTCGCAGCGAATACTCGTCAGAACAGATGAGAGTGAGTGCGATTTCGACCGTAGGGGTATATACGGAGGACGACGCCAAGTATGGCAATCAGGTGCAGATTCGTATGGCGCTTATACAGAAATCGACCTTGAGAAGGCGTACACAACGGTATGTCGTAACCTACCTCTGCCCTGCGGAAGACAGGCTAGGTTCACGTCTCTACCCACAGACCATAAGTGGGTCGATAATCCACGCTGGGGTATTCTCGCGGAATGCACTATCAACACTGACGTATCGTCAGTGCCGGTACGTATTCTCAATAGCGTGTGGTATCCCGTCGGAACATTCCGTACGGTACTTGCTGGACCTGACATCAAAGAGGCGCGCGATAACGGCAGGCTCGTATCAATCGGCGAGGGGTGGCTGCATCACATGGGCTATTCGTTGCGCCCGTGGGCTACATGGTGCCTGGACTCAATGCGCGAGGATAATACTGCGGTGCCAGGGGTGGCAAAGCTAGTACATCGTGTATGGGCTAGATCCGCTGTCGGTAAATGGGCACAGCGCGGGTTTAACATAGTAGAGATGGGACCGTCACCTAACGATGGGTGGCATTACGAGGAGGCATGGCATCATGGCAAGAACGTGCCTGCGGGCATCATCGATTTCGCGGGTACTCGGTATCAGGTGGCTGCGACGGCGCAATCAGACAATGCGTATCCGGCTATTCTGGCTTTCGTGGAGTCTTATGTGCGTGTCGCTTTGGGACGCTGCATTGCAGCCACCGGGGATACCCACATGGTTGCTTGTGACACAGACGGCTATATCTGTGACGATGTGGGGCGCAGTAACCTTGATAGCGCCAATAGAGCGTGCGCCCCATTGCACGCCCGCCCGAAAAGATACTTCCGCCGGATTAGGGTAATAGGTCCGCAGCATATCGAGCTAGACAAGACAAGACGGCTTAGCGGTATTCCGCGTGGCGCTGTAAAGCGACGTGATGGCCTTCTGGTTGCTAACCTGTGGCCTAAACTAGCGTGGCAACTGGCCAATGGCCGTAAGGGTGCCTACGTAAGGCCACAGCAGACATATAAGCTAGCGGCCACTTACGCAACAGGGTGGGTACTCTCAGACGGCTCTGTGGTGCCCGTAGAGATGCGCCTTAGCGATGCGGGTACCAATGAGCTAGTGCCGTGGGCTCAGACGCGCTACGCGCTGTCTGGGCTCGATCTAGCGCCATACCAGAACCGACACCTTAGGGGGTTGTGGGATGACAGCCACGCGACCGGGCGTCCACAGGCAGCATAAGCAAGCCCTGCAAAGCGCTAAGGGCAGAGCCCGTAAGGCCATTAACGACCACGTTAAACAGTGCCCCGTGTGCTCTAAGGCTGGCTCAGACCCTTACGACCACTGCCAGGCATGGTGGGCTATGGCCATTGAACTGCATCGCATACGCAGGCAACTGCGCCGTTACGACGCCCCCGAGACAGACAACATGGATACGCTACCCGGCATGGAGATGCCATGACAGATAGATGGTGGGATCGTGCTATGTGCAAGGACGCCGATCCTAGGTTTTTCTTCCCTGAGGGTACGCTGCGCAATAGCTATAAGGTTGCGCGACAGTACTGCTCCATTTGTCCAGTCAAGGCGCAATGCCTTAAAGACGCTCTATCACATCCTGACACGTTCGGAATGTGGGGCGGCACAACGCAGAATGAACGGGAGGCAATTAACGACAGAGGCAAACTGGCCGTAAAGGCCGCAATAGGTCACGGCGACAAACCAGGCACTCTCACAGGGTATTATCGTGAAAAGGCCGCGAGAATCCAGCCCTGTGATGAGTGCAGAGAAGCGTATAACGAGCATCAGAACACCAAAAGGGCGGTAGCAGCATGATCGGTCCCAGCCGCAAGGCATGCAATATGTACCTAGCAGGCGTTGTTATGTGCATGGTAATTCTGGTAGGGGGCATTACCGCTGCATTTGCGGGAGTGCTCACAATCGCACCAAGCATTACCAGAAGCCAGCGTGTCGTTATCGAGCTAGATCCCAACGATAGCGGGACAGCGCTTTACCACTGCCATTCACACGCCATTACAGGCGCGCACCACAATACCTTTGTATTTACGCACTGTAAGCACGGCCTGCGGTAATAGGACGCGCATTACGGAGCGTTAACTACCATTTCGAGGCCCCCATTACTGCCCGTAGTGGGGGCTCTCGCATACCCTGGGGGGGTATCCAAATGCGACACTTGCGACTAAATCGCCTACGCCCCGACACCCCCGACCGTCACTCTCCGTGAGCCGACCGTCACTCCCGACCCCCCTCGCGC
>Ga0207664_10001469_pt1 | contig 15461 bp, 10 predicted proteins | sample LARL83metaG_FD_184349 | JGI IMG/M metagenome (GOLD analysis project Ga0207664, IMG submission 184349) | Corn, switchgrass and miscanthus rhizosphere microbial communities from Kellogg Biological Station, Michigan, USA - LAR L8-3 metaG... | ecosystem: Host-associated > Plants > Roots >... | reverse complement strand
CACGATGCCCGGCGAGCGCGAAACCCAGGCCCACCCGGAAGCGGTGCAGCGGCGGGTTGCCCGATCCGATCATGCGGACGGTCGTGGCCGCGTAGGCGAGGCTGTGCATGTCATGCTCGTATTTGGCACCCTTGAGCGCGATGTCATCGCCGAACCATTTGGCCTGTTCATGGGCGTCCGAATGGCAGCCGACGTTCACGAGCAGCGCCGTGTAGTAGACGACGACACGGTCATCCTCATCGAGGCCGACCCGCTCGGCCAGCCGCAGCGCGATCAGGCACTGCCGGAGGACGTGCTCCATCGGCTGCCCGAAGCCAAGATCAACGCCCAGGGATAGCGCCGCGACGAGCTCGGCCAGGCGCATCCGGGCACCGCCGTCCGACCCCCCACCCATCACCACCTGATGATACCCGTGATATGGCCGTTGACCAGGTGCTTTCGTCGCAGGTTGACCCGCCTGGCTCACGCCTGGCGGGCAACGGGCCCAGCCTCCGACCGCTGCACATCTGGGTCAGGCGGGACCGCGCGTGGCGACGCCACCGCCGAGGCGCCGGAACGTGCGGTCAGGCGACCTGGATGGGCGCCCCGGACGCCCGCCGACCCTGGAGGGGCGGGGAGTCGGGAGTGTGGTTGGTCGGATAGATGAGCACGGTTGCCTCGGGGCGGTAAAGACCGCGGGGCAAGGGCTCGCCGGGCAGCTCGACAGAGAGTGGTTCGTCCACCCGGACGGCTCCCTGGACGGTGCCCAGCGGCCAGCGCTGATCGTCGCCGAGGACGCTGCTGGCCGTGATATCGGCGGTGAAGTCCACAGCAGGAGCCTCTCGCGTGATTGTCCGGCTGACCCGCAGGGTGAATCCGATGGAGGTCGGCTCGTCAGGAACCCAGTTGTGGCTCCTTTGACCCTCGCGGGTGAGGCCGAGGTAGTCGACACGCAGGGAGGAGGAAGGCAGGCCCACGGGCAGGTCGGTTGTCTCCACCTGGCCTCCCAACGGGATGGCCCCGGCCGGCTGGTCCTCCGGCGGGACGGCCCCATCCGGCTGGTCTCCGGAGACGGTGACCCTGTCCAGCTGGGCTCCGGGGGGGACAGCCGTCTGCGGCTCGGCCGAGGCCGGCGCAGCGGAGGACGGCACATGGGCAGCTTCCGCAGGCAGCTGGGAGGACATGTCCGGTACGTGATCGCGCAGGAGCGCGAGCAGCCGGTCTTCATCCCAGCCTGCCCAGGCCTCATCGGTACCCGATTGGTGGTGATGAACCTTGGTCCGGCGCACGCTGCCGTCGACACCGAGGAGGAACTCGACGTGGAAGGAGGCATAGCTCTGGTCAGGCTCGGACGGCAGGGTCGGAGCGGCAGGCCCGGCGAGCCGGCCGGCCTGACCGGCCCAGTCCTGGCTCGCGATGCGCGCCGGTGACAGCCCGGCTACCCCGGCGAGGCTGGCGGCTATCTGCTCGGGGGTGAGCGCGGCGAGATCACGGTAGGTGAGGATTCCCGCGTCATGGAGGCGCCGGTCGATCGTTGCGCCGATGCCCTGGATCTGCTGGAAGTCGTCTCCGGCCTGACCGGCAGGCGCCGATTTGCGGGGATCACGTGGAGGCATGGCATCGCTCCTCTTGCTGTGGTGATCGCCCGCCACTGACGGCCAGAGCGGGACGGTCACACACCGTCGGCACGGTGGCTCCTGCCGCCCCGCCGGAATGGTAGGGCGGCAGGGCCGGGAAGATCACTCCCCTTTGACGAAGACCAGGACCGGGATTTCCGCAAATCCCAGGTAGTCCCCCAGCGGCCGACCCGGCTGGTGACAAGTTCCGCTGAGGAGCTTGATGACGACGAGGAGGCTGTAGGCACCTTCTGTGACGGTGTTGGCCCGAATGGTGCCCTGGAAGCTGTAACACCGCTTGGTGAAGTCGTCGTTGCGGCCCGGGACCGCCGGCACGCTGGTCACGTCCACCCGCCCCGTCAAGGGAAGCTTGCCGGAGGATCGGCCCACGCCATCGACGTCGTCGAGGAAGAATTCCAGATCCCAGCAGCCGCAGATCGAAGCGGCGAAGCTACCACAGACGCACCAGTTGACTTCGATCAGGAAAGGATCGTCGATCTCTATGACCCGGACCCGCTCGAACCTCCTGGGGCCGACGAACTCCGTGGGATCGTATACATCCATCAAGACGCTCGCGTCGAGGGAATGACATGCGGGGTCATCTGATCCCGGCGTGATGAACCCCGTGATCACGGGGAATTGCTGCTCAGACGGGCACTCGGGAAAGGGGCCCTGCCTCGTTGGCCTGATGATGATCTCCGACGTGGCCGCTTCGGGTGCAGCCGACTCTGGTGTGCTCATTTCTCCTCCTTCGGGACGTGCCCGTGGTAGCCCTGGCGTGGCCGATCGGCCGACGCCATGCACCCACCACGGTGGCGGCGGGCACTTAATCGAGGTGGTCAGCGCGCTTAACAGCAGCGCCGGGGGGATTAAGCGCCCAACGCCCGCCAGGGCCTGCACGGCCCGGGCCTGGCTGATTCCGCCTGGCGACGGGGCCCGCCCGGGGCCAGCGCCGCTCACACAGGCTCGTGGCGGCGGATCTGATCGTGCAGTCTGGCGGTGGCCGGGTCGGGATCCACGCCCAGTTCCGCCGCCAGGGCCTGGACGCACGCTCGGTACTGCAAGAGGGCCAGGTGCGACTGCCCTTGCCTGCTGTAGCAGCGCATCAGCCGCCGGTACGCGTCCTCCCGGCACGGATCGCATTCGATGATGCGCTGGCAGAGGGCCGCGCAGCTGGCGTAACGGCCGGCGCCGAAATGGAGATTGCTGAGGCGGCTGAGCGCGTCCAGGTGCGCGAGCCGGAGATGATCGCGGGTGAGCGCCGCCCACTCCTCGTAGAGGCCGTCGGCGAGGAAGTCGCCGCGGTAAAGGCCATCGGCAGACTCATACTCCCGGGTCGCCCGGTCGGCGTCGCCCGCCTCCTCGCGGCGGTGGCCGTTCTCCACCCGGCTCTCGAACTCCTCGACGTCCAGCCACAACCGCAGGCCGGGGTGAATCCCGTAGGCGCCGCCGCTGTGCTGGATCACCGGCAGATTGGTGACGGTGCGCAGCGTGCGCCGCAGGCCGTGGATGGCGACGTTCAGGCTGTTTCTTGAGGCTTCCGGCGGCGACTCGGGCCAGAAGACGTCCATCAGCACCTCCCGCGGCGGCCAGGGCTCGCGGTGAGTCAGCAGGTACCCGAACAGCGAGCGGCAGCGCGCGCTGGGCCAGTCCCCAACAGGCACGTCGTCAACGGCGACGCACAGCGGCCCCAGCAGGTGTACCGATAGCCCGGCGAGCGTGTCGCGCCGCTCCGGCCCCGGCGAGGCTGGCGTTCCTGTGACCGCGGGCAGGTGGAGGGTCCCGGGCGGGTGCTGGGCAACAGGGGCCGATGGGGCTGCGAGCGGATCCGGGATTGCCGCGGACGCGGCCGCAACAAGCGAGCCGCCGGGATCAGCGAGCCGGACGCCCGGCGCCTCCTTCATCCGCCGTCGGGACAGCAACCGCCACCGGAAACGAACCCGTGGCCGGGCCCGCCTCGTCGGCGCCGGGATTCGCAGTGTGCTCAGGCCGGGCAGCTTGAGGGGCATGGGCGCGCGTGACCACCCGTAGACGCCCAGCACATCGTCGCTTTCCCAGGCGGGCGACCTGGCATTGGCCAGCAGTTGGTTGAGCGCTTCGTGCTCGGCCTGCTTCAGGCCGGCCTCCGCCTGCCGGTGCGATTCCTGCTGCCTGCGCAGCTCTCCTACCTGGGCCGCGAGATCGCCCGCGAGCTGGATGGGCCGCGTTGCGGCACTCTCGCCGGAAGTGCTGGCGGCCGAGGCGGCGCGGCCGAAGGAAACGAGGGCGCCGTCGGTATCTCCCGCTGCCAGCTGCAGGCGTCCCTGCTGCCAGGAGGCCCACATCTGGACCGTGGCCAGGTCAGTATCCTGCGCCAGCGTGGTGGCGCCATAGGCATGTGAGAGCGCTGCCGCCAGGTCGCCGTCGTCTGCAGCCACCACGCTCGCGGCCAGCATGCTGCGGCAGGCTCCCGCCGGGTCATTACGTTTGGCGCAATATGACGCCGCGGTGTCAAACCATTGCCGGGCCATGGCCGCGTGGCCGCGGGCCGCCGCGATGTCGGCCTTGCAGTAGATCAGGTCGGGATGCGACGCGAGCGCGTCGTCCGGCAACTGCCCAAGCCAGCGTTCCAGAGTGGCCCACTGGCCGCGGTCCATCAACGTGGTGGTGCAGTCGGCCATGGCCTGCGCGGCGCAGTCGGGATCGCCGATCTTGAGGTAGAGGGAGATGGCCTGATCGTCGGCGCCCGACTGGAGCAGCCAGCCCGCCGCCCGGTGCAGAGTGTCGCGGCCCGGCTCGGCGCGGCGGCCAAGCACCGCCCGCAGTGGCTCCCGCCAGCAGGCACGGACGCGCACCCAGCCGTCCTCCAGCTGCTGAAGCCATGGTCCGGCCGGGAGATGGCTCACCGCCAAGGGAAAGAGCGTGCCGTCCGGGTTCGCATACCCGAGCCGGGCCGCCAGCGCGAGCCAGCCGCGCGCTTCGGGGCCGACGTCGGCCAGCAGGGCCTGCGCAACCCGCGCGAGCAGCTCCTGCCAGCTTGTCGCCCCGTCAAGCACCGGCTCCAGGGCGCCGCCCGTCGCCGTGCCGACGCTGCGGAGCCCGGCCAGGACCGCCGCTCGCCGGCCGATAAGCGTCACTGCCCGATCCCGTGCCCGTCCCGTTAGGGCCGGAGCGAGCTCGTCGAGCATCCGTTCGGCCGCCTGAGGCGGCACCTGCAGCTCGCTGGCCGGCCGCCATGTGCCTGGCCAGGCGCCGGCGGGCGGCGGGACGTGGTGGGCGAGGATCACACACGGCAAGGCGCCCGCGAGCCCCGGCAGCAGGTCCGCGCCCACCAGAGACATGGTCGGGCTGCCAGTCCATGCCTCATGGGCATCCTCGAGTACCAGCGCGCCCCGCCCGGCCATGCCGTCGTGCAGCTCACGGGCCAGCTCGGCGAAGAGCCAAGGCCATCCAAACACCGGCCCGGGCCGTGCCCGCATCAGCTTGAGCGTGACCCGTCCCACGTCGCCGCCAGCACGCTGCGCCGCCGCGGCGAGGGACACGAGAAAGGTCGCCGGATCCCGGTCCTCTGGTCCCAGCCGCAGCCAGAGCGGGGCCCGGCCTGCCCCGGTCAGAGCCGACACCAGCCCTTCCGTGAGGACGTTCCCCGAAGGTGCCTCGAGAACTGCCACCCCGTCGGTTGCCGCGTCCTCAAACGCACTATGCATTGCTTCCGGATCAGATCCAGAAGGCGCTAGTGACTTGGCTTCGAACGGCATGCGTTCCGCCAGACCAAGAATCCGTACCCCCCTGCGCGAGCAGCGGCCCGCTCCGGAACTTGTGATAGGGCGCTGCTCGTCCCGGTGATATCCGGTGCCAAGAGAGCCCGAACACAACAAGCCGCTTGCCGATACCACCTCCCGGCCTCCCCCTCCGGGATCCGGGGCCGACCGCGACTTTGGGATGAACCTCCTCGATAAGGACATCACACCGGCGCCCCGGCCCTGGGCGACAGGCCTCACGGTAGCCCCGCTTAGAGGCCCGGGAATCCCCCCAACCAGTGACGTTTGAAATGGAAGGCGATACCCACCGGTGCCCGGCGCGCTACTGGTATTGGCGCAGCTCCGATTCCTGGGAAGGCGGGGACGCCCATTCCGTACCGGGCGGCTCGGAGAGGAATTGCACCGCCAGTTCCGTACGCGATCTCAGGCCGAGCTTGCGGAAGACGTGCCGGATATGAGTCTGCACAGTGTTTTCCGTCACGAACATCGCCGAGGCGATCTCCCGGTTCGTCCGGCCCTGCGCCACCAGCGCCGCGACACGGCGCTCGGTCTCAGTAAGTCCATCCACGGGGCCGCGGACGGCGATCTTGGAAATCTCCAGGCGGGCTTTGGCCGCCCACAGCGGCGCGCCGAGGCTTTCGAAGATGGCAAGAGCCTGACCCAGCGCCTGACGCGCCGATGACTTCTGCTTGGCCCGCCGCTCGATCATCCCCTTGACGAGGAGCGTCCGTCCCAGCTCGAACGGCATGGGCAGCCGGGCATGCTCTGAGAGCGCCTGGTCACACACATACCGGGCACCCTCGAAGTCGCCATCCACGGCCAGGAGGCGCGCGCGGCAGCGTGCGGCCGTGGCGAGCGCCCAGATGCGCCGAAGCGACTTTCCCTGAGCCTCAAGCCGCAGCATCAGCGACCGCGCATCATCGACTTCACCCAGCGCGACCAGGACTTCGATCTGATCGGGGAGGAACTTCACCACGCCTGGTTCCCCGAAGCCGGGGGCCATGCCCTCATCGGCGATCCGGCCGTAGTACCCGCGGGCGGCCTGGTAATCATCCAGCGACAGCGCCACGAACCCGAGCACGGAAAGCGCCATGGACCCGACCGGGATGTTCCCCATCCGCTCGCACAGGACGAGCGCCTCGCTGGCGAGCTCTCGGGCATCGTGCACCTGGCCGCGGTGGGCGCGGACGAGGGCAAGGGAATACAGGCTGGCGGGCCTCATGGCCGCCTGATGGCTCTCGTCAGCCACCCTGCAGGCCTCCAGCGCGTGCTCCTCGGCCCGATCCCAGTTCCCGGCCCAGCACTCGAGCTGGCTGAAGTGATACAGGAGGAACGGCAGCGACGCCTCGTCTCCGCGGCCGAGCGCACGCTGGTACCAGTTGGCCAGCCTCAGCCGGGCCTCGTCCAGCCGGTCGCACCATTTGAGGACGAGTCCCCAGATTAAGAAGGGATCAAGCATGGCCAGGCGCTCGGCCGACTGCCCGTTCGCTGACCTGTCGAGCGCCTCGGCCTTCCCGAACAGATCCGACTGGACCCCGTGGCCCAGGAGAAACTCGACGAGGGCGATGCGGGCGAGCGACTGAGCAACCAGGCGCTGGTCGCCTGCCTGCCGGGCCGAGTACAGCGACGTATTCGCCCAGCGGGAGGCGCCGGGCAGGTCCCCGGCCACGAGCCGGGCCCACGCGAGCTCCTGCTCCGCATGCGCACACAGAGCGGCGTTCTCCGGAGCCTCCGTCGCGGCCTGGCGGAACACCTTCTCCGCCATCGACCATGCGCCTTCCTGGTGGTGGATCGTCCCCAGCCGGACGAGTAGCGTTGCGCGGTCAGGGCCGGCCGGGCTGGCGGCGAGAGCAGACTCGATCAGCTCCCGGCTACGGGTGATCTCTCCCCCGCGAAAGTGGCAGTCCGCTGCGCGGACCGATCGTTCGCGGGCCTTCCCGGAGGATCTGGCCGGTGTCAAGCGCGTTGCCTGTTCCTCCAGGGCTGCCGCGGATTCCGGCGCGCCCCTCGACCCCGCGTGCTCCGCCGCGCCGTCGAGTATCCCGGCGATCTCCTCGCTCGGCCCGTCCGCCCCAAGAGCGAGATGCCAGGCGCGCTCCTCGATCTCCCCGACGATGGCCCCCAATCGCCGGTGAACCTGCCTGCGCTGGTTCAGCGTCATCTCTCCATACAGCACCGACCGCAGGAGCGGGTGCGTGAAGCGCAGCGTGTCACCGTCGCGCTCGATAATGCCGTCGTCGATCGCTTGATCGATCGCGACCCATGACTCCTGGGCACCGAAGGCCGCACGGATCACCCGCTCGCGCGGGTCCGAGGAGGCGGCGACCAGCCGGCCCACCTCTCGTGCCTCGGCCGACAAGCCACGCAGGTGGTGCCGAACCAGATCACCGAGGCTCTTCGGGACGGGGATGGGCCCGCTCGCGAGCGTCGTACGCTGATGCCCCACGAGCGACCGGGCGCTCTCGAGCGCGTAAAAGGGGTTTCCGCCGCACGCGTCGTACAGCCTGGTGAGCGTGTATCGGGGCAAGCGGATCTCCAGCTTCGACCGGAGGATCACGCCGATCGCGCCCAGGCTCAGCGGGCCCAGCGTCACATGAGCCACGCGGCCCGCCGGCAGAGCCCGGTCCAGGCCGAGCGGGGGGGCCAGATCGGACCCGCGGAACGTCAGCAGGATCGAGATGGGCTCGCCCTCAAGGCGGCGGAAACAAAACTCGAGCACGTCAGCGGAGGGACGATCCAGCCACTGGGCGTCGTCCACCGCCACGAGCAGGGGGGTAGCGCTGGAAAGGATCCGGAATGCGTCCAGCGTCCCACGGGCGAGGACGTGCCGATCGGGCATGGATCCCAGCGCAGTGCCGCGTGCGAGAGCGAGGGCCACGGCTTGTCTCCGGCATTCCGGAAGTTCCGGAAGAAACTCCTCGATAACGTCGCCGAGCAGATCGTCAAGTGCCGAGAAGGCGAGTGGTCTCTCAGAGGGGGCTGGCCGGCAAGAGAGAACCCGGAAGGACGGTCGCAGGGCCGTCTGTACCAGGTGCTTCCACACCATGGTCTTGCCGATTCCGACGTCCCCGGTAATGGCGACCGCCGCAGGCTCGCCCGGGCTGGCCGAAAGAAAGGCGCAAATCTCGCCTACTTCGGCCTCACGTCCAATCGGCCGCGGGTCCAACTTTCACCCCCGGTCAGGTTGTAACACGTATACGCGCAGACGAACAGCCCGGTCATCTTGCATCCGGACACGGCGTCGCCCGCCACGTTCACCTGCGGAGGGATTTCCCGCGTCAATCGGGTCATCAGCCGTTGCCGCCGGGCGCGGCCATGGACGCGGGGCTGCTGGGTCCGGAGCGGGCGCGAGGCCGGGCGCTGAGCGTCCTGGCCTGGCCGGTTAGCCGCCCGGTGCTACCTGGATCTTGACACCCTCCCCGTTGCGGACGCTGGTCAGCGCCTCGGGGAACTGATCAAGGGCGAAGGGCGGGCCCAGCAGCGGGCCGGTGTCGATGGCGCCCGCCGCCATCAGATCGGCCGCCGCGCCGAAGCTGTTGAGCACGGCCATCGACCCCACAACGGTGATCTCGTCGTTGTAGATGCGGAACGGCGAGAGCGACACGGCCGCGTCGGCGCTGGCGACGCCGAAGATCATCAGCCGGCCGCCGCGGGCCAGGCCGCCGAAGGCGGCCTCGATCGCGGCCGGGACCCCGGTTGCGTCCACCGCCACGCCGAACGTGGCGCGGCCGGCCCCGGTGACGTCCCCGGCGACGCTGGCCGCGCCGACCGCCTTGGCGACCTCCAGGCGCGCTGCCTTGCGGTCGACGACCGTGACCGACCGCGCCCCGGCCCGGTTCAGCAGCTGAAGCAGCAGCAGGCCCATCGTCCCGGCGCCGATCAGCAGGACGTCCTCGCCGAGGACGGGCCCGATGCGGCGCAGGCCGTGCACCGCGCAGGACAGCGGCTCGATGAGCGCGCCCTGCTGGTCGTCCACGCTGTCCGGCAGGGGGTACGCGTTGGCCGCCGGGACCGTTACATACTCGGCGAACGCGCCGTTGACGGTGTCCCCGATCGCGTTCCAGTTCGCGCACAGGTTGCCGCGGCCGGCGTGACATGCCGGGCAGTGCCCGCAGAACAGCGAGGGGTCCACCGCGACCCGTTCCCCGCCGCGCCATTCGCCGGGCACGCCGTCACCGAGGGCGACGACCCGGCCGGCGAACTCGTGGCCGGGGATGATCGGGTACGGCGTGGGGGGGAACTCACCGTCGGCGATGTGCAGGTCCGTGCCGCAGATGCCGCACGCGCCTACCTGCACGACCAGCTCGCCATGACCCGGCGCCGGGTCGGCGACCTCGGTCACCTTCAGCTCGCCGGGCTTCTCCCAGACGACGGCGCGCATCATGCCCCCTCGTGGTCCTCGCTGACGGCCAGCCTTCCCCCGCGGCTACGAGCCATTATTCGCCGACCCGCAGCCCGGTGGCGCCGTCGAACAGGTGCAGGTGCGCGGTATCCACCTTGACCTTGACGACCTCGCCGGGGCGCGGGTGGTCGCGGGTCGCCCGGACGATGACGTGGCTGTCCGCGTCGCCGGCCAGGCGCCCGTAGATGTAGGAGTCGCTGCCCAGGTCCTCGACCAGCGCGACCTCCAGCGTCAGCTCCCCGTCGCCGCCGATCGACAGGTGCTCGGGCCGGATCCCCACGGTCAGCTTGCCGTGCCCCTTCGCCGCCCGCAGCTGGCCCTCGGGCGGGTGGAGAGCGGCGCCGCTCACCTTGATGCTGCCGTCCTCGAGCGCGCCGTCGAACCGGTTCATCGCGGGCGAGCCGATGAACCCGGCGACGAAGACGTTCGCCGGGTGGTCGTACAGCTCGGTGGGCGAGTCGAACTGCTGCAGCTGCCCGGCCCGCATCACGGCCACCCGCTCGCCCATCGTCATGGCCTCCACCTGGTCGTGGGTCACGTAGACGGTCGTGACCTTGAGCCGGCGCTGCAGCTCGGCGATCTGGGTGCGGGTCTGCACCCGCAGCTGGGCGTCGAGGTTCGACAGCGGCTCGTCCATGCAGAAGACCTTGGGCTCGCGGACGATGGCGCGGCCCATCGCGACCCGCTGGCGCTGCCCGCCGGACAGGTTGCGCGGCTTGCGGTCGAGCAGCGGCTCCAGGTCGAGTACCTTGGCCGCGTCCCGCACCCGGCGGGCGCGTTCATCCTTGGGCACGCCGTGCATCTTGAGCGAGAAGCCCATGTTCTCGCCGACGGTCTTGCTCGGGTACAGCGCGTAGTTCTGGAACACCATCGCGATGTCGCGATCGCGCGAGGGCACGCCGACCATGTCCTTCCCGTCGATGCGGATCGACCCGTCGTCGATCTCCTCCAGGCCGGCCAGCATCCGCAGCGCGGTGGTCTTCCCGCACCCCGAGGGGCCCACCATGACCACGAACTCGCCGTCCTTGATGGGCAGCTGGAGCGCGTCCACGGCGGGCCGGTCGGCGCCCGGGTAGATGCACGTCGCGCTGTCGTAGGTGACCTCAGCCATGATCGTCTCCTGTGTCTGGCCGCATGATCGGGTGGTAGCCGGTGCTCACTTGATCGCCCCGAAGGACAGGCCGCGGACGAGCTGGCGCTGCGCCACCCACCCGGCGAGGATGACGGGCAGCGTCGCCACCGTGGCCGCCGCGCACAGCTGGGCGAAGTACAGGCCCTCGGACGAGATGAAGCCGACGAGGAACACCGGGACGGTGGCGGCCTGCGTCGCGGTGAGGTTCACGGCGAAGAAGAACTCGTTCCAGGAGAAAATGCAGCAGATCAGCGCGGTGGCCGCCAGGCCCGGCGCCACCACCGGCAGGATCACCTCGGTCACCGTCCGGCGCAGCGGCGCCCCGTCCATCTCGGCCGCCTCCAGCAGCTCGCCCGGTACCTCCAGGAAGAACGACCGCATCATCCACACCGCGATCGGCAGGTTCATCGCTGTGTAGAGGATCACCAGGGTGAAGATGTTGTCCAGCATGTGCAGGTTGCGCGCGGCGATGTAGATGGGGATGATCGCGGCGACGATCGGCAGCATCTTGGTGCTGATGAAGAAGAACAGGACGTCGCGCGTTTTCTTCACCGGGCGCAACGACAGCGCGAACGCGCACGGCGTGGCCAGCAGCAGCACGAAGAACGTGGACACGATCGTGGCGAAGGCCGAGTTCGCCAGGTAGGGCCAGATGCCGCTGGCGAACACCGTCTTGTACTGCTCGAGGGTCGGCGTGAACACGAACTGCGGCGTGTTCGTGTAAGCCTGCGCCTCGGTCTTGAAGGAGGTGATCACCATCCACAGGACCGGGAAGAAGAACACGATCCCGAGCAGCCAGCCGACGATGCCGACCCAGGTGCTATTGCGGCGGCGCTTCGGCCGCACCGCGGGCCGCCGGGGGGCGGCCGTGGTGAGTTCCGGTTCCGCCGTGATGCTGCGTGCCATCATGCCGCCTGCTCCGTTCCGGAGAACGAGGTGAAGATCAGTCGCAGGGCGAAGGTCGCGACGATGATCGTCATCACGACGACGATCACGCCCATCGCGGCCGCCTGGCCGACCTCGAAGCCGAGGAATGCCCGCTGGTAGATGTAGAAGGGCAGGTTGGTGCTGGAGATGCCGGGGCCGCCCTGGGTCATCATGTAGATCGCGTCGAACTCGTTGATCAGGTAGATGGCGCCGAGCACGACGCCCAGCTCGATGTAGCGGCGCAGGTGCGGGACGGTCAGCTCGCGGAAGATCTGCAGCGGCCTGGCGCCGTCGACCCCCGCGGCCTCCACGATGTCCTTGGGCTGGCTCTGCAGCCCGGCGAGGACCAGCAGCATCATGAACGGGGTCCACTGCCAGATCATCTCGATCATGACCGAGAGCAGCGGCACCTGGCTGATCCAGTCGAAGTGCCCGATGCCGAACGGCCGCAGCACCCAGTTCACGATGCCGAACGTCGGGTCCAGCAGGGTCGTCTTCCACAGCAGCGCCGCGGCAACGGGCATCACCAGGAACGGCGTGATCAGCAGGGTGCGCACGATCCCCCGGCCGAGGAACTTCCGGTCCAGGATGAGGGCGAGGCCGATGCCGATGAGCATCGCGATGAGAACCGCGCCGACGGTCAGGATGACCGTGTTCAGGGCCGCCGTCCAGAACTGGCTGTCCTGGAAGACCCGCACGTAGTTGGCGAACCCGACGAAGTGCTCGGAACCGGGGCGGACCAGGCTCCACGACTGCAGCGAGTACCAGAGCGTCAGCAGGAACGGCAGCTGGGTCACGATGATCGTGAACACCAGCGCGGGCAGCAGCGGCGCGCGCCGCACCCAGCCCTGGCGCCCGCGGTCGGGCCGGGCGCGCACACGCTGGGCCGAGGCAACCGGGGGAGCGATCGCGGTCATCGTGGCCTCCGTTCGGGCTCGCCGCCGACGGCGGCGCCGTCCATCACGCTTACTTCTTGTAGCTGTCGCCGACGTCCTGGGCGTAGAGCTGCGACTGCGAGAGCGCCGCCGCCACCGGCTTCTGCCCGGCGATGGCGGCGCTCATCTGCTGGCTGACGTTGGTGCCGAGGTCCTGGAACTCGGGGATGTCGAGGAACTGGATCCCGGTGTAGGGCACCGGCTTGGTGGTCGGGTGCGCGGTGTTGGTGGCGTTGATCGACTGCAGCGTCAGCCGGCCGTAGGCGGCCGACAGCTTCTTGTACTGCGGTATCTGGTAGCTGGAGAAGCGGCTGCCGGGAGGCACGTGTGACCAGCCGAGCGTCTGGCCCACCGTCTTGATGTAGGACTTGGAGGTCATCCAGGCGATGAAGTCCCAGGCCGCCTGCTTGTTGGGGCAGGTGGTGGGGATGGCGAGCGACCAGGTGTAGAGCCAGCCGGAAGGCCGCCCGTTCTGGGTCGGGGCCCACGCATAGCCGTTGCGCCCGACCACCTTGCTGCTCTGCGGGTCCTCGATGGCGCCGACCGCGGAGGTGGCGTCGTACCACATGGCCGCGTCGCCCTGGCCGTAGAGCGTGGCGCATTCGGAGAAGCCGGCCGACGGGGCCCCGGGCTCGCCGTACGTCCGCACCAGCGACACGTACATCGAGACCGCGCGTTCTACTTCCGGGCTGGTCAGCTGCGCCTGCCAGGCCGGGTCGTACCACCGGCCGCCGAACGAGTTGATCACCGTGTCGATCGGCGCGAGGTTCTCGCCCCACCCCGGGACCCCCCGCAGGCAGATGCCGACCAGCCGCTTCTTCTCGTTATGCATCTGGGCGGCGATCTTCCCCACCTGGTCCCAGGTCGGCCGGAGCGGCATCGTGATCCCCGCCTTGGCCATGAGGTCCTTGCGGTACATGAGGAACGACGACTCGCCGTAGAAGGGCACCGAGTACAGGTCGCCCTGGTGGGAAAGCGTCGCCCGCAGCTGGGGCAGGAAGTCGTTGGCGTCGTAGCCGGGGGTGCGGTCGATATACGGCTGGAGGTTCACCAGCCAGCCGTTGGCCGACCACATCGGCGTCTCGTAGTTGCTGATCATCACCACGTCGAACTCGCCGCCCCCGGTGGAGACGTCCGTGGTGATCTTGGCGCGGGCCTCGTTCTCCGGCAGCGAGATGAAGTCGAGGTGGATGCCCGGGTGCTCGCTCTCGAACAGGTGGGACAGGCTGATGGCGTCCTGCATCTGCGGGTTGGAGACGATCGCGACGGAGAGGGTCGTCCCCGAACTCCCGCCGGTGAAGAGCTGTTTGGTGCCCATGCTGCAGCCGGCCAGGGCGAGCGCCGCCCCGCCCGTCGTCCCGGCCAGGAAGGCCCGGCGGCTGAGCGGCGCGCGAGAAGAAGTGGCTCCTGAAGGGGCGTCTCGTCGGGTCATCGTCGCGTCCCGTCGGTCAGGTGAGTGCCTCCGCACTGCCCGTCAGCGCGCTCGTTTGAGCGGCGAGCGCTCATACGACCACGCCACTACCGAACACAGTGGTTCGGTTACTGGGCAAAGTCAAGAAATACTGCCAATATGAGTTTTAGCCGCTCAAATGAGCGCTTCGGTACGGGCGCGGCCAGCCGGGGAGCGTCCCGGCGCCGCGCGCGGCGGCAGGGAGGGATCATGGCCGGGCTGTCCACCGATAGGCCGTCGGAGGTCGTCCTGGCCGCGCGCGTGGCGCGGCAGTTCTACCTGGAGGGCGTCTCGAAGGTCGACATCGCCGAGCAGCTGGGCATCAGCCGGTTCCGGGTCGCCCGCCTGCTCGACTCGGCCCGCGAGTCCGGCATGGTCCGCATCGAGATCGGGCTGCCCGGCGGCAGCCTCGACACCGGGCTGTCGGCGGAGCTCTGCTCGGCGTTCGGCCTGCGGCACGCCTTCGCGTTCAACGTTCCCGACGAGGATGAGCTGGCGCTCCGGCGCCGCCTGGGCGAGGCGGCCGGCGAGGTGCTAATGGACATCATCACGCCGGCCGACGTTGTCGGCATGTCCTGGGCGCGCTCGCTGAGCGGGCTCGCCGCCGCGCTCACCCGGATGCCGCCCTGCCCGATCGTCCAGCTGACCGGGGCGGTGCCGCCGCCGGACGGCCGCGACCTGCTCGACCTCGTGCGCGGCGTGGCCCGGATCGGCGGCGGCCCCGCGCACGTCTTCTACGCGCCGATGATCGTCGACGATGCGCAGACCGCCGCCGCCATCCGCCGCCAGGCCGACGTGGCCGACGCCATGGCGCTGGTGCCGTCCGTCACCGTCGCGATGGTCGCCATCGGCGCGTGGGCGCCCGGCCTGTCGACGATTTATGACGCGTGCAGCCCCGGTGAGCGCGACGCCATCGGCCGCCTCGGTGTCCGCGCGGAGATGGCCGGGGTCTTCCTCGGGGAGGACGGCCACCCGGTAGAGACGGCGCTGGACAGCCGCATGATCGTGACCTCGGGGCCGGCGCTGGCGAGGATCCCGTGCGTCATCGCCGTGGCCTACGGCGTCGCCAAGAGCGCCGCGGTCCACGCGGCGATCAGCGGCGGAATGGTCCACGGCCTGGTCACCCACACCAGCTTGGCCCGTGAGCTGCTCAGGCTCGCGGGGTCCTGACCCGCTGGGCCCGGCTGGTCGCGCCGGGCGCTGAGTCACCGGCCTGGGCACGGTTCAGGAGGGAGGAAAGGGGAAGCAGCAAGACTCGATGAGGCTAAGGACGGCAGGCG
>Ga0207664_10001466_pt1 | contig 15485 bp, 13 predicted proteins | sample LARL83metaG_FD_184349 | JGI IMG/M metagenome (GOLD analysis project Ga0207664, IMG submission 184349) | Corn, switchgrass and miscanthus rhizosphere microbial communities from Kellogg Biological Station, Michigan, USA - LAR L8-3 metaG... | ecosystem: Host-associated > Plants > Roots >... | reverse complement strand
CTCTCCTTCACCAGCTTCACCATCTTCTTCGCCAGTTCCTTCTCGATGCCCTGCTTCACCTTGATGACCTGCTTGGCCTTGTCACCGCCGATAGCCTCGACCTTCTGCGGATCGAAGCTCGACACGTCGATGCCGCGCTTGGCGGCTTTCCCGAACAGGATATCGGTGATCTGCTTCAGCTGGAACTCGCTGTCGGCGAACAGCGTGAGCACATCGTCGCTGCGTTCTATGGCCGCGGCGGTGCCCTTGAAGTCGTAGCGCTGGCCGATCTCGCGGCTGGTCTGGTCCACCGCATTGGTGAGCTCGGCGGTGTCGACCTTGGATACGGCGTCGAAGGAAGGCATGGGAAGCTCCGCTATTACTTCTGTTTCCAAAAGGGACGTACGATACGGCCCGCCCTTACGGTCAATATGATGAACACGATGCCGGCCGCGAGACAAACCAGCACCGCCGGCAGCGAGGCCTCTGGGCCGAACGCGCCGCCGGTGAGGACGTCCGATCCTGCGAACTGCACTCCGATCATGCCTCCGGCACGGCCGCCGGACACGGAGGTGCTGAAGATTCCGCCCTCGGTGAAGTTCCAGCCGAAGTGCAGGCCGATCAGGAACCAAAGGCTGCGGGTATACATGTAGGCGGCTGCCAGCAGGATGCCTGCTTCCAACGCGATGGCTGCGGTACTGACCGCGGTGGCACCGTGGTTGAACGCATGCAGGAGTCCGAAGATCAGCGCCGAGACGCCTAAGGCGATCCAGCTGCCGAGGCGTTCCTCCAGCAGGCGGAACAGGAGGCCGCGCACCAGAATCTCTTCCTGGACAGCGGCCACCAGCGCCGCCACGCAGGGATAGATGAGGATGGAGAGGGGCGCCATGACGGTGTAGTACCACCCGCCCAGGAACTTCATCGCAAGCATGCTGGCGCAGAACAGGATCGCGCCCACGAGGATGCCGCGCGACAGATGCTTCGCCATGCCCTCCGGCGCGAGCTCTGTCACCGCTCGCCGTTCGATGTACTTCACCAGGGCGCAGTAGATGCCCATGACGCCCGCCGCGACGATGAGCCCCGCCAGCGCGCCGAGAGGACTGCGTGAAGGGATCTGCGCCAGCTTCATGCCGATCTGGATAGCAATGACCCAAAGGACGATGGCGATCGCGCCCAGCAGGAAGCGGGTGAGGGGGAATTGAAGCACCGCCCACAATCTGCCGGATCGGTGGCTCACCGCTGTTGTCATCGTCATGGAAGTCTCCGTCATCTTCAGAGTTGGACTTTCACCGCAGCGGCAGTGCGCAGTGCCTTGGCCACCGCGGCTTCGATGCTGGCATCCCGCGCCAGGGCCACACCCATGCGCCGGTGGCCGCGGATCTCCGGCTTGCCGAAGAGGCGCAACATGGTATCCGGTTCTTTGAGCGCGGCATCCACGTTTCCATAGAGAGGGCCATCGGAATCCCCATGGGGCAGGATCACCGCCGAGGCGGAGGGGCCGAACTGGCGGATCACGGGTATCGGCAGCCCCAGGATGGCGCGGGCGTGCAGGGCGAACTCCGAGAGGTCCTGGGAGATGAGCGTGACGAGCCCGGTGTCGTGGGGTCGGGGCGAGACCTCACTGAACCACACTTGGTCGCCTTTGACGAAGAACTCCATGCCGAAGATGCCCCGACCGCCGAGGTCGTCCGAGATGAGTTTCGCCATGCGCTGGGCCTCGGCCAACGCCTTCTCGCTCATGGGTTGGGGCTGCCAGGATTCCCGGTAATCGCCATCCTCCTGGCGATGTCCTATCGGCGCGCAGAAACTTGTGCCGCCCGCGTGGCGCACCGTGAGCAGGGTGATCTCGTAGTCGAAATCGATGAAGCCTTCCACGATCATCCGGCCCTTGCCGGTGCGCCCGCCTGCCTGGCCGTATTCCCAGGCACGCGGGATGTCTTCGGAATCCTTCACCACGCTCTGGCCCTTGCCGGAGGAACTCATCACCGGTTTCACCACGCAGGGCATGCCGATGTCCTGCACGGCGGCGCGGAACTCCTCCAGCGTGTCGGCGAACTTGTAGCGCGAAGTCGGCACCTTGAGTGTCTCGGCCGTGAGACGGCGGATGCCTTCCCGGTCCATGGTGAGCCGCGCGGTGCGGGCCGTGGGGATCACGGTCCAGCCTTCCTTCTCCAGCTCCAGCAGCATGGGTGTGGCGATGGCCTCGATCTCGGGCACGATGTAGTAGGGCTTCTCCAGTTCCACCAGTCGGCGGATCGCCTTGCCGTCCAGCATGTCGATCACGTGGCTGCGGTGCGCCACCTGCATGGCGGGAGCCTTCGCATAGCGGTCCACGGCGATGGTCTCCACGCCGTAGCGTTGCAACTCGATCACCACCTCTTTGCCCAATTCTCCCGAACCCAGCAGCATGATGCGCAGGGCGTTGGGGGAAAGCGGCGTGCCTATCTCAAGCATTCGCGACTCCATCGGCCGGCCTTTGCTTCTTCTTCGACTCACCGCGCAACAGGCGTTCCTCCGCGTCCTGCAATCTCTCCGGCGTGCCCCACAGCACCACCACGTCGCCTTCCTTGAGCACCGTGACGCCCGGCGGCTGGCGGCCCACCACGCCTTCGCGGCGCAGTGCGGTCACCACCACGCCCAAGGCCTTCAGATCCATCTCCGCCAGCGTGCGGTTCACGCCGTTGGCGCTCTTCTCCAGGGTCACGGTGTGCAGCTGCTCGCGGAACGCGTGCGACGGGTCGATGGGCACCGCGTCCTGGCCGCGGAACACACTGCGCAGCAGGCTGTAGCGGTGGGTGCGCACTTCCTGGATCTTGCGCAGGATGTGGGACATGGGCACATGCAACACGTGCAATAGATGGCTGGCCAGCATCAGGCTGGATTCCAGCGTCTCGGGGATGACCTCGGTGGCGCCCGCCGCCTGCAGCCGTTCCAGCTCCGCGTCGTCGCGGGTGCGCACCAGCACCGGCATGCCGGGCTTGAGCTTCTTCACGTGCTCCAGGATCTTCAAGGCGGTGGAGACCTTGAAGTAGCTGATCACCAGCACCCGCGCGCGCTCGATGCCAGCGGCTCTCAGCACGTCCCTATTGGTGCCGTCGCCGTAGTACACGGGGTCGCCGGCTTCGCGCGCATGGCGCACCCGCACCGGATCGAGATCAAGTGCCACGAACTCGAAGCCCTCCGGCTCGAGCAGTCTCGCCACGTTCTGGCCGACGCGGCCGTAGCCGATGATCACCACATGGTTCTCAAGATGCACCTGGTGTCGGCCGATATCGTGCTGCAGCCGGTCGTGATCCTCGATCTCGCTCTCGGGGAAGAAGCGATCCGCCAGTTGCCGGTTGTAACGGATCAGGAACGGACCCGTGAGCATGCTGAGCACGATGACCGCGAGGCCGAGCTCCGCGAGCTGCGCACGCATGATGCCCTGGGCCAGGCCGAGCGAGAGCAAGGCGAAGCCGAACTCGCCGCCCTGGGCCAGTACCAGGCCGGTGCGTAACGAAGCATTGTTGTCGGAGCCGAGGCGGCGGCTCAGGACTGCGATCAACGCGATCTTGAAAAGCGAGATGCCCAGCACTGCGGCGAGCACAAGCGGCCAGTGTCTGGCCACGGTCGCCGGGTTGAGCAGCATGCCGACCGTGATGAAGAAGAGGCCGAGCAGGACGTCGCGGAACGGGCGGATGTCCGCCTCCACCTGATGCCGGTATTCGGTCTCGCCCAGCATCATGCCCGCCAGGAAGCCGCCCAAGGCCAACGACAGTCCGAGGTAGGCGGTGCCGAAGGCAGAGGCCATGGTGACCAGGAGCGCCGTCAGCGTGAACAACTCCGCCGAACGGGCGCTGGCGACCTGGTGGAACAACGGCTGCAACAGCCAGCGGCCGGCGGCGAGGATCACCACCACCGCCAGCGCGCCCTTGGCGAACGCCCACAGCATGTTGCCGGCGATCGCGCCTCCCCCTAAGCCGTCGGCGAGCGCCGGTATCAATATCAGGAAGGGGATGACCGCCAGGTCCTGGAACAGCAGCACCGCCACGGCGGAGCGGCCGTGTTGCAGACCGATCTCGTTCTGTTCGGTGAGCTGCTTCGCCGCGATGGCGGTGGAGGACATGGCGAAGGCGCCGCCCAGCACGATGGCGACGGGCGCGCTGGCGCCCATCAGCCGTGCGGCGGCCACGGTGCCGAGGGTGGTGAACAGTACCTGTGCGCCGCCCAGTACGAACACCGACTTGCGCATCACCCAGAAGCGCGGCAGCGAGAACTCGAGCCCCAAGGTGAACAGCAGGAACACCACCCCGAACTCGGCGAGTTCGCGGGTATCGGCGCGGTCGGTGATGAGACCGATGCCGTGGGGGCCGACCAGATAACCGGTGACGAGGTAGGCCAGCACTGCGGGCAGGCGCGCCCGGCGCAGCGCCGCCACCACGAATACCGCGACCCCCATCAGGATCAGGATGGAACGCAGGGTGTTGTGTTCCATTGGCCTTACCGACACCCCAATCCGATCAATGACTTGCATCATAGCTAAAAACAGCGCCTTCCAGAGCTATCCGGCGCGAACCAAAGTGCTTTTAAGCGTTCCAAATGAGGCTAAGCTGTTGCCCTGCTTAGGGGTCCCACCACAATGAGGAATGCACGCATGTCCTTACGCCAGCTCTTGGCTGCTGCCTGTTCGGCGGCAGTCGTGGCCCTCGCGCTGCCGGCCTTCGCCGACAGCCCGGCGGCGAACTCCCAGCCGGACTATTCGTCGGTGAGCGAGTTCCCGTCGGATCCGTTCCCCTCCACCTACCACCCGCTGCCTTCCGCGCCGACCCTGATCCGGCACGTGACCATCTACACCGGCACCGGCGGCGAGATCGACGACGGCGATGTGCTGATGAAGGACGGCAAGGTGGCGGCGGTGGGCAAGGACCTGAGTCCCGGCGCGGGCGTGACCGTCATCGACGGCACCGGCAAGTTCGTGACCCCCGGCATCATCGACGTGCATTCGCACCTCGGCGTATATCCTTCGCCGGCCGTGGACGCGCTCTCCGACGGCAACGAACTCACCAATCCCAATACCGCCAACGTGCGCGCCGAGAATTCGGTGTGGCCCCAGGACCCGGGCTTCAACACCGCCCGCGCCGGCGGCGTGACCACCCTCGAGATCCTGCCCGGTTCCGGCAACCTGTTCGGCGGCCGCTCGGTGGTGCTGAAGAACGTGCCCTCGGTGACCACGGAAGGCATGAAGTTCCCGGACGCGCCCTTCGGCCTGAAGATGGCCTGCGGCGAGAACCCCAAGCGTGTCTACGGCAGCAAGGGCGCTTTCCCCTCGACGCTGATGGGTGATGTGGCCGGATATCGGCAAGCCTGGGCCGATGCGCAGGCTTACGACTACCAGTGGAAGGCCTGGGAGAAGGACAAGAAGGGCCCGCCCCCGGCCCGCGACCTCAAGATGGAGACCCTCGCTGAAGTGCTGAACGGCCGGGTGCGGGTGCAGATGCACTGCTACCGCGCCAACGAGATGGCCGACATGCTGGATGTGGCCAAGGAGTTCCATTACCACATCGCCGCCTTCCACCACGCGGTGGAGGCCTACAAGATCCCGAAACTGCTGGCCGCCAACGGCACCTGCGCGGTGATGTGGGCCGACTGGTGGGGCTTCAAGATGGAGGCCTGGGACGGCATCCGCGAGAACATCCCCATGGTGGACGCGGGAGGTGCCTGCGCCATGATCCATTCCGACGATGAGAACGGCATCCAGCGCCTCAACCAGGAGACCGCCAAGGCTTGGGCCGCGGGCAACCGGGCGGGGCTCAACATCAGCGAAGCCCACGCCATCATGTGGATGACCCTGAACCCGGCCAAGGCTTTGGGCATCGATGCCGTCACCGGTTCCCTAGAGAACGGCAAGGACGCGGACCTGGTGCTGTGGACCGGTAATCCATTTAGCGTGTATAGCCACGCCGACAAGGTGTTCGTGGACGGCGCGCTGGTCTACGACCGCGACGATCCTAATCTGCAACCCAAGTCCGACTTCGAGCTCGGCAAACTCGGCGTGACGGGAGGTGCCCTGTGAAGCGCAACCATCTATATATGGCGCTGGCCCTGGCGGGCCTCTCCGCCGCTCCGGCCTTCGCCGATACTTATGCCATCACCGGCGGCACGGTCTATACGCTGGGTTCCGCCGGCAAGATCGAGCACGGCATCGTCATCGTCAAGGACGGCAAGATCACCGCAGTGGGCGCCGACGTGGCCATACCGGCGGGGGCCACGCGCATCGATGCGACCGGCAAGATGGTGACGCCGGGCATCATCGATCCCGAGAGCGTATTCGGCCTGGACGAGGTGGACGCGGTCAGTCAGACCCAGGATGCCACCCTCACCAGCACCCGTTACACAGCGTCCTTCGATCCCACCGCGGGCATCAATCCGCGCTCCATGGTGATCCCCGTGAACCGCGTGGAAGGCGTGACCCGCGCGGTGGTCGCACCGGGCAACAACAGCAGCATCCTTCAAGGCCTGGGGAGCGTCATCTCGCTGGACGGTGTGAAGGGCTATGTGCTGAAAGACCCAGTGGCCATGTTCGTGACCCTGGGTGAAGCCGGGCAGAAGACCGCCGGCGGCGCCCGTGGCGGCGCGCTCATGAGCCTGCGCGAGGCGCTGCAGGACGCGAGGGATTACGCGACCAACCGCGCAGCCTATGACAAGGCCGCGCGGCGCAGCTACGTCCTGTCGCGTCCTGACCTGGAGGCGCTGCAACCGGTGCTGAAGGGCGAGATGCCGGTGGTGGTGCAGGTGGATCGCGCCAGCGACATCGAGGCAGTCTTGAGCCTGGCGGCCGAGTTCAAGCTCAGACTGGTGGTATCCGGCGGAGCGGAGGCCTGGCTGGTCGCGGACGATCTCGCCAAGGCCAAGGTTCCGGTGATCCTCAATCCCACCCGCGACTTGCCGGAGTCCTTCGAGTCCTTGGGCGCGGAGTTCCAGGATGCGGTGAAGCTGCAGAAGGCGGGCGTGCTGATCGCCTTCGAAGTGGGCGATACCCACAAGTCCTGGAACGTACGCCAGTATGGCGGCATCGCAGTGTCCAACGGCCTGCCCTGGCTGGAGGCGGTGAAGGCTATGACCGTGAACCCGGCGCGCATCTACGGCATGGACAAGGGTGTCGGCACACTGGAGCCGGGCAAGGACGCGGACCTCGTGGTGTGGAGCGGCGACCCGCTGGAAGTCACGAGCTTCGCCGATCAGGTGTTCATCCGCGGCAAGGCCATCTCCATGGCCGATCGCCAGCGCGAGCTACGCGACCGTTACCTGCCTTACGTCAAACCGGATGCGCCGGCCTTGCCGCCGGCCTATTCCGCACCCTGATATAACAGTCTGCGACATGCGGCGTGGGTCAACCTCGCCGCATGTCGCGGCGCTATACTCCCAGGAAGTTCAGTCTTGGGCCATCTCCATGCAACGTCTGTTCCGTGTCATCGCGTGCATCACTGTCGGGCTGTGGCTGTTGGGTGCCTCCAACTGCACCAAGAACAGCGACGCGAACGCGCCGCAGTTCGTCACCACGCTCACGGTGCAGAACTCTTCCAGCCTGCCCACCGTCGCCTTCTCCCAGGGCGACCCCGTGCAGTTTGTGCTCAGCATCCGCAACCGCACCAATCAGACGCAGAAGCTGTTCTTCAACAGTGCTGAGGTCCTCAATGTCGCGGTGGTGGATGCCGGCACCGCCACGGTGATATGGACCTGCGATAACGGCAATACCGGCACGAATACCGCCTGCGTGATCGGCGCCAGTCTCGGCACGCCCTCCAGCAGCGGCTCCGGTTTCAATGAAATCGACTTCAAGCCCTTGGAGACCAAGACGGTCACGATCACCTGGAACCAGACCGACGATAACGGCGCCCAGGTGCCCGCGGTGCCGACCAACCCCGGCAGCTCGACCGTGGGCCAATATGAGGTGATGGGCGGATTCACGGTGTTCAACACCACCGGCGCCGGTTCCGCGGCGGACAACGGCTCCTCCATGGCCGAGGGTCCGCCCACTGCCGCGCAACTCTTCCCCAGCGTATACCGCTCCACGCTTTCCGCCTTCACCATCAACTGAGCCGGTGCTAAGGGCCCGCCTGGTCTTCACCCTGATCGCCCTGGCGGCAGCCGGGGGCGGCGTTGCGGCCGAGAAGCCGCCCGGCTGCGATCACGACACCGGCATCACCCTGCCGTCAGGGTTCTGCGCCACAGTGTTCGCCGACGGCTTGGGCGTGGCGCGTCATATGGTGGTGGCACCGGACGGTGTGCTCTACGTGGCTCTGCAGTCGGAGAACAAAGGCGGAGCCATTGTGGCCCTGCGCGACAGCAAGGGTCACGGCCACGCGGATCAGATCGTGCACTTCGGCAGCGAGGGCGGCAGCGGCATAGCCTTGTACGCGGGCTATCTCTATTTCGCCACGCCCACGTCGGTGCTGCGCTACAAGCTGCCGGTGGCGGCGGATTCCAGGCCAGAAAGCGTGATCGGCGGTTTCCCGGCACAGGACGAACACGCCGCCAAGAGCATCGCCATCGATGCTGCCGGCCACCTGTATGTGAACGTCGGCGCGCCTTCCAACGCCTGCCAGAGGGACGACCGGGCGCCGGGATCTCCGGGGCGAGCACCCTGTCCGCTGCTGGCCGAACACGGGGGCATCTGGCTTTTCGATGCGGACAAGACCGGCCAGCATTTCCCGCGGGATGGCCGGCGTTACGCCACCGGCATCCGCAACGCAGTCGCCCTCGCCTGGCTCGCGCCACTGAACGCCCTGTATGCGGCGCAGATGGGCCGCGACCAGCTTGCGGATAACTGGCCGAAGTTCTTCACTGACGAGCAGAGCGCGGAGTTGCCGGCAGAGGAATTATTCCGTGTGGAGCAGGGCGACGACTTCGGCTGGCCCTATTGCTACTACGACCAGCTCCAGGGCAAGAAGGTGCAGGCGCCGGAGTATGGCGGCGACGGCAAGAAGCAGGGCGACTGTGCGAAGTACGGACAACCTTTGGCTGCCTTCCCCGGCCATTGGGCACCGGAGGCGCTCCTGGTATACGAGGGCAGACAATTCCCCGCCCATTACCAGGGCGGCCTGTTCGTGAGTTTCCACGGCTCCTGGAACCGGGCGCCGTTGCCCCAGGCGGGCTACAAGGTGGTGTTCCTGCCCTTCAGGGATGGCAAACCGGGCGCCTACCAGACCTTCGCCGATGGGTTCGCCGGCATGGACAAGATCGTGGGCTCCGGTGATGCGCACTATCGTCCCATGGGTCTCGCCCAGGGTCCGGATGGTTCGCTCTATATAGGTGACACGCAGCGCGGGCGTATCTGGCGCGTCGTCTACACGGGCCAGCCCTAAAACGGGCGTTTTGCCTTCTGGCGCTTGATGAGCGCCGCGCTACGCATCCGGTTCCAGATCGCACATCCCTGTGCTCCCGTTCGCCGCATGCGGCGAACCCGGTATCATTGCCGCCTTGTGTCAGGCGGCAACCCATGTTCACTTATCTGTTGGGGTTCTTCATCGTGGTGATGGCGGGTGGCGCGGTATTCGCCGTGCTAGAACATCGTGGCCGTGCACTACCGCTCAAGCTCAGCATGTGGCATGGCGTCTTGGGTGTCGCAGCCATCGTCTGGCTGGTCTTCCAGGCCGCGGCCCATCCCGGTGTGCGTGCCGTGAACCTGGCGATCCTGGTGTTCGTCCTCACCGCCCTCGGCGGCCTGTTGTTGTTCGCATTCCGCGTCTCGCGGCAGCGGCTGCCTCTCGCGGTGGTGTTGCTGCACGCCGCGTTCGCGCTCGCCGGACTCGCGCTGCTTTTCATCGGCCGGTCGAGGATGCCTTAGGATGCAGAGTTCAGCCACCATCCGTCTCTCGCGCCTTCACGGCATGGCCGCGCTGCTGGATCTCGCCGGCCTCATGCTCGTCCTGCTGCAAGCCTGGTTCCTGGTGCCGCCGGCGGAAGCGGACCGCCGGGTGCTGCTCCTTACTCTCGGCGTGGTGCCGATAGCCCTGCTGGTGTTCTTCCTGGTACCGCGGCGTGCGGGCCTGAAGGCCGAGACCCATGCGCCGCGCCGTTCGCTGCTGGTCTATGCGACCCTTGGCCTGCCTCTCGTGGCGACCGTCCTGACGCTGCTTCTGGTGGCCGCCGGTCGCAGCTTCGACAGTTTCGCGGGCTTCGCCCTGGTGATCGCGGCGGACGCAGGACGCAATCTCTGCGAGTGGATGCGTAACCGCGCATGACACGGCACATCCACACCGAGATACCGATCCAGATCTCGCCGCGACGTGTCTGGCAAGTGCTGACGGACTTCGCCGCCTATCCCGGATGGAATCCCTTCATCGTTTCCCTGCAGGGCTGCGGACGACGGTAGGACCCGCTACCCGAGCGGGTTTTGAGGCCATGAACCGGGCATTCAAGGCCCGCGCCGAGACAGGGTCGGGGTGGATGCCGTAGTGTGGGATGTGGAAAATAAGTTACTCTTGGGTCAAATCCGGTTATGGAAAACCCGCGAATGACGGGGTCCCCATGCCGGCCCCGGGGTGACTCCTGAATATAGATCCCGCAAGGCGCGCGCACGCATGCCCGCATTCCTGAAAAAGAAGAGCCTTTGGGGGCTGCTGTTGTTGGCCGCCGCGACCCTGCTTGCCCTGTTGCAGGGCGGCATGACGCCGGAGCGGGCGGGTTACCGTTTCGGCGAGGCCCTGGCGCCCAAACGCGCGCCGAATCCCCAGGTGGTGGTGGTCGCGATCGACAACGCCGCCCTCAAGCAATATGGCCCCTGGCCCTGGCCGCGCAGTTACCTCGCAAAGCTCGTCGATGTGTTGGGCGACGACAAGGCCGCGGTCATCGCCCTCACCGAGGACCTGTCCTCACCGCAGAATGCCGCGGCGCTCGACTATCTGGACCAGCTGCAGGCGCTAGCCGCCGGCGACGCCGCAGTCACCGCCAAGCTCGGCGAAGCCCAGGCCGCGCTCGACACCGATGGCGCGCTGATGTCGAGCATGGTGCGCTCGGGGCGCGTGCTGCTGGCGGCGCGTGGCGGGCACCTCGATTCGACGTCGGCGCGGCAGGATTCCAACGGCAGTCCCTCCTTCACCCTGCCGATCGATGCGCCGGCGGCGCCGGTGGTGGCGCTGGACGCGCCGCTGGTGAAGTTCACCAATGCCGCCCGCGGCGTCGGTTATCTGGACCAGGACGCCGGCACGGCCATGACACCGCTCTTGGTGCAGTACTCCGGCCACGTGGTGCCGACACTTGCGCTCCTGATTGCGGCGCGCGAGCAGGATATCGAGCTCAGCCGGCTCGGAGTGCAGAGCCTGGGAGGCATCACGCTGGGCGACGTACTGGTGCACACCGACCGCGGCATGCAGGTGCTCACGGAGGAGAGCGCGGATGAGATACCGCGCTATGGCTTCGCCGACGTGATGAGCGGCGTGACGCCGGGAGAGAAACTCGCGGGCAAGACCGTGCTGGTGGGACGCGCCGAGCCGGGCCAGAATGCACCGGTGCTGAGGGCGGCAACCCTGGTCTCGGGCCTGCTCAACGGCGACCTCGTGTCCACGCCGTTCTGGGCCTGGGCATTGCGCGCGTTGCTGACGCTCGCAGTGGGGCTGTATCTGATGCTGCTGCTGCCGCGTCTCGGACCGGTGCTCTCCATCGCCGCGAGCGCGGCGCTCGCGCTGGCCTTGCTCATGGGCGAATACGTGCCGCTGCTTTCCCGGGAGCTGTGGCTTCCCCTGATGCTGCCGTTCCTGCTGCTGATATTGGGGCATCTCGCGCTGGCCGGCCTGCGCTTCGTGCGCGACCGCAGCGGCGTGTCGCGCGGGGCCATGTCCGAGCTCAACCGCGAATACGCACTGGCGTTGCAGGCCCTCAACCGCTTCGACCTCTGCTTCACGCGCTTCAAGCTGTGCCTGCCCTCGCGCGTGCTCTGCGACAACCTGATGGCGCTCGGCCAGGAGCATGAGCGCGGCCGGCGCTACTCCCAGGCGCTGGAGGTCTACGCCTATGTCCAGAAGGTGGCCCCGGCCTACGAGGGCCTGAACGAGCGCCTGGAGCGGCTGCGCCAACTGGAGAGCACGCCGGCCATGACCCGCACCGGCAGTGCCTCCACACTGTCGCGTGCGCTCTCGAGTGGCGGTTTGCAGAAGCCCATGCTCGGCCGCTACGAACTGGTGCAGGAACTGGGACGCGGCGCTATGGGGGTCGTGTACCTCGGCAAGGATGCCAAGATCGGCCGGCAAGTGGCCATCAAGACCATGGCCCTGGCCGACGAGTTCGACGGCGAGACCCTGAAGGAGGTGCACGACCGCTTCTTCCGCGAGGCAGAGACCGCGGGCCGCCTCAACCACGCCAACATCGTCACCATCTACGACGTGGGCGAGGACCAGGGCTTGGCCTACATCGCCATGGACTTCCTGCAGGGCGATTCGTTGGCGAAGTTCATCACCTCCCAGACCCTCCTGCCCATGGGTGAGGCGCTGGCCGTGACCATCAAGGTGGCGGAGGGCCTGGATTATGCCCACAAGCACCACGTGGTCCATCGTGACATCAAGCCCGCCAACATCATGTACGATCGCGGCACCGGCCGCGTGAAGATCACCGACTTCGGCATCGCCGCGCTCACCGACATGAGCAAGACCAAGACCGGCACCATCCTCGGCAGTCCCTTGTACATGTCGCCGGAACAGGTGCAGGGCCACAAGCTGGACGGACGCAGCGACCTCTATTCCCTCGGCGTCACGCTATACCAGCTGCTTCGTGGCGAGTTGCCCTTCGAGGCGCCGTCGCTCACCGGACTCATGTTCAAGATCGCCAACGAACCGCATCCGGACGTGACATTCCTCCGGCCCGACATCCCGCCCACCGTGAAAGTGGTGATGGACAAGGCTTTGCAGAAGGATCCGGACATGCGCTTCCAGACCGGCATGGAGATGGCCAACGCCTTGCGCCTCGCGCTCGGCGTGCGCAAGCGCACGCCCGCCTGAGACGCGCGCGATCCCGACCGCGACTGGCAGCGATGGGTCCGCGCTGCCGCCTTTGATAACCACTTCACAAATCCGTTACAAACCTCACTGCTTATGTCACCAACCGCGTCTCCATCTCGGCGCGCAGGCTAGAGTGCGGTCGCGTGGCGCCAAGTCTGGGGCTACGCACAAATAAGAGACTAAGGAGAAGGTCCATGTTGAGATACGTACTTGCATCGTCGCTGTGGCTGGCTGTCCTGCCGCTTGCTGCCCAGGCGGACGACTTCGACTACAGCTATGGCGAGGCGTCGCTGGTTAGCATGAGCCCGGCCCACAACGGCAGCAGCATGACCGGCGCGTCCGTCGACGGATCCTACGCATTCACCGACCAGATCCATGGCATCGCCGGTTTCCAGCATGTGTCCTGCTGCAACATCGGCCAGAACACACTGGACCTGGGCGGAGGCTGGAACACCAAGCTCGCCGAGCAGGTGAGCCTGTTCGTGGACGGCGAGTTCCTGAGCGTGAACCAGAGCGGCAGCGGCAGCCACACCGGCTGGGGCGCCATCGGCGGCCTGCGCAGCTGGTTGGTGCCCAAGTTCGAACTGGATGGCTATGTGAGCCACACCGACATCAACGCCAACACCGAGAATACGCTCGGCGTGCGTGCCTTCTATACCGTCGATTTCCACTGGCAGGTGTTCGCCGGTTACGCCAACAACTCCGACGCAGACACTTTCACGATCGGTGCTCGCTACCTGTTCTGAGCGGCCTCGCCGGGGTTTTTTGATGTCGCACTAAATATGAGAAGATGGCGTCCGCCGGAGGGACGCCCATGCAGACTTTCACCGCATTCCGCATCCATGAGGTCGAGAAGAAGATCGTCGCGCGCTTCGAGGAGATGAAACTCGAGGAGCTCATGCCCGGCGACGTGGTGATCCGGGTGCAATACTCCAGCGTCAACTACAAGGACGCCCTGGCCGCCACCGGCCGGGGCAAGATCCTGCGACGTTTCCCGCTCAACGGCGGCATCGATCTCGCCGGTACAGTGGTCTCCTCTTCCGACAAGCGCTACAAGAAAGGCCAGAAGGTACTGGTCACCGGCTGTGGGCTCGGCGAGGAGCACGACGGCGGCTATGCCGAGTACGCGCGGGTGAAGGGCGAGTGGGTGATCCCTATCCCTAAGGGTTTCACACCGGAGACCGCCATGATGGTGGGCACCGCGGGTTTCACCGCCGCTCTCGCCATCGAGAAATTGGAGCACAACGGTCTCAACCCCAAAGGCAAGGCGGTGATCGTCACCGGCGCCACGGGCGGGGTGGGCAGCATCGCCGTCAACATGCTGGCGCGGCGCGGTTATGAGGTGGTGGCGGTCACCGGCAAGAAGGAATCCCAGGATTACCTCAGACAGCTCGGCGCCTCCAGCATCCTGTTGCGCACCGAGATCGACTACGGCACGAAACCCCTGGAGCGCATCCAGTGGCAGGGGGCCATCGACAACGTCGGCGGCGAGATGCTCACCTGGCTCACCCGCACCACCGACTGGTGGGGTAGCATCGCCAGCATCGGCTTGGCCGGCGGCCATGAACTCCATACCACGGTGATGCCTTTCATCCTGCGGGGCGTGAACCTCTTAGGGATCAATTCCATGGCCACGCCACGCAAGACCCGGCTCAAGGTCTGGAACCGTATCGCCGGCGACCTTAAGCCCAACAGACTGAAGCTCATCGGCCACGAGAAGATCGCTTTCGACCAATTGCCATCGGTCTTCCCCAAGGTGTTGGATGGCCGCCACCAGGGCCGCATCGTGGTGAAAGTCGCCTGAATCCCTGTGCAGGCCCCGTTAGCGGGAGAGCCAGCAAAACCGGTAAAATAGCCGGCTCCTGACCGGTCCGGCTTCTGGCGGACCGAAGTCCCCTTCAGAGGTCTGTCATGGCTCAAGTCTCCGCCGGCACGCGGCTCTGGTCCGCGCTCGAAGCCGAGCGCCCCCTGCAGGTGGCGGGCGCCATCAACGCCTATGCGGCATTGCTCGCGGAGCGGGCAGGCTTCAAGGCGCTTTACCTCTCCGGCGCCGGCGTCGCCAACGCGTCCTTCGGCCTGCCGGATCTCGGCATGACCTCGCTCAACGACGTCTGCGAGGACATCCGCCGCATCTCCGGCGCCACCGAGCTGCCGCTCCTGGTGGACGCAGACACCGGCTGGGGCTCCGCCTTCAACATCTCCCGCACCGCCGCCGAGATGATCCGCGCCGGTGCCGGCGGCATGCACATCGAAGACCAGGTGGCCGCCAAGCGCTGCGGACATCGTCCCGGCAAGGAACTGGTGGACGCGGCCGAGATGTGCGATCGCATCAAGTCCGCGGTGGACGGCCGCACCGACGCCAGGTTCGTGATCATGGCCCGCACCGATGCCCATGCGGTCGAGGGCCAGCAGGCCGCCGTGGATCGCGCGCTCAAGTACGTGGAGGCCGGTGCGGACATGATCTTCGCCGAGGCCCTCACCACGCTGGACGAGTACAAGCAGTTCACCAAGGCGGTGAAGGTGCCGGTGCTCGCC
>Ga0207664_10001465_pt1 | contig 15495 bp, 16 predicted proteins | sample LARL83metaG_FD_184349 | JGI IMG/M metagenome (GOLD analysis project Ga0207664, IMG submission 184349) | Corn, switchgrass and miscanthus rhizosphere microbial communities from Kellogg Biological Station, Michigan, USA - LAR L8-3 metaG... | ecosystem: Host-associated > Plants > Roots >... | reverse complement strand
CTGTTCGGCTATCCGGGACTGTAACCGGCCGGAAGTCAGCGGCGGGCAGAGGATCACCGGAGATGTCATGGTTCATCGTCCGGAGGCGGTCCCCAAGGAGCCGGCAGCAACCCCAGCCGCTGCAGCCTCCGGCTTTCCGGGCTGTTGCGGTACTGCAGCGGAATGGCTTCCAGCGGGATCGAGTCACCAGTACGCCAGCGCGCCCCGACGATGGTCACGAACGGCCGCGGTCCCGGCCCGGTCTCGATCCACTGGCCCAGCGTCGTGTCCACGTCTCCCGAGGGATGAGCGACCGTCACGATCACATCGTCATAATCCGCCGGTTCCAGCACCTATCTCACCCCTTAGAGCCTCATCTGAGGTGGCGTACGGCAGCGATGGCGGCCTGGTCGTCTGCGTCCACGCGGACAGTATGACGCGGACGGTCAGGCGGTCCACTCCTTCGCGACCATGGTCAGCACGTCGTAGCTGGCCGCCACGACGCCGTCCTGGTTGACGACCTCGGCGTCCCAGCGGACCTCGCCGTAGTCGCCGGCCCGGGGGCTGATCTGCTTGCAGGTCAGCGTCACGGTCATCTCGTCGCCTGGCTTCACCGGGGTGAGGAAACGGAGGTTGTCGATGCCGTAGTTCGCCAGCACCGGGCCGAAGTCCGGTTGGACGAACAGCCCGGCCGCGAAGGCGAGCACGAGGTAGCCGTGCGCGACGCGGCCGCCGAAGAACGGGTTCTTGGCCGCGGCCTCCTCGTCGGTGTGCGCGTAGAAGGTGTCGCCGGTGAACTCGGCGAAGTGCTGGATGTCCTCGAGCGTCACGGTGCGCGGGCCGCCGGTGATGGTGTCGCCGATGCGCAGCGTCGCGAGGGACTTGGTGAACGGGTGGCTGCCGTCGGTCAGCCGCGGCGCGCCCTTGGCCCAGCGGCCGGTGACCGCCTGCAGCATGCGCGGGCTCGCCTGGACCGCGGTGCGCTGCATGTGGTGGTACACGCCGCGCAGGCCGCCCATCTCCTCGCCGCCGCCCGCCCGCCCCGGGCCGCCGTGCACCAGCGCCGGCAGCGGCGACCCGTGACCGGTCGACTCGGGCGCCGCGTCGGCGTCGAGCACGAGCAGGCGGCCGTGCCACGGGGCCGTGCCGAGCACCACCTCGCGGGCGAATTCCGGGTCGTCGGTGACGACCGACCCGGCCAGGCTGCCGCGGCCAAGTCCGGCCAGGTCGATGACGTCGGCGGTGTCGCGGTAGCCGATCAGCGTGGCGACCGGGCCGAACGCCTCGACCTCGTGCACCTCGGCACGGCGCGCGTCGTCGGCGACGAGCAGGACCGGGGAGATGAACGCGCCGCGCTCGGGGTCGGCCCCGGTGACCTCGACGCGCTCCGGGTCACCGAACACGACGTGCCCGCCGGCCTCCAGCGCCTTCAGCGACCGGCGCACCTCTTCCCGCTGGTCGAGGCTGGCGAGCGCGCCCATCCGGACTGACTTGTCGGCCGGGTTGCCGATCACGACCGCGGCCAGCCGCTCGCGCACCGCCTCGGTGACCGCGTCCGCAAACTCCGCGGGCACCAGCGCACGGCGGATCGCGGTGCACTTCTGGCCGGCCTTGACGGTCATCTCGGTCACAAGCTGCCCCGCGTACCGGTCGAACGCCGACGTGCCCGGTGCGGCGTCCGGACCGAGTACCGACATGTTCAGCGAGTCCGCCTCGGCGTTGAACCGCACCGACCGGGTCACCACGTTCGGGTGCGACCGCAGCCGCCGGGCGGTGCTCGCGGAGCCGGTGAAGCTGAGCAGGTCCTGCTCGGTCAGGTGGTCGAGCAGGTCGCCCGCGCTGCCGCTGACCAGCTGCAGCGCGCCATCCGGCAGTAGGCCGGACTCGATGATCAGCTCCACCATCCGAGCGGTGAGGTAGCCGGTCGCGGTAGCCGGCTTGATCAGCGACGGCACGCCGGCGATGAGCGCGGGCGCGAGCTTCTCCAGCGGTCCCCAGACCGGGAAGTTGAACGCGTTGACCTGCACGGCCACGCCACGGCGCGGGGTGAGCAGGTGCTGGCCGAGGAACTGCCCGGCCTTGCCGAGTTGCTCGGGCGGTCCCTCGGTGAGCACGCGCTCGTTCGGCAGCTCCCGCCTGGCCTTGCTGGCGTAGCCGAGCAGTACCCCGATGCCGCCGTCGATGTCGAACTTCGAGTCGCCCAGGGTCGCGCCGGTGCGGTAGGAGAGCTGGTACAGCTCTTCCCGGTGCTCGCGCAGCAGCTGGCCGACGGCCTTCGCCAGCTCGGCCCGCTCGTGGAAGGTCATGGACCGCAGCGCGGGACCGCCGGCGGACCGGCCGTAGGCGAGGGCGGCAGCGAAGTCGATCCCCTCGGTGGACACCTCGGTGACCACCTCGCCGGTCACGGCGTCGTGCACCGGGGCTCCGCTGGCCGGCGCGTACCAGTGGCCTTCGACGTAACTGCGCAGTACCGTCACCAGTGCTCCTCAGCTCGCCCGCAGGCTCATCCGAGGCACGGACAACTCGCCCGCGGTATGGACTTTACATACCGATCATTCGGTAATTTACTCTGCTGTATGGAAAATGACCAGGCAGCAACAGCGGAAATCGTCGCGGTCGAGGTTACGGACGCCGTCGGCGTTGTCACGATGCGAACCCCGGCCCTTTCCAAGGCGGCGAAGGAGCGGCTGCTCGCGGCACTGCGGCAACTGGACGGCGACGACGCGGTGCGCGCGGTTGTGCTGACCGGGACCGGCAAGGTGTTCTGCGCCGGGCAGGACCTCGGCGAGCACGCCGCCGCGCTCGACGCGAGCCCGGCGAGCGCCTTCGACACGCTGGCCGAGCACTACAACCCCATCGTGCGGACGCTGACCGCGATGCCTAAGCCGGTGATCGCCGCGGTCAACGGCACCTGCGCGGGCGCGGGCATCTCGCTGGCCCTGGCCTGCGACATCCGGGTCTGCTCAGCGGCGGCCAAGTTCGCGACGGCGTTCACCGGCATCGGGCTGACCTTCGACTCCGGCCTCTCCGCGACCCTGACCCGGGCCGTCGGATCCGCGCGGGCCAGCGAGCTCATACTGCGAGGCGAGCCGTTCACCGCGCAGCAGGCGCTGGACTGGGGACTGGTCGGCCGCCTCGCCGACCCGGGCGAGGTACTGGATGAGTCGGTCAAACTGGCGGCGCGGCTGGCGGCCGGGCCGACCCTCGCCTACGCGGAGGCGAAGCGGGCCATCCAGGCCGCCGCGCGGCCTCCGCTGCCGGACGTCCTCGAGGCCGAGCACGCGGCGCAGGCCCGGCTCGGCCAGACCGCCGATCACAAGGACGCGGTCCAGGCCTTCCTCGCCAAGCAGCGCCCGGAGTTCCACGGTCGCTGAACCCGCCCGCCTGCATTCCGGTGCTGGCCACCAGGGAAGCGCGGCGGCCAGAATGAGCCCATGACCGTCGAAACAAGGGCTCCGCTGGCCGGGATCACCGTCCTCGGGCTCGAGCAGGCCATCGCCGCGCCGCTGTGCACCAGGCACCTGGCCGACCTGGGCGCCCGGGTGATCAAGGTCGAGCAGCCGGGTTCCGGCGACGCGTCCCGCCATTACGACGGCGTGGTGCGCGGCATGAGCGCCCATTTCCCGTGGCTGAACCACGGCAAGGAGTCCGCCGCGCTCGACCTGAGAGAACCCGCCGACCTGGACGTGTTCACCGGGCTGCTCGAGCGGGCCGACGTCCTGGTCAGCAACCTCGCGCCGGGTGCGCTCGGCCGCCTCGGCCTGGAACCGGAAGCGCTGGCGCAACGGTACCCGCGGCTGATCGTGGTGGACATCTCCGGCTACGGCCAGGGCGGCCCGCTTGACCACCGGCACGCCTATGACCTGCTCATCCAGTCCGAGGCCGGCTCCTGCTCCATCACCGGCCTGCCCGGGCAGCCGGCCAAGCCCGGCATCCCCATCGCCGACATCGGCACGGCGCTTTACGCCTACTCAAGCGTGCTCGCCGCCCTCTACGACCGCCAGCGGACCGGCCACGGCGCGGTCATCCCGATCGCGATGCTCGACGTGGTCGCGGAGATGATGGGGTTCGCGCTCAACCAGGTGCTGCACGCGGGGGAGGAGCCGGTCCCCCTCGGCATGGCATCGTCAGTCGTCGCGCCGTGCAGCGCCTACCCGACCGCCGACGGCCAGACGGCCGTCCTTGCCGTCACCAGTGACCGCGAATGGCGGCGGCTGACGCGCGACCTGCTCGGCCGGCCGGAACTCGCCGACGACCCCAGGTACGCGCACAACGCCGACCGGGTCAGGCACCGGGCCGAGGTCGACCAGCTTGTCGGAACCTGGTGCGCCGGGCTCGGCCTGGCCGAGATCCAGCGCCGCGCCGACGACGCGGGCATCGGCAACGCCCGGCTCAACGGGGTCAGCGACCTCGCCGGGCACCCGCAGCTCGCCGCGCGGGACCGGTGGCGGCAGGCGGACTCCCCGGTCGGCCCCGTACCCGCGCTGCTGCCGCCGGCGCTCGCCCTCGGCTGGGCCGCGCTCCCCGGCCGGGTGCCCGCGCTCGGCGCGGACACCGAGGCCATCCGGGCCGAGGTCGCGCAACACGAAAGGAAGACCAGCCCGTCATGCTGAGCGCCGGGGAACAGGCCGGCCTGGCCAAGCTGTTCGCCTCCGAGATCGCGATGCAGGTGGCACTCGACGCCGTGCGGATCCACGGCGGCTACGGCTACTCCACCGAGTACGACGTGGAGCGCTACTTCCGCGACGCGCCGCTGATGATCGTCGGCGAGGGCACCAACGAGATCCAGCGCAACGTCATCGCGGCCCAGCTCGTCAAGCGCGGCGGCCTCGCCCGCTGAGTACGAGCAGAGTTAAACATCATCCCGAACGGAAGGCGACGATGCCCGGCACCGAGCACCACGACCTGGACCTCGTCCGCACGTCCGCCCGTGAGCTCGCGCACAGGTTCGACCTGGGCTACTGGCGGCAGAAGGACAGGGAAGAGGAGTACCCCTGGGAGTTCGTGAAGGCGTTCGCCGACGCCGGCTGGCTGGGCGCGATGATCCCGGAGGAGTACGGCGGCCTAGGGCTCGGCCTGACCGAGTCGGCCATCATGATGTGCGAGGTGGCCGCGTCGGGTGCCGGGATGAGCGGTGCCTCGGCGATCCACTTCTACGTCTTCCCGCCCGCGCCCGTGCTGCGTCACGGCTCGGCGGAGATGAAGCGCGCCTGGCTGCCCCGGCTCGCCCGGGGCGAGACCCTGATGGCGTTCGGCGTCACCGAGCCCACGGCCGGCTCGGACACGTCCCGCATCACCACCCGGGCGGCGAAGATCGACGGCGGCTGGCTGGTCAACGGGCAGAAGGTATGGACGACCAACGGGCAGCACGCCCAGCGGATCCTGCTGCTCGCGCGGACCGCGCCGCGCGTCGATGAAAAGCCCCTCGACGGCATGACGCTGTTCTTCACCGACCTGGACCGCACCCGGGTCACCGTCCGCGCGATCGAGAAGCTCGGCCGGGCGGCGGTTGACTCCAACGAGGTGTTCATCGACAACCTCGAGGTGCCCGACGAGGACGTGGTGGGCGAGCCAGGTCAGGGCTTCCGCTACCTGCTCGACGGGCTGAACCCGGAGCGGACCGTGGTCGGCATGGAGGGGGTCGGCATCGGCCGGGCCGCGCTCGGCCTGGCCACCAGGTACGCCAGCGAGCGCGTGGTCTTCGACCGCCCCATCGGCAAGAACCAGGCGATCGCGCACCCGCTGGCCGACGCGTGGATTCGGCTGGAGGCGGCGGAGCTCACGGCCATGCGGGCGGCCGCGCTCTACGACGCCGGGCAGCCCTGCGGCAAGGAGTCGAACGCGGCCAAGTACCTCGGCGCCGAGGCGGGGTTCGAGGCGTGCGACCGGGCGCTGCAGGCCCTCGGCGGCTACGGCTATGCGAAGGAGTACCACGTGGAGCGGCTGTGGCGGGAGGTGCGGCTGTTGCGGCTGGCCCCCGTCTCCCAGGAGATGGTGCTCAACTACGTCTCCACCGCCGTGCTCGGCCTGCCGAAGTCGTACTGACGGCGGGGTGAGCCAACTTTCTGCCGAGCTGGCGCGGGTCGGCCGAGCATGTGTTGAAAGGTTCACTTAACGCACACAAGTAGGTTCTGACCTGCTGCTTTGCCCATTCGCGAAGCGGCCAGAAGGCGGATTTGACTGCCCCGGGAGGCGCATTTAGCGGCGTATGGTACATAACAAAGGGAATTTTGTCCAATTACGAACATATTAACTGATATGCATTTACGCTCCTGTGATGTCAGGCGCTCCGAAGGCATCCCGCGCCTCGTGCATCACCAGTGCGCAGTGCGGGCGGCCTTCCCGGTGAGCGCGACCTTCGCGGGAAGGACCCTCTTGGGCCGCACAGAAAGTTCAGCAAGTTCGCCAGTCAAGCGCCTGCTGCCATTCGCCGCCGTACCCGCTGCGGCGGCCGGCCTGGCCGTAGCATTCACCATCGGAAACTCATCCGGCGCCCCGGTCGCGGATGAGATGGGCGGGCACTCCGCCACCACCACCGGGCACCAGGCCCCGACCATCACCTCGTCCAAGACCCCGGTGGTATCGCTCACCCACCAGCCCGGTGCGGCGCCGGTCGTCCGCATCAACGCGGCGAAGATCGCCGCGATCCAGACGACGGGCAAGCACCACCGCGCGCAGTCGGCGAAGTACACCGTGAAGCCCGGTGACACGCTCGCCTCGATCGCGAAGCAGCTCTACGCCAGCGCCGACTACTGGCCGGTGCTCTACTGGGCCAACCACGCCACGATCCAGTACGCGAGCCAGATCACGGCCGGCCAGGTGCTGACCGTCCCGAACAAGCCCGCCAAGATCCCCAGTGCGCCGACGGAGCTCGCGCCCGCCGCTCCTGCCGCGCCGGCCACCACCACGGTCAGTTCGGGACAGGGCTACTCGTCGGCGAGCACGACCACCACGACCGCGTCGACGCAGACGACGAGCACCTACAGCGGCAGCAACGGCTCGTTCCAGGCGTGCGTGATCGCCCGCGAGTCGGGCGGTAACCCGCAGGTCATGAACGCGTCCGGGCACTACGGGCTGTATCAGTTCAGCGCCTCGACCTGGGCGGCGTACGGCGGCAACCCGGCCGACTTCGGCCACGCCAGCGTCGCCGAGCAGAACCAGGTGTTCGCCAACGCCATGGCGGCCGGCGGCCAGTCCAACTGGGCGCCGTACGACGGCTGCTGAGGCACCTGGCGAGGTCAACCCGGGCGGACCCGGGCGCCCGGGCTACCCGCCTGCGCAGGCTCCCAGGTGCTGCGCCATCACGGCGTGATGGCGCAGCACCGCGATCCGGCCCGCCGCCTCGTCACGGTCGCGGACCGCGGCGAGGATCGGCGCGTGCAGCGCGGTCAGGCCGGGCGCCTCGCCCGGCCGGAGCCAGCCGGGGACGGTGCCGCTGCGGATCCAGCTCCGGTACTCGTAGTTGATGAGCGTCTCGTGCACGCTCTCGTAGATCGAGGCGAGGTACGGGTTGTGCGACGCGCGTACCAGGGTGGCGTGGAAGCGCGTGTCGGCGCTGATCCAGGCGGACGTGTTGCCCGCGCTCGCGGCCAGCTGGCGGAGCGCGGCTTCGCCGGCGTCAAGCTCCGCCGGAGTGATCTGCCTGATGGCCTGCGTGATGCCGTCGTCTTCCAGCCATAGCCGCAGGTCGTTGAGGTGCGCGACGGATTCCTCGTTGAGGCTGAGCATCAGGCTGACGCTCGCGGCCAGGCTGGTCTCCGGCTTGCGCCGGACGTAAGCCCCGGAACCGCGCCGCGACTCGGCCAGGCCCTTGACGATCAGGATGCGGATGGCCTGCGTCACGGTCGGGCGGCTGGCCCCGGTGAGCAGTGCCAGGTCGCGCTCCGACGGCAGCCGGGCTCCTTCAGGCAGCCGGGCCGCGACGATCAGCTGCTCGACCTGGCGCGCGATCTCCTCGGCGGCGAGGGCGCCGTCCCGCTGGCCGGCCGCCCGCTCGTCGCTGAACTGGCGCAAGCCTTGCCAGACCTCGGCGCCGTCGGTGTGCTTCGACCGGGGCACTGTCACTCACCGCCGGGTCACTCGCCGCCGGGCGCGGGCGGGCCGTCGAAGTTGTTCCTGCGGCCTTCGCGCACGTAGTCGGTGACCGAGCGGATGTGCTCGCCGCCGTGCACCGAGTGCCTGCTCGCCACGTGCCCGAACATCTGGATGCCGAAGCCGCCGTCGAGGTCCTCGGTCACGCGGCGCTTCCACGGGCGGCGGACGATCTGCGTCGTCAGCCGGCGGATCGTCCGCGGCTGGGTCATGATGTGGTCGGCGATCGCGAAGCCGCGGGCGATCAGCTCCTCACCCGGCACGACCTCGTTGACCAGGCCGTACTCCAGCGCCTTGCGGGCGTCGATCGCCTCACCGGTGAGCAGCGCGTAGGCGGCGCGCTTGGTGCCGAGCAGTTCCTGCATGGCGTTGTGTATCCCGTCGGCGGGAACCGAGCCGATGTCATAGTGCAGGTCGAACAGCACCGCGTCTTCCGCCGCGATCGTGATGTCGCACATGGTGAGGATCTCGGTGTGGAAGCCCGGCCCGTTCACCAGGCCGATCGTGGGGATCTCGATGTCGTTGACCAGCGCGCTGACGTTGATCCGCCCGTCCTTGTACGCGTACTCGTAGGCCCAGTAGTCGAGGTCCTCCTGCTCGAGCGCGAACCCGTCCGGGTCGGACCGCATCATGAACTCATCGCCGGTGCCCGTGAGGATGAGGATCTCATTCTCCGGATCGGCGCCGACGACCTTGAGCATCTGGCCGAGGGCCCGGTGGTTCTGCACGCTGAGCTGGACCGGGCCGCCGGCCGTATGCGCCTGGACGAGCAGCACGCCGTCGTCGCGGCGGCTCATCGTGAAGAAGTCCTTGAAGAACTCGCGGTACTCCGCGAACCTGGGCGTCGGTAGGAACTCCTGCAACGACATGCGCTGCCGCCTTTCTGCCGTGCTGCTGGCCGGCCTGGGTGGATGAATGATCGCGTGAGCACTGTGCGCCAGCCCGGACGCCAGCCCGGGGCGCCTACACGGGGGCGTACTCGCCCTCGGCGGCCTCGGTGGCCGGGACCCGCGGCGGCGGGCCGCCGCGGTGCAGCAGCTCCCACGCGCAGTCCACGATGTCCTGGGTGCCGAGCCCGTACTTCCTGAAGAGGAACGGGGCGGTGCGCGCCCCCTCGGCAAACGTGTCCCGCAGTCCGATGCGGCGCAGCGGCCGGCCGAGCCCGGCCTCGGCCATCGTCTCCGCCACGGCCGACCCGAGCCCGCCGATCACGCTGTGGTTCTCCGCGGTGATCACCGCGGCGGCGCCGCCCGCGACCCGGATCACGGTCTCGGTGTCCAGCGGCTTGATGACCGGCACGTTCACTACGGACACGCTGGCCCCCGCGGCGCCGAGCGTCTCGGCCGCGCTGACGGCGGCAATGAGCATCATGCCGCTCGCGAAGACCGCGAGGTCGCCGCCCTCGGTGAGCACCTGCGCCCTGGTCAGCGAGAACTCGTGGTCCGCGGCGAAGATCACCGGGATCTCGCCGCGCTTGAGCCGCAGGTAGACGGGACCGGGCAGGTCCGTGAGGGCCGGCAGCGCCGCGCGGACCTGCGTCGCGTCCGCCACGTCGACCACGGTCATGTTCGGGATGGCGCGCATCAGGGCGACGTCGTCGATCGCCTGGTGGCTGGGGCCGCCGGGGCTGGACACGCCGGGCATGAACCCGACGATCCGCACCGGCAGCCGCGGGTAGGCCACGGAGTTGATGATCTGGTCGAGCGGCCGGCGCGTCGCGAACACGCCGAAGGTATGCACGAACGGCAGGAACCCGCGCCGCGCCAGGGCCCCGGCCATGCTGATCATGTTGGCCTCGGCCATGCCGCAGTGAATGAAGCGCCCGGGTATCTCCTCCTGGAACAGGTCGACCTCGGTCTGCCTGGTCAGGTCCCCGGTCAGGCACAGGATCTCCGGGCGGGCGCGCGCCAGGTCGACGAGCGCGCGGCCGTACGGCTTCATGACGGTCGGGTATGGCTGATGGCCGGGCCAGCTACCGGGCAAGGCGCGCCTCCAGTTCCTTGACGGCGGCCTCCGCGAGGTCGGCCGGCAGCTTGATGAAGTGGCCGTCGGTGCCCTCGGGCAGGACGGACAGCCCGTGCCTGGTTGACGTCCGGCCGATGACCACGGACGGGCGCGGGTCGGCGGCGGCGGCGCCGAGTGCGGCGTCGAGCGCGGCGGTGTCATGCCCGTCGACGTCGAAGGCGGCCCAGCCGAAGCTCTCCCACTTGGCCGCGATCGGCTCCAGCGTGGTGATCGACGAGACGGGCCCGTCGACCTGCGAGTCGTTGGCGTCGAGCAGCACGGTGAGCGCGCCGAGCCGGTTGTGCGCGGCGAACATCGCCGCCTCCCAGACTTGGCCCTCCTCCAGTTCGCCGTCGCTGACCAGCGCGAAGACCCGCGCGCCGGACCTTTCCTGCAGCCGGTCGGCCAGCGCGAGCCCGACGGCGCCGGACAGCCCCATGCCGAGCGACCCGCCGGTCAGGTCGACCGCCGGGGACCGCTCGGTCCCGATGGCCTCGAGCGCGGAGTCGTCGAGGCCGTAGGAAGCCAGCGACTCCTCGTCGAGCAGGCCCGCCTCCGGCGCCGCCGCGAACGCGGCGATGATGTAGTGCCCGGGCGAGACGACCAGGCTGTCGCGGCCTGGATCGTAGTGCCCCGCGTACAGGGCGGCGAACAACTCGGCCGACGAGAGCGCCTGACCGAGGTAACCGAACCCGTGCGGCGCGACCATCCGCACCGCGCGCAGGCGGATCACGTCGGCATACCGGGCCGTGGCGCGCGCATCCATGGCGGTCATCGGCGGAGCAACCCTTCGTTCTTCCGACCTCGTCAAATAGTGGCTAAGCCAGAATAGGCCGACGGTGAGGCTCGGTCAACGCCCGCACCACCGGGCACCACCGGCGCCGTATGGGTCAAGCGCGCGGGCGAGACCGCGTTCCGGCACCCGGCAATCGGCCCGGTCACGCTAGCCAGCGAGGTGCTCACTCCCGCTGGCGATGGTCAGCGCCTGCTGATCTACCAGGCCCCGCCCGGGACGGCCGAGCATGATGCCCTGATCCTGCTGTCAATGACCACCGCGGACATGCGAGCCCCGTGACGGGCAACTCAGCGGGCAACCTGTCCAGGCGATGAGCTCCTCCTCGGTCACCTGGGCGCCGGGGCGCAGCGCAGCTTCGCGGTTAACCCGGAAATTCCGCTGATCGCGGTAATTCCGCGTGCGCCAGGCACGCGGAATTACCGCGTAGCGCAGAGTATCCGCGTTATCGGGCAGAGGACCGCATGAGCTGTTGCGGGTGTTTCCCCACTTATGACCTTGGCACCGGTCAGCGGCCGGTCTTGAGGTCGGTCACGCCGAGCAGCTTGGCCATGCCGCGCTCGTAGCGGATGGGGTCGCGGGCGTACCTGGCGCGGGCGTCGATCGCCATGAAGTCGGTGTCGGAGACGTACTCGCCGCGGTCGAGCGCGGTCAGGCCCGCGGCGGCGATGTCGCGCGGGTCTTCCTTCCGTCCGTCGACGTGGGCGGCCATCCGGGTGTCGACCGAGCCGACGATCAGGGCGGTCACCTCGGTGCCCTGGCCGGCCAGTTCGGCCCGGGTGATGCTGGACAGGAAGAGCGCGGCCGCCTTGGCGGGGGAGTAGCCGCCCATGAACGCGGCGGGGAACGCGCCGGCCACCGACAGCACGTTGACGATGTAGCCGCCGCCGTTCCCGCCAAGGACCGGCGCGAACGCGCGGGTCATGTTCAGCACGCCGAAGTAGTTGACCTCCATCTCGCGGCGTGCCGCGTCCGGGTCCTCGGCCAGCACGAGCCGGTTCCCGGTGAACAGCCCCGCGTTGTTGACGAGCAGGCTCACGTCGGGGCAGGCTTGGGCGGCGGCAGTGACGGAGCTCAGGTCGGTGACGTCGAGCGGGACCACCTCGGCCGGGAGCCCGTCGAACTGGCTGGTCACCTCGGCCGGGCTGCGCACGCCCGCGTACACCTTCCGCGCGCCCCGGGCCGCGAGCTCCTGCACGAAGGCGAGCCCGATCCCGCGGTTCGACCCGGTCACCAGGGCAACCGAGCCGGCGGCTTTCGTGGTCCCGGCCATGCGCCTACCTCCGAGCTATCGTTTGTTGCTCCGATAAATGTAGTGTCGGGTAGGTCTCCCGTCGACGTCATCGGAGGTACCCATGCCAGCCGAACCACGCTGGGCCGTGCTGCGGCACCTGGTGCTCGCCGCGGAGGACGCCCTCGCCGCGAGCGCGGGACTGGCCGGAGCACTACGCCTCCCGGCGGGGTTCGGTGACCCGGAGCTCGCCGCGATCGACCTTATCGACAGGAACCTGCCGGTCGGCGGGCAGAAGTACCTCGAGGTGGTGGGCCCGCTCGGCCCGGGCTCGTACATCAACCGCTGGCTTCGCCGGGTCGGCGGCCAGGGCGGTTACTGCCTGTCGGTTCAGGTGCCCGACGTGGCGGCGTGCAGGCAGCGGGCCCTGGACCGGGGGGTGCGCCTCGCCGCCGACCAGGAGGTACTCGGCCACCGGATCATCCAGCTGCACCCGGCCGACATGGGCGTCCTGCTCGAACTCGACGGGATCGCCGACCGGGACCGCTGGTTCTGGGACGACATCACGCCGGGCCCGCGGCCGGACGCGCTGATCGACGACATCACCGCGGTTACCGTCGGCGTGCCCGACCCCGCGGCCGCCGCCGCCCTGTGGGCGGACATCACCGGGCTGGCGCCCGCCGCCCCGGCCCGGCTCGACTTCTCCGGCTGCGCGATCGAGTTCGCCGAGCACCCGCGGGGACAGTTGCTCGCCGCCACCTTCCGGCTCAGCGCCGGCCTCGACGCTGACGCCGCCACCCTGCCTGCTACCCTGCTCGGCCTGCGCGCGACCTACCTGGCGCACTCAACGTCATGAAGGACCTGGCGCTCGACCCGGCCACGCTGTTGCACAGCCACAAGTACCCGACCTGCACGGTCGCGCCGCCGGCGCTGCTCACCGCGCTGCTGCACAACGAGGCACTGCTCGCCGAGGCCGACATCTCCTCGCTGCGCGTGCTCGGCTCCGGCTCGGCGCCGCTCGCGCCCAGCCTCCTGCAGGGCTGGCACGACAAGTACGGCCTGGAGATTCTCAACTTTTACGGCTCGAACGAGGGCGTTTCGCTGCTCGGCACCGCGGTGGACATCCCCGACCCGGCGGTGCGCGCGCTGTACTTCCCGCGCTACGCGGCCCCCGGCCGTCACTGGTCGTTCTCCATCGCCCGCTGGACGCAGGCGCGGATCGTGGACCCGGCAACCGGCCAGGAGATCACCGAGGCGGGAGTGCCGGGGGAGCTCCAGATCAAGGGGCCGGCGGTGTTCCCCGGCTACCTGCCCGCCAGCGGCGTGCCCGACCCGTTCGAGCCCGACGGCTACCTCAGGACCGGCGACATCCTCGAGATCGCGGGCGACGAACTCGAGTACCTGCACTACGTCGACCGGTCTAAGAACATGGTGGTCAGGGGCGGCATGAAGATCTCGGCGGCCGAGATCGAGACGCTGGTGTCCGGTCACCCGAAGGTCGCCGACGTGGCCGTCGTCGGCTACCCGGACGAGGTACTCGGCGAGCGGACCTGCGTCATCGTCGTGTGCCGGCCTGGCACCAGGGCCACCCTGGCCGAAATCGTCGATTTTCTCACCGGCATCGGCGTCGCCACGTTCAAGCTGCCGGAGCGGCTGGAGCTGCGCGACGAGCTGCCGCGCAACCCGGTCGGCAAGATACTCAAGCGCGACCTGCGCGAGGAACTGCGCGGGGGCTAAACGGGCGCCCATTTCGCGGGTCAGTCCCCGGGCTGTTCCGCCGGCGGTTCCTCCGCGCCGGTCTCGATGCCGGCCGCCGCGAGCGCGGCGCCGCACTGGTCGCAGGCAAGCACCCCGTGGAAGGCGCTGCCGCAGGCCCGGTGGACGATGTTGACGGCCGGCCCGCGCTCCGAGCCCAGCCAGCGCTCGGACCAAGCGATCGCGGTGGCGATCACCGGGAAGAAGGCGAGCCCTTTCTCGGTCAGCCGGTACTCGGCCCAGTCGGGCCGCGGTGCCCGCTGCACCTGCTCAAGGATCCCGTGCGCGCACAGCGAGCTGAGCCGGTCCGACAGCAGGCCGGGCGGCACCGCGAGCAGCGACTGGAAGTCGGTGAACCGCCGAATGCCCAGGAACGCCGCCCCGACCAGGGCCGATGACCAGCGGTTGCCGAAGACCGCCATCGTGTCGGGGTAGAAGCTGTGCTCCACCGCGGTGCGCCGCGAGTCGGAGCGGCGGCGGGTGGTGGTCTCGGGCACCGACTCGCGCCACCCGCCGGACGGCCCCCAGGCCGCCTTGAGGTCGCGCGGCCCGGTCGGCGCATGGCAGTTCGCGCAGGTCAGCAGGGGCAGGAAGTCCCGCCCGCACGTCTCGTGGTGCAGCGGCGGCGTGGCGTAGGCGTGGTGCGTCACCTGGGCCCGCTCCCAGCCCCAGATGGAGACCAGGATCGGCCAGGTCGACCGGCCGCGCTCGGTGAGCAGGTACTCCGCGCGGACCGGGTGCTCCTGGTACACCCGCTTCTCCAGGAGGCCCTCGCGGACCAGGGTCTCAAGCCGGCTGCTGAGCACCGCGTGCGAGATCGGTAGCGCGGCCCGGAACTCGGAGTAGCGGGTGAGGCCCTGCAGCGTGAGCCGCAGCAGGAACAGCGACCACTCGTCGCCAAGCAACCCGAAACCGCGGGCCAGGGCGTTGGGCTCCAGCGGGCCGCGGCTGGCTTGCGGGGCTTGCGCCGCCCCGTCTGCGATGGTCACGCATAGCAGGATACGTCCGCGGGCAACGCCGATTGAAGTAACTCTGTTTGTTGGAGTAACGTGGGCGCCAACTGAAGTTGCGCAAATGGAGGGGCGGCGTCCACGAGGCATTCGCCTACCAGGCGGAAAAGGCTGGGCTGGTGACCCACCGGGTCGTGCAGTGGGCCACCGGGGCGATGGGCAGGTCCGTGCTGCGCACGGTGATCGGCCACCCGGGCACCGACCTAGTCGGCGTGTACGCCGTGGCCGCCCAGGTGATCAACGCCATCCCGTACGTCGTCGCCGCCCAGCCGGGCCTGCTGACCCGGCCAGTCTCAACCCCAGCCCGGGACGACTACCTGACGTACAGCCCGGCCGGTTAAGCAAGTGGCGCTGGCAGGTCGGCGGTGGTGCTGAGCGTGCGCGCCGCGGCCTCGATCACTTCGGGTGTCAGCAAGATCGCGAACGGGGTTACCTCGTAGAACTTCATCGCCTTCCCGTCGGGCGATACCTCGATATCCGCGGACACCAGGCCGGCCGCCTCCAGCTTTCGCAGGTGGACCTGGAGCAGTGCGCGGCTGATGCCTAGCTCGCGGGCCAGCTGGCTCACGTAGTTGCGCTCTTCCGTCAGCGCGGCGACGACCCGCAGCCGGTGGGGGTTCGCCAGTGTGCCG
>Ga0207664_10001463_pt1 | contig 15509 bp, 19 predicted proteins | sample LARL83metaG_FD_184349 | JGI IMG/M metagenome (GOLD analysis project Ga0207664, IMG submission 184349) | Corn, switchgrass and miscanthus rhizosphere microbial communities from Kellogg Biological Station, Michigan, USA - LAR L8-3 metaG... | ecosystem: Host-associated > Plants > Roots >... | reverse complement strand
CGTGCTGATCTCCGCGGTGAACTCCCAGGCCCGGCTGATCTTCAACGCTGGCCGGGAGGGGCTGCTGCCGCGCTGGCTCGGCAAGGTGCACCCGACCCGGCGGACGCCGGTCAACGCGATGTTCACGTTCGTGGCGATCGCGGCGCTGATCATCGCCGTCTGGGCGATATTGCACCTGGCCGGCGGGTCCAAGCAGAGCGGCGGGATGAGCGCGCTGAACTTCTTCGTCGAGTCGTCCACGATGGGCACGATCCTGGTGCTCTTCGTGTACCTGCTGTCCAACGTGGCGCTACCGTTCTACTACCGCAAGTACCGGCCGCAGGAGTTCAACGTCGTCAAGCACGCTGTGCTGCCAGCGCTCGGCGTGGTCGCCGTCGTCGTCCCGCTGTACTACCTGTTCAAGCCGGGCCAGCCGACCCCGTTCGACTGGTTCCCGTGGGCGGCAGTCGGCGTGCTCGTGGTGTCTGTCCTGTACGCCTTCATCGCGAGCCGCCGGGACCCGGGGCTCGGGGAGCGGGTCGGGTCGATCGTCGCTGACGAGTAGCCAGGCGGCGCTGCCGGGGTAGGTAGCACACGCACTCGTTCCGTACCTCAGTCCGGCCTCAGCTAAGGGGAGACAGCCGATGACCGCCGACCCGCACCCGCTCGACCCGGCCACCGCCGCGGAGTACCTCGCCGGGCGGGAGATCATGGCGGCCGCCGGGCTGCTCGCGGACCCGGTCCGGTTCGCCTACTACGGGCTCGAGGAGCCGGCCAAGGCCGGCGTGCTCGCCAGTGCTGGCCAACACGGCGGGGCGGCCGACCGGCGGCTGCGCGCGTTCCTGCTCAACCTGAAGACCGGCGAGTCGCTCGACGTCGTGGTGTCGCTCACCGCGGGCAGCGTGGTCAGCGCCCGGGTGGTCGACACCGCGGCGGAGGGACAGCTGCCGATCGTCGACTCCGAGTACCACCTGGTCGAGGAGGTCATGGCGGCCGACCCCGACTGGCAGGCGGCCATGGCCAGGCGCGGGCTCACCGACATGAGCAAGATCCGCGTCGCGCCGATCACGGCGGGCGCCTACCGGGCGCCCGCCGAGCACGACGAGCGGCGGATGGTGCGCGTGCTCGGCTTCCTCCAGGCCGGCGAGCACGACCTGGCCTGGGCGCATCCCATCGACGGGGTCACCGCGCACGTGGACCTCATCGAGAAGAAGGTGCTCGGGGTCTACGACGAGTTTCAGCTGCCGGTACCCGCCGAGTCCGGCGACTACGACGACCCGGCGGTCCGCGGGCCGGAGCGGGCCGGGCTGCGGCCGATCGAGATCACCCAGCCGGAGGGACCGAGCTTCACCCTGGACGGCAACCTGCTGCAGTGGCAGGGCTGGTCGCTGCGGGTCGGCTTCGACCTGCGCGAGGGACTCACCCTGCACCAGGTCTCGCTGAACGAGCGGCCTGTTCTTTACCGGGCGTCGGTACCGGAAATGGTGGTGCCGTACGGTGACCCGCGGTTCCGCTACTGGCAGGCGTACTTCGACACCGGCGAGTACCTGGTCGGCAAGTGGGTCAACTCCCTCGAGCTCGGCTGCGACTGCCTCGGCGAGATCAGCTACCTGGACGCCGTGGTCACCGGGGAGAACGGCGAGCCCCGGACCGTGCGCAACGCGATCTGCATCCACGAGGAAGACTTCGGCATCCTGTGGAAGCACACCGACATCTTCAACGGCTCGGCCCAGTCACGGCGGCAGCGGCGGCTCGTCGTGTCGTTCTTCACCACGGTCGGGAACTACGACTACGGCTTCTACTGGTACTTCTACCTGGACGGCACCATCGAGTGCGAGGTCAAGATGACCGGGGTGGTGTTCACCGCGGGTCATCCGGGCGGAGACCACCCGTACTCCACCGAGGTGGCGCCCGGCCTGGGTGCCCCGGTGCACCAGCACCTGTTCTGCGCCCGGCTCGACGTGTCGGTGGACGGGCCGTTGAACTCCGTGGAAGAGATCGACGTCACCGGGCTGCCGATCGGGCCGGATAACCCGTACGGCAACGCGATCGCGCGGCAGGTGACGCGCCTTACCACCTCGGCCGGCGCGGCCCGCTCCGGCGATGCCGCCAGGGGGCGGACGTGGCGGGTGGTCAGCGGCTCGCGGGTGAACCGGTTCGGCCAGCCGACCGCGTACACGCTGTGCCCGGAGCCTTCTCCTTCGCTGCTCGCCGATCCCGCGTCGCCGCTGGCGGCGCGGGCGGGGTTCGCGACGCGGGCGCTGTGGGTGACGCGGTACGACCCGGCGGAGCGGTACCCGGCGGGCGACTTCGTGAACCAGAACCCGGGGGGCGGCGGGCTGCCCGCGTACGCCGCGGCGGACCGTGAGGTGGACGGGCAGGACATCGTGCTGTGGCACACGTTCGGGCCGACGCACGTGGTGCGGCTGGAGGACTGGCCGGTGATGCCGGTGGCCAGGACCGGCTTCATGCTCAGGCCGACCGGCTTCTTCGACCGCAACCCCACGCTCGACGTGCCCGCGCCGTCCGGTCATCACTGCCACCCGGACTGAGGTCCCGCGGGGGCGGTTACCGGGGCGCGAGCGGGAAACGGGCCGTCGCGGTGGTCCCGGACGGGCCGTGGCCGATGTCGACCTGGTCGGCGATCTCGCGGACCAGCCACAGGCCGTGCCCGTGCTGGGCAGGCCATGACGCGGCGCCGTCGCCAGGCGCGGCGGGCTGGTTCGCGAGTCCGTCCCGCCCGTCGTCGCTGACCTGGCAGTACAGGAAGCCGCCGTCGGCCCACAGCCGGACCCGGCCGTGCCCGGCGCCGTGCACCACGGCGTTCGCGGCCAGTTCGTGCGCGACGGCGGTCACGTCGTAGACCGCGGAGCTGCCGAGCCCCGCGGCGGCGGCGTGCGCGGCGACGGCCGCGCGCAGCGCGTACAGCGAGCCCGCGTCGAATGCCTGGTCAAGCGGGGTGAACCCGGCCGGCGCCGCGCCATCGGCCGAACCACCCGGCCGGCGCCGTTCCCTAGCCGTCACGGGAGGTCACCATTGGTTACGAGTCGTATGCCAGGGATGCCGGCCAGCCCAATTCTCGCGAAGCCCTTGCCCACCTCCGGCGGGCACTGCAGCGTCACCACGCGTGACTGCGACGCCGCGGCGCGGGCGGCGTCCGCGATCATCAGCGTGCAGCGGGCGTCGACGAAGTTGAGCGCGGACATGTTGATCACGATGTCGCCGCCGAGCCTGACCGCCTCGGCCAGCGCGAGCCCCAGCGGGTCCGCCGCCTGAAAGTCCAGCTCGCCGGCGATCCTGATGCCCGGCGGTGCGTACTGGCGGCAGATCCGCAGCAGCGTGTCCGCGTAATAGGTCGCCGCCGCGACCGCGCGGGTGTGGAACCCGCCCACCGATGCCAGCGTCACCGGGTCGAACCGCTCCCTGTCGTACTGGCAGAGCACCGCCGCGGTGCTGCCGTCGAGCGCCGCCGCGATGCCCTCCTCGAACTCGGGAAGCTCCTCGATCCCGGCCACCGGGCGCAGCGCCCAGCTCATGTCGAGCGCCACCCGCAGCCCGGGGAACCCCTGCCGCTTGCAGGACTCGAGCTCGCCCGCCAGCCAGCCGACCGCCGCGCTCGCCCGGAACGCGCGCCCGGTCAGCAGCCGGCCCTCCCAGCCCGCCGTGGTCATCTGCCCCCGTGACAGGGCGGGCGTCACCGGCACGCCACGGCGGCCGAGTTCCCCGGCCGCGAGCCCGGAGCTCACGTCGCTGAGCCAGACCACCTTGAGTCCCGCCGACAGCCCGTCGCGAACGAACGCCGCGGTCAGGTCGTACAGCTCTTCAGACTCGCCGAACGTCAGGCACGCGTGATCCTCGGCGCCAAGGTCGGTCACCTGAACGCCCGCGTTCGTCGTCACCCTGCCTCCCGCCTGCACCGCAAGCCAGCCCTGAAGAAAACGTACCGGGCAGCGCACCGCCGTACGCCACTTAACGGCACGCAACCGGCCCTGCTACCCGCGCCGCGCCGGAACATGCCTGTTATCTTTTCACCCGTGACCCAGCCGGAGTGGTCATCCGGACGGGCCCGGGGCGCGCATGGCCTCCGCCACGCTGGCGAACACCGGCACGAGCTGGCCGGCCCCGGTCAGCTCGAGCACGCGCCGCACCGGCCCGGAGGGGCAGACCAGGCCCGCGCCCGCGCCGGCCTTGCGCCGGTCCCGCATCGCCCGCAGCACCACGTGCAGCGACCACGAGTCCATGAACGACACCGCGGACAGGTCGACAAGCAGCAGCGCCGGGTCCTTGGCCGACTCCGCGGCGAGCACGTCCTCGACCGCCTGGCCGGTAACGTCGGCTTCACCGGACAGCACGACGACGGCGCACCGGCCGCCCGGCCACGGGGGGTGCTCCACCAGCACCGACAACTCCGTCACGCCAGCCATTATGGCGGTACCGCGCGGCCAGCGGGATAGTGATCATGCTCTCGCGCGCCGACGCCGGCGGCGCCGCCGCCTGGCGGTCACATGCAGGAGCCGGCCGCTTTCGGATCGTTCGCCGGGCCATCGGCCAGCCGGCTGAGCATCGCGCGCAGCACTCGCTGCTCGTCCGCGCCGAGCTGGCTGAGCACCTCCGCCTCCGCCCGGTCCCTGGCGCCGATCAGCTCCTGCTGCACGCGCGCGCCCGCCTCGGTCAGCCCGGGGATCCTGGCGCGCCGGTCCCGGCTGTCCTGTTCGCGGGTGACCAGGCCCGTGGCCTCAAGCCGGTCGAGCAGCGAGGTCATCGTGGTCTTATCGAGCCCGAGCGAGTGGGCGAGAGCAAGCTGCGTCTGCCGCGGCCCCGCGGCGATGGCGGACAGCACGATCCAGTCCCGCGCGCCGCTCAGGCCGTGATCCCTGGCCGCCTCGTCCAGGGCGCCGCGCATCCGCTGGGCGCAGCGGTGCAGCAGCCAGGTCAGGTCGCCGTGCGCGCCAGCGGCGGCCTCGCACGGGCCGGCCGTCAGGTCATCCGCGGCGAGGCAGGCCCGCGCGTCACCGGCGGCCGTCCCGGCCACGGCGGCAGCGCCGGGCCCGGGCAGCCGTCCGCCCGCGGTGCCCGTGTGCGCCGTCGTTCCCACAGGCATCATGGTACCCGCGTTTGCAAATCTTCTTGACTCGGATAATCTGGCGTCGGAATGCTTTAGCGATCATCCTGACCAGGAAGGAACACGACCGTGCAGCTTTTCCGGCTTGACGCGAGCATTAACCCAGACGGCTCAGCCAGCCGCGCCATCGGCGACATCGTCGAGGCCGAGTGGCGCGCCGCGCACCCCGGCGGCACCGTCCGCCGCCGGGACCTAGGCACCGAGCCGCTGCCCGCCGACGCCTGGCCCGCCGCCGTGAAGGCCGCGTGGACCCCGGAGGAGGCGCGGACCGAGCGCCAGCGCGAGTCGCGGGCGCTGGCGCGGGAACTGGCCGCGGAGCTCCGCTCGGCCGACGCGGTGCTCGCCACCGTCCCGCTGTACAACTTCGGGGTCGCGCAGCACGTCAAGGTCTGGATCGACCTGGTGATCGCCGGCGCCGAGGCGTCGAACGAGCGGCTGCTCGACGGCAAGCCGGTCGTGCTCAGCGTCGTCCGCGGCGGCGCCTACGGCCCGGGCACGCCGCGCGACGGCTGGGATCACTCGACTGGCTACCTGCGGCGGATCTTCGCCGACGTGTGGGCCGCCGACCTGACGGTTGTCGAGCGGGAGTTCACGCTGGTCGGCGTCAACCCGGCGCTCGACCAGTTCACGGACCTCGCCGCGCAGCTGAAGGACGCGGCGCACGCCGCCGCGCGTGACGCCGGGCGCGCCCTGGCGGCCGCCCCGGTCCCCGCGGCCTGAACACCCGCGGCCGCGCGCGTCAGCGCCGCACGGGCCGCGGCCCGTGCGGCGGATGAGGCCGCGCCGCCCGAACTCAAGACAGCAGGTTGGCGGCGACGGTCGCGCCGAGCTCGTAGCAGGCGTCAGTGACGTCCTTGCCGACCGGGCCGGTGACGGCGACCGGCTTGACCACCTCGCTCCAGCCGAGCGCGCCGGCGATGGACGTCACCGCCCGCACCGCGCCGCCCGTGTCGTTGTCCCCGTGCACGTACAGGCCGTACGGCGCGCCGGGCCGGGCCTGCAGGCACGGGTAGTAGACCTGGTCGAAGAAGTGCTTGAGCGCGCCGGACATGTAGCCGATGTTCGCCGGGGTGCCGAGCAGGAACCCGTCCGCGGCGAGCACGTCGGGCACGGTCGCCGCGAGCGCGGGAGTGACCACGACGGAGACTTCCGACAGCTCCGGGTCGCGCGCCCCGGCGACGGCCGCCTCCAGCATCGCCTGCATCGCGGGCGACGGCGTGTGATGGACGACGAGCAGCCTGGGCACGCTGCCCATAGTAGAAACTGGCTCTCGTGAACCGGGCGGCGGCCGGCTGCAATAGGGAAGCGATGGACGATGACGAGCTGATCGCGGCCCTGGCCGCCGGCGACGACGCGGCGCTGCGCGAGCTGTTCACCCGGCACGCGCCGTGGCTGGCCGCCCGGCTGCGGGCCGCGCTGCCGCCGCCGGACGTCGAGGACGTGCTGCAGGAGACGTTCCTCGCCGTGTGGCGAGGCGCGCGCCGCTACCGGCCGGAGGGCAGGCCGCGGGCCTGGCTGTGGGTGATCGCCCGCAACCAGGCGGCGCTGCTGCTGCGCCGCCGCGGCCCGGTCACCGCGCCGCTCGCGGAGGCGCCGCTGGCCGCCAGCCTCGATCCCGCCGACGCCGCGCTGGCCCGCGCCGAGATCGCCGCCGCGCTCGCCGGGCCGGAAGGAGAGGTGCTGCGCCTGATGTACGTCGAGGACCGCCCGGTCGCCGAGGTCGCCGCGCTGCTCGGCGTCCCGCCCGGCACGGTCAAGAGCAGGGCCCACCGCGCCCGCCGCATGCTGCGGACCGCCCTGGGAGGGACGAGATGAGCATCCACAACGAGGGCAGCCGCTTCTCCCCCGCCGATGACCCCATCGCCGGCGTCGACCTGAACCGGGTCTGGGCCGGCGTCGCCGCCGAGGTCTGGCGGCGCCGTCCGGGCCCGCCCGAGCGCGCCGCCGCCTGGCTGCTGCGCTCCCCCGGCCTCGCCCGCGCCCTGGTCACCACCCCGTCGCTGCTGCTGCCCTGGCTGATCTCGACGGTGGTCGTGTTCGGCGTCGGCGCGCTGGTCAGCCTCGGGCCGGGCCAGCCGCTCGTCTGGCTGCTCGCCCCCGCGGTCGCCGCGACCGGCGTCGCCTTCGCCTACGGCCCGGGGCTCGACCCCGCCTGGGAGCTGTCCGCGAGCTGCGCGCTGCCCGACCGGATGGTCCTGCTCACCCGGGTGGCCGCCGTGTTCGCGGTGAACGCCGTGCTCGGCCTGCTCGCCAGCGCGGCGTCGGGCGCGGCCACGGCGCTGACCTTCGCCTGGCTGATCCCGATGACCGCGGTCTGCGCGCTGGCCCTCGCGGTCGCGGTGGCCGTCAGGTCGGCCCTGGTCGGCGCCGGCGCGGGCATCGCCGCCTGGGTGATCACCGTGCTGTCCGCCCAGACCGCGAGCGGCCGGCTCACCGCCTCGGTCACCAACGTGTCCGCCTATCTTCCCTACCTCGTCGTCGCGGCCTGCTGCGCCGCGATCGTCATGTACGCGACCAGCCCGCGAAGGGGGCTCCAGTGAACGTTGACATAAGAGACGCCCACCGTTCGTTCCGTAAGAACAAGGCCGTCGACGGCGTGGACCTGCAGCTCGGGCCGGGCGTCTTCGGGCTGCTCGGCCCCAACGGGGCGGGCAAGACCTCCCTGCTGCGCATGCTCGCCACCGTGCTGCCGCCGTCGTCTGGCGAGATCCGGCTGCTCGGCCGCGACCCGCGCGGCGCCGCGGCCCGCAGGGAGATCCGGCGGCGGCTCGGCTACCTGCCGCAGAACCTCGGCTATTACCCGTCGTTCACCGTCGTTGAGTTCATCGAGTACTTCGCGCTGCTGAAGGAGATGCCGTCGTCTTCTGTGCCGCGCGCGGTGGCGGCCGCCGTGGAGCGGGTCGACCTCGGCGGGAAGGCCAAGGCCAAGCTGCGCACGCTGTCCGGCGGGATGCTGCGCCGGGTCGGCATCGCCCAGGCGATCGTCAACGACCCGGACCTGCTGCTGCTCGACGAGCCGACCGCGGGGCTCGACCCGGAGCAGCGGGTGCAGTTCCGGTCGCTGATGCGCGTCCTCGGCGAGACCGCCACGGTGATCGTCTCGACGCACCTGGTGGAGGACGTGGGGGCGGCGTGCGGCGAGGTGGCGCTGATGTCCGCGGGGAAGATCGTGTTCCGCGGCACGCCGGACGAGCTGACCGTGCGCGGCGAGGGGCACGGCGTGGGCGACGCGCCGCTCGAGCGCGGCTACAGCGCGGTGCTGTCGGCGTCAAGGACCGGAGCGGTGGCAGCGTCATGAGCGAGCTTGCGAGCGAATCGGTAAGTACCGTGCGTCCGCGAATGCGGACCCCGAGCGCCAGCGAGGTGTCCTCATGAGCGTGCTGAGCGTGCCCCCGTCACGGCTGGCACCGCGCCGGCCGGCGATGCCCGCGGCGGGCCGGGCGCTGCGGCTTGAGCTCAGGCGGAGCGCGGTACCGTGGGTGCTGCCGCTGCTCGCGGCGGTGTTCTACTTCGACGTGCTGCGCACGGCCGACGGGTTCCCGCCCGTGTGGACCCAGCGTGCCTCCGTCATCCCCGATCACATGACGTGGGGGTTCGGGGTGTTCGCGGCCGGGCTCGCCGCCTGGGCGGGCTCGCGCGAGGGCCGCAGGAAGACCCTGGACCTGGTCGGCACCACGCCGCGGGCGGCCTGGGCGCGGCAGTCCGCCGCCCTCGCCGGAACGCTGGGCTGGGTGCTGCTCGCCTTCCTCGCCGGGGTCGCCGTGATCTACGGGCAGACCGCGCTGCAGGCGACCTGGGGCGGCCCGCCGCTGTGGCCGGTACTCGTCGGCGTGGCCTGCGTGACCGTGGTGACCGTACTCGGGTTCACCGCCGGGGTGTTCCTCCCCGGGCGGTTCACCGCCCCGCTCGCCGCGATCCTCGTGTTCGTGCTCTTCCAGATCGGCTTCCGCCAGGTGCTTGGCATCACGGGAGCGTCCGGCACGTACGCGCTGCTTTCCCCGGACACCGCCCCGCCGCAGCTCGACGCGGGCGTCTACTACCCGGTCGCGCCGGATGTCGCGATCGTGCAGGTCATGTTCATGGCCGGGCTCGCGGTCGCGCTGTTCGGCGCGCTCGGCCTGGCCCAGGGTGTGCGCGAGCTCCGCCTGGGCGGCGGCAGTGCGGCGCTGCGCGCCGCGGCTGCCCGCGGTGACGGCTGGCTCGTCCGCGCGGTCGCGATCCTGCTCATCGCCGGCGGGGTGGCGCTGTCCGCGGTCGCGTTCTCACTGGCCGGGACGGCGCGGCCGGACGCGGTGGCCGGCGGGTGGCAGATCCCCGCGGTGCACTCGGCGTCCACCGACCAGCCGGTTCCTTACGCACTCGACTGCAGCGCGTCCGGGTCCGGGTTCCAGGTGTGCGTGCACCCGGCGTTCGGCTTCGACCTGAAGCAGGTCGCCGCGGAACTCGACCCGGTGGCGGCCGAGATCGCCGGGCTGCCCGGGGCGCCGGTCGCCGCGCGCGAGCTGCCGAGCCAGGTCAGCGGGCAGGAGGTGACGAGCGGCATCTCCGGTAACCCGCCGGTGTTCCAGTACACCGCCGATCACGTGGGCGCCTACTTCGGCCTGTTCGGCGGTTTCGACCCGGTGGGCTGGCGAGAGGGCTTCCAGGGAGGGCTGCTCGACGCGTTCCTCGAGGCGCCGGCCCCGCCGGGGCCGTCCAGTGTCCGGAGCAACGGCCCGGCCCAGCTTGACGCGGCGCAGCAGGCGGTGGAGGACGTGCTGCTCGCCGGGGTCGGCTCGCCGCCGCTCAGCGCGTCAGCCGGCCACACCGCCACGAACGGCAAGCTGAGCGCCGCGACGCTGGCCGACATCAACGCCGCCGCGAAGCGGTTCGGCGCGCTGCCCGCCAGCGCGCGGCACGCGTGGCTCGCCACCCACCTGGCCGCCCTGCGGGCGGGCACAGTCACCTTGGCGCAGCTGCCGTGACCGCCGCCCCGGTGGTGCGGCCGCCGGCCGCGCCCGCCCGGACGGCGCGGGAGCTCCCGGCGAGCGTCCGGCTGCCCTGGCTGCACTTGCGCACCCGCCGCGCCCCGGCCTGCGTCGTCGCGCTCGCCGCCTGCGGCGCGGTGCTGCACGCGGCGCTGCACTGGCACTGGACGTTCAACTCCGGGCAGTACGCGCAGCAGGTCCCGATGATCATCGAGGCGGGCGCGGCAGCGGTGATCGCGGTGACGGCGCACAGCCCGTTCGGCGAGCAGGAACGCGCGGCCGGCCGGTGGCTGCCGTACCTGCGGCTGCTGGCCGCGCTCGGGCTGGCCGGCATCGCGATCCTTTTCTTGCAGCTGGGCGCGGCCGGCGAGAGCCTGAACGCGGGCGTGCTAGTGCTGGCGCGGAACGTGATCGGGTTCACCGGCCTTGGCCTGCTGTGCTCGCTGGTCACCGGCGGCCTGCTGGCCTGGACGGTGCCGCTCGGCTACATGATGTTCTGCCAGTACGCGCTGCTCGAGCTGTGGCGGGCGCCGTGGGCCTGGCCGGTCCGGCCGCCCGCCGACCGCGGCGCGTGGATCGCGGCCAGCGTGGTCCTCGCGGCCGCACTGCTCTCATTCACCGTCCGGGGCCCGCGCACCCGGCTCAGCGACGACAGCTAAGAGTTGATTCGTAATTGGGGTTTGCGAATCGCGGTGTTGCGTGTCCGTCCGTTCCGCCGGCGGCCCCAGGTGTATCCGTGGGTCCTCGGGTTCCAGGCCAAGACTGGTTGGTCAGGGGGCCCGGCAGTGCGGTATGCCGGAGGTATGAGGTACGCCGATGGCGGCGGGCTGGATGCGGCAACCTCACGTGCCGGGCCGCGCGCGCCCGGTCCGGTGGGCGGATCGGCACTCGAAGGTGTATTTGATTCACCAACTGTTTCTGTTAGCGTATTCAAACATGAAGCAGACCACGGTTGGCACGGGAGCACGGCAGGGCGGTTCCGCGGATCCGGGCCTGACCCCGCAGCGGCGCAAGATCATCCAGGTCATCGAGGCCTCGCTGCAAAGCAGGGGCTACCCGCCTAGCCTCCGCGAGATCGGGCGGGCCGTGGGGCTGGCGAGCACGTCAAGCGTCTCCTACCAGATGTCGGTGCTTGAGGCGACGGGGTACCTGAGCCGTGAGACAGGTCGGCCGCGCACCGCCGTGCTCCTGGCGCCGGGCGGCTCAGAGCCCGACGTCGAGCCGGCGCGGCCGGCGGATAAGCGCCTGACGAATGTCCCGGTGGTGGGGCGCATCGCGGCGGGCGTCCCGATCCTCGCCGACGAGACGCCTGATGAGGTCATCCCCCTGCCGAAACTGCTGACCGGGGAGGGAAGCCTGATCGCGCTGCGGGTCAGGGGGGACTCCATGATCGGCGCCGCGATAGCCGACGGCGACTGGGTGGTCGTCCGCAGGCAACCCGACGCGGACAACGGCGACATCGTGGCGGCCATGCTGGAAAGCGACGCCTCCGCTGACCGCGAGGCGACCGTCAAGACCCTCAAGCGGGCCGACGGCCACACCTGGCTGATGCCGCACAACCCCGTGTACACCCCGATCCTGGCCGACCGGGCGGAGATCATCGGCAAGGTCGTCAGCGTCCTGCGGCGCCTGTGACGAGGTCGCTAGCCCTGCCCCTGGCCTGCGTCCATCGGCGAACCGAACCGGATCACGTTGCCGTCGGGGTCAACGAGCACGCCTTCATGCTGGCCCCATTCGGTGTCTTCCGGTAGCCGCACGTCGCCCCCGGCCGCAAGCCACGCCGCGGCCAGCGCGTCGGCGTCCTCCACGAACAGGTAGGCCGTCGACCGCCGGTCCGCTCGCGTATCGAGGTCGGGCTCCACGCCGAGGTGAATCTCCGCGCCGTCGAAGGTGACGAAGCCGTACGCGCCGCTGTGCCAGTGGCGGACGCCGAAGCCGAGCCCGCGGTAGTAGGCAAGGGCGGCGACCAGGTTACTCACCGGAAAGATCGGCGCTACTCGCGTGCTCACCAGTGCAACTTACCTCGCGGTGCCCGTCGGCGGCAGGGATGTCGCGCAGTATGCGGATGGTCATGGAAAACGCTCCGGCGGCCTGCGAGATACTCGGCAGGTGAGCTTCGATCCATACGCTCCGTACGGTCCGGTCGTTGAGTCAGCGGTGCGGGTAGTGACCTGGAATGTCTGGGGACGGTACGGCTCCGGGCACGAGGCCAGGCAGGCGGCGCTTGAAGACGTCCTCGCCCAGGTCGAGCCGGACGTGATCTGCCTCAACGAAGCCTGGCGGCACGGCGCGTCGACCCAGCCCGAGCGGATCGCGCGGCGCCTCGGGATGCCGTACCACCAGTTCACGGGCGACTGGGAGCAGGAAGACTGGGTATCGGGGACCGGCCTGGTCTGCCGGTGGCCGATGTCCGAGGCGCGGAACCGCCCCCTGCGGGCCGAAGACGGCACGGGCACCGGCCAGGTCCTGCACGTCACCGTCGACGGTGCGCGGGGACCTATCCAGTTGTTCGCGGTGATGCTCGACTACCCGCTCGGCGCCGGTGCGGTCCGTCAGGATCAGGTGCGGCAACTGGTCCGCTTCATCGGCGAGGTTGCTTCCCGCCGCGACCTGGTCATTGTCTGCGGTGACTTCAACACGGACCCGGACTCCGATGAGATCAGGATGCTCACCGGCCGTGCGGCCGTCGCCAGCCCCGGCATGGTGTTCTACGACAGCTGGGAAATGGCGGGAGACGGCTCCCCCGGCTTCACCTGGTCTAACCGCAACCCGCTGGCCGCGGTCAGCTTGTATCCGAACCGGCGGTTCGACTACATCTTCTCCGCCTGGCCGCGCCGGGGCGGGGTCGGGCACCCGGTCAAGTGCGAGCTGCTCGGGGTCCGCCCGCCCGAAGAGGACCAGATATCCGACCACTACGGCCTCCTGGCCGACCTTCGCTACTGACCGGATCACGGACGGACGGGCCTGCGGGTGTTCAGGCGGGTGACTCCGCCTGCAGCTGCCGCACCGTCGCGAGCGCGTCGCCGACGTGCTGGCCGATGTTGGTCATCGAGTTGAAGACGTGCCTGACGATGCCGGCCCGGTCGATCACGTAGGTGACGCGCCCGGGGATCACGCCGAGCACCGCCGGCACCCCGTAGCTCTTGCGAACCCGGCCGCCCTCGTCGCTCAGCAAGGTGAACGGCAGCTTGTGATGGTCCGCGAATGCCGCGTGCTTGCCCGCGGAGTCCGAGCTGACGCCGATTACCTCGGCGCCCGCCTCCGCGAACACCTCGTGGCTGTCGCGGAACGCGCACGCCTCGGCCGTGCAGCCGCGCGTCTCGTCCTTCGGGTAGAAGTACAGGACCACCACTCGGTCGGCGAGGCGGTCAGACAGCCTGACCTGCTCGCCCGACTGCGACATGAGGGTGAAGTCGGGGGCCTTGTCCCCCACCTGAACGCCGCTTGCCACGCTGGCCGCCTTCCGCGAGTGTGCCGGATGCCGGCCTTCCGCAGAAAGGCCAGCAATTGAACAGGTTACGCGGTAGATCCTGGGAGCTACAGTGGGCCAGCTCACCGCCTGGCCGCGACCGGCATTGGTGTCAGCTGGGCCGAACCGGGTAGCGAGCTAGACGTGACGATGCCAGGTCGTCGGCGCCCGCCGGCCCGCGGCTGGTTCGTGCTCGTGGCCGGCTGGCCTGGATCCGGCAAGAGCACCCTGGCCGCGGCGCTCGCCGCCCAGCTTGGCCTGCCGCTGCTGGCCAAGGATGAGATCAAGGAAGCCCTCATGGAGGGGCTTGGCCAGCCATCGACGGTGGCCGAGTCCCAGCGCCTCGGCAAGGCCGCCGTGCTCGCGATGCTGCGCGCCGCCCGCACCTGCCCCGGCGCGGTGCTAGACAGCACCTGGTTCGACTACGCGCTCCCGCTGGCGCGCGCGCTTCCTGGCCGGCTCATCGAGGTGCACTGCACCGTTCCGCTCGAGCTAGCCAGGGCCCGGTACCGGGACCGCGCTGGCCAGCGTCAGGCCGGCCACCTCGATGACGTGCGCAGCGAGCAGGAACTCTGGGGCGAGCCGTCGCGCCCGCTGGGGCTCGGTCCCGTCGTCATGGTCGACACCTCGGGCCCGGTGGACATCTCCGAGCTCATCGCCGCCATGGCCCAGGTGCTCACGAGCACCTGAGGCGGCCCCCAGGCGGCTCCCCAGCGCAAGCCGGATGGCCTACTTCGGCCCGGTGCCCTCGCCCTCGAGGCCCTCGGTGAGCAGCTTGTGGTGCCGCAGCTTGTCGAACATGGCCGCACCTTCCCACGACGACCGCACGGTTATGCGCGGCATTAACGCCACCTGCACCTGGTGGCCCGGACGGTAACCGGCTATCTCTTCGCCGCGGTCTCCAGCTCGGGCGCGTCGATGTGCACGAGGCCCACCTCGGTGACCCGCCGCGGGTCCCGGATGTACAGGTAGACCAGGTAGATGACGCCGATCACCATGAACCCGGCGACCCCGGGCGCCATGCTCAGGGTGGCGAGGAGCACCGCGCGCGGTATGGTCCGCCGCGGGTCGCGCGCCTCCTCGGCCAATGGCGCCGCGCCCTCGAACCCGCCGAACGCGAGCACCGAGTACACCGAGCCGGCGATCACCCCGGAGACACCGTGGTACCCCTTCGGCGTGTACCGGGTCGTGAATACCGCGGCCGTGTTCGCGTTCCCCGCGTGCACCACGAAGAGCACCGCGAGCACCAGGAAGACCGCGATCTCGGTGACGCCGAGGACGGTGCCGAGCCGGGCCGAGGTCCTGACCCCGTAAAAGCCGGCCGCCAGGATGATCACCGCGCCGGCCAGCGACCGGGTGCACAGGCATATTCCGTCCGTGCCGGCCGATGCCCTCAGCCGGGGGCGAGCCGCTCGAACGTGTCGAGCAGCAGGGCGAGTACGGACTCGAACGTGTTGATCCCCGCGTGCTCGACGACCAGCGGGCCGAGAGCGGCGAGGTTCGGGTACTCCGCCGCGTCGACGTTGCCGTACGCGTCGCGCCAGCGCCGCGCGTCCGATTCCCGCTCCCGCGCGGGCCTGGCCTGGTAGTCGGCGTCCACCGCGCCGAAGGCGAGTATGCAGTCGCCGAGGCTGCGGTACAGCCGCACGGCCTGCTCCCCCTCGAACCCGGCGGCGCGCAGCTGGCCGAGCACCAGGTCGATGATCCGCGTCTCATGGACGCCGCCGGTGACCCGCGACGCGACGACGACCGCCACCCGCGGGTGCGCGAGGTAGGCCCGGTACGTGCCGCGGGCCAGGGACCGCAGGTTCTCCTTCCAGTCCGCCGTCGGCTGGTAGCTGGCGAGCGCCTGGGCGATCAGCCGGTCCGCGACCGCCATCATCAGGTCGTCCATGCTGGCGAAGTACCGGTACACCGCGGTCGGGTCGCAGCCGAGCGCGGCGCCGAGCCTGCGGACCGAGAGCGCGGCCGC
>Ga0207664_10001462_pt1 | contig 15521 bp, 13 predicted proteins | sample LARL83metaG_FD_184349 | JGI IMG/M metagenome (GOLD analysis project Ga0207664, IMG submission 184349) | Corn, switchgrass and miscanthus rhizosphere microbial communities from Kellogg Biological Station, Michigan, USA - LAR L8-3 metaG... | ecosystem: Host-associated > Plants > Roots >... | reverse complement strand
CACCCGGTGGGGCTTTCCCGTCACTTCGTTCGCCTATCCGGACGGTGCCGCGAACCGGCAGCTAGAAGCAACGATCGCGGCCTGCGGTTTCAACGCGGCGCGGATCGTCAGCGGCCTGGACTGCCCGGGCTGCGCCGCCGCGGAGAGCCTGCCGCCCGCGGACCGCTACGCGATCCGCTCACCCGCCGAGGTGGTGTCCGCGACCACCCTCGCCGACCTGGAGCGGTCCGTCCTCACCGCGCAGCAGCACGGCGGCGGCTGGGTGCCGTTGATCTTCCATCACGTGTGCCCGGCGAACGGCTGCGGGCAGCTGTCCATCAGGGACACCACGTTCCGCGCATTCGTGGCCTGGCTCGCACAGCAGCGCGGCCACGGGGTCACGGTCGAGACCATGCATCAGGTGACCGGCGGCCCGGTGCGGCCGCTGGTGCCGGTGCCGGCGGCGCGGCCGCACGGCGTGGTCAACTCCTCGGTCGAGCGGGCCGGGCCGTCGGCGGTGACCAATCCGTCCATGGAGACCCCGGACCGCTCCGGCGCCCCGTCCTGCTGGATGGAGGGCGGCTACGGGCAGAACACCGCGCGCTGGCAGCGCGTCCATCAGACCCACACCGGGAAATGGGCGGAGCGGCTGACGGTGACCGGCTACCGCAGCGGCGGCACGGAGTTCCTCCAACTCTTCGACCTCGGCGAGTGCGCACTGCCGGCCCGGTCCGGCCGGTCCTACGAGCTGAGCGCCTGGTACCTGGGGACGGTCACCACACAGTTCTCCGTGTACTGCCGGAACGCGGCGGGCCGCTGGCAGTACTGGACCGCCAGCCCGTACTTCTCGCCATCGTCCCAGTGGGCACTGGCGGACTGGCGGACCCCGCCGGTACCGGCCGGCATCTCGGGTCTGAGCTTCGGGCTGTCCGCGTTCTCCAACGGCACCCTGGTCACCGACGACTACCACTTCGGACCGGCGCCCGCGAAGACCGCGCAGGTCACCCTGGCCAGGGTCACGCTGCTGGCGGGGCTGCTGGCCGTCGCCGTGGCGCTCGGGCGGTGGCTGATCCGGCGGCGGCGCACCGTGCGGCCGGTGCCACCGGCGCCCGGGCAGCCGGTCGGCGGCGCCCCGGCGGGCCGTCAGGCCCGGGACCGCTCGACGCGCTCGTCGAGCAGCCGGTAGCGCACCGCGAACGACGCCGCCTCCAGCCGCGAGTGCACTCCCAGCTTGGTCAGCACCGACTGGACATGGGTCCGGACGGTGGTGCGCGAAACGCTCAGCTTGCGCGCTATCGCGGTCGTGTCGAGCCCCTCCACCAGCAGCGTCAGGCATTCGCGCTCGCGGTCGGTCAGGTGCGAGGCGAGCCGGAGCGCGTCGGCGTGGCCGGCCGGCCTGGGCCGGCCGCCGCCGCGCGGCACATCGACCACGACCTCACCGCGCAGCACCCGGGTGATCGCGGCGGTGAGGGCGGCCACGCCACGGGTCTTGTGCAGGTATCCGGACGCGCCGGCGTTCAGCGCCGCCAGGATGCCTTCAGTGTCGGGATCCGCGCTGAGCACCAGCACCTTGGTGTCCGGGCTGGACTCGAGCATCGGGCGGATCGCCTCGACACTGTCCTCGCCGGCGAAGTGGCGGTCGATCAGGCACAGGTCCGGCCGGCTCGCAGCGACCGCTGCCATGGTCTCCGGTACGGTGCCGGCGATCGTGATGGCGTAGTCCTGCTGGGCCAGCACCGTGGCCAGGGCATCCAGGAAGACGACATGGTCGTCCCCTACTACCAGGCGGGTCACCGGCCCGCCTGCGCCTTGGCCGGGACGGTGATCCCCGCGGGGAGCGCCACCAGCACGGTGGTGCCCCCCTGCGGTGGTGCCTCGACCGCCAGCGCCCCGCCGCAGGCCTCCAGCAGCGCGGTGACCACCCGCAAGCCGAGGGCGGCGTCCCCCGGCGGCCCCGCGCCGAAGCCGGGGCCGTCGTCGGTCACATCGATGACAGTGGTCCCGGCCTGCCGGATCGCCACGGTCACCGTGCCGGAACGGCCTGCCGCGCGGGTGGCGTTCTCCACCACGTTGGACAGCACCCGCCACAGCAGCACCGGGCTGATGGTGATGACCGCCGCGGGCCCTGGCAGCAGCGTGACGTCCGCCGGATAGGCGGCCTGGGCGAGGTCCGTGACCTGGGCCGCCAGTTCCCGCACGTCGACCGGGCCGGCCTCGCCGGCCACGTCACCGTTCAGTCCGTGGCGGATGATGTCCTGCAGCCGGGACAGCTCCAGCGACAGCAGTTCCAGCCGGTATCCCGAGTCGTCCGGCAGGGACACATCCCCGCGGACCGCCTCGACCAGATACGACAGCGTCGTCACCTCGTGCCCGAGATCGTGCAGCAGCCCGCGCATGGCAAGCGCGTCCCGGTGGTCCGAGACCCGCCGGCCCTCGCTTCGGCGTCGTTCGAGCGGCGACCCCATCGGCTTCCCCCATCCGGGTCCGGGCCGCAGTTGCAAGCGCAACATGCCATATAACGGCGCCAATGGGGCCCCCCGCCACCTGCGCCTTTGTTATGGATCTTACCTCAAGCGACCAAACGACTACCATCCGTGTCATTGCTATCAGCGGTGGCGTAGGCGGCTTCCAGCGCGTCCCGCAGGGCGGCCACGGTATACCGGGTGCCCAGCCGGGCGCGCGCCGCGGCGGCCATCCGGGCCGCGTCGGCGGGCGAGTCGAGCAGCGAGCCGATCGCGCCGGCCAGCAGGTCGGGGCGCCGTGGCGGCACGAGCAGGCCGGTCTCCCCCGGCACCACCAGATCGCCGACCGCGTTGACCGCCGTCGCGACCACCGGTACCCCGCACAGCATCGCCTCCACCACCGCGGTGGGCAGGCCCTCGTAGCGGCTGGACAGCGTGAACACGTCGAACGCCGGCAGCAGCGCGGGCACGTCGTCACGCTCGCCGACGAGCAGCACGGGGGCCTGGGGCTGCGCGGCGGCCAGGCGGGCCATCCGCCCAGCGAGCTCGCCACCGCCCACCCACACGCCGACCACGCCGGGGCGGCCCAGCGCGCGCAGGGCGGCAAGAAAGTCCTCCGGGGCCTTCTGATAGGCCAGCCGCCCGACCGCCCCCACTACCGTCGCGTGTTCGCGCAGGCCGAGTAGTCTGCGGGCGCGCTTGCGCGCACTCGCGTCGCCGGCCACGGCCAGCGGTGCGTCCACCGCCACGCCGATGGTCCGGATCCGGTCGGGCGGGATGAGGCCGCGCCGGACCGCCTCCACCGCCACCCCGCTCCCGACGCACAGCGCCAGGTCGGTGATCCTGCCCAGCCGCCGTTCCAGCGCCACGTACGCACCCCGGCGGGCCGGCGACTGGAACTCGTGAAAAGGAAACCCGTGATAGGTGTGGATTATCCGGCCTGCCCCGGCCCGGTGGGCGGCGAGCCTGCCCACCGCACCCGCCTTGGCCGTATGCGTGTGCACCACGTCGAACCTGCGCCGGCGCAGCAGCGCGCTCAGCCGCCGCAGCGCGGTGAGGTCGGCTACCGGGTCGATCGGCGCGCATAGCGACGGCTCCACCACCACCTCGAGCCCCGCGGCCCGTGCCCGTGCGATGAGCGCGGTGCCGCTGCCGGTGATGACCGTCGGCTGGAACCGCGCCGGATCCAGCGCCATCGCCCCGCGCAGGGCCAGGATGCCCGCACCGCCCTCCAGCCGGGTGATCACGACGGCCACTCGGACCGGGCCGCCGCCCACGGCCCGCTCCCTCATGCGGCCTGCGCGGGCGGGCGGAGCCCTGCCATCCGGGCCACCCGTACCGCCTCCAGGCGGCTATGCACATCGAGCTTGGCGAAGATGTTGCGGATGTGGGTGCGCACGGTGTCGGCCGAAATGGTGAGGTCTGTGGCGATCTGGTCACCGGGCTTGCCGTCCATCATGGCGAGCAGCACCTCGCGTTCCCGCTTGCTGAGCACATCCAGCGAGTCGGGCTGCCTGGCGCGGCCCGCGTCCGCGCGCAATTCCCGCAGGATTTCGCCCAGCATGTGCGGCGGGAACCAGGATTCACCCTTGATCACCCCGCGCAGCGCCGCCTCGAACTCGGCGGCGCCCTGCTCCTTCGCCACCCATGCGACAACCCCGGCGCGCGCGGCCTCGACCGCGTGGGCGACATCGAGGTCGGAGGTCAGCACCATCACCTTGGCCTGCGGACGGGCCGCCATCAGCTTGGCCAGGACGTCGGCGATCTCGTGGCCAAACGGCGCGACCTCGATCACGATGACGTCCGGGCGCAGCCCGCGGACGATGTCGATCAAGTTGGGATCGGCCGTGGTGCACCGGCCGGCCACCCACAGGTCCATCGCGGCGGACATGCGCGAGGCCAGTGCCTCAGTGATCATCAGGTGGTCATCAATAAGCATCAGGCGGGTTGGGCTCATGCTCACACTCTGCCCGGTCACCAGCCCAAAGTCGTCATCCCGATGCATGAGCACCCCCTCCTGCAAATGCACGAGCCGCCTGGACCGCGGCCGTCCCGCGCCGGCCGGTGCGGCCCTGGATGCTCCGCTGCCCGGGTGCGGCGGCGGGCGAGACCGCGCGCCGTGCCGGGCTGCGCCAGCGCCCGTTCGCGCGGGTCAGCCAGGCGACGGGGATCGCCGACACCCCGATCGCCGCGTCTACCAGTCGCATGACGGGATAGAACGGGGCGAACAGCAGCAGCCGGGGCTGACGCTCGGCGGCCGCCGCTACACACGTCAGTGCCAGGTCAGGGATCAGGATGCCGAACAGCACGCTGGAGAGCCGGACATGCAGCGTGACCACGGCGTACACCTGCGCGAACATCGGCCACGCGGGTGCACCGCCGGCCACGTCCGGGATGAGCAGGACGGTGAGCAGCAGGGGCAGCAGGAGGAACAGCATGCTGGAGGTGACCAGTTCGAGGAGCAGCACGGTCAGCATGACGGTGAACAGGTTCGCCTGGGGCGGGTGGCGGCGGACGGTCTGCCACAGCCCCACGGCCCACCTTCTGGTCTGCCGGACGTAGTCACCGAAGTTGTCCGGGTCCTGGGTCACGGCCACGGCCCCGAGGGTGAAACCGACCTTGCCCAGCTTCTTCTGGTAGACCTCGAACGTCATGTTGAAGTCCTCGATCACCAGGCCGGGCGGGTTCATATCGATGAACGGCAGGACCTCGGTGCGGTACATGCTCGCGAACCCGGGGACGATCGGGGTCGCGTTGGTGCGGGCCCAGGTCTGCCCGAACTTGAGCACCCGCTGGCCGATCGCGTAGATCCGCTGCCGGTGGCTCACCAGCAGGTTCCCAGCGAAGCCCAGCTTGCGGCCGCGGGCCGTCCGCACACACCCGGCGACGGCCACCACGTCGGGGTCGTCGAACATCGCCAGCCCGGCCTCGAAGTACCCGGGCTCCACCCTGGTGTCCGCGTCGAGCAGCATGATGACGCGGAACCGCGTGATCAGGCCGAGCCGCTCGATCGCCTCGGCCAGGGCGCCCGCCTTGCCGACGTTCTCCCGAGTCTCGATCACCTTCGCCCCGGTGCGGCGGGCGATCCGCACCGTCTCGTCGGTGGACCCGTCCGACACCACGTGCACGTTCGCCCGCGGCGCCAGCGCCATGATCGCGGTCAGGGTGTCCCCGACCACGACGGCCTCGTTGTGCGCCGGAATGAGCACCGCGACGTCCTTGACCGTCAGCCGGGCACAGGGCGCGGCCGGGGCGCTGCGGGCACGGAGCGCGGCCGGGACGCTGCGGGCACGGAGCGCGGCCGGGGCGCTGTGGGCACGGAGCGCGGCCGGGACGCTGCGGGCACGGCCCGGACGGAGCATGGTCGCGGCCAGCCGGCACAGGCTCGCCGACCCCCACAGCGCGAAGTTGACGCCGAGGACCCCCACCGCCAGCCCCCACCAGGGGATCATCGTGCCCTGCCCGGCACGGGCAGGGCGGCGTGCAGCGCGCCCCAGGTCCTGGTGTCCTCGTAACCGAACATCCACAGGAAGATCCCGCCTGCCCCCGAGCCGGCCGCCGCCTCGAACTTCGCCCGCGAGCTGGCCTGGTTCTCGAACCAGACGACGTGCCGGTGGCCGGCCGCGGTGTAGCCGAACCACGGCTCCTGGGCGGCGGTGTCGTAGGACGGTCGGGCGTGGTAGCGGGTGGCGAGCTGGAAGGCCCGCAGCCAGGTCACCGCGCTCCCCCGGCCACCGGACCAGTCGAATCCGTAGAGCGGGATCCCGAGGATGATCTTGTTAGCCGGAATCTGGGTCTTGGCGTAGCGCAGCACCGAGCGCACCCAGCGGATCGGCGCCACCGGCCCGGGCGGGGACGTCGCCCAGTGGTAGTTGTAGGCCATGATCCGCACCTGGTCGGCGGCGCGGCCGAGGGCGGCGTAGTCCTGGGCCAGGTTGGCCCCGCCGTAGCCGGCGTTGGCGGTCTTGGCGAACACGGCGACCGAGAGTGTCTTGCCGTGGGCGTGCAGCGCGGCGGCCAGGCTGGTGATGAACGTGGTGAACGCGTGCCGGTCCGCGGCATGCAGGTTCTCGTAGTCGATGTCGATGCCGGCGTATCGGTGCGCCAGCACCAGCGCCACGATGGCCGAGACGTGCTGCTTCCGCAGGTCCGGACGGTGCAGCATGCGTGCCATCGGCGGGTAGGACCAATTGCCCTTGGTGATGTTGGCCAGGGTCGGGACGACGGTCAGGCCGGCCCGGCCGAGCCGGGTGATGTCGGCGTTGATGGCGGCCGCCTGAGCCGGGTCGTACTGCGTGTCGATCTGCCCGCTGGCGGCCAGCCCGTAGATCCACGGCGAGACCTCGGTGAAGTCCCCGCGGTGGGCCAGGACCGTTTGCGTGCCGTTCTTGATGTCCCAGAAGGGCAGGGCGGCCACTACGGCCCGGGACGGGCGGGCCGGGACGGAGTACGGCAGCAACGTCAGCCCGGCCACCACGGCGCCGGCCAGCACCACGACCAGCCACGGCCCCCCGGCGAACAGGCGAGCCGCCCGCCGCCGGGGCCGTCCGGTGCTGGCCCGCTCGGGTGCCAGGCCAGTACCGGCGTGTTCCGGCAGCCCGGGAGCCGCCCTGCGGGGAGGTGCCAGGGTGGTGCCGCCGGGCTGCCGAGTCTGGTTTCGCATGGTCGTGCAACCCGCCGTCACCTGCTGACGGCGGCGGCCGTCAGCTGGTCTTCGATGACCGCGCCGATGATGTCGTCGAGCGTGCGGGCGGACGCGAAGCCCACCAGGCCGCGGGCCAGCGTGCAGTCGGGCACCCGGCGCTCCATGTCCTCATAGCCGGCCCCGTATGCCTCCAGGTAGGAACTGCGCACGATGCCGCCGCTGGATCCGGTCGCCGCGATGACCCGCTCCGCGAGCCCGGCGATGGACACCTGCTCGGAGCTGCCCAGGTTCACCGCGCGCCCGCGGGCGTCCTCGGTTTCCAGCAGCGCGATCAGTGCCGGGATCACGTCGTGCACGTGGCAGAAGCAGCGCACCTGGTCCCCGGTGCCGAACAAGGTCAGCGGCTCTGCGCTCAGCCCTTGCTTGACGAACCGCGGTATCACCATGCCGTAGCGGCCGGTCTGCCGCGGGCCGACCGTGTTGAACAGCCGCGCGATGACCGCCCACAGGCCGCGCTCGGCGACGTAGGCGGAGACCAGGCTCTCGTCGATCGCCTTGGCCTCGGAGTAGCTCCACCGCGACTTCAGCGGCGAGCCGGCGATCCTGTCGTCGTCCTCGCGGAGGCCGACCTTGCTGTTCTTGCCGTAGATCTCGCTGGTGGAGGCGACGAGGATGCGCGCGTCGTTGCGGTGCGCCGCGTCGACGACGTTCTCCGTGCCGTGGATGTTGGTGCGCAGGCTTTCCAGGGTCTGGTCCATGATGACGAAGGCGCCGACCGCGGCAGCCAGGTGGAACACTCGGTCCGCGCCGTCGCACAGGTCGTCCACCAGGTCGGCGTCCAGGATCGAGCCGAGGACCAGCCGGAACCGCGGGTGCGGTGTGACCGCGGCCAGGTTCTCCAGGCGGCCCGTGCTCAGGTCGTCCAGGCCGGTCACCTCGTGGCCGGCGTCCAGCAGGGCCTCGGTCAGGTGCGAGCCGATGAACCCGGCGGCGCCAGTGACGAAATATTTCATGACAGTTCTCCTTCGAGCACTGGTTGCGGTGTCGCCGCCACGGTGTCGTGGCTGCCCCAGATCGCCGCCGCGCGCGCCTGCCGGCGGCCGCGCCAGACCCGGCTGCGGGAGGCCGCGAGCCGCTCGTAGAGGTCGTCGATGCGGCGGGTGACCCCGTCGATTCCGTAGGCCTCGCGGATGGCCGGAACGCTCACCCGCTGGCGGGGGCCGGACCGCCGCTCGGCGGCCATGGCCTCGCGCAGGCCGGTCACGGTGGACGGCACCTGGCAGGCCCGGTCCACGCCCAGGCCATCCAGCGCCGGGCAGGTCGTGTAGAGCACCGGTGCCCCGTTGGCGAGTGCCTCGAGGACGGACAGGCCGAACGTCTCCTGTTTCGAGGAGGCGACGAACATGTCCATGGCCGAGAGCATCGCGGCCACGTCGTGGCGCTCGCCGGCGAAGACCACCCGGTCGGCCACGCCGCACTTGGCGGCGACCTCCTCCAGGTGCGCGCCCTCGTCGCCCTTGCCGACGATCAGCAGCCGGGTGGACGCGTCGAGCAGCGGGGCTGCCGCCTCGATCACCATGTCGAACTGCTTGTTCGGGTCGAGCCGGCCCAGCACGCCAATGACGTACTCGTTCTCGGCCAGCCCGAACTCCGCCCGGACGCTGGCCCGTGCGGCGGGGTCGAACGCGACCCGGCCCAGGTCGACGCCGTTGGGGATGACGGTCATCCGGCGCGGCCGGACCCCCCACTTCTCCATCCGGTCCCGCACCGTCCCGGACACCGCGATCGTGGCGTCGGAGAACCGCTCGGTGGCCAGGTACAGGGCGCGGACCCCGAGCGTCATCTTGCGGCGCTCCAGGTGCGTGTCGCCGATGGAGTGCTCGGTGCTCACCACCACCGGGGTCCCGGCCAGCCAGGCGGCGGGCCGGCCGTAGATCTGTGACCGGTAGAGGTGGGCGTGCACTACGTCGTAGCCGCCCTCACGGATCATGCGGTGCAGCCGCACCAGGGCACCCAGTTGGGTGTTGCGGGTCATGCCGAGGCTGCGGACCTCGTAGCCGTCGGAGCGGATCATGTCCGCGACCGGGCCGGGGTTGTAGAGGGTGATGACATCGGCGTCGTGCCTGGTGTGCTGCAGAATCGACCGGAGCTGTAGTTCGGCGCCCCCGACGCCGAGACCGGTGATGAGGTGAAGGACCTTCATTGCTGACCTCCTCGGCCATGGATGGGCGGTGAAATAGGGAGCAGGACGCGGCGCGGCGCGGCGCGGGCGGACCCGGCGGGCAATCGCAAGTGGCTGGCCAGCTCAGCGGCGGTAAGCCAGGCTGTCCGGGCCAGGATCACCAGGTCCAGCCAGAGCGACCAGTTGTCGATGTAGGCGTTGTCGAATGCCGCCCGGCCGGCCATGGACGTGTCACCGTTGAGCCCGTTCACCTGCGCCCAGCCGGTGAGGCCGGCCTTCATCCGGGCCCGGCCGGTGTAGCCGGGGATCTCGGCGGCGAAGCGGCGGGCGAAGGAGGGCCGCTCGGGCCGTGGCCCGACCAGCGACATCTCCCCGCGGAGCACGTTGATGAGCTGCGGCAGTTCGTCGAGATGGCTGTCCCGCAGCAGCCAGCCCAGCCTGGTGGACTGGCCGGGTGCCGGCGCCCAGCAGCCGTCGGGGTCGGTGCCGACGCGCAGCGTGCGCAGTTTCAGCACCACGGCCCGGCGACCGGGCCCGGTGACCCGGACCTGGCGGAACAGGGCCGGGCAGCCGAGCTGCCAGCGCATGCATGCGGCGAGCAGGAGTATCGGCAGGCCGAACACGGCCAGACCGGTCAGCGCACCGAGGATGTCGATGGCCCGTTTGGCGGCCAGCCGGGCCCGGCGGGCCCGGGCTGGCCTGGCAGCCGGCCTGTCCAGGCCGGCCAGGGCCGGAGTCGTGTTCACCGTGCCGCGCCTGCCGTCACGGTGGTCCGCCGCCATGCGGTCGCGATCAGCGCGGGAGCCATCGCCCGGGCGGCGTGGTCCGCCCCGTAGACGAAGCGCATCACCGGGCCGAACGTCGGCGCCACCGCGGGGCCCATGAAGTACAGGCCCGGCACGGAGGACTGGTAGTCCTTGCCGACCACCGGTGTGCTGGCCACCGTCCGGATGCTGGCGCGCAGGTGCTCGTCGAGGAAGGTCAGCCGGGAAATGTTCGGCCGGTAGCCGGTGGCCGCGATGACGTGGTCCACGTTCAGCTCCTCGCGGTTCCCGCTGGAGTGGGCCAGGCCGAGCGTGATCCCGTGCGGCGTGCCCTTCGCCCAGCGCAGCTCGCGGCCGCTGAGGATGGGTATCTGGCCCTCCACCCGCGGGCGCAGCCAGCTCGCGCCGGCCGGGCCGAGCGCGGTGCGGGCCCGTTGGATGCGGGCGGCCTCGGGCAGGTGCCGGTACATCTGCGGGTGCCGTGAGTAGAACCAGGTGCTCCAGCCGGACCCGAGCCCGGCCTCGGGCTCCTTGAGGCGCTGCGGCAGCGGCCGGTCCAGGGCCAGCGGCGCCCCGTTCCATACCGGCTGCTCCTTGCGCATCGCGATCTGGACATCGGTGCCCTGCTCGTGCAGCAGCGCGGCGGTCTCCAGCGCGGACTGCCCGGCGCCCAGCACCACGACCTTCTTGCCGCGCAGGATGGACAGGTCCACGTGCGCGCTGGCGTGGGTGCAGATGTCGGCGGGCAGGCCGATCAGCTCACCGGGCAGTTGGGCGAAGTGCTCGACGCCGGCGGCGATGACCACCCGCCGGGCCCGGGCCCGCTCCCCGGTGTCCAGGGTCAGCTCGAAGCAGCCGGGCTCGGCGGTGATCCTTGTGACCAGGGTCTCCTCGACATCTCCCGCGAGCTGCGAGGTGAACCACTGGCCGTAGGCGATGAAGGTGTCTAGCGGGACCGGCAGGCCGTAGTCGGCGTAGGCACGGCCGGTCGCCGCGCAGAACGCGGCGAGGGTGTGCGTGCCGTCCGGGTCGGAGAGGTTGGATGCGAATCCTTGCGACTTCAGGAACATGCCTGCTGGCATGGCGGTCCGCCACTGCTGCATGACGTGCCCGAACTGGCGCATGCTCACGCCGGCCTTGCGCAGGTGCGCGGCGAGCGAGAGCCCGTACGGGCCCGCACCCACGATCGCGACGTCGACGGCCTCATTCATGGTGTTTCCTCTTTCGGCAATGAGCGAGCCAGCCGGCTGGCCGGCTCGGTGGGGCGCCGGGCACCGGCAGGTCGCCGGCCCGGCGCGCGGGCGAACGGGCGGCCCGCGCGCGCCGCCATGCGTGCGCACATCAGGCCGAAGGGGAGCAGGTCGTCCCAGGCGAACCAGGCGGTCTCCTCCGCGCCGTACAGGGAGCGGAGCCATGACACCGGCCCAAGTTCGCCGGCCCGCCAGTAACTCAGCGCGCCGAGTGGGTCGTAGTTCTCCACCAGGAATCGGCGCCCGCTCACCTGCCCCCTGACGGCGAACTGCTGGCCGGGCAGGTCCAGGTAGGCGGCGGTCACCACGTCCAGGCCGGCCCAGTCCTTGAACAGCCGGAACTGCGCGCCGAGCCGTGGGTTGAAGTCCAGCAGCTTGTAGCGGCCGTCCCTGGGGTCCAGGCGCAGGTCGAGATCGGCGATGCCGCGGTACCCGAGCCGGGTGAACAGCCTGGTGGTCTCGCGGCGCAGCGTCTCGTTGGCGACCGCGCGGCCGAAGCTGGTCAGGCCCGCGTGTGCCGGGTAGGACCGGATCTTCATTCCGGTGAACAGGGGCCGCGGCGCGCAGTTCGCGTCGCCGTAGGCATGGACGAACCAGTCCCCGCCCGGCTGGGCGGGAATGAACTCTTGCAGCATCAGGCGCGCGCCCGCGCGCTCGGCGGCAGTCCAGGCCCCGGCCAGGTCCTGCTCGGACCGGATGACCGAGGTGGGCCGCAGGTCGGCCCCGGCCGCGGTCCACGGCGTGGCGAGCTTGGCGATCAGCGGGTACCCGACCTCGGCGGCGAAGCTCCGGCCCTTCTGCTCGGAGTCGGTCAGCAGCACCGTGGCCGTGGCCACGCCCAGCTCGGCGCAGAGCTGGGCCAGGGTGTGCTTGCCCGCGAGCCGCCGTGGCAGCGCCGGAGGCTGGGCCGGGAACAGGAACGCATCGCGCAGGCTGTCGCCCTGCTCGGCGAGGAAGATCGCGCCCGCGTCGTCGGTGGGGATGAGCACGGCCCGGCGGCCGATCCGGTCGGCGAGCCGGTTCAGCCCCGCCCGGGTGCGTTCCGCCTGGTCCGGGTCGGGCCGCCAGGCGAGCCGTCCGGTGAGGTAGCGCGACCGCGCCGCGGGGGCCCAGGGCCTTTCCACCACCGCGTACACCGGGACGCCCCGGCGGCCGAGGCTGCGGATGGCGCCCAGCGCGCCGTGGTGCATCACGTTTGGGTCGAACTTCAGCACCACGGCGGGGGTGCTGGTGTCGATCCCGGTCAGCTCACTGATCATCACCGGTCACACCACTTCACGGTGCGGGGCGGCGTCGAACCGGTAGGTGCCGTCGAGGACCTGCTTGCAGGCGGCGACCCAGCCGTAGCTGACACCGGGGTGCACTGTGTGCACGATGGCGAGGTCGAAGTCCTCCCCGCGCGGCGCGCTGACAGTGTGCATCTCCTGGCCGGAAGGCAGTCGGAGGATGGGCACCAGCGGGTCGTAGAAGGACACGGCGGCGCCGCGCGCGATCAGCCCGGTGATGATCGGGATGGCCGGCGACTCCCGCACGTCCGCCACGCCGGTCTTGTAGCTGATACCGACGACGACCACCTTCGCGCCGGCCAGGCCGCTCCCCGCGGCCATCTCGGCCGCGCGGTCCACGACCCGGGCCGGGCGCAGCGCGATCGAGCGCATGGCCTGCTCGATCAGCGGCGAGCGGCGGCCGCGCTTGTCCAGTTGCCACAGCAGGTAGTACGGGTCACACGGGATGCAGTGACCGCCCACCCCGGGCCCGGGGAACACGCCGAGGAAGCCGTAGGGCTTGGTGCCCGCGGCGACGGTGACCTCGATCGGGTCGAGGCCGAGCGCGGTGCACGCGTCGGCGAACTCGTTGGCCAGCGCCAGCGAGACCGCGCGGAAGATGTTCTCGTACAGCTTGGTGGCCTCGGCCGCTTCGGGGGAGCTGAGCACGAAGACCTGGTCGGTGAGCAGGCTGATCACGGCTGCCGCCCGCTCGGCGCAGGCCGCGGTGACGCCGCCGGCCACCCTTGGCGTCTCGCGGTGCTCGTGGTCGGGGTTGCCGGGGTCGATCCGCTCCGGGCTGAACGCGACGAACACGTCCTGGCCGGCCCGCAGCCCGCGGGCCGCCAGCGGCTCGGTCAGCAGTTCCTGCGTGGTGCCGACGTAGCTGGTGGAGGTGAGGATGATGGTCTGCCCGGGTCGCGCCGCGGCGACCACGGACGCGCACGCACCGCGCAGCGCGGTGAGGTCGGGAGTGTAGGACTCGTCCACCGGAGTGGGGACGCAAATGATGACGGTGTCCGCGGCGCTGAGCGCGCCGATGTCGCTGGTGAGTTCCAGGGCGCCGCTGGACAGCGCCGCGTCGAGCACCGGCCGGTCGGTGTCGGCAAGGTCGGCGTCACGGGCGGCGATGACGCCCAGGCGCTCCTCGCTGATGTCGATGCCGATGATCCGCGGGCACCGCCCGTACAGCGCCAGCGCGGTCGGCAGGCCCACGTAGCCGAGCCCGAGGATCGCCGCGGTGCCGGTGCCGGCGCAGTGCCCGTTGCGGGCGCCGCGTCCGTTGCCGCTGTGGGCGGCTGGCGATCGATAGGCGACCAGGTTGCCGGAAAGCTTCCGTTCCCGGCCGTTGATGGCCAGTGAAAGCGTATCTCCTGTCACGGTGCCGTTCCCCCTCGGCCAACTGGCGTTGAACCGTTGTGGTAGTAGTGCGAGCCTTGACTGTGTCAGCGGCCTCCCCCGCCTGCCTCGGGCGTTGGGAGTAGGCGGTCTACGCAGAGTGAGGGAAAGATGACGCCGCGGGCGTCTTCCCTGGCCCCGGTGCCGGCGGATGCGCCGGCCATCCCGCGGGAACGGCGTAGTCCCAGGTCAACCGGTGCTTGACCGCTTTCGCCCAGAGCCGCCAGGGGGAATCCGCATCCCCGACGTAGGTCCGCGGCAGGGCGTGCTGGCTCGTGTGCGGGCCGCGCCAGATGGCGCAGCCATAGGAGTAGCCGGCCGTCCGCACGGCCGCCACCACGCGCATGTCGGCGTCCCCGTACGGGTAGCAGAACCCGGCCACCGGCTGGCCGCTGGCCGCCTGGAGCACGGCGCGGCTGTTTTCGAGTTCCGCGGTCAGCGCCGCCCTGCTGGCACTAGGCAGCGAGATGTGGCGCAGCCCGTGCGAGCCGATCTCCATGCCCGCCTCCGCGGCCTGGCGCACCTGGCGGGCGGTCATCAACGGCTTGCGCGGACCAGCCGGATCCCAGGTGTTCACCCCGCCGAGGCGGGCCGCCAGCGGAAACACGGTCGCGGCGAAGCCATACCTGGCCAGCACCGGCAGGGCGTAATGCATGAAGTCGGAGTAGCCGTCGTCGAACGTGAGGCCGACGAGGCCGCCCGCGCCTTCGCCGGCGCGGGCGGCGAGCAGTTCGGCGACGCCGACGCCGCGCAGGCGGCGAGCGTGCAGCCATTCCATCTGCTGCCGGAACCGGACCGGGCTGACCGTGACCAGGTAGGGGTCATGGGTGTAGGGACTGACCGAGTGATACATGAGGACGGCAGGCATCATGCCGCCGCCCCACCCGACGTGCCGGGTGACGAAATTCGCGGTGCGCTCTGCCATGGTGGACCCCCAGTTGCCTTGCCAGACTGCGGCAGGCTACGGGGGGAAGGGCAGCGGGCTGCTCCGCTCTTCGGGCGGTTTGTGCTACCTCATCGGCAGGTCAGAGGTCGACCGAGGTACCGGGCTCCAGCCGGGTGTACTTCGCGTCGTGAGGCCCTGCGGCGAGGCCGATGAACATGTCGAGCACGGCCAGCCCGGTCTCCGACAGCAGCGCCTCGTGGATGATGAAGCCGCGGCGCGGGGCCACCGCGCGGGAGTAGTCGATCATCTCCGACGTGCTGTGCCACGGCCCACTGCCCGGCAGCAGGAGCGTGCCGGCGCTTTGCTCGGGCACGGTGTAGGAGTCGCCGGGGTGGAAGACCTCGCCGTCGACGAGGAAGCCCACGTTCGCGCACGTGGGGATGTCGGGGTGGATCACCGCGTGCTCGGAGCCGTACACGTGCACCCCGAACCCGGCGGCGGTGAACTCGTCGCCGTGCGCGACGGTCGTGGCCCGGTCGCCGAACTCGGCGAACTGCCCGGCCACCGGGGCCGGCGCCCACAGCCGCAGGCCCGGCTGCGCCGCCAGCGCGGCGCGCATGCTGTCGGGGACCACGTGGTCGAAATGCTCGTGGGTGACGAGCACCGCGTCGGCCCCGTCCAGGGCATGGT
>Ga0207664_10001459_pt1 | contig 15529 bp, 18 predicted proteins | sample LARL83metaG_FD_184349 | JGI IMG/M metagenome (GOLD analysis project Ga0207664, IMG submission 184349) | Corn, switchgrass and miscanthus rhizosphere microbial communities from Kellogg Biological Station, Michigan, USA - LAR L8-3 metaG... | ecosystem: Host-associated > Plants > Roots >... | reverse complement strand
GCCACGCCGACTACGTGACGACGACGACGCATAAGACGCTGCGCGGCCCGCGCGGCGGCGCGGTCATGAGCAACAACGAGCTCGGCAAGGGGATCGCGAAGACGACATTCCCCGGCATCCAAGGCGGACCGCTCATGCACATCATCGCGGCGAAAGCGGTCGCATTCGGGGAAGCGCTCCGCCCGGACTTCCGCACGTATGCGGCGCAGATCATCGCGAACGCACGAGCGCTCGCAGCCGGACTGCAATCGCACGGTCTGCGCATCGTCACGGGCGGCACGGACAATCACCTCATGCTGGTCGACGTCTCCGTCCGCGGTCTGAGCGGCAAAGAAGTCGAAGCGTATCTCGACGAGATCGGCATCACCGTCAACAAGAACACGATCCCGTTCGACAAGAATCCGCCTGCCGTTTCGAGCGGCATCCGCATCGGCACGGCGGCGATCACGACGCGCGGCATGAAAGAAGCCGACATGGCCGAGATCGCCGACATCATGGGCGAGGCGATGAGCGACGTCCACAAGCGATCGGCCCTCGAAAGCTTGCGAAGCCGCGTTTACGAACTCACCGGCCGCTTCGGCGTTCCCTAACACGTGATGGGCGACTCGACTATCGCCGGCATGACCGTCGTCGACCATCCGCTCGTGCACGACAAACTCGGTCGGCTGCGCGACGCCGCGACGAAGAGCAAGGAGTTCCGTGAGCTGTGCACCGAGCTCGCGACGCTCATCGCCTACCCCGCGACGCTCGATCTCGAGACGACAGCGACGCAAGTCGCCTCGCCGATCGACTGGGCGCCGGCGCGCGAGCTCGTCCGTGTGCCGCTGCTCGTGCCGATCCTGCGTGCCGGACTCGGGCTCGTCCCCGGATTCCACGCACTCATGCCGCAGGCGCACGTCGCGCACGTCGGCGTCTATCGCGATCCCGACACGCTCGAGGCCGTGCCGTACTACTCGAATCTGCCGGACGACCTGCGCGGCAGGCGCGCGTTCGTCCTCGATCCGATGCTCGCGACCGGCGGGTCCGCGATCGCGACGGTCGATCTGCTCGTCGAGCGCGGCGCCGCGATCGATGACCTACGCTTCATCTGTATCATCGCCGCGCCCGAGGGCGCGAGCGCGCTGCATGAGGCGCATCCGGGTTTGCGATCGTTCGCGTGCGCGGTCGACCGACACCTGAACAATCACGGCTATATAGTGCCGGGGCTCGGCGATGCCGGCGATCGGCTCTTCGGCCGCGGCGCAGGCCGATCGCCGCAGACACGAAGCGGAGCGCTGCGATGATGACGGCGCACATCCCGTTGGTCGACCGGCCGTCGTGGGACGAGTATTTCATGAATATCGCGAAGGCGGTCGCTTCGCGCTCGACCTGCTCGCGCCGCAGTGTCGGAGCGCTCGTCGTCAGAGACAAGCGCATCCTCGCGACGGGCTACAACGGCGCGCCGGCGGGCTTGCGTCACTGCGATCACACGGACGGCGGCGACATGCGCGATGGGCATTGCGCGCGATCGACACATGCCGAGCAGAACGCGATCGTGCAGGCAGCGCGGCACGGCACGATGATGGACGGCGCGACCGTCTATTGCACGGCGCAGCCGTGTGCGCGAAGCTCCTCGTCAACGCGGGCGCCAAACGCGTCGTCTACGAGGGTGACTACCCCGATGAGCTCGCGGTCGCGATACTGCGCGAAGCGGGGATCGCGCTCGACCGCTTCGGCGAAGGAGATGCCGAACGATGACGACCGCGCTGCATCCGCCCGGCGGACTCGTCGACATCAATATATGGTGGCTTTGCGCCGTCACCTTCGGCCTAGCCGCCGCGGCATGCGCGCTCGTCACGCCGCTCGTGCGCAGGATGGCGTTCTCGGTCGGCGTGTTCGACGAGCCCGACGACGAGCGCCGCGTGCACGCACAGCCGACGCCTCGCCTGGGTGGCATCGCGATCTACGTCGGCTTCATGCTTTCGCTGTTCACCGTCCTCAATCTCGCGCTGACGCACACGTCGCAGGTCCGGCAGTATCTCAGCTACGGCGATCTCGCCCATATCATCGGATTGCTCTTCGGCGGCACGCTCATGATGGGCGTCGGGCTGTGGGATGACATCATGACGATGTCGCCGCGGCGAAAGTTCCTCGCGCAGCTCGTCGTCTCGGCGATCGCCGTCGTGCTCTACGGGTTCACGATCGTCGACGTCAAGCTGCCGTCGTTCGGCTACGTCGACCTCGCCTGGTTCGCCATCCCGTTCTCGCTCTTCTGGTACATGGGCATGGTGAACGCGATCAACTTCCTCGATGGACTCGACGGCCTCGTCGCAGGTGTGTCGCTCATCGCGGCGATCACGCTCGTCGTCGTCTCGCTCTGGCACAACGAGTATCTCGTCGCGGTGACGATGTGCGCGCTCGCCGGCGCGATGGCCGGCTTCCTTCCTTATAATTATCACCCGGCGCGCATTTTCATGGGTGACGGCGGCTCGCTGTTCATCGGCTTCGTCCTCGCGAGCGCAGCGGTCATGGGCACCGAGAAAAAAGCGGTCGCGATATCGCTCATCATCCCGCTGCTCGTCCTCGCGCTTCCGATCGCGGACACCGCCGCGGCGATCTTCCGGCGCATGCGTCGCAAAGCGCCGCTCTTTTCCGCCGACCGCGGACACGTCCACCACCAGCTGCTCGACCTCGGCTTATCGCAGCGGCAGGCGGTGAACCTCATATACGTCGTCTGCGGCATGCTCGGCATCATCGCCCTCGTGCTCTCGAGACCGGGGGGCCCGCATCTCTTTTGAGCGGTAAGCTGCGCGTCGCCGCGGTCTTCGGCACGCGTCCGGATGCCGTGAAGATGGCGCCGGTCGTCCATGCGTTGTCATCCGACGAGCGCTTCGAGTGCATCACGATCGCGACCGCGCAACATCGCGAGATGCTCGACGAAGTGCTGCGGCTGTTCGAAGTGAAACCGGTCTACGATCTCGAGGTGATGACCGAGGGCCAGACGCTCACCGACGTCACGACGCGCGTCCTCGAGCGCATGTCGAGCGTGCTGCGCGACGCGAAGCCCGACGTCGTGCTCGTCCACGGCGACACCACGACGTCGACCGCAGCGGCGCTGGCGAGCTATTATAGGAAGATCCCGGTCGGGCACGTCGAGGCGGGACTGCGCACTGATACGATCTACGAGCCGTTCCCCGAGGAGATGAATCGCCGGCTCACCGGCGTCATCGCGCAGCACCATTTCGCGCCGACGCCGCTCGCGCGACAGAACCTGCTGCTTGAAGGGAAGAAGCCCGACTCGATCGTCGTCACCGGCAATACCGTCATCGACGCGTTCCTCTGGGTGCACGCGCGGTTGCGTGCGGAAGACAAGTTCGAGCTCGGCACCGGCGGATCGCAGTCGCGCCTCATCTTCGTCGAAGCCCACCGACGCGAGAATCTCGGCGCGCCGATGGAGTCGATCTGCCGCGCACTCGCGGATGTCGTGCGCCGTCATGACGACGTCTCGATCATCTGGCCGGTCCATCCGAATCCCGAAGTCGTCGAAGTCGTGCGGCGCATACTTGACGGCACGCCGCGCGTGCAGCTCGTGCAGCCGATGGAATATCGCAAGCTCGTCGGCGCGATCGGTCGCGCGACGATCGTCGCGACCGATTCCGGCGGATTGCAAGAAGAGGCGCCGTGCCTCGGCAAGCCGGTGCTCGTGCTGCGCCGCGTGACCGAGCGACCCGAAGGCGTCGCGGCCGGAACGCTCGAGCTCGTCGGAACCGACAAGGCGACGATCGTCGCGGCGCTCGACCGATTGCTCGACGACGAGGCCGCTTATCAAAGGATGGCGCGGGCTGCGAATCCGTACGGCGATGGCAAAGCGAGCGAGCGCATTGCCGCCTCGCTGCTCGCATCGTATCGCAGCGGCAAGGCCCCGACCGAGTTCGATCCGTCGTTGCCGCCGACGCTGCCGTCGTCCGCGCGATCGGCGATCGGCGAGCCCCCCGGCAAACCTGTCAAACATTGAAGGAACAGACGCCGCTCTCGCTTGCCCAGCTCGCGGGCGTCGGAACGGGCATCATCGGAACGATCGTCGCCGGGCTCCTGCTAGGCTATCTCGCGGCGCGTTATCTACATTGGAATTGGGCGCTGCCGGTCGGGATCGTCATGGGCTTCGTCGCCGGCGTCCTGTCGATGTATCACCGCCTTTCCAAGGCGATTTGAGCGCCGCGAACGCACGTTCGAACGTTGAAGGTCGCCCCGAAACCGCGCACGAATGCGCGGGATTCGATGGAGTATATCCGCCCGTATCAGGCCGCGATAGCGACGTTCAGCCTGGTACCGGCGGCCGTCGTCGCGCTCGCGCTCGCCGTTGCATGGCACGCGGCGGTGCCGGCCGCGTCGCTCATCGCAGGCGTCCTCATCGGACTCGCCTCGCTCTTCCACATCGCTGGAAGCTTCGACCGCTTGATGAAAGCCGGCAAAGGGTACGTGCCGTTCTTGTCGATCGAAGGCGTGCTTCGCGTGCTCCTCGCGGGCGCGGCGCCGTTCCTCATCGTCGGCAAAGGTCCGTGGCTCGGGTACTTCACATATCTTGCCGGGTTTGTCGCACCCCTAGCAGTAGCGATTTTGGTGTATCGTCAACAAGTAGTGTACGCACGCCGCGACACCGCGACCTGAAGGGGCACGATGCACGAGACGATCGGCGAACATCCGCTCTGGCATATCTCTTTTCTGCCGGCCGGGTTCAACACGATCCACTCCGACACGATCATCGTCACGTGGGTGGCGATGGCGATCGTGCTCGTCGCGGTCGGCATCCTCGCCGCGACGCATCCGATCACGAAGCTCTCGAAGCGCTATTCGTTCATGGAGCTCATCGTCAGCGGTATCGGCGGCCAGGTCGAGACCATCCTCGGCCGCAACGGTCTCCCGTTCGTGCCGCTCATCATCTCGCTTTTCTTGTTCATCTTCGTCCTCAACGAGATCGGCCTGTTCCCCTTCGTCGGCAAGTCGCCGACGGCGGACATCAACACGACGGCCGCGCTTGCGATCTTCGTCATCCTCCTGATCCAGATCGTCGGCATCGCGCGCAAGGGCTTGGGTTATTTCGGCCACCTGGTCGTCAAGCCGGTCTGGCCGCTCGGTATCCTGATGCTGCCGATCATGATCATCGACGAGCTTGCACGGCCGGTGACGCTCGCCATGCGGCTCTTCGGCAACATCTTCGCGGGCGAAGTGCTGCTCGTGGTCGTCGGCGCGGTCATCCTCGCCAACGTCTCGATCGGCTTCGTGCCGATATCGAAGCTCGCTAACGCCGCACCGATCCTCATCTACGGCTTCAACATGATCATCGGGCTCATCCAAGCAGTCGTGTTCACGTTGTTGACGACGGCATACCTCATCACGCCGCTTTCAGACGAAGCGCATTAAGGGAGCAAACATGGAAAACGCCATTCTCGTCGCGTCCGTCATCATCGCCTTCGCGCTGATGGTCGGGTTTGCGGCGTTCGGCTCTGCGATCGGCGACGGCATCATCGGCAGCAAGGCCGTCGAGTCGATCGCGCGCCAGCCGGAAGCGCGGCCCAACATCTTTTTCTTCTATTTCCTCGGCTTCGGCATTCTGGAGGCGTTTCCGATCATCGCGATCGCGCTCGCTTTCTTCTTGCTCATCGGCGGCGGCGGCCTCGGCGTCATGGCGCTGCTGAAGCCGGTCCTGACGAAGTAGCCGAGCGAAAACGGCGATGCTGCTCACGCTCGACGGCACGTTCCTCGTCCAGATGCTGAACTTCGTCGTCTTCTGGATGCTGTTGAACTGGTTGTTCATCGCGCCGACGCGGCGTGCCATCGAAGAGCGCCAAAGGGTCATCGCCAAACTTCATGCCGATGCGGACGCCGCACGCGCTCAGGCCAGAGCGCTCGAGGCAGAGGCGGCCGGCTTGCTCGACGACGCGCGCCGTCGCACGGACGAGATCATGCGTGAAGGTGCCGCGAAGTCGGCTGCAGCGGCGAAAGAGACCGAGCGGCTCGCGGCAGAGGAAGCGGCGGCGACGGTCGCTCTCGCACAGGCGAAAGTCGCGACCGAGCGGGCAGAAGCGGCGGCGAAGCAAGGCGTGTTCGTGAGCGAGCTCGCGCGCTCGATGGCGCAGCGCGCCCTCGGGACGGAAAGCGCCGTCTGATCGTGGATACGTCAGCCTTGCGCGACCCAGTCTTCATCGCGAAGATCATCGACTTCCTCATCTTCGTGATCGGTCTATCATTCTTATGGACAAAGGTCGTCGCGGGGCAGCTCGAAAGCCAGCAAGAAAAGCAGAACAAAGAGGTCGAGGACGCGCAGCGCGCGCTCGTCGAGGCGCAGGCCGGGATCGAGAACGCCCGGGTCGCTCTCGATGTCGCCGCCTCCGATTCGAAACGCATGGTCGAGTTCGGCGCGGCGCAAGCCGAGCGCCTCGTCGTCGATTCGAAAGCAGAAGCCGAAGAGCACGCGGCGCGGGTCATGGCGCACGCGAATGGCGAGCTCGATCGCGAGCGGTATCGCGTGCGGCGTGAACTCCTCGAAGATACCGTCGAGCGTGCGCACGAACAGGCGCGCACGATCGTCGCCGACGAGCTCGACGCTTCGCGCCAACGAGCGCTCGTCGAGCGGCTGTTGACGGATCTCGAGCAGTCGCATGCTTAAAGAGACGATCGCGCGCCGGTACACGGCCGCGCTCTTCGCGCTCGCGAAAGAGGCCGGCTCGCAAGATTCGACCGCGAGCGAGCTCGACTCGTTCGTCGAGGCGCTGGCCAAAGAGCAGACGGTGCGCGACTTCTTCGCTTCGCCGGTCGTCGACCGCGCCGAGAAGATCGAGCTGCTTCGTAAATCGCTGGCGAGCCGCATGAGCGAGCTGACCTGCAACTTCCTCGTGCTGCTCGTCCGCAAGCGCCGCGAGAACCTCATCTACACGATCGCTCGCCAGATGCACGAAATGCTCGACGCGGACAAAGGCAACACGGTCGCGAGCATCGCGACGCACAAGCCGTTGCACCCCGACGAGCTCGCGGACCTCGCGCGCCGTCTATCGCAAGTCTACAAGCGGAGGATCATCCCGCAGAGCCGCGTCGACGAGGACCTGCTCGGCGGCATCGTCGTCCAGATGGGCGACACGTACGTCGACGCGAGCGTCTCGGGAAAACTGGAAGGGATCCGCCGCCATCTGCTCTCGGGCGTCGATGCCGCGACGGCGGCGTCGCCGAACGGCAAGACGAACGCCTAGGGATTAACGGAGACCGAAATGATCAACGCCGACGAGATCGCCGGAATACTCAAGCAGCAGATCAAGAGCGCACGCGTCGAAGTGCGAGAAGACGAAGTCGGGACCGTCATCGAGGTCTCGGACTCGGTCGCGCGCGTCTACGGGTTGACCGCTGCGCAGATGAACGAGCTCGTCCAATTCCCGAACGGCCTTTTCGGCATCGCGTTCAACCTCGAAGAGGACAACGTCGGCGTCGTCGTCATGGGTCCGGACACGGACATCAGAGAAGGCGCGACGGTGCGCCGTACCGGGCGCATCATCTCGGTGCCGGTCGGCGATGCCGTCATCGGTCGCGTCGTCAATCCGCTCGGCCAGCCGCTCGACGATGCGGGTCCGGTGAACACGACGCGGACGCGACCCATCGAGACGCAGGCGCCGACCGTCGTCGAGCGCCAGCCCGTGCACGAGCCGCTGCAGACAGGCATCAAGGCGATCGATGGCCTCGTGCCGATCGGGCGTGGTCAGCGCGAACTCATCATCGGCGACCGCCAAACGGGAAAGACGGCGATCGCTATCGACGCGATCCTCAACCAAAAGGGAAAGGACGTCGTCTGCATCTACGTCGCAATCGGGCAGAAGGCGTCGACCGTCGCGCAGCTGCACAAGACCCTCACCGATGCCGGCGCCATGTCGTACACGACGATCGTCGCGGCGAATTCGGGCGATCCGGCCAGCTTGCGCTACATCGCGCCGTACGCCGGCTGCGCGATGGGCCAAGAGCTCATGTATGCGGGCAAGCACGTGCTCATCATCTACGATGATCTTTCGAAGCATGCGCAAGCGTATCGCGAGATCTCGCTCGTGCTGCGCCGCCCGCCGGGCCGCGAGGCGTACCCCGGCGACATCTTCTACCTGCACTCGCGCTTGCTCGAGCGCGCTGCGAAGCTGTCCGACAAGCTCGGCGCCGGTTCGATGACGGCGCTGCCCGTCATCGAGACGCAGCAGGGCGACGTGTCGGCGTACATACCGACGAACCTGATATCGATCACGGACGGCCAGATCTACCTAGAGACCGGCTTGTTCTTCAACGGCATCCGGCCGGCCATCGACGTCGGCCTGTCCGTGTCGCGCGTCGGCGGCAACGCGCAGACGAAAGCGATGAAGTCGGTCGCCGGTCAGCTGCGCCTCGAACTGTCGCAGTATCGCGACCTCGCGGCGTTCTCGAAGCTCGCATCCGACCTCGACAAGGCGACGCAAGCGCAGCTCTCGCGCGGCGAGAAGATCACGGAGACGCTCAAGCAGCCGCAGTTCGAGCCGCTCGATCTCGACCGCCAGGTGATCCAGATCTACGTCGCCGTCAACGACTACCTCGCGGACATCCCGACCGAGCGCATCCACGAGTTCCACACACGCTTCTACGAATATCTCAAGACGGTGGCGCCGGACGTCCCGTCCGATATCGCGTCGTCGAAGACCGTTTCGGACGCAGTGAAGGCAAAGCTCAACGACGCGATCGCCGAGTTCAAGAAGCGGTTCGCGAAAGCCGCATAGCAGATGCCGACGCTCCGCCAACTCCGCGACCGGGTCAAGTCGCTGAAGAACACACAGCAGATCACGCGCGCCATGAAGATGGTCGCAGGCGCGCGCATCCGCCGCGCGGAGCTTGCGATGAAGGCCGCGCGCCCATACGCGACGGCGATCGGCGAGATGAACCGGGAGCTCGCGGCGAGCGGCGGAGGAACGCACCCGCTGCTCGTAGAGCGCGCCCCCGACAAGCGCGCCATCGTGCTCATGACCGCCGACAAGGGTCTGTGCGGCGCGTTCAATTCGAACCTCGTGCGCGCGGCGCTTCAAGTCGCAGCGCAGACGACGTCGCCGTCGGCGCTCTACCTCGTCGGCCTCAAGGGCCGGATCCAGCTGCGCAAGACGCAACATCCGGTCGCGCGGGGATGGCCGCTGACGGGCAAGCCGTTCGTCGAGCTCGCCGCCGAGATCGCGAGCGCGGTCACCGGCGATTTCCTCGAAGGCAAGATCGACCAAGTGACGCTCGTCTCAAGCCGTTTCGTGTCGACCATCGTCCAGCGCCCGGCACCGATGCAGCTGCTGCCGATCAAGCGTGATCCGAACGCGCCCGCGAAGAGCGCGTCGAAGAACAGCTTCGAGTTCGAGCCGGACCCCGCAGCGGTGCTCGCCGCGCTGCTCCCGAAGTACGTCGAGTTCACGATCTTCCAAGCGCTGCTCGAGACGCAGGCCTCGGAGTTCGCGGCAAAACTGCTCGCGATGAGCAACGCGACGGACAACGCGGGCAAGCTCATCGACGAGCTGACGCTCGTCATGAACAAGACACGCCAAGCTGCGATCACGAAGGAGATCCTCGAAATCGTCGGCGGCGCAGAGGCGCTAAAGGGTTAAGCCCGGCGCAGCCGGGCATTCAACTTGTAGTAGGCCGAGCGAAGCTCGGCAAAAAGGAAAACCGAAATAATGGCAGGCACCGGAAAAGTCGTACAGATCCTCGGCAACGTCGTCGACGTCGAATTCACCGCCGACACGCTGCCGCGCATCTACACCGCGCTATTGACGACCATCGACACCCGCGAGTTGACGCTCGAGGTGCAGGGCGAGCTCGGCAACAACCAGGTCCGCTGCCTCGCGATGGGCGGCACCGAAGGGATGGTCCGGGGAGCAGAAGTCCGCGACACGGGCGCGCCGATCTCGGTGCCGGTCGGCGAAGCGACGCTCGGCCGCATCTTCAACGTCCTCGGCAAGGCGATCGACTCCGATAAGCCGGTCGCAGCGAGCGCGATGCGCCCGATCCACCGCGAAGCGCCGAAAGTCGACGAGCAAGACCCGACGACGGTCATGTTCGAGACCGGCATCAAAGTCGTCGATCTCATGGCACCGTACGTCCGCGGCGGTAAGGTCGGGCTCTTCGGCGGCGCCGGCGTCGGCAAGACCGTCCTCATCCAAGAGCTCATCCGCAACATCGCGGCGGAGCACGGCGGCTACTCGGTGTTCACCGGCATCGGCGAGCGGACGCGCGAAGGCAACGACCTATGGCTCGAGATGACGCATTCGGGCGTCATCGAGAAGACGGCGCTCGTCTTCGGTCAGATGGACGAGCCGCCGGGCGTGCGTCTTCGCGTCGGCCTCACGGGCGTGACGCTCGCGGAGTATTTCCGCGACGAGCAGGGTAAAGACGTGCTGCTCTTCATCGACAACATCTTCCGCTTCATGCAGGCCGGCTCCGAAGTGTCGGCGCTGCTCGGCCGCATGCCGTCGGCCGTCGGTTACCAGCCGACGCTCGCGTCGGAGATGGGCGCGCTCGAAGAGCGCATCACCTCGACGCGCAAAGGCTCGATCACATCGGTGCAAGCGGTCTACGTGCCCGCCGACGATCTCACCGATCCCGCCGTCGCGACGACCTTCGCGCACCTCGATGCGACGACCGTGCTCTCGCGCTCGATTTCGGATAAAGGCATCTATCCCGCCGTCGATCCGCTCGCATCGACGTCGCGCTTGCTCGAGCCGCGCTTCGTCGGCGAGGAGCACTACCAAGTCGCGCGCCGCGTCCAAGAGACGCTGCAGCGTTACAAAGATCTGCAAGACATCATCGCCATCCTCGGCGTCGAAGAGCTGTCGGAAGACGACAAGGTCATCGTCGGTCGCGCCCGTCGCATCCAGCGCTTTTTGAGCCAGCCGTTCCACGTCGCCGAAGCGTTCACGGGCCGCGCGGGCAAGTACGTGCCGCTCAAGGAGACGATCGCGGGCTTCAAAGAGCTCGTCGACGGCAAGCTCGACGAACTTCCGGAACAGGCTTTCTACATGTGCGGCAACATCGACGAGGCGAAAGCGAACGCCGAGAAGATGGCGGCGGCCGTCTAGCAGATGGCAGCGACGTTCGCCCTCGCCGTCATCACGCCGGCCGAGGTCAAGTTCGAAGGGACCGCGGAGATCGTGGTGGCGCCCGGTGCTGCCGGCGACATCGCCGCGCTCGCCAACCACGCGCCGATGCTGACGACGCTTCGCATCGGCGTGCTCCGCGCGACGGTCGAGAGCGGTCGCCGAATCGAGTACGCCGTGAACGCCGGCTTCATGCAGATCTTGCCCGATAAGGTGCTCGTCCTCACGGACCTTGCGCTGACGCCCACCGAGATCGACGTCGACAAGACGCGAGCGGAGCTGCAGCGCGCGCATGAAGCGATCGCGGCGAAGCGCGGTTCCGAAGACAAACCCGAGCGCGACGCGATCGCGTGGGCAAGCGCCAAGCTCGAAGCCGCTCACCGTCCGGTGCACTGAGATGGACGCGCTCGACGGTCTGCGTACGAGGCTCGTCATCGAAGGCGGCCGGCGGCTCGAGGGCGTGGTCGACGTCCCCGGCGCGAAGAACGCCGCGTTGCCGATCATGGCGGCATCGATCCTCGCCGAGGGCGAGGTCGTGCTCCACAATGTTCCACGCATCACCGACGTAGACGTCATGACAGCGCTCCTCGAAAGCCTCGGCGCGCGCGTGCGCGAGCAAGCCGGCGGCACGCTCCTCATCGATACGAGCGCAGTCGCTTCGCAGACCGCGCCGTACGCGCTTGTCAGCAAGCTCAACGCGTCGTTCGACGTCACGGGGCCGCTCATCGCGCGTTTCGGCCAAGCCCTCGTGCCGCAGCCCGGCGGCTGCGTGCTCGGACCGCGCGCGATCGACATGCACCTGCGCGGTTTCGAGCTGCTCGGCGCGACCGTCACGCTCGAACACGGGTCGATCGTGGCGTCGGCGCCCCGGCTGACCGGTTCGAACGTCGCGCTCGCGAAGCCGAGCGTCGGCGCGACGAAGAACATCATGCTCGCGGCGACGCGCGCACGCGGCACGACGACGATCGAGAACGCGGCGCAGGAGCCCGAAGTCGCTGATCTCGCGGGATTCATCAACGCGATGGGCGGTCGCGTCTCCGGTGCTGGAACGCCGACGATCACCGTCGAGGGTGCGGCGAAGCTCCATGGCTGTGAGTACACGATCATCCCCGACAGGCTCGTCGCCGGAACGTACCTGCTCGGCGCGGCGATAACCGCCGGCGACGTCACCGTGCGCGGCATCGATCCGTCGATGCTCGATGCGCTTACCGAGAAGCTTGCCGAATGCGGCTGCCGCGTCGCGGCCGAAGGCGTCACGCTGCGCGTCGTCGGCGTCCCCGAATGGCGCCCGGCCGACGTAGTCACCGCTCCATACCCCGGCTTCCCGACCGATCTGCAGCCGCCGTTCGTCGCATACATGAGCCTGGCGAAGGGAACCGCTCTCGTGGAAGAAACCATCTTCGACGCGCGGTTCGTCTACGTGTCCGAACTGGCGCGCATGGGAGCGGACGTCAAGGTATCCGGTCGGAGCGCGGTCGTGCAAGGCGTCGAGCGCCTGCAGGATGCTGTCGTCGAAGCACCGGACATCAGGGCAGGCGGCGCGCTCGTGCTCGCCGCGTTGGCAGCCGAAGGCACCTCCGAGGTCGGCGGACTCGAGTTCATCGACCGCGGCTACGAGTTCTTCGAAGAGCGGCTGGCGTCGCTCGGCGCGTCTATCGCGCGCACGAGCGTGGTCTCGCCGGTCACGCCGCGCATCGACATCGGCCAGACGGCACAGCTGCCGAAGGTCGTCACACCCTATCGGTCGGCCTGACCGCAAGGAACGCATATCTTGGAAATCGGCATCGATCTCGGAACGGCGAACGTCTTGGTCTACGTGCGTGGCAAGGGCATCGTACTGCGCGAGCCATCGGTCGTCGCGCGCGACGTCCGTTCGGGCAAGACGCTCGCGGTCGGCGAAGAGGCGCGCATGATGCTCGGCAAAACGCCGAGCAGCATCCAGGCGATCCGCCCGCTGCGCGACGGCGTAATCGCCGACTTCGAAGTCACCGAAGCGATGCTCAACTACTTCATCAAGAAGGTGACGCGCAATAACGGCTTCTTCTCGTTCCTGCGGCCGAAGCCGGCGGTGACGATCTGCGTGCCCGCCGAGATCACCTCGGTCGAAGAACGCGCGGTGCGCGACGCCGCGAAACTCGCGGGCGCGAAGAGCGTCGACATCATCGAAGAACCAATGGCGGCCGCGATCGGCGCAGGCTTGCCGATCGACGGCCCGAGCGGCAACATGGTCGTCGACATCGGCGGCGGCACGACGGACGTCGCCGTCATCTCGCTCGGCGGCATCGTCGTCAGCCAGTCGCTCCGCGTCGCCGGCAACAAGCTCGACGAAGCGCTCGCGCGCCACATCCGGCGCGTCTACAACCTCATGATCGGCGAGCGCACCGCGGAAGACATCAAGGTGACAATCGGGTCAGCGTATCGCCTCGATCAAGAACTGACGATGGACATCCGCGGCCGCGACCTCATCAACGGCCTGCCGAAGACTGTCGCCATCACATCGGAAGAGGTGCGCGAGGCTATGGCCGAGCCGGTCGGCTCGATCATCGACGCCGTGAAGAGCGTCCTCGAGAAGACGCCGCCGGAGCTCGCGGCCGACATCATCGACCGCGGCATCATCCTCACCGGCGGCGGTGCGCTGCTGCGCGGACTCGATTCGCTGCTGAGCGAAGTGACCGGCATCCCCGTGATCGTGGCGGAAGATCCGATGTCGTGCGTCGCGATCGGCACGGGTCAGCGCGTCAGATTCTGATAGCTAGGCGGTGACGGCGCGGATGCCACGTGCGATGATATCGCGCGCGGCGACGAGACGTTTGCGCGTCTGCGAGACGATGCGACGCCCACCGGCGCCGGCACGGTTGCGCAACACGATCGCGATGGAGAACGGCGCGAGCGCAATCGACGCGAACGCGATTGCGATGAGGAGCGCGATCAGAAAGGTGCGCTGTCTCATTTTCAAGAGTACGCCTTTGGCGCATTGCCACGCAGCCCCTCGCGTTTCGCGCTCGGACGACGTGTGTTTTCGATGAGAATCGCCCGCCTCACCCGGATGCCCGACGCATTGCTGTTGAATGAAACGGCTCGCTGTATCGCTGACGGAGGCACGCTCATCTTTCCGACGGATACGGTCTATGGCATCGGCTGCGCGGCTGAGAACGACCTGGCGGTCGAGTCGATTTTCGCAGCAAAACGACGTCCGGCCGACAAGCCGCTTGCCGTGCATCTCGCGTCGCCTGAGCTCGCCGATCGTTACGCGCAACGCATATCGCTCGCGGCGCGCGTCCTCATCGATAAGTTCTGGCCCGGCCCATTGACGATCATCGTCGAGCGAAAAGACGGCTTATGCCAAGCGGCCGCTCGCGGCGGCGCCACCATAGCCTTGCGTTGTCCGGACGATGACGCGTGTCGGATGATTCTATCCGCGACGGGTCCGCTCGCCGCGACGTCCGCGAACATCTCCGGTTCGCCCGCATATGACGGCGGCGACGACTTGAGCGCGCTGCCGGAAGCGTCGCTCGCGATCATCGCAGGTCGGACCAAACAGCGGCGAGAAAGCACCGTGCTCGATTGTTCCGCCGATGCCGTGCGCCTGGTCCGACAAGGCGCGTTCGAAGCCGTCGATGTCGCAAATGCGATCGCCGGCGTCGCCCCATTCGCGCGATGAACTCGCGCCTCCGACCGTTAATATAGGCGTACGCATGCATCTTCGACGCCTCACGATCCTCATATGCCTCGTCGCGGTCTGCAGCCTTGCTGCGGCGCCCGCTCCGTCGGCCGCTCCTCGCGTCCCTCGGCCCGTGCCGGGAACCTCGCCTATATCAGGCTCGTTGCCTATGTCGATCCCGTCACCGCCTCCGCCGACGAGCGCGACATGCGATAAGCAGATGACGGTCGGCGAAGTGACGCTTTGCTCGAACGAATTCAACTTCAACTTCAAGACGGGCGACGTCCAATTCCCGATGCCGCTCCACGGCCGGACGGCCGACGGAACGTATCAGGCCGACCGCGGCTATGGCAACCTCCACAGCCAGATCATGAATCTCATCGGTCACGTCATCGTCCATCGCGATGCGACGCACGACAAGGCTGGCAAGCCGGTGCAGGCGATGACGCTCACCGCCGATCAGACCCACATCGAAAGCAAAGCGAAATTTTATCGAGCGTCGGGCAACGTCAAGATCGTGCAGGGGAACATGACGATGACGGCGCCGCTCATCGTCGATGACGAAACGCACCGGTCGATCAAGGCATCCGGCGGCGTCAAGATCGTGCGCGGCGATCAGACGATGACCGCACCGCAGATCACGCTCGACGAGAACACGCACGTCGCGGATCTGAGCGGCGGCGTGCACGCCATGCAGCCGCCGAGCCGGTCGTTCGAAGCGGCCGAGGTCTTTTACAACACGCAGACCCAAGACTTCAAGGCGGTC
>Ga0207664_10001458_pt1 | contig 15529 bp, 15 predicted proteins | sample LARL83metaG_FD_184349 | JGI IMG/M metagenome (GOLD analysis project Ga0207664, IMG submission 184349) | Corn, switchgrass and miscanthus rhizosphere microbial communities from Kellogg Biological Station, Michigan, USA - LAR L8-3 metaG... | ecosystem: Host-associated > Plants > Roots >... | reverse complement strand
CCGAAGGGGCGGACCGCATGCGCGCCGAAGTGCTGCGCACCGTCGATCGAATGCTGGGCGCGATCGCTCGTCCGGGCGCCGTGCATTTTGTCACGCTGCTGCCCAAGACGCGCTCGGGCAAGCTGTTGCGGCGCGCGATCCAGGCGCTGGCTGAAGGCCGCGACCCGGGCGATCTGACGACGATCGAAGACCCGGCGGCGCTCGAGCAGATCCGCGGTGCCCTGAATCTATAGTATCGACCCGGCTCTCTCCCTCGCGCGCGAGCTTTCGTCTTTCGCGGCAGCGCCACGCTCCCGGCGCGGCGCTTGGACCGTCGTCGGTCGGGTTCGGAAAAAAGCGGCGTTACGCGTAAAATCGATGGTTTTTCCCAAGCCTCCCTTGTCCAAGCTTTCCTCCCGCGGCGCGCTGCCCGCGGCGCCGCCGCACGTTGCGCTCGCCCGTGTGACGCGCGGCGACGCCACCGACAGCATCCACTACGGATCGGTCGCGGTCGTCGACGGCGGCGGCCGCGTTCTGTACGCGGCGGGCGACCCGTCGTTCGTCACGATGACGCGGAGTTCGCTCAAGCCGCTGCAAGCCGTTCCGCTGGTCGCGGCCGGCGGCGTCGAGCGCTTCGGGTTCTCGGGCGACCAGATCGCGCTGCTGTGCGCCAGCCACTCCGGCGAGCCGCGCCACGTGACCGCTGTCGCCGATATGCTGCGCCGGGCCGGATGTCGCTCCGACCAGCTGCAATGCGGCGTCCACCCGCCGCTTTTCTATGCCGCGCGCGACGAGCTGCCGCCCGCCGGCGTCGCATTCACGCCGCTGCAGCACAATTGCTCGGGCAAGCATACGGGGATGCTGGCGTATTGCCGGCACTGTGGACTACCGACTGAGACCTACCTGGCGTTCGACCACCCGCTGCAGGCAGCCATACGCCAGGCGGTTGCGCACCTGACAGGAATCGCCGAGGCGAGCCTGGTTGCCGGAATCGACGGTTGCTCGGCGCCGAATTACGCGGTGCCGCTGTCCGCGCTCGCCTTTGCCTACGCCCGGCTCGCCGGAACCGAAGACGCCCGCTACGGCAAGGCGCCGCTCACGCTCGCCGAGGCGATGAGCGCGCACCCGGAAATGGTATCGGGCGAAAGGCGCAACGATCTCATCCTGATGCGTGCCGGCCGCGGCGACTGGGTAACCAAGGTCGGTGCCGAAGGCGTCCAGGCGATCGGCGTGCGCAGCAAATCCTGGGGAATCGCGGTCAAGGTCGCCGACGGCAACGCGCGCGGGCTGCACCCGGCGACGGTCGCCATCCTCGAGCAGCTGGGACTGCTGGACGACAAGCAGCGAGGCGAGCTGTCGGCCTGGCGCGAACCCGCGATTCGAAACTTCAGAGGCATCGTCACCGGCAAAGTCGAGCCCGTTGTTGCGCTGGAGCAACGCGGTTGACGGCGCAGCCGGCTGGTTCCGCCGCGGGACTGAACTTCCCGCAGTGCGGACGGTCTAGGATGCAAGCTGCCTGCCTGAGTCGATCGCGTGGCGCGCCTGACGGCTCGGCTATACTGCCGGCGGGTATCACGCCCACCGGATCCGGTGTGGCGATAATAACGATTGACTCAGGGAATGGCCGCGGATGGCTGACCGCGAAGTAGATCAGCAGCTGGTCGAGCGTGCGCAGCGGGGTGACAAACGCGCATTCGAGCTGCTGGTGCTGAAGTACCAGCGCAAGCTCGGACGGCTGTTGTCGCGGCTGGTGCGCGACCCGGGCGAAGTCGAGGACGTGACGCAGGAAGCCTTCATCAAGGCCTATCGCGCGCTGCCTTCGTTTCGCGGGGACAGTGCGTTTTATACGTGGCTTTACAGAATCGCGATCAACACGGCCAAGAACTACCTGGTCGCGATGGGCCGGCGGGCGCCGACGTCCACCGGGTTCGACAACGAAGAGGCGGAGAATTTCGAAGACGCCGAGCAGCTTCGCGATTCGGCGACGCCGGAAGACGAGTTGCATGGCAAGCAGATAGCGGCTACCGTCAACAAGGCGATGGAGACGCTGCCCGAAGACCTGCGCACTGCGATCACGCTGCGCGAGATCGAGGGCTTGAGTTACGAAGAGATTGCCAACGCGATGAATTGTCCGATTGGCACGGTGCGCTCCCGGATATTCCGGGCGCGTGAAGCGATCGCCGAGCAGTTGCGACCGCTTTTGGGGACTGACAAGGACCGGAGATGGTGATGGGCAACTTCAAGGCAGGATTCGGCGCCGAGAACGGCGGACCGACGGCGCCGACACCGGAGGAAATCTCGCTGCTGATCGACGGAGAGCTCGACCCCGCGCGGGCCGACGCCGTCGTGACGAGCTTGTGTCGCACCCAAGGCGTGGCTACCTGGGTTTGTTATCACGTGATCGGTGACGCCGTGCGCGGCGTCGCGTCGCGGGGACTCGACTCGAAGCGATTCGGCGAGCTGTTCGCGGCCGAGCCGACCGTGCTGGCGCCGCCGCGGCGATCAACCGCGCCGCACGCCATCGCGCTCGCGCTGGCGGCGACGGTAGCGGCGGTGAGCGTCGTCGGCTGGGTCGCGCTGACGACGATGCCGGCGCCGGTCGCGGCGATCGCCAGCGCCAGACAGGCTGTCGGCGTGCGTGCAGCCGACGCCCGCCCCGTGGTCGACAACGAGTATGTGCTGGTGCATCAGGAATACTCGCCGACCAATGCGATCCAGGGCATAGGTCCCTATTTACGCGCGGTCGCGGCCAGCGAGCCGGATGCGCGTCGGTAGCCCCCGGGCCCGGCGGCACTTGTCCGCCCGGCTGCGCGGCGGCATCGGCGCCGCCGCCGTCACGCTGCTCTTCGTCCCGACGGCGCTCGCGCAGGACGCCGCCGACTGGCTGCAACGCGCCGCCACCGCCGCGCGTCAGCTGAACTACGTCGGCACGATCGTGTATCAGCACGCCGGGCGTGTCGAGACTTCGCGCCTCTATCATCTGTCGGACGCGTCCGGCGAGTCGGAAAAGCTGTCCAACCTGGACGGCCCGGCGCGCGAGATCATCCGCAACGGCGAGCAGGTGCGCTGCTATTACCCGGACGCCAAGGTGATTCGCGTCGAGCCGCGAAGCATGCACAACGCCTTCCCGTCGCTGCTTCCGCAACAGCTGGCGACGCTGGCCACCTATTACCAGTTCCGCAAGGCGGAGATCGCGCGCATCGCGGGGCTGGAGACCCAGGCGTACATCTTCGAGCCCAAGGATGGGGCGCGCTACGGCCACAAGCTTTGGGCCGACATCGGCACCGGGCTCCTGCTCAAGGCACGCCTGCTCAACGAACGGAACGAACCGGTCGAGCAGTTCGCGTTCACCGACATACAAATCGGGGCGCGGCTCGATCGGGAAGCGACCAAGCCGCCGTTCGCGACCGTCCCCTCCGATTGGCAGGTGCGCGAATCGGCGACCGCCGACATCGCGCCGAGGGAAACCGGGTGGGTGGTCCGCGATATGCCGCCGGGGTTCACCAAGGTCGTCGAAGGCTATCGCACGCTACGCGGCAAGACGGCGCAGGTCGCGCACATCGTCTATTCGGACGGCCTGGTTGCCATTTCGGTCTTTGTCGAGCCGACGCCGTCGACTCCCCAACCGGTGGGCTTGTCGCAACAGGGCGGAATCAATGTCTACAGCCGGCAGCTCGACGACTATCTGGTCACCGTTCTGGGCGAAGCGCCGGGCGCGACCGTGCGGCAGATCGCCTATTCGGTCGGCCGCCGCCAGTGATTTCGCACCTCGGCTAAAATCCACTTTGTTGGCCGGGCGCCGATAACAATCAGGGAAGCGACAGCAATGAGACTCCGCGTTTGGACCGTACTAGGCGCGCTTGCCGGCGCCGTTTCACTCGTGCCCGTCGCGCTGGCCCAATCGGGCCGGCTGCCGGACTTTACCGAGCTATACGAGCAGCAGGGCCCGGCAGTCGTCAGCATCGACGTCACCCAAACAGCGCACCGTCAGGCAATGCCCGACATCTCCGAGGACGACCCGTTTTACGAATTCTTTCGCCGCTTCGGGCAGATTCCGCGCGGGCAGCCGCGGCCGCGCGACTTCGAGCAGCAGTCGACGGGCTCAGGCTTCATCCTGGCCGCCGACGGCTACGTGCTGACCAATGCTCACGTCGTCGACGACGCCAGCGAGGTCACCGTCAAGCTCACGGACAAGCGCGAATTCCGCGCCAAGGTGATCGGCACCGACAAGCGCACCGACGTCGCCTTGCTCAAGATCGAGGCCACCGGACTGCCCAAGGTGACGATAGGCGATCCCGACAAGCTGCGTGTCGGCGAATGGGTGGCGGCGATCGGGAAGCCGTTCGGCCTGGAGAACACGATCACCGCCGGCATCGTCAGCGCCAAGGGACGCGAGCTGCCGAACGAAAATCTCGTCCCGTTCATCCAGACCGACGTGCCGATCAACCCGGGCAACTCCGGCGGCCCGCTGTTCAACCTCAAAGGCGAGGTCGTCGGGATCAACTCGCTGATCTTCAGCCGGACCGGCGGCTACATGGGACTCGCCTTCGCGATTCCGATCGACGTCGCGATGAACGTCGTCAAGCAGATCCAGGAAAAAGGTCGCGTGACCCGCGGCCGGATCGGCGTGCAGATCCAGGAAGTCAACCGCGAGACCGCCGACGCATTCGGCCTTGCCAAGGCCAGCGGCGCGCTGGTGAATTCGGTTGAAAAGGGCGGCCCGGCCGACAAGGCGGGCATCGAGGCCGGCGACATCATCACCAAGGTCGACGGCCGGACCGTGAATACGTCTTCCGAGTTGCCGCGCATCATCACCCAGATCAGGCCGGGCACGAAAATCTCGTTGCAGCTGTGGCGCAAGGGAGCGAACAAGGACGTCACCGTCACAGTGGCCGAGCTCAAGGAAGACGAGGCGCCGCGACCGGCGCGCCGTGTCGCGCCGAGCAAGGAAAAAGCCAAGCCCAATCGCATGGGACTGGTACTCTCCGATCTGACCGACGAGCAGAAGAAAGAGCTCGAGATCAAGAGCGGCGTCGTCGTCGAGGACATTCGCGGCACCGCGCGTGGCGACATTCAACCGGGCGACGTCATCCTCGCGGTGATCAGCCGTGGCGCGACCATCGAAGCGAAGAGCGCCGACCAGGTCAATGCGTTGATCGCCAAGCTCGAGAAGGGAACGTCGGTGACCTTCCAATTGCGCCGCGGGCAGCAGCAATTCTTCTCGACGGTCCGGCTCGGCAACGGCAGCACCGAATAGTGGCGGGCGGCACCGGCGCCGGATTCGGTCGATCGCCGGCAGTGCCCGTTCGGCTGACGCTGCTCATCCGCGCCTATTGTCACTTGTGCGACGACATGCGCAGGGCGCTGGCCGAGCACGCTCCCGGGGTGCCCGTGCGCGAAATCGACGTCGACGCCGACCCGGCACTCGAAGCGCGTTGGGGCGCGCTGGTTCCGGTGCTCCTGGCCGACGGCCAGGAAGTGTGTCATTACCGGCTGGACACCGGCGCGCTTGACGCAATCGTCGCGCCATCGGCCCCGGTCAACTCGCGCTAGAGGCATAAATCGGCTAAAATTCAAGGTCTTCCGACGCAAGCCACAGCCAAAGGCATAGCAAAGGAGGGGCACTTCGCAGTGCCCCTTTCTTTTGGACCCGATGCAGCATATCCGCAATTTTTCGATCATCGCGCACATCGACCACGGCAAGTCGACGCTGGCCGACCGGTTCATCCAGCGCTGCGGCGGCCTCGCCGAACGGGAGATGGAGGCGCAAGTCCTCGATTCGATGGACCTCGAGCGCGAGCGCGGCATCACGATCAAGGCGCAAACCGCGGCACTGCGGTACGCGGCCCGCGACGGCGCGCTCTACCATCTGAACCTGATCGATACGCCGGGACACGTCGACTTCGCCTACGAGGTTTCACGCTCGCTGGCCGCGTGCGAAGGCGCGCTGCTGGTCGTCGATGCGTCTCAAGGCGTCGAGGCCCAGACCGTGGCCAACTGCTATACGGCGACCGAGCAGGGCGTGACCGTCGTTCCGGTGCTCAACAAGATCGACCTGCCCTCGGCCGAGCCCGACCGGGTGATCGAGGAGATCGAGGACATCATCGGACTGCCCGCGCACGACGCGATTCTCGCCAGCGCCAAGACCGGCGAGGGCATCGACGACATCCTGGAAGCGGTGATAGCGCGCATCCCGCCGCCGACCGGCGATCCGGCCGCGCCGCTGCAGGCGCTGATCATCGATTCCTGGTTCGACAACTACGTCGGCGTCGTCATGCTGGTGCGCGTGATGGAGGGAACGCTCAAACCGCGCGACAAGATCCGGTTGATGGTCACCGGCGCGGTGTACAACTGCGAGCAGGTCGGGGTCTTCACCCCCAAGTCCGTCGCGCGCGACTCGCTGTCCGCGGGCGAGGTCGGCTTCATCATCGCCGGCATCAAGGAATTGAAGGCCGCCCGCGTCGGCGACACCGTCACGCTGGCCACGCGGCCCGCGGCGGCGCCGCTGCCCGGCTTCAAGGACGTCAAGCCGCAGGTCTTCGCCGGCCTCTACCCGGTGGAAACCAACCAGTACGAGGGTCTGCGGGACGCTCTGGAAAAACTCAAGCTGAACGACGCGTCGCTGCACTACGAGCCCGAGGTGTCGCAGGCGCTGGGGTTCGGCTTCCGCTGCGGTTTTCTCGGCCTGCTGCACATGGACATCGTGCAGGAGCGCCTCGAGCGCGAATACGACATGGAGCTGATCACGACGGCGCCGACGGTCGTCTATCAGGTGCTGCTGCGCGACGGCACGCTGCTCGAGATCGAGAATCCTTCGAAGCTTCCCGACCTGTCGCACGTCGAGGAGATTCGCGAGCCTATCATCACGACGACGATCCTGACGCCGCAGGAGTATGTCGGCCCGGTGCTGACGCTTTGCACCGAAAAGCGCGGCACCCAGAAGAACATGCAGTACGTCGGCCGCCAGGTCATGCTGACCTACGAGCTGCCCCTGGCCGAAGTGGTGATGGATTTCTTCGACAAGCTGAAGTCGGTCTCGCGCGGCTACGCTTCGCTCGATTACGATTTCAAGGAATTCCGCGCCGCCGACGTCGTCAAGCTCGATATCCTGATCAACGGCGACCGGGTGGACGCCTTGTCGGTGATGGTCCACCGGGCGCACGCGCAGTTCCGGGGCCGCGAGGTCGTGTCGAAGATGCGCTCGCTGATCCCGCGCCAGATGTTCGACGTCGCGATCCAGGCGGCGATCGGCGCTCAGATCATCGCCCGAGAGAGCGTCAAGGCGTTGCGCAAGAACGTGCTGGCCAAATGCTACGGCGGCGACGTCACGCGCAAGCGCAAGCTGCTCGAAAAGCAGAAGGCGGGAAAGAAGCGGATGAAGGCGGTCGGGAGCGTCGAGATTCCGCAGGAAGCGTTCCTGGCCATTCTCCAGGTCGGCGAGAAATGACCGGCAGGACGATAAGAATCCACAAACGACTGACGATACGATGAACTTCGCGCTGATCCTTTTCCTGCTTACCGTGCTGACGGGGGTGATGACGCTGGCCGACCGGCTGGTGTTTGCCCGCCGCCGCCGGCCGGGCGAGCCCGAGCCGTGGTGGATCGAGTATCCGAAAAGCTTCTTTCCCGTCCTTTTGATCGTGTTTCTGCTGCGCTCGTTCATCGCCGAGCCGTTCAAGATCCCGAGCTCGTCGATGCGCCCGACGCTGGAAGTCGGCGACTTCATCCTGGTCAACAAGTTCGCCTACGGCATAAGGCTGCCCATTATCGAGAAGAAGATCATCGAAACGAGTCAGCCGCAGCGGGGCGACGTCATCGTCTTCCGCTACCCGATCAATCCGTCGCAGGACTTCATCAAGCGGCTGGTCGGCCTGCCCGGCGACGAGGTCGTCTACCGCGACAAGACGATCAGCGTCAACGGCGTGCCGTGGCCGCAGAAGCCCGACAGCACCTACAGCTATCTCGAGGGCCTGACATACGCGACGACGCAGCGGTTCGAGGAGCGTATCGGCGACCGCGTGCACTCGATCGCCATCAATCCCGCCGCGCCGCCGGTCAACATCAACGGCGTGCGGTCTTTCCCCGGAAGGGAGAACTGCGTTTACAATGATCGCGGATTCAGCTGCAAGGTCCCGGCGGGCAGCTACCTGATGATGGGAGACAACCGCGACAACAGCGACGACAGCCGCTATTGGGGCTTCGTGCCGGATGACCATATCCGCGGCAAGGCGTTCTTCATCTGGTTCAACTGGGACGATATCAGCAGCTTCGCGTTCAAGCGGATCGGCACCAGCATCCGCTGATGGGAGAGAAGATGAACAACCGCACCGCGCAGCGCGGGTTGTCGATGCTGGGATTCCTGTTCGTGGCCGCAGTCGCCGTCGCGATCGTCATGATCGGGTTCCGCACGCTCCCGTCGTACATCGAGTATTTCACGGTGAAGAAGGTGATGCAAAAGACACTGCAGGACGCGCCCGAGCCGTTCTCGCTGAACAAATTCCGCAGCGACTTCGATCTGAAGGCGAGCGCCGACTACATCGACTCGGTGCGCGGCAGCGACATCGACGTCGTCAAGGAGGGCAACGCGCTGGTGGCGACCGCGACGTGGAGCAACAAGCTGCACATGGTCGGCAACGTGAGCATCGTGCTCGACTTCGAGGCCACCGTCACCAAGTGATGCCCAGGGGCCGATGCCGCCCTCTGCCCCGACCGAATCGCTCGGCCACGTATTTCGCCGCCCCGAACTGCTGCGCCAGGCGCTGACGCACCGCAGCTTCGGCGCCGATCACAACGAGCGGCTGGAGTTCATCGGCGATTCGATTCTCAATTGCGCGATCGCACTGGCGCTGTACCGGCGCTTTCCACAGCTTCCGGAGGGCGAGCTCTCGCGGATCCGCGCCAATCTGGTCAACAAGGACATGCTCTACCGGCTGGCGCGAACGCTCGATCTGGGCGGTGCGATCCGGCTCGGCGAAGGTGAGCTCAAGAGCGGCGGCGCCTCGCGACCGTCGATACTGGCCGATGCGCTGGAGGCGATGTTCGGCGCGATCTTTCTCGACGGCGGCTTCGATGCCGTCGGCGCCGCGATCAGCCGGCTCTACGCCGGTGAGATCGCGGCCATCGATCCGACGGGCCTCGCCAAGGATCCGAAGACGCGCCTCCAGGAATGGTTGCAGGGGAGGAAGCTGGCGGTGCCCGAGTATGAAGTCGCCGCCGTCCGCGGCGAGTCGCACTTGCAGACTTTCGACGTCGTCTGCCGGATTCCGGCGCTGGATATTGCGGCGACCGGGTCCGGGCCGAGCCGGCGCGCCGCGGAGCAGGCCGCCGCTGCGGCCGCATACGAGCGGGCGACCGGTGGCTGACTCCGCCGGGTTCCGCTGCGGCTACGTAGCCGTCGTCGGACGGCCGAACGTCGGCAAGTCGACGTTGGTCAATGCGCTGGTCGGGGCGCGCGTTTCAATCACCTCGGGCAAGCCGCAGACGACGCGGCACCGCATCCTCGGCATCATGACAACGCCTTCGGCGCAGTTCCTCTTCGTCGATACGCCGGGTTTCCAGACCGCGCATCGCTCCCGACTCAACGACCGGATGAACCGGACGGTGCGCGACAGCATTGGCGGCGTCGACGCGATCATCGTCGTACTGGAAGCGGTGAAATTGACCGACGCCGATCGGGCGGTCCTCGCGCTGTTGCCGCCGCGCGTTCCCGCGATCGCCGCGATCAACAAGGTCGATCGCCTGACCGACAAGTCGCGGTTGCTGCCGTATCTTGCGCTGCTCGAAAAAGCGCATCCGTTTGCCGCGCTGGTGCCGGTCAGCGCCGAGAAGGGCATGCAGCTGGATCGGCTGACTTCGGAGGTCGCCCGCCATCTGCCGATCGGCGAGCCGCTGTTCGCCCTGGACGATCTGACCGACAGGGATGAGCGCTTCATCGCCGCCGAGTACGTGCGGGAAAAAATCTTCCGCCTGCTCGGCGAGGAGATCCCGTATGCGACGACGGTGGCTATCGACAGCTTCGCGCACGACGGCGCGCTGCGGCGCATCCATGCGACCGTCTATGCGGACAAGGCCAGCCATCGCGCGATCCTGCTGGGCAAGGACGGAACCACGATGAAGTCGATCGCCAGTGCCGCGCGGCGGGACATGGAGCGCCTGTTCGGCGGCAAGGTATTCCTCGAAGTGTGGGTCAAGGTGAAATCCGGCTGGGCCGACGACGAGGCGCAGCTGACACGGCTGGGTTACTGAAGCACGACCGTGCGGACCCTGGGCAACGTCCGATGAAACAGCCGCGCGACCGCCGCGACGAGCAGGGGGCGTTCGTCCTGCACGCCTATCCCTACCGCGAGACCAGCCTGATCGTCGAGGCGCTGACGGCCGACCACGGCCGCGTCGCGCTGGTAGCGCGGGGCGCCAGGCGGCCGCGCTCCGAATTGCGCGGAATCCTGCAGGCATTCCAACCGCTGACGCTGTCCTGGGCCGGCGGCGGCGAGCTGCGGACGCTGCTCAGAGCCGAGTGGCGCGGCGGTCTGCCGCTGGTTGCGGGCACGGCTCTGTTGTGCGGTTTCTATCTGAACGAGCTCCTGCTGAAGCTGCTGCCGCGCGAGGATCCGCACCCGCAGCTTTTTCGCGCTTACGAGGCCGCATTGACGCGTCTTGCCGCCGGTCATCCGCAGGCGCCGATATTGCGCGAGTTCGAAGTGCGACTGCTGTCCGAGCTCGGTTACGCGCTGCCGCTGACGCACGAGGCCGATACCGGGCGGCCGGTCGATCCGTCGGCACGGTACTATTACGCCTTCGACCTGGGTCCGCGCAGCACGGCGGCGGAACCCGGACGCCGTTATCCGCTGGTGCGCGGCGCGACCTTGCTGGCGCTGGCGCAGCACGACTACAGCACGGCGGACGCGGCGGCCGAAGCCAAGCGCCTGATGCGCGAGGTGCTCGACCACTATCTCGAGCAGCGTGCGATATTCAGCCGGCGGGTCGTGCGCGACCTGCAGGCACTCGATGACGAAAACGGCGGCAGCGAAGAACGGCGATCATGATCGAGCTCGGCGTCAATATCGACCACGTCGCGACTCTGCGGCAGGCGCGGCGAACCTACGAGCCGGACCCGGTGTGGGCGGCGGCCGAAGCTCACCTTGGAGGCGCCGACGGCATCACCGTGCATCTGCGCGAAGACCGCCGGCATATCCAGGACGAGGACGTGCGCCGGCTTCGCGCGCTGGTGCAGATCAAGCTCAATCTGGAAATGGCCGCGACCGACGAAATGGTGGCGCTCGCCTGCGCGCTCAAGCCGGAGATGGCGATGCTGGTGCCCGAGGGGCGCGAGGAAATCACGACCGAGGGCGGGCTCGACGTCGCGGCGCAGGAGCCGCGGCTCAAGACCGCGGTCGGCCGGCTGGCCGACGGCGGCATCATGAGCAGCGTGTTCATCGATGCCGACGTTCGCCAGGTCGAGGCCGCGGCACGGATCGGCGCGCGTGTCTGCGAAGTCCACACGGGGCCCTATGCGCATGCGTTTCACGCCAAGGGGCGCGACCCGCAGAGCGCGGCGGTCGTCGCGGAGCTCGCCAAGGTGCGCGAAGCCGGTGCGGCGATTCGGGCGCTGGGCATGCGTTTCAACGCCGGGCACGCGCTCAATTATTTCAACGTGCAGTCGATCGCCGCGATGCCGGGCGTGCGCGAGCTGCACATCGGGCACGCGATCGTCAGCCGCGCGGTCTTCGTCGGGCTGCGCGAGGCGGTGCGGCAGATGAAAGGCCTGCTGCGCGAGGCCGCCGCCGGATGAGCCGCGCTTAACCGCTGTCCGGCGTCAGTACGGATGCGGCCACTTGCCGCCGAGCGTGCGGGTGAGCTCCTCGGCGGTATGCGCGACCAGCGGACCCAGCTGCCGGATACGCTCGTCGGACAGGCGCGACGACGGCCCCGCCAGCGAGATCGCGCCGAGCGGCTCGGCATGCTCGTCGTAGACGGTCGCTGCGACGCAACGCGTCGAGCGCGCGTGCTCCTCGTCGTCGAACGAATAGCCGCGCTGCCGGATGACCCGCAGCGCCGCCCACATCGTCTCGGGCGCGACGATCGTGTTTTCGGTGATGCGCGGCAAGCCCCTCACCTTGAGGATCGCGTCGATCTGCTCGTTCGGCAGCGAGGCGAAAAGCGTCTTGCCGACGCCGGACGCATGCAGCGGCACGCGGCTGCCGAGCTTGACCAGCGTGCGCATCGTCTCGTGGCACTGCACCTGCGCGATGAACACCGCCTCGGTGCCGTCGAGTATCGCGAGATTGGCCGTTTCTCCCGACTGCTCCATCAGGCGGCGCATGTACGCGTGGCTGCGGCCGATAAAGTCGCGATTGGCGAGAAACGTGCTGCCGACGGTGAACGCCTGCAGGCCGACGTGCCACAGGCCCAGGTCGCCGGCCTGGTAGACGTAGCCCATTTTTTCCAGCGTCGCCAGCAGGCGATGGGTCGTCGACACCGGTAGCTGCACACGGTGGCCGACCTCGGTCAGCGATAGCCCGCTGTCGGCCTGGGCCAGCGCCTCGAGGATCGACAGGCCGCGCGTCAGACTTTGCACCTGCGCCGTCGGCGCGCCGGGCTTGTGCGGTGTGCGGCCGCGACGCGGTGCGATAGAGCGTAGAGCCATCGGAAGATCAGCCGTGGTCGCTAGTCCAAACGCAACAATAACGCATTGCCGCGGCCGCCGCTCGCCAGGGCGGCCTCAGTCCGGTCTCCGTTCGGTTTTACGCCGGTTTGAGATGCGGCGTAACGGCGAAGCGTTCCCCGGCGATGTCGACCTCATAGCGCGCGGCAAGAAGCTCGGCATCGCTCAGCACCCGATCGCTGCGCGCGTAGCCCATCGCCACCGCGCGCCCGTGCTTGCGGCTGTAACCGGCGGAAGTCAATTCGCCGACGCCTTGTCCGTTCATCGCTATCGGCTCGCCGCCCCAGGGGAAGGCGGTCTCGTCATCGAACGTGAACAGCAGCAGCCTTTTCCTCAGGCCTTCGCCCTGCTGCCGCAGCAGCGCTTCGCGGCCGATGAAATGCGATGCCTTGTCCATTTTGACCGCGTACGCCAGCCCGGCTTCGAGCGGGGTCTCGTCGGGGCCGAGCTCCGCGCCCCACGCGCGCCGTCCGGCTTCGATGCGCAAGGCGTCGATCGTGTAATAGCCGGCGTCGCGCAAAGCCAGAGCGCGCCCGGCTTCGTGCAACGCATCGTACAAGGTCACGCACTGGTCGGTGCCGACATAGAGCTCGTAGCCGGGCCCGCCGATGTAACTGATGCGCGCGGCGCGTACACGCGCATAGCCGACGTCGATCTCGCGCGTCTCGGAAAACGGGAGCCCTTCCCGCGAAAGATCGTCCGGCGAGAGCCGGCCCAGCAGCTCGCCCGCCTTGGGGCCCATCACCGAAAGCACCGAGTAGGCGGAAGTCACGTCGACCAGCACCGCGAATTCGCCGTCGCCGATGTGCCTGACTATCCAGTCGGCGTCGCGCGTTGCCTGCGCCGAGCCGGTGAGAATGAAGAAGGTGTCGTCGGCGATCCGCGTCAGCGTCAGATCGCTTTCGAAGCCGCCGCGCTCGTTCAGCATCGCCGTGTAGACCATTCTTCCGACGCGCACGTCGATCTCGTTGGCGCACAGCCGCTGCAGCACGCGAACGGCGTCGCGCCCTTTGAGGATGAATTTGGCGAACGAGGTCTGGTCGAACACGACGACGTCCTCGCGCGCGGCGCGCTGCTCGTCCAGCACCAGCGGCAGCCATCCCGGCGTGTCCAGCGTGTACGGCGCGGCCTCGCAGCCGGGCAGCAGGAAATAGTTGGCTCGCTCCCAGTTGAGCTTGCTGCCGAACACGGCGCCCTTGTCCTTCAGCCGGTCGTACAGCGGTGAGCGGCGCAGCGGACGGACGGTCGAGAGCTCTTCGCGCGGCCAGCGCATCGCATAATGCAGCCCCAGCGTCTCGGCGGTGCGATCGAACAGATGCCGGCGATTGGCGTGGAACGGCGCGAAGCGGCGAACGTCGACATCCCACAAGTCGACCGGCGCATCGCCGCCGATGATCCATTCAGCCATCAAGCGCCCGGCGCCGCCGGCGTTGGCGATCCCCGCGGAATTGAACCCGGCGCACACGAAGTAACCGTTGAGCTCCGGCGCTGCGCCCAGAATGAAATTGCCGTCCAGCGTGAAGCTCTCCGGTCCATTCAGCAGCATTTTTACTTCCGCGGTTTCGAGGCAGGGCGTGCGGTGTATCGCGTTGCGCATCAGGATCTCGAACTGATCCCAATCCTCGGCCAGCAGCTGGAACTCGAAGCGTTGCGGAATGGCCGGCACATCCCATGGCTTGGCCACCGGCTCGAAGCCGCCCATCACCAGGCCGCCGACTTCCTCCTTGTAATAGATGTATCCGTCGGGATCGCGCACGACCGGGAGAGCGCTATGGACGCCGGCGATCGGCCGGGTGACGATGTAGAAATGCTCGGCGGAAAACAGCGGCACATTGACGCCGGCGAGCTTGCCGAATTCGCGCGCCCACTGTCCGGCGCAGTTGACCAGGCTTTCGCAGCGGATCTCGCTTTCACCGTGCTCGCCGCCATAGCGCACGCCGGCTACGCGTCCGCGCTCGACGATGACCCCGCTCACCGCCGCACCTTCGACGATGCGCGCACCGCGCATGCGGGCGCCCTTGGCGAGCGACTGCGTGAGGTCGGTCGGGTTGGCCTTGCCGTCCCCGGGGATCCAGACCGCGCCGCTTAAGTCGTCGGTGCGAAGCAGCGGATACATCTTGCCGGCTTCGGCGGGCGTGATGAACTCGAACTCGATGCCGAAGCCCTTGGCGCGCGCCATCTGCCGTTTCAGCAGCTTCAGCCGCTCCGGCGTTTTTGCGACGTTGAGGCTGCCGCACTGTTTCCAGCCGGTCGCGAGCCCGGTTTCCTGCTCGAGCGTTGCATAGAGCTCGATGCCATAGCGGCTCATCCTCGTGGCGTTGCGCGTCGCCCGGAGCTGGCCGACCAGCCCGGCGGCGTGCCAGGTCGTGCCGCACGTCAGCTTCCCTTGCTCGAGCAGCACGACATCGCTGCAGCCGAGCTTGGTCAGGTGATAAGCGACCGACGCGCCGGCAATGCCGCCGCCGACGATCACGACCTGCGCCTGCGTCGGGATAGCCGCGCTCACCGCCGCCGGCCTCCGGCCGGGGCGATGCGCAGACACCGGCGCCGCATCGGTGCAGTCAAAACTTCAGGGCCGCAATGCCGGCCACGACGCTGGCGGCACCGGCGACGCGACGCCAGCCGAAGCCTTCCTTGAGCCACAGCGAGCCCATGAGGGCGGCGAAAAGGACGGAGGTCTCGCGCAGGGCGGCGACCGCGGCGATCGGCGCGCGCGTCATCGCCCACAGCACGATGCCGTACGCGAGCAGGCTGCATGCCCCGCCGCCCAGCCCCGTGCGCCAGCTGGCACGCAGGTAGGAAAACGCCGTTGCGCGACGCCGCGCCAGCACCCAGACGAGGAAAGGCATGCCTTCGACCGCGATCAGCCAGCAGACGTAGGCCAGTGCG
>Ga0207664_10001457_pt1 | contig 15536 bp, 7 predicted proteins | sample LARL83metaG_FD_184349 | JGI IMG/M metagenome (GOLD analysis project Ga0207664, IMG submission 184349) | Corn, switchgrass and miscanthus rhizosphere microbial communities from Kellogg Biological Station, Michigan, USA - LAR L8-3 metaG... | ecosystem: Host-associated > Plants > Roots >... | reverse complement strand
GCTGTAGGAGGTGGCGGTGACCATTTCCAGGAACGCCTCGCGCGAGGGATAGGCGACCAGCGCGACGGCGTCCCAGGTATCGGTGTCCGGATCGCCGATGACCAGATGCCGCGCCGCCCCGATCCACGTGATCCGCGCGCCGGCCTTGGCGAGGTGACGCGAGGCGATCTCCTCGTACCTGCCGTACTCCTGCGGAGCGTCGCTGAACCTCAGGAGGTTGAGCATGACGATCTCCCCGGTTACATCGCTGCCGGCGATCTCGCCGATCTGCGCCGGTGTCGGGTTGATGCCTGTCCTTGTCACTTCGTCTCCTGTTGCGGCGGCTAAACTAGTTTCACACTCTATGCAATTTGTTGGCCTCGTCAAGGGGGCACAGCACGGTTCGCACAGTCAAGGAAGCGCTCATGAGCGACGCCGAGGACCGGCCCGACGGCCGCCGGACGCGCGGAAGGCAGACCCAGGAGCGGATCGTCGATGCGCTGCTCGCCCTGATCGAGGCGGGCGATCCCGCCCCGGCGAACGCCAGGATTGCCGAGCAGGCGGGCATCTCGGCCCGGCTGGTCTACCACCACTTCCAGGATCTCGAAGAGCTGTTCGGCGTCGCCGTCGAGCGGCGGACGGAGCAGATCCTCACCCGGTACCCGGCCCCGCCGCCTGGAGGGCCGCTTGAGGCGCGTATCGCGGCGGTCGTTGCCCAGCGGGCCGGCCTGCTTGAGTGGGTGACGCCGGTCCGGCTGGCCGCGATGCGGATGGAACCCAGCTCGGCTCGGCTGCGTGAGGGCCGGGACAAGATGCTAGACGAAGCGAAGCGTCAGCTGGCGGCGCTGTTCGCGCCTGAACTCGGTCCGCTGGCCGAAGCCGACCGCGCCACGATGCTCGCCGCGCTAGATGCGGCGACGTCCTGGGGCGCATGGCACCACCTACGGCGCAGCCTGAGCTTCGAGGATGCGCGCGCGGCGATGACCGTTTCGGTCACCGCGCTGCTCAGCTTCACGCCGCGGCGGTAATCGTCCGCCGGGTGCCTGGCGACCCGAGTGCGGCGGACAAGTCTCCCGCCTCGTCGGCGAGGAGCTGCGCGCCGTCCCATACCAGCAGCAGGGCGCTTACGGTGTGCTCGATGGGAGAATGCGCCAGGTCGTAGTGCGCGGCGGCGCGGACGCCCGCCTGGGTCGCCCACAGGTCGTAGCCGGTCATGAACAGGTCCAGGTCGAACTGCGCGGCCAGGCCCGTCAGCTCCCCGCGGCCGGTGTCGTCGACTCCCGCGAAGGCCTCGTCGAGAGCCAGCAGGCGTGGCGCGTGCTGATCGGCCGAGTTCAGCATCGCGTGCGCGGCGGCGAACAACGGCAGGTGCAAGGAGACCGACTGCTCGCCGCCTGACAGCCGGCTGTGCCGGGCCCGGGTCAGCTTCTCCTCGGTCCCGTCCGGGCTGACCATCTGGAACACGAACTGCCGCCAGCGACGGTAGTCAAGCACCTGGGCCAGCAGCTCCCGGTAGGGGAGTTCGCGATGCCGGGCGCGGGCGGTCTTGATCTGCGCGGCGAAGTGGCCTCGCATCCGGGCCATGGAGTCCGGATTGAGCCGGGATGCGTCGGCGTCCAGCAGCCCGCACACCGCGCGCTGCTCGTCGTCGAGGCCGTCGGACAGCAGCCATCTCACGCCGACGGTCTTGCCCGAGGACATCTTCCGCGAGCGCATCTCGGTGTTCATCCGGCCGATCAGGTCCCTGGCGTCCACGGTCCGCTCGTGGATCTGCTGGGCGAGCCTGGCCAGCAGCGCATCTTCGAGGACACGCTGCTCGGACTCGGTGAGCAGCAACTGCTGGTCGCGGCGGGCCGCGGCGATGCGCTGCGAGAACGCGCCGACCGGGAGCGGGCCCTGCTCATCGGCGATGCGGACGACGATGACGCCGTCGGCGCCATCCCACTGCGGGTGGTAGTCCTGGCCGGCCGCGGCCAGCTGGGTCTGCAGATCCTCCAGGGCGCGGGTCAGCCGGGTGGTCGACATCTTCAGTGACGTCTCCGTCGGCGTGAGGTCGCGCGTGACCTCGAGGATCGCCTCGTGGACGTCGATGACCGGCTGCGGCAGGCCGTCACCGGTCCAGTCCGCCTCCTGCGCGGGCCAGGCCGGGCCGGGCGGGCACTTCAGGACGTCAAGGAGCTCCCGGGCGGCGAACGGCGCGAGGCCGCGCGCGGTGGCCCTCTCCTCCTGCGAGGCGACATCGAGGGCACGCCTGCCGCCGGAGACCCGCTCGGCCGCGGCGCTTGCCGCCTTGACGGCCTCGACTTCGGCGTCCCTAGCCGAACGCCCAGCAGAATCAGCGGCCGCCATGGCCCGTTCGGTCGCTTCGATCTGGGTCATCACTTCCCTGGCCTCCTTGCCGACGGCGCCTTGCAGCGCGGCGAGCTTGGCGGCCTCCTCGGTGTGCCGCCGACGGGCGGCCAGTCCGGTCTCGGCGCAGGCGCGCTCCTCCTCGGTGGCCTGTTCGAGCCGGCTGCGGGCGGCGGCGACCACGCCGCGCTGCTGGGCCTCTTCGCGGCGGCGGCCGGTAAGGTCCCTGGCGGTGGTCTCGAACCGCCGGGTGGCGGACTCCACCCGGTCGGTGTGGTCCGGGTCGATGGCGTGGTCGATGGCGGCACGGCGCAGCGCCCGCTCGGTGACGGTGCAGGCGGCCACCGACTCGTCGTAGCCGGATTGGGCACTGTCGGCGGCTGACCGGGCCGAGCGCAATTCCCCGACGGCCTGGGAGTACGAGCTCAGCGCGGCGGCAATCGCGGTGGTGCGGGGCAGTGCGGCACGCGCCTGCGCGAGCGCGGCCAGCGTTTCGGCCAGCCGGGCGGCGGCCCGGTCGAGTCCGGCCAGCAGATCTTCCAGTTCGGCCATCCTGGCCTCGCGCTCGGCGATGCGCGTGGCCCGGCGGCGGGCCCGGGCGGTGGCTCCGATGTACTCGGCGTGGTCCTTGCGGTGCGCGCCAGCGGTGACCCCGTGGGAGTAGCGGCCGTCGGTACCGATCAGTGCGGCCGCGGAGAACAGCTCACCGTCCAGGGCGATGGAGGCTAGCACGGCGCCGATCCGCGCGGCGGGCACCGGGGTCTCCTCCTCAGGCACCAGCACGTCGGCCAGGCTGCTGCCCGGCACCGGCGCACCGGGCACCAGGTACGCATCGCTGTCCCCGGCGGCCATCCCGGCCTCTCCCGGCGTGATCCAGGCGTCGAGCATCCCGGTGGCTTCCAGCGCCGCCTCGAGAGCAGCGGCGCGCGTGTCATCCACGTGGCCGGCGAAGCGGACCAGCCGCCACAGCGGTGCACCGTCCCGTCCCGCTCGGCCGGCGGTGCGTCCGGGATGGGCCGGCGGCGCGTCGTCGCGCTCGGCGGCGATCCGGTCTCGTTCCGCGGCCACGCGGTCCCGTTCGGCTTGCGCGGAACCGCGCTCGGCGCGTACCCGCGCCTGCTGGTCACGGACGGCCTGCTCGGTGGCGGCGGTCGCGGCGGCGAACACCGACTCGAGGGAGGCGGCCTCCGGGGCGCCGAACGCCTCGATGGCCACGCTCAGGCCCTCGGTCAGTTCCCGCATCGCCATCTCGTCCAGCACGTCCGCGTGATCGGCCGCCCACCGGGCCAGGGCTCCCTGCGCGTCGGCGCGGGCCATCGCGACCGCATCGGCAGCGACCTGCTCGGCCTGCTCGGCCTCGGTGACCGCCTGCTGGGCCCGGTCGAGGGCGAGCCGGGCCAGATCGCGGGCGTGCTCGGCCCGGCGGTGCGACTCCATCGCGGCCCGTATCGCACGGACGGCTTCCAGCCGGGCGGCGACGCGGGCGCCTGCCCGTTCGGTGAACCCGTCCGCCTCGGCGTCGGCGGCCTGCCAGCCGACTCCGGCCGCGGCGGCGTGGTCGGCGAGCTCGGCCGCGGTCCGGGATGCGGCCGCTTCCAGGTCCGCGAGCATGGCCGTGGCTTGCTCGGCGTCGGCGCGGGCCCGGGCGGTCGCAGCGCTGCGCCTGGTGAGTTCCGCGGTGGCTTCGGCGGCGGTCTGCTCGTTGGTGCGAACGAGACGCTCGAGGTCTGCTAGCTGCTCGACTGCCTGGTAGGCGTGGCTGGATTTGAGCTGGTCATACCGGGCGCGCAAGCCCGCCAGCGTGTTCTCGGCGTCCTGGCAGCGGGCACGCGCCCGGGCCTGCCCGGTTTCGGCGCTCGCCAGGGCCATGATGTCGTCGGCAAGCTCGGTGCGTCGCTGCGTGCTGGCCTCGCGGCGCCGGGTGAGCGCGTCGGCGGCCGACCGGGCGTGGGTGCGCAGATAGGTGGTGTAGGAGGCGAGGAAGGTCCTGGTGGCCTCGTCGGCAGCCGTCAGGCCCTCCAGCGTGGTGGCGACCGCCTCCATGTCATCGAACGAGCGGGCCGCCTCGGCGATCAGGTCGTCGTCGACTGGGCGCAGCCCGTCGGTGAGGGTGTCCGACAACTTCGCCGGGTCGAGGTTCTTCGCCAGCTGGGGCCGCCGCAGCGTCAGGATCAAGGTGAGAAGCTGCTCGTAGCGTTCCCGCCCGAGGCCGAACAAGCGCTGGTCGATGGCGGCTCGGTAATCGGTGGCGGAGGCGTGCAGGCTCGCCTCCCCGATCTCCTCGGCCAGCTGCTTCCTGGTCATGGGCCGGTCGTCGGCGGTAATGAGCGAGAAGTCCGCGCCGACCCGGCCGTCGGCGACGAAGTGCCAGCGGACCAGGGCGTCGCGGTGCCTGGCGGCGTGCAGGCCGACCCCCACGGTGACGGCCTCGCCGGTGCCGCGATGCCGGAGCTCAAGCCATACATAGCCGACCGCGTTCTCGCCGCCGCGGAACAGGAGGTTGGACTTCATGGTCCGGTCCTCGGCGGCGAACGGGTTCAGCCGCTTCGGGTCGATGCGGCCATCAAGCACGAACGGAAACAGGACCTCAAGCGCCTTGGTCTTTCCCGAGCCGTTCGGGCCACGCAGGACCAGCCAGCCGTCAGCGAAGCAGAACTCCTCGTCCCGGTAGTCCCACATGTTGATGATCCCGGCCCGGGTGGGTTGGAAACGGTTCACGCGGAGCCTCCCTTCGCCGTCATGCCGCCGGGCTCAGCCTGCGCCCGGCGGCGGGTTCTTGATCTGCGCGGTGACGCTGCGGTAGCGGGCGAGCAGCGGCAGGACAAGCACGCCGCCGTCCACCCTCGCCACCAGGCCCATCGAGGCGAGCAGCGCGATCGCCTCGGCCAGCAGGTGACCAGGGTCGGCGGCCTGTTTCTCCGCCATGCCGGCGCCGAAGTCCTCGACCAGCTTGCGCAGCTCGGTGCGCAGCCATACGTCGGACAGAAACGGATAGGCGACGTCGGCGGCACCGTCCTGCTCCGCCGCTCCGGAGCCGGTTCCGGCGCCTGGCCCGGCGTCGCCGGTCTCCGGCCGCCCGGCCGCTTCGGCGAGCAAGGACGAGCCGGCGAGCATGTCGGCGACCCGCCCGCGGTCCGGCAGGGCCGCGTCGATCCGCCCGGCCGCCTCGGCGAGCCGTTCCGCGGCGGTGGCCGCGGGCAGCGACTCGATCTTCGCGCTGTGGTGCCGCAGGTAGCCGGCGATCCGCGCGCACAGCAGCAGCGCGGCCTGCGCGACGGTCCCGGTCGAAGGGAACGCCACGTCGGTGAACCGCTGCCCGGCGCTGATCAGCGCCACGCCTTCGGCGCGCCGCTCAAGTCCGAGGCCGGTAAGCCGCTCGACGTCCTCGGCGAGCCCGGCCGAGCGGAGCTGGCCGCGCAGGTCCTCGTCCACGTCGGCGTAGTAGACGACCGGATGCTCAAGGACGAGCCGCCGGGCCCGGCGCGCGTTACCGCGCCGCCGCGCCTCCCGGCCCTGGGCCGGCGCCATGGCGCCGGCCAGGCCGCCGCCGGGGCCATCCAGTAGCTCGGTGACCGAGTTCAGGTGCTGAAGCACCCGGCTCGGCGCGTAGATGGCCCCGACTACCTGGCGGTCGATGTCGAAGAGCGCCTCGGCGCGTTCCGGGTCGTTGACCCACTCGGCGGCCGAGCCGTCGGCGAGCCGCAGCGCCCCGCGCGCCTCCAGCCAGGCGACGGCGTCCACGAACGCGTCCCGGTCGGGCTTACGGCCGGTGTCCATGCCCACGCCGCCGATGCGCCCGGCGTCAGCGGCGACCGCATCGGCCAGCTCGCTGAGTGCGATCTGCGCGCCGGAGCGGCCCAGCGCGGACAAGGCCAGCATCAGGTAGGCGTAGCGGCGCCGGTCGAACGGCCGTCGCGCCCGGGTGACCGCCGGGCGGGTGCCGTCCAGCGTGTCCTGCACCCGGCGCAGCCGGATGGTGTCGCCGCTGCTCAGCAGCGTGAAGCCGAGAACCTCGCCGAAATCGGTCCGCAGTTGCCCCACCCACCTGCGCACGAGGGGAAGCGCCGAGGGATCCGGGTATGACGCGGTGATCAGCGGATGGCGCAGCACCAGCCGTGCTGCCTTCTGGTATTCGGCCAGCTCGAGCGCACTGACGTCGGCGGCGACCCTCATCCGGTGACCTCCACCGCCAGGCCGTCCAGATGCAGTCGGCCGCGGACCGTGTGCACGGTGGTCGCGCCCGGGGCGGGCCGCAAGGTCAGCCGCACCCCGTGAGCCGACCCGCTCGCCGTCCTGGTGACCGGCACCCGCGCGGACAACGCCACGTCGAGCAGGCTGAGCAGCGCCTGGGTCTCCGGCTCGTCCAGCACCCGGCCGTAGACCCCGTCACAGGCCAGCGTCGCGGCCGCCGCCCGGCGCTGCGCGGTCGCCTTCAGCTGCTCGGCGCGCAGCCGCTGCTTCTCCTCGTCGTTGCGCTGGATCCGGCCGGGCCCGTGCAGCGCCGCCGCCTTGCCGTTGCGCACCAGGGTCCGGGACAGCTGCACCGGCTCAGCGTCCCACCAGGACAGCCGGCTGCCGATCGCCTCCGCGTCCTCGTGCGCTGCGGAGACGTGCCGAGGTGAGCCCAGGCCGAACACCGCCTGGAACAGCGCGTGGGCGTCGTCGTCCGACGGGCAGGCGGCGAACCATTGTGCCAGGTGGCGCAGCTGACTCTCCCGGCTCACGCCGCCGCGGCGCGACTCGGTGACCCGGCGCAGCAGCGCCGTGACGTTGGCGATCGCGGTGATCGTGGCGTCTTGCAGGCGTTCGGCCTCGCTGTGCTGACCGGCGCCGAACCACTGGGCCAGGCCGCCCCAGCGCGCCCGCCAGTCCGCGACCCGTTCCTCCGGGCCGCGGAACAGCGACTCGTCGGCCTCTGCGGCCAGCCGGGCGAGCCGGCCGGTGCCGGTGGCCTCCACCTCGGCCACGGCGGCGGCTAGGAGCGGCGCGAACCGGGTCAGCTCGGAATGGAACTCCCGCATGTGGGTGAGCAGCGCGTCCTTGTGGGCGAGGAACACCTCGGGCCGGGTGTCGTTGGTGCGCGCCAGATCGCCAAGCATCAGGTAGAACCGGGCGGCGCGCTGGGCCATGTCGGCCAGCACGCCGTCAAGACGGGACAGCTTCCTGTACACCTCCGCGGCGTCGCCTGACCGCACCGCCCCGGCGAGCGCCCGCAGGTCGGCGAGGATGTCGGGAAACACGAGGCGGGATAGCGTGGCGTCTTCCAGGCTGGCCGTCAGGACCTCTTCGACGGCACGGAAGGCCCGGTACCCAGCCTGGGTGAACTGGTAGACGTAGTGCCGGTTGCGGTACTCGGCGAGGTTGGCGGCTCGGGTGCCGTCGTACGAGCGGTCAAGCACCTGCCATTCGGCCAGGGCGTCGAGCAGCACCTGCACGTCGCCGACGGCGGCGGCCTCCTGGTGCTCGGCGGCGAGCTGACCGAGCACCGTCCGGGCGTCGGACGCGTGCATGAGCACCTGGTAGCTGGCCCTGCCCCGGTCGAAGGCGCGCAGCAGCCACAGGTACTCGTGGCGCTTCTCGGCGGCCGCGAAGTGGAACAGCCGCAACCGGTCATCGGCGGTGAACGCGTCGATGCCGAACGCGGCGTCCGCGGCCGCGCCGGAAGCGGAGCGCGGGACATCGGGTCCGGTAGCGATCACGGGTGGAACCTACCAGCGGCCAGTGACAAAACCCGGCCGTCAGGAAGAGTTCCCGGGCGGAGCCGCCTGATCAGCCGGCGCACCTCGCCAGGCCGTGCAGGGACTCAAGCGCGCCCAGCGCGGCGCCGCGGCTCAGGTCCTCGTGGTAGCGCTCGTTGCGCGGGGTGCGCAGGCAGCCGTAGCAGGACGTCTCCGGGCCGCAGTCACACGACGCCACCCGCCGGACCGCGGTGCGGATCACCGTGTCGAGTGCGCCGGCGATGCGCAGCACGCTGCCCGCTCCACCCGGGACGGTGTCGAACAGCACCAGGCCGCTACGGCCGTCCGCACCGGAGTGCACAAGACCGTCGATGTCGGCATGGCTGATCTCCAGCCCGTCCGCGGCGCCGGCGAGCACGGCGTACAGCAGGGACTGCCACTGCGCCATGCTGCCGAGCCCGGGTGCGTCGAGGCGCAGCCGCAGGATGTCCGTCTCATAGGTGTGCGCGAGCGAGCGCCAGCGCAGCGGCCCGGTGCACGGCTTGCCGCGCAGCGGGTTGACGTGCGTCCTGGCGGGCCGGCCGCGGTTGGGCGCGCCCCAGCCGCACCAGTCGCAGATCAGGAACCCGCCGCCGCCCGGCCCCTCGGCCAGCGCCACGAGCCTGCCCCGCGTGCCGGAGTGGCACCACGCCAGCGCGCCGGTCCCGGCCTGCCAGCGGATCTCGGCGAGTTCCTCGCCGAGCGACACCACGTGCACGGCGCCGTTCCAGGATCGCTGCGGTGGCACATGGCCCGGCTTGCCGGTGCGGGGGTCGGCGATGAAGCCGAATTCCGGCACGCAGTACTCGCGGACCGGTCCTTCTGCGGGCCGCCCGCAGGCGGAGCAGGCCGGTTCCAGGTCGGGACCGCCTTCCCGGTAGTGCTGGCAGCCCCGGCACACCGTGTAGCTGCGGGTGATCAGCTCCCGGCCGGGAAGCCGGTAGATCCCGGCCGAACGCCACAGCACCCCGCCGGCGATCAGCTCCGCGCCCGGTGCGTATTCGTGGATCGCCACCGACAGATCCCGGTTCAGTTCCAGCCTGGCCCCGACCTGGCTGTCGCAGTGCGCGGTGCGCAGTTCCACCGTGTCCACGGGAAACCCGTACTTCGGCAGGACGTTCCTGTTGGCCAGGTAGCCGATCAGCGACCGCCTCGTGATGGTGGCGATGCTGCGCTCGAACCGGGCCGCCAGGTCGCTGCGCCGGGCGGCGAAGGCCTCCGAGCGGCGCTCCTCGAACGTCGCCACGTCGTGGGCGAGCTCGGCGCGCACCCGGTCAAGCAGCCCGCACAGCTGGTCCACCCAGGTTCCGTCGGTCAGGCCGATCTGCGGCCACGCGGACTCAGGAAGCACGGCCCGCAGGGCCGTTCCCACCTCGGCGGGCACCGGGGTGAGGTAGCCGCGGACCGCACCGCATGGCGGCTCGCCGCCTCCGGGCAAGAAGAAATCCCCGGCGGTCTTCCACTCCCGGCCCCCGTTCTCCTTGGCGTCGCGGAAGAAGGCGGCGAGCGCCACCGAATGCGCGTGCCGCCGGTCGATGCGGGGATTTCCCAGCGGCACGTAGGGCGAGCGGATCTGCCCGGTCAGCATCGACTCCGGCTCGGCGTAGCGAGACAGATCGTGGGAGCGGCGCTGGGCATAGGTGACGACCAGCGCCGCGGTACCGCTGCGACGTCCCGCCCGCCCGGCCCGCTGGATGTAGTTGGCGGTCGTGGGCGGCATGTTCCGCAGCAGCACCGCGGAAAGCGCCCCGACGTCGACGCCGAGCTCGAACGTGGTGGAGCAGCTCAGCACGTTGACCTCGCCGGCGAGGAATCGCTGCTGGATGTCGGAGGCCTCCAGGCCGGTCCACTGCGCGGTGTGCTCGCGGGCGACCAGCGGCACCGGCGCGGTCTGCCGGTACAGGGCGCGGTAGTGGCCGTCGTCGTCGGCGCGGTCGGCGGTCAGCTCGCCGGTGCAGCCCAGGGTCGGGCACACGCCGCGCAGCGCGACCGCGGTGACCCGCCGGCACAGGGAGCACCGCCACAGGTCACTTCCGCCTGGCCGGAGCGTGAGCCAGGTGTGGTCGACCTGATGCACCCGGCCCAGCCTGGGCAGGGCCGTGGCCTGCAGCCAGCCGTCCGGCGCCGCGCCCAGCGCCCGCCAGCAGCCGGCCAGCACGTCGCGGGCGTCTACGCCGGAGCCGGGCCCGGCGACGGCGGCCAGCAGACGGCGCAGGTAGTCGAGCCGCTTGTTGACGCCGCGGGTGGGCAGCCAGCTGAGCACCCTGAGCCTCGCCTCGGCGCCGTCGCCGCGGACGTAGATCGGGCCGCGGCGCGGGTCGAACATCTCGTCCCCCGGGTCGACCTCTTCCGGCATCGTGAGCGCGCCCTGCAGCCGCACCGTGCGCAGCAGTTCGGTGAGCAGCAGCACGCACTCCGGCGCGGACAGGCCGAGATCGAGCAGCGGGCCTGGCGGCCGCCACGACGGGTCGGCGCCCAGCCCGACCCGCAGCAGCCCCAGGCCTTCCAGGGACTGGCGCTCGTCCAGGGCCACCAGCTCGCGCATCACCCAGCGGGCCGCCTCCCGGCGGCGCCCCTGTCGCGACTCCCGGCGGGAGAACACCCCGGCGCGGCCGGCCGCGGCCGCGGTCTCCTCGATCAGGTCGTCCACCGTGGCCTCGGCGTCGCGGGCGGTGGCCCGCGCCAGGCCATCCAGGATCAGCCTTCGCTGCCGCACGAGAGCGTGGCTGGACTCGAGATAGGGGGCGAAGAACGCGGCCGCCTGGCGGCTGTCACTGAACGTAAGCAGCTTCCGGCCGCCGCCCGGCCGGTCCGCCAGCTCCTCATCGGGAGGCAGCGCCTGGTACAGCGCGGTGGCCAGCACCGCCGCGGCCGCCTCGTTGCCGCTCTCCAGCAACCGCACCATGCCGGTGCCGCGCGCTCCGCAGGCCAGGCACCCGTTGGGGGTACCGGACGCGGCCGCCAGCCGCCGCACCGGCCGCAGGCCGGCGGCGGGACAACCGCACGGCGCCGTCCCCGTGGCGGCCGCCACCGCGTGCCCCGTGACGGCAGCCGTGTGCAGCGCCCCGCAGCGTCCGCACAGCATGGCGTCCCTGGCGGTTGCGGTCGCGGCCTGCTCGAGGACCTCGTCGTCCTCGTCTGTCATCTCGGCTGGGGTGTCGAGCAGCAGCCAGGTGCGGCGGTCGGGCCGCACCGTGCGCGACGTGAAGCGCTCGCCGCCGGATCCGCGCTCTACCGATCCAGCCAGGTGAACCGCTCCGCACCGCTTGCAGCCGCCGAACTCGAACACGGTGCCCGAGCAGTCCGGGCAGATCTCACGGCGAGCCAGCGAAACGTGCGGGCGGCCCGGGTTCAGGCAGGTGAACGCGCCCTCGGTGGCCCGGGCGAACAGGTGGTAGCGAGCCGACAGCACCGGGCTGCCGACGCCGTCACGGATCTTCGCGCCCACCGAGACCAGCGCGGCGAGCGCCGCCTCGGCGCGCGGACCTTCCGTGCCGGTGAACACCTCGGCGGCCAGGCCGGCGAACGGCCGGGGGGAGGCGGCCAGCAGGATACGAAGCCGCGCCATGGCCCGCTCGTGGGCGAGCAGCAGCGCGGCGTCACCACTCGCGGAGCCAGCACCGCGGAGGCCGGCGGCCGCGGGTTCGTGCGCGGCGCGGTCCACCAGCGCTGCCGCCGGGTCGGCCGAGGCGGCCAGGCCGAGATAGCCGTCCGGCCCGAGCGGCCCCCACAGCGGCCCGGCCGGGATGTCGACCCGCTGCGCGCCGACCAGATCCTGGCGCGCCTGGTCGCCGTCCACCCACTCGAACGGGGCGTCGAACAGCTTGGCGGCGAAGTCCGTCACGGCCCGCGGATGGTCGCCGACGGTGGCGCTCGTCGCGATCGCCTGGAACGCCGCATCGCCCTGGCCGCGCCCGACGCGTTCGCGGAGCCGGCGCAGCAGCATGCCGACCTCCTCGGCCTTGGCCCCGTCGTACACGTGCGCCTCGTCCAGCACGACGAACCGCCAGTGCCCGCCGTGCTTGCCTTCGAACAGTTCCATGTCGGCCGGGCGGAGCAGCAGGTACTCGAGCATCGCGTAGTTGGTCAGCAGCAGGTGCGGCGGGTTGTCGCGCATCTCCTGGCGGCTGAGCAGCTCGTTCGGCCGCCGTGGTTCGCCCGGGTTCAGCGACTCGTAGAGCGACGCGCCCTCGGCGGCGCGCTCCGGGGTGTCACCGGTGTAGCGGCCGAAGGTGACCTGCGGCGCGTCGGCCAGCAGCCGGCGCAGCCGGCGGAGCTGGTCATTGGCGAGCGCGTTCATCGGATACAGCAGCAGCGCCCGCACCCCGGGTCCGAGCGTGCCCGTCGCGTGCTCGGCGGTCAGCGCGGACAGCACCGGCAACAGGAAGCTCTCTGTCTTCCCCGACCCGGTGCCGGTGGCTACGACCAGGTTCCGGCCCGCGGCCGCCTTGCGCAGCGCCTGCTCCTGATGGAGGTACAGCGGCCGGTCAAGCGGCAGCGCCGGGCTGCCCAGCCGGGCAAACGCCGGATCCAGCACGCCCTCGCCGATCAGGCCGCGCAGCGTCGTCCCGGTCCGGTACGGCGGCGTAGCCTCGAGCAGCGGTCCCTTGGTCAGCAGCGGGCTGGCCGCGATGCAGTCGGCCAGGGCGGCCGCGAGCGCCGGGTCGCGGACCGGAAGCAGCGACCGCAGGTAACGCCGGTAGGTGGCGCTCAGCAGAGCGCCGGTGCCGATCGCGTCCATGCCAAGCCGCTCCGGGAGAAGGAAATGCCTGCTGCCTTCAGGGTGTCACGAGCGCCGCGGCGGCGCGCCGCTAACCGGGCAGCCACGGGTCCTCGGCCGGGACCTGTGCGGCGATCCGCGCGACCACCGCGGTTCGTGCGCCGACGGTGATCCGCAGTTCCGCGCCGCCGTGAGCGCTCAGCGTATCCAGCATGCGCCGCAGCGGGTACCAGCCTCGTTTGGTCGGCATCAGGACCTGAACCGTCGCGCCCGCGGACACCACCTCGACGGGCGGGTCCCCCGCGGTCCCGGGCAGGTCCAGGCGCAGCGCGCCGCCGCGGATCAGGTCCGCCGCCCGCAACGGCAGCGGCCCGAGGCTGTGCCAGGCCGTGGGGGCATCACCGCTGCCAGGCTCGGGCTCGATCCGTACCCGGCAGTGCGGCGGAGTGACCCGCAGCGGCAGCACCACCGGGCCTGCCACGCACGTCACCTCGACGCCGGTGACCTCGGGCGGGATCATGGCGGCGCGCGGCGAGGCGGTCATCCCGGACGCGGGCGAGAGCACCGCTTCGGCTGGCTCCAGGCCCCGTGCATCCGTCAGCCGCAGCGCCGGGGAGTAGCCGACGCACAGGCCCTCGGCCACCGCCACCGTCTGGCGCAGCCCGGTGGCCTGCGGGGAGTCCAGCGGGGTCACGGTGACGGCTAGCTCGCCGAGCACCGGCCGGGGTACCCGGTGCCACAGGCGCTCAGGATCCCAGCGATCCCCGCTCGCCTCGACCACCGCCAGCATCAGGCCGGAACCTGACCGCCGCACCTCGACCTGCCACCTGATCTCGCCGGAAGGCAGCCGCAGCACCGGAAGCGTCCCGAATACCGGCAGGCCGTCCGGCGTGTGAAGGCCCGGTACCTGAGCGCCCGTCACCAGCCGCGGTCTCGACCGGCCCCGGACGCCGTGCCGCCGGGACGCGTTACCCGCCGCGGGCTCCAGTTCCAGCCAGGCGACTCCGCCCAGGTCCAGCTGGACCAGCCGCCAGCCATTCCAGGTGAGTGGCAGCCTGCTTTCCACCAGGACCCGTGGCGTCCTGTCGGCGCGCAGCGCCCGGTCCCGCGGGTATACGAGCCATACCGCCTCGGGCGGCAGCATGGCCGCGATCTGCTCGCCATCGGCGTCGAAGGCCAGCAGCGGATCCGCAGGGTCGGTGACCTTTACCGGAGACGCCGCGATCCAGGATCCGGCATCGCCGCGGCCGCTCTCGCCGCCGGGGTCATCGTCACGGGTGAGCACGCCCCGTCCGAACGGATCGAGCCGCACCGGCCCCCGGCCGCCCGGCCTCGGGTAGTCGGCCGCGACCGCCTGGGCCGCGTGGGCGAGCACCGCCTCCCGCGGGTCGCCCGCCGGGGCCGGCCCGCCCAGCATCGCAAGCGAGCCGATGAACGCCTCGCCCCAGTCGACGGCGGAACGACTGGCCGCACGCGTCCTGGTCGCACGGAACCAGGCGGGCCAGACCTTCCCGTTCCGGTCGTAGCGGGCCGTGACCTGTGCGACGGCAACCACGATGCAGGCCGGCCACCGGCGGCTCAGCATGGCGGGCGGCTCGGACCGGGAGAGGTTGCCCAGTGCCCGCGCCGCCGCGTCCAGCATCTCGGGCTCGACGTCGAGCGTCCCGGCGGGCTCGCCGGCCGCGAGGTGCCGGCGCCATCCTGGTTCGAGCAGGTCGAGCAGCGTGCCGGCCGGCAGCTCGCTCATGATGACCTCCTCGCCGCGCTGGTGACTCCGGCCTGCTGCGCGCCCTCACCGCAGGGGCCAGGCACCGCACCGTGGCCTCCGTCCCCCGCCAGTAATGCGATTTTGCCCGAACGATCCGTGCTTGACGTGCTTGACGTCCGTCAGGCGGGGTTGATTGAGCCTGGCTTCTGCCTTGTCATAGCAGGGTGAAGGCGATGGAGGATCAGAGGCTGGCTGTTCATACGACCGGCACGGGGTGACCGCGGTGGCGGTCAACCTGGCGTTCCGGCTGCTTGACGCCCAGCCGCTCAAGGCGGCTCTGGCCCGCTCCCCTGGCGTGCTGGCGATCATCGTGTCGTCATGGTTCTTCGAGGAGGTGGTACGTCACAGCGGCACCGCGCCGGGCTACCGTCCTGCTGAGGTGGCGGTGAAGGAGACCATGACGACCGGGTGGATCTGCCTGCCGGATCAGGAGCTCCAATCGGACCGTGAAGCGCTCACGGAGATAGCCGCTGACGTGGTATCCGCTATGCGGGAACGCGGCCAGATTCCCCAGACACATCCGGACTTGCTCAGGCAAGCCTATTCAGTGATGGCCGCCAGATACCCGAGGGCAGGCTCGGCCGAGGGAAAGAGCTAATTTTTGGCGACGTGGGGCAGCAGGCCGCGGAATCGGGGTCTTCGGCACACGCGGCCTGACCCTGTCGCGGCTGTCATGTGGACTGGAAAGCCCGGCGTGGAGGATGTGTACCGTTTTGCCATGGTTGCCGACGCATCGCCTGGCTGGATGGTCCCCTCGGCGCGGCTGTGGCGGATGCGGCTCACTCAGGTAGCCGCGGCCGGGCCGGTGCTCACCGTGGCGGCGGGCGTCGCGGCCGGGATTTCCGCGGGACCCTGGATCGGGGTTGCCGCCGCGGCGGTGGTGGCCGCGGCGGCGGGCATCGTGTTGTGGGTCGAGCGCCGCCGCTACCGGGCCTGGGCGTACCGCGAGCGGGAAGAGGACCTGATCGTGTCGCGCGGCGTGCTCGTCCGCCGGGTTTCCGTG
>Ga0207664_10001456_pt1 | contig 15538 bp, 18 predicted proteins | sample LARL83metaG_FD_184349 | JGI IMG/M metagenome (GOLD analysis project Ga0207664, IMG submission 184349) | Corn, switchgrass and miscanthus rhizosphere microbial communities from Kellogg Biological Station, Michigan, USA - LAR L8-3 metaG... | ecosystem: Host-associated > Plants > Roots >... | reverse complement strand
AAGCCGTCCAGTCCCGGCTCAAGGTCGACGAGCGCGGCAAGAGCCGGATCTACATCGTGCGCGACTGTCGTGTCGAACGCGACGAAACCCTCGCCGAAGCCGGACTGCCGACGTGCACGGCCGAGGAGATCACCGGCTACGTGTGGCCGCAGGGCGTCAAGCCCGACCAGCGCGATAACCCGGTGAAGGAGAACGACCACGGCATGGACGGCGCGCGTTACAAGGTCGCCGAATGCGACCTGGTCGGCCGGCCGAGGATCCGGGTACTCGGATGACCGCCATCACCCCCACCAGCGTGCGCGCCCCCTCCACACGGCGGCGCTGGAAGGACGCGCGCACCGCCCTGGCGGCGAGGCTCCGCCGGGGCGCGGCGGTGGTCGGCACGGCGAGGCAGCGTTACCGCAGCCCCGCGCTGACCATCGCCGGACTCGGATGCTTCGTCGCCGCGTTCTTCCAGCTCGGCCTGTTCGCCGGCCTGCTGGCCGCGTGCGCGGCGTGCTTCACGTTCGAGTGGCTAGGCCAGCCCGAACCCGGGCAGCAGCGGGGTCCCCGGTGAGATCCCTCGTCGGCGAGCTGCTGCGCGTGCGCAACCAAGCCGCGCCCCCGGTCCCGTACTCGGCGCCCGGCCGCTACGGCGGCGCGTCCTCCCTATTAGGCGCCACGGGCGACGAGACGTACATGCGCGCCTACGGCACCAACGGCACCGTCTTCGCCATCGTCAGTCTCTTGGCGTCCACCGTCGCCCAGCCCGAATGGCGCCTGTACCGCAAGCCCGCACGCGACGGGCGCGTGCGCTACACCACCGGCGACCAAGGCTCAGACCAGCGGATCGAAGTCCTCCAGCACCACGCCCTGGACGTGTGGAACGAGCCCAACGACTTCATGACCGGCTTCGAGTTCCGCGAGATCTTCATGCAGCACCTGGAGCTGACCGGCAAAGGCATCTGGCTGATCGGCCGCGACCCGCGCGCCACCTTCCCCATGAGCATGTGGCCGGTGCGCCCCGACCGCATGACACCGCTGCCGTCCGCGGAAAAGTTCCTGGGCGGCTGGGTCTACAGCGGGCCGAGCGGGGAGAAGGTGCCGCTGGAGGCCAACGAGGTCATCCAGATCCGCTACCCCAATCCCCTGGACGTGTACGGCGGCCTCGGCCCCGTGCAGTCCGTCCTGGTGGACATCGACGCCGCCAGGTACGCCGCCGAGTGGAACCGCGGCTATTTCCGCAACTCCGCCACCCCCGGCGGCGTGATCACCGTGCCGAACCATCTGAACGACACCGAGTGGGACGAGTTCAACGACCGGTGGCGCGAATCCCACCAGGGCGTCAACCGGGCCCACCGGGTCGCGATCCTCGAATACGGCGCGCAGTGGGTCGCCACCGAGTCCTCCCTGAAGGACATGGACTTCGCCGGCCTGCGCAACGTCTCCCGGGATGTGCTGCGCGAGGCGTGGGGCCTGCACAAGTCGATGCTCGGCAACGCCGACGACGTGAACCGCGCGAACGCCGAGACCGCCGAGCAGGTGTTCGGCCGGTGGAAGGCGCTGCCGCGCCTGGATCGCATCCGCATGGTCGGCAACGCCCGCTTCCTGCCGCTGTTCGGCACGACCGGCCAAGGCGTGGAGCTGGACTACGTCAACCCGCTGCCCGACGACCGGGAGGCCGACAACCAGGAACTGGTCGCGAAGGCCACCGCCGCGCAGCTGCTGCTGGAGCTCGACATCTTCGACCCGCACGACGTGCTCGAGATCTGCGGCCTGCCCGACATCAAGACCGTGGAGAAGCTAGCGCAGCCACCGCCCCCGCAGCAGCCCCAGCCACCGCCCGGCGCGCCGACACCGGACCCGGCCGAGGGCGAGCAGGTCGAGAACCGCATCCGCCCCGCGATCACCGTGCGCTCCGCCACCCCTAGCGGCATGCCCGAGCACGACCTGAGCGCGGTGGACCGCCAGTGGCAGACCGCCACCGACCAGACCGCCGCCCAATACCAGCGGCAGATCGCCCCCGCACAGCGCCAGCAGGCTGTCGACGCCGTGCGCAACGCCGTCGCGGCCGGGAACCTGGCCGCCCTCGGCGCGCTCGTCCTGAACCACGCCGCCGCCGCGGAACTGATCACTGCCGCGATGGTGGCGCTGGCCGCCACCGCCGCCGCGCAGGCCGCGAAAGAAGCCCAGGCGCAGGGCGCCGACGTCCAGCCCGTTCCCCCCTCCAGTAGCCAGCTGCGGGACGTCGCCGAGGTCACCGCCGCACTCATGGCAGCTGAGCTCGCCGTGGCGGCCGCACGCCACGCCCTGCACGCCTACGGCCCCGACAAGGCCGCGCAGCAGGTGGCGGACGAGGTCGAGGCGTTCCTGAAGGAGCTGTCCGACACAGGGCCGCGCGGCCACATCGCCGCCGCCCTGACCGTCGCGCAGAACAAGGCGCGCGCCGAGACCATTACCGCCGGACCCGAGTGCGAGATCTATGCCACCGAGCAGATGGACCGCAACACCTGCCGCCCCTGCAAGGAGATCAACGGCCACCTGATCGGCTCCAGCACCCAGCCGGAGATCCAGGCGCTGATCGAGGCGTACTACCCCGGCGGCGGCTACGTCGGCTGCCTCGGCGGGGAGCGGTGCCGCGGCACCGTCATCGGCGTCTACCCGGCTCGCACCGCGCAGGACTCGCTGCCGGCCCTGATCGGGCTGCTCAAGGACGTTCCCGGCCGCGTCAACGGCCACGACCACAAGGTGGGTGCGCGCTGATGGACCATCTCGCGCTGATGCGCAAGCGCCTGCAGAACCTCCAGCGTCCCGCCGGTGCGCAGCGCGGCTACGAGATCCTGGCCGCCGCCGAACCCGACGCGCCCACCCGTGTGCTGCTGTACGACGAAATCGGCGGCTGGGGCGTGATGGCCGGCGAGTTCGTCCAGGCCCTGGACGCCGTGAAGGGCGACCTGGACCTGCGCGTCAACAGCCCCGGCGGCGACGTGTTCGACGGGATCGCGATCTACGAGGCCCTGGCCGCGCGGCCCGGGATGCTGCGCGTCACCGTGGACGCCCTGGCGGCCTCGGCCGCCTCGGTGATCGCCATGGCTGCGAGCCCCGGCGAGCTGGTCATGGGCAAATCCGCCCGCATGATGATCCACGACGGGTGGGGGATGTGCGTCGGCAACGCCGCCGACATGGCCGAGACGGCGAAGCTGCTCAACGAGATCAGCGGCACCCTCTCGGAGATCTACGCCGAGCGCACGGGGCAGAGCGCCGAGCACTGGCGTGAGGCCATGCTCGCCGAGACCTGGTACAGCGCCCAGGCCGCGGTCGACGCGGGCCTGGCCGACCGGGTGGCAGACAGGAAGCCGCGCGGCGCGGATGCGCGCATGGCCACGACCTTCGACCTGAGTATCTTCCGCCGCGCCCCCCAGGCCGCGGTGGGCAAGCCGTACCGGCCGGAGCCGTACAAGCGCGAGGAGTGGGAGACCGTGGCCTGCCCCTCGTGCGGCAAGTACAACGACGACGATTCGGCGTACTGCGGGCAGTGCGGCGCGAAGCTCGCCGGCCGCGAAGACGTCCACGAGGACGACACGCCCCCCGACGACGGCGGCGGGGACGCGATGCGCTCTGCTAGTCGTACTGGAGTGCGAGCCGCCGACGTCGACCACACCGACTGGGACGGCGACCGCGCCATGGCCAACGGCGCCGCGTCCGACGACCCGGCCGCGTTCTACAAGGGCATCTGCGCCGGGCGCAAAGCCGGAGACCCCGCCAAGCAGGGCTCCTGGGCGCTTCCGTACCGCTACCACCCCGGCGACGCCCCCAACGCCGACGGCGTGCGCAACGCCCTGGCGCGCCTGCCGCAAACCGAGGACCTGACCAACCGGGCCGACGCCGAGGAACTCCTGAACCGGCTGATGAAACAGATCAACCCCGACCACGACGACAGCGCGGACCGGCTGCTGCTGCCGCTCTGGAATGCCACCGAGAACCAGGGCGACGCGTTCGCCGAAGCCATGAAAGGGGTGCTGGCATGACGACCACCACCGCAGGGCCCGAGACTCCCGAACAGCTTCGGGAGTTCATGGCCGACACCGCGAAGGTCAAGGAGGCGTTCAAGGATCAGCCCTCCGCGGTCGCCTTCATCGAGGACTACACCAAGCGCGTCCTGGTCAAGGACTCCGAGATCCAGGCGCAGGTCAAGGAGGCCGTGCAGCTCGGCTTCGCCCAGTACCTGAAGGACTCCGCCCCCGAGGGCGCGAAGGCCGGCATCCCGCCGATCGACCTGTCGGAGAAGGGGCGCCCGCGCATCGCCGGGCGCGAGGTCGGCGGCCTGCGTTCCTCCGCGCGCCGCGCCCTGTACAACAAGCGCGCCCGCGGCGCGGCCCTCGAGGGCATCTTCGAGGACGGCGACGAGTACTTCGAGGCCGTGTACGCCACCCGCCCGAAGGCGCAGCGCACCGAGCGCAGCAAGGACCTCATCGGCAAGATCGATAAGTTGCGGTCGATCCAGGACTCCTACGGCTCCGAAGTCCCCGCCGACGGCGGGTTCCTGATCCCGGAGACGATGCGCTCCCAGATCCTGCAGGTCGCCATCGAGGAGTCGGTGACCCGCTCCCGGGCCACCGTCATCCCCATGTCCTCGCTCACGGTGCCGATCCCGATGGTCGACGACACCTCGCACGTCAGTTCGCTATTCGGCGGCGTGATCTGCTACTGGGGCGAAGAGGGCACGCTGCTGGTCGAGTCGCAGGCCGCGTTCGGCCGCGCGAAGCTCGAGGCGAAGAAACTGACCGGGTTCGCCGCCGTCCCCAACGAGCTGATGGCCGACGCCCCCGCGTTCGGCGGGTTCTTCGACGGCACCTTCCCCAAGGCCATCAGTTGGTTCGAGGACATCGGGTTCATCTCCGGGACCGGCGACACCGAGCCGCGCGGCTGGCTCAACTGCCCGGCGACCGTCACCGTGGCCGCCGAGCCGGGGCAGCTGAGCAAGACGATCGTGTGGGAGAACATCCTGGAGATGTACTCCCGGCTGCTGCCCACCTCCCTGGGCAACGCGGTGTGGGTCGCGAACAAGGACGCCTTCCGCCAGCTGATGACCATGGGCCTGGTGGTGGGCACCGGCGGCTCCGCGGTCCTGATCGGCGGCATCCAGCAGCCCGGCTCCTCCGCGCCGCCCATGTCGATCCTGGGCGTGCCGCTGGTGCTCTCCGAGAAGGTGCCGTCCCTGGGCACCACGGGCGACCTGTCGCTGGTGGACCTCTCGTACTACCTGATCGGGGACCGCCAGCAGATGCAGACCGACAACTCGGAGCACTACCTGTTCCAGAACGACAAGATGGCGTTCCGCGTCATCGAGCGCGTCGACGGCCGCGCGTGGCTCTCCTCCCCGATCACCCCGCACTCCGGCAGCAGCAACACCCTGTCGGCGTTCATCCAGCTCGCCAGCCGTCCGTAACCCACCCGCCCGACTGGGCTCAATGGCCGGCAGTAACGCCCCGGCCGGGAAGAAGGCACCACCATGGCCATGGAAGCGCTCGGCCGGCTGCTCAACCCGATCGCGATCGCCGCAGGCAAGCCGTTCAGCCTGAAGGACGCGGGCGGTGCGATGTTCATCTGCACCGGCAACGACACCTTCACCCTGAAGGCGTCCAGCACGTTCGGCGGCTCGTACACCAACCTGGCGGTCATCACCCGCTACTACACGAACACCTCCACCGACGGCACCGCGAAGTGGGTGAAGGCCACCCAGGCCGCGGCGGCGACAGTGACGCAGACCTCGGGCACCACCGTGTTCCACGTGCTGCAAAGCCAGGTTGCGGACCCCAACTGCTACCTGGAGGTCACCGTCGGCGCGTCGGGGCTCGTCACCGCGATCCCCTACGACCTGATGATCCAGCGCGCGCCGGCGAACCTCGCCGCCCTGGGGGCCTGAGCCATGGCCGTTCTCGTCCCCAACGCCGCCGTCAGGCAGGGCGCGCTCGGGCTGCTGGTCTCCCGCGCCACGAGCAACCTGCCCGCGACCGCCGCGCTGAACATCTTCACGGTCACCGGCGGCCGAATCCTCGTCGTCTCGCTCGTCGGCGAGGTCACCACGATCATCCAGGCGCAGGCGTGCACGGTGAAGGTCACCTCCACGCCGACCGCGGGCACCGCGGTGGATCTCTCGGCCGTCTCCGCGTCGATCAGCGGCCTGGAAGTCGGCGGGAAGCTCACGCTGCCGGCGGCTGCCGCGACAGCGCTGGTGACCGGCAACGCGGGCGGCGTCATCGGCAGGCAGGCGGCCTGGGTCATCCCGCCGGGGTCGCTGAGTTACACCACGAGCGCGACGAACACGGGCCAGATCAAGTGGGACCTGGTGTACGTGCCGTTGGACAACGCGGCGTCGGTGGCGGCCGCCTGATGGCCGCGCTGGTGTGCCTGGGGTGCTCGGCCGTCTACTCGGTGAGCGCCCCCAAGTGCCCGCAATGCGGGAGCACGGAGAGCCGCGGCGACTGGGAGGAATCCCAGCAGGCGGCGGTGGTGCGCGGCGAACCGGGACCCGAGCCGGAGTTACCCGCTGGGCAGAAGGTCGCGGCCACGAAGGATCTCTCGCCGCCCTCTCCCGCGTCTGCGGGCCCCTGAAAGACCGGTCCGGCCGCCGAGGAGAAGCGGCGGCCGGACCACCACACGACACGACAGGAGGGAGGCGGCGGTGAGCTGGCAGCAGCTGCTCAACATCCGCAAAGAGGCGCGCGTCGAGGCCGAGTACTGGGCGAACCGGCCGCCGATCGCCTGCCCCAACGACGGCGAACCCCTGCGCCCCGGGCCGGCCGGGAGCGAGAACACGCTGTTCTGCCCCAACGGGGACTACTACTACCCGCGCGACTACGTGCGCCCCGAGACCGGCTGAGAGGAGGAGACGGTGACGATCGCACGCCCCACGTACTGCACCCGCGAGGACGTCAAGCGCGCCCCGGACGTGAAGTTCACCGCGCGCAACAACGGCGACATCGACGACGCGATCGAAGCCGCCTCCGACGCCATCGACGGGCTGCTGCACCTGAAGTTCTACCCGGTCACCATGACCCGCTACTGGGACTGGCCGAACTACCAGTACGCGCCGCCGTGGAAGCTGTACTTCGACGCGTGGGTGATGGCCGACCCGTCCACGGCGGTCGTCACGAGCGGGGGCAGCCTCATCCCCGTCGGCGCGATCCAATGGAACCCGATCAACGAGGGTCCCCCGTACCGGTGGCTGGAGCTCGACAGGTCCACGAACTACGCGTTCGGCGCGGGCAAGACCCCGCAGCGCGACATCTCCATCACCGGCACCTGGGGCTGGTCGGTCGACACGCAGAGCGCTGGCGCGCTCGCCGCGGCCCTTAACGACACGACGGGCACGGCTGTCCAGATCACTGACGCCTCGCTGGTCGGAGTCGGCGACAACATCCTGATCGGCACGGAGCGGATGCTGGTGACGGGCCGGGCTAACGCGGCGACCGGGCAGACGCAGCAGGGCTCTGGTTGCGCGACGGCGAACAACGCCGATGTAGCGCTGACGGTACTGGACGGCACGCAGATCCACGCGGGTGAAGTGCTGCAGCTCGACTCCGAGCGCATGCTTGCCGTGGACGTCACCGGCAACGTGGTGACGGTGCGGCGCGCCTGGGACGGCACGGTGCTCGCGACCCACACGGGCGCGACCGTGTACGCCCAGCGGCTGCTCACCGTCACCCGCGGCGCGCTGGGCACCACGGCGGCCACGCACGCGAACGGCACGGCCGTCGCCAGGCACCTCGTGCCGGGCCTGGTGCGCGAGCTCGCCATCGCCGAGGCCGAAGTCAACGTCCTGCAGAAGACCGGCGGGCAGGCCCGCTCCCAGGGCTCCGGCGACAACAAGCGTTCCGGGATCGGCGACCGGCTGCCGGACCTGCGTGCCCAGGCCGTCGCCCGCTTCGGCCGCAAGATGCGCACGAGGACAGTGTGAGGTGGCCGTGGACATCGACGCCCTGAGCACCGGCCTGGTCGCCGCGGTGGAGTCGCACGCGCAGGGCCTCGGCCTGTTCGACGCCGTCAACGGCCACGAGCCCATCGGGTCCGCCGCGCCGGGCAACGGCATCACGTTCGCCGTCTGGTACGACGCGATCGATCCGGCCCCGCTGGACTCGGGGCTCGCCGCGGGCAGCGGGCTGATCACCATGACGGGCAGGCTCTACACGCCCGCGAACCAGCAGCCCTATGACGCGATCGACCCGGCCGTGTGGTCGGCCACCGTCAAGCTCATGGCGGCGCTCGCCCTGGACTTCGACCTGGGCGGCCTGGTGCGCAACATTGACCTGCTCGGCGCCTTCGGCCCCGGGCTCTCGGCCAAGGCCGGCTACGTCACCACCACGGCGGACAACACGCAGCTGCGCGTGATGACCGTGACGATCCCGTGCATCGTCAACGACCTGTGGCCCCAGGCGGCGACATGAACGACGTGCGGGTGGAAGTCCACGGGCCGATCTTCGACGTGCGCGCCGAGCGCATGGTGGACCAGATGCTCACCGAGGTACAGCAGGAAGTGGCCGAGGTGGCGCTGTTCCGCTGGCGCATGGGCGCGATCGAGACGTTCCGCAATCCGACCGGCCGGTACGAGTCGCACATGCAGGTGGTCAAGCGGGACCGGGATGACGTGGTCACCGACGGCTGGCCCGGCTCGCGGCTGCAATACGGGCCGTGGCTCGAGGGCGTCGGAAGCCGTAACAGCCCGGTGACCCGGTTCCCGGGCTACTTCAACCTGCGCAAGGCGTACAACTACGCGCTGCAGCGCTGGCGGGTGCAGGCGCAGCCGATCATCGACAAGTGGGTCGGCCGTATCAACGAGCAGGGAGGCTGACGTATGGCCAAGAGCAGCGGCCTGGGCGACCGGTGGTACGTCGGCGGCTACGACCTGTCCGGCGACACCCAGACCTTGAAGATGAACGCGCCCCAGAAGATGAACGACGGCACGGACATCACCCTGCTGGCGAGCGCGCGCATCCCGGCCGTGCGCGACGGGGCGATGAGCTGGGTCTCCTACTACGACCCGGCCAGTGCGCACCCGGTGCTCTCCGCACTGCCCACCGGTGACGTGCTGGTCACCTACGCCAACGGTCCCGTGCTCGGGAACGTGTCAGCGTGCATGATCGGCAAGCAGGTGAACTACGACCCGACGCGCGCGGCTGACGGGTCGCTGCTGTTCGCGGTCGATGCGGTCGCCAACGGCTACGCGATGGAGTGGGGCAACCTGCTGACCGCGGGGGTGCGCACGGATACGGCGGCGACTAACGGAACCTCGTTCGACGCGGGCGCGTCCAGCGCGTTCGGCTGCCAGGCGTATCTGCAGGTCACCGCGTTCACGGGCACGGACGTGACGGTGAAACTGCAGGACTCCGCGGACAACGCCAGCTTCGCGGACCTGGCCGGGGCGGCGTTCGCGCAGGTCACGGGCGCGCCCGGTTTCCAGCGCGTCGCCACCTCGAACGCTGCCACTGTGCGCCGCTACGTGCGCGCCTCCACCGTCACCAGCGGGGGTTTCACCTCCGCGTCCTTCGTCGTCACCCTCGTGCGCAACCCGATCGCGGGACAGGTGTTCTAGATGCAGACGCAGCAGACGATCGCCTCGCCGCAGGGACAGCGCGTGCCTCCGCGGATGGCTCCGGGCGCGTACAGGACGTTCGCGTTCGCCGCGCCGCTTGAGACGCATTTCCGCAGGGCGACCTGCGCCGAGGTGGCATGCCCGGCTTACCTACACGGCTGGCGGCTGCGCGTGCAGGGCCTGGAGCCGGCCGACGTGCACACGGCGAAGAACTGCGGGCGCAAGTTCGTGGAGCAGCGCGTGTCGCCGACCGAGACGTGGCTGGTGTTCGAGGCCGGGCAGCCCTGTTTCCAGGCGTCGCGGCACCGCATCCGCATCCAAGAGGTGCCGGAGCTGTTCGTGGTGCGCGGCGGGGACTGGCGGGCGCGCATCGGCGACCCGTACCGGCACGCGAACGCGGATGACTGGGTGGACGACTTCGCGAACCACCAGGACAAGATCGCCCGCGAGATAGAGAAAGGCTGATATCAGATGTCGAAGACAAGCGGACTGGGCATCACCACGCTGTCCGTGGGCGATGCCACCAACACGCCCGAGGCGATCAAGAACGATTTCACGAACTTCGCGATCACCACTCCGCGGGCCGTGCAGGACGTCACCGGTGTGGACAAGAGCGCGATGGAGCGGCTGCTGCTGCTCGCGGACGTCTCGTTCACGGGCGCCGGGGTGTTCAACCCGGCCGCATCGCCTTCCTCGCACGACGTGTTCCGCACGGTGCCCTCCACGTCGGTGGCGCGCACCACCACGCTGGTGGCGTCGGGCAAAACCTTCGCGCCGAACCTGTACTTCACCGACTACGCGCTGACGCGTGCGGCGGCGGGCGAGTTCACCTGGTCGGTGCCGGGCGTGCTCGCCGACGGCGTCGTTCCCACCTGGTCGTAAGGGAACTGACAATGGGCAAGCTGGTCGAACCGACGCACTACACCCTGACGTTCGCGGACGGCCCGCTGCAGGGCGCGCGTGTCACGGTCGCGTCGATGTCGGTGCGCGAGACCTGGGCGTACAACGACAAGCTGAACGAGCTGTCGGACACCTCGGCCAGGTACCGGCTGATGGTCAACACCCTCGCGCCGCTGATCGTGTCCTGGGACCTGGAGAAAGCCCCCGGCGAGGCGTGGCCGCTGACCCTGGACGGGCTGCTGTCGCTGCCGGACGACTGGCTTCCGGCGATCGTGACCGGCTGGATTCAGGCGATCAACGGCGTGGACCCTACTGGGACCGCCCCGGCGCCCCCGGACCCGATCGAGGCGTCGCTGCCGATGGAGATCCTGCCGGGCGGCGGCTAGCGCGGGACCGGTGGGCCCTGACGGTGATGCGGCGCTACGGCTACACGCTGACCGGGCTGCTGGACGAGGACGCCGAGCTGATCAGGATGCTGAACAACGTGGCCGCCGCCGACGAGGGCGCCGGGCCGGACGACGAAGGGTGGTGAGTCAAGACATTGGCTAATGTCATCGAGATCCTTGTTACCGGCCGGAATCTGACGAAGCCGGCCTTCGACGAGGCCGCGCGCAACGGCCGGGCGATCGGCCAGCAGGTCGGCGGAGAATTCTCCAAGGGCGTCGGCGACAAGGTCAAGCAGGAGCTACCGCCCGCGGTCGAGGCCCCGCTGGAGGAATCCGGCGGCAAGGGCGGCACGAAAGCCGGGCAGGCCGCGGCCAAGGGCCTCTCGCCGCTGCTGATCGGCGCGTTCGCGGCTGCCGCCACGGCCGGACCCGGGCTTCTGATCGCGGGGACGGCGACGGCGGTGCTGGGCGCGGGCGCCCTGATCACGAAGGGCAACGCGCAACTGGCCTCCTCGTATCAGCATCTCGGCCAGGACGCCGCCGACGCCGTGACGGCGGCCACCGCGCCGCTGGTGCCGGCTCTGGCCGGCGCGGTGAAGGTTCTGGACGACGGGGTCGCCAAGGGCGGCGCCGAACTGCGCGACACGTTCGCCGCGGCGGCGCCGTACGCGCGGGAGATCGCGTCCGGGATCGTGTCGCTGGGCACGAACGCGCTGCCGGGCGTCGTGTCGCTGCTTCGCGCCGGCGCGCCGTACGCGCACGATATAGCGGTCGACTTCGGCAAGATCGGCTCCGCGGTCGGCGGCCTCTTCCAGGGTCTGGGCTCTGGGGCGGCGGGCGGCATGGCCGGTCTTAACGCCGTGTCCGACGTGCTCAAAGAGCTGCTGCCCGATGTCGGGAGGATCGTGGGCGCCCTGTCGGGCGGCCTGGGCCCGGCGCTGCATGACGTGGCGGACGTCGCGCTGCCGGTCGCGCACGCCCTGACGGCCGTGGTGGGGGCGATCCCGCCCGGGGCGGTCGAGGCCGCCGCGGTCGCTACTGCGGCGCTGTTCGCCGCCTTCAAGGTCGGGGCTTTGACCGGGATCGTCCAGGAGGGCACGACCTTCCTGGCGTTCCTGGGGACGACCGTCACAGCGGAGGGCGCCGCGGCTCTGGCCACGGACGCCCTGGCCGCCTCGGCGAAGGGCCTGGGGGCGGCGGTCGACATCGCCACCGGCCCGATCGGCTGGCTGGCCGCGGCGACGACCGGACTGTATGTGGCGATCAAGAACACCGGCGGCGGTTTCATGAACGACGCCATCGCTAAGATGCATATGTACACGGACCAGGAGAAGGCGCTCGCGGCGGATGCGAAGGGGACCGCGGACGCCGTCTCGCACCAGGCCGACGTGTCCGACACGCTGACGGTCGCGTTGAACACGGCGGCGTCCGCTGCCGCCACCAGCGCCCAGCAGTCTGCCGTGGGCACGCTGGCGGCCCTCGGGTTCACCAAGGGCATCTCGAGTGTGACGGACAGCCTGTACAACTCGCTGACGGCCTACACCGAGGCGGGCGCGGCGGCGTCGGCGTATGGCACCGTGCTGGATGCGACGTTCGGGAAGTTCGGGAACTATTCGGCGGCCGAGGCCGCGTTCACCACCGGGCTTGCGAACGCGTCGAAGGAGTTGACGCACGGCAAGGACGCCATCGATCTGAACACCACGGCGGGTGCCGCGAACTTCACGGTGCTCAAGAGCCTTTCGGATCTGAACGAGACCCGGGCCGAGAAGCTTCTCGCGGAGACGAACAGCCAGCAGCAGGCGAATAAGTCGTTGCAGGCCGGCGCGGTCGCGATCGACACGATGGCGAAGAAGGCCGGGTTCACCAAGGACCAGATCGACGCGCTGAACGTGGCGTTGTACGGCACGAAGAACATCGGCTCGATCGAGGTGCCGATCCACGCCAACACCTCCGGGCTCATCGGCAGCGTGAAGGCCGCCATCGGGTGGATCGAGGGCCAGACGGTGACGATCCCGGTGGGGTACGGCGGCCCGGCGCACGCCGGGCTGGCGCACGGCGGGATCGTCGGCTCGGTCGGCATGGCCGCCGCCGGGGGGCCGCGCTCGAACCTGACGCTGGTCGGGGAGCACGGCATCGAACTGCTGGACCTGGCCCCGGGCACGCGGGTGCATTCGAACCCGGACACCCAGCGGATGCTCCAGGGCGGCGGCGGTGGCACGGTGCGCGTCGAGCTGGAATGGGTCGGCGGCGGCGCGGACCCCCTGTTCGAACTGATCCGCGAGCACGTGCGCGCCCGCGCCGGAAACAGCCCCAACAGCGTCCAGCTGGCCTTCGGCCAGACCTACTAGAGGCGGACATAGATGAGTTACAAGGTGTGGAACGCGGCCATGCCGACCACGGCCGCCATGGTGGGGGCGACCACCGCCAACGGCGTCAAAACGATGCTGCAGCTGGCGACGCCCACCACACGGCAGATCCAGCTGATCTCCTGGGGATACTCCCTGTCCGTCACCCCGCCCGGCATCAGCACCGTGGAGCTGCTGCAGACCGATGTCGCCGCCACCGGCCTGACCGCGCACGTCGCGCAGAACATCATCGCCCTGGACCCGAACGCTCCCGCGTCGCTGCTCACGCTCGGGACCTCGGCCACCGGGTACAGCGCCACCGGCGAGGGCACGCCCACCGCGACCCGGGTGTTCGACACCCAGCAGCTCGGCGTCGCCGCCGGAAACGACGACCTGGTGTACACCTACCAGTTCATGCCCGACGAGGAACGCGCGATCATCCCGGTCTCCAAGTTCCTGCGGGTGCGCACCACGTTCACCTCCACCACGCCGCTGTTCCTGTGCTGGATCGTGTGGAAGGAACTGGGCTAAGCGTGGGGATCGCGCCGCTGGTGGCGGCCAAGAGGGGCCCGCAGCACTGGATGATGGCGACCAGTCCTGCGGCGCTGCCCTGCGGCGCGCCCTACTCCGGCGACGCGGGCGGCGGCCCGATCGGGCTAACCGTGGAGATCTACCTGGGCGGCGCGGGCTGGGTGGACATCGCGCCGTACTGCTACTACCGCGACCGGGTCAGGATCCAGGGGCGCGGGCGCCCGAACGAGTCCACGACGGCGCCCCCGCAGACCTGCACCGTGACCCTCAACAACCGCGACGGCCGGTTCACCCCGCGCAACCCCCTCGGGCCGTACTACGGGCTGATCGGGCGCAACACCCCGCTGCGCGTCTCGCGCATGCAGAACGGCGTGAGACGGTACCGCTTCTACGGCGAGGTCGTCGCGTGGCCGACCACGTGGGACATCTCCGGCAGCGACGTGTACACGCAGATCACCGCGGCCGGGCCGATGCGGCGCATGCAGCAGGGCAACACCCCGCTGCAGTCGGTGATGCGCCGCGGCATCCCCACCGACCCGCACGTGGTGGCCTACTGGCCGTGCGAGGACACGGCGGGGGCCACGCAGATCGCGGCCGCCGTCGGCGACAACCCGATGAGCGTGTCCGGGACGCTGAACGCGGGCGCGTTCAGCGGTTTCGCCTCCTCCAACCCGCTGCCGACCCTGGGCGCCGATATGTGGCTGGGCCTGGTGCCCTCAGGCACGACGGGCAGCTCCGGCCGGGTGAGTTTCTTCGTGGCGTTCCCCTCCTCCACCAGCATCCCGGACCAGGCCAGGATCGCGAGCATCGCGATGCTCGGCGCGATCTCCCGCGTCGACATCCTGTATCGCACTTCCGGGCCCGGGCTCACGCTGCGCGCCTACGACGCCGGCGGCACGCTCGTGCAGGACAGCGGCACCCTGGCCGTGAGCCTGCTGGGCAACACCACGCGCGTCACGGTCAACTGGGACGTCAACGGCAGCGGCACGGCGCTGAGCTGGGGATGGTTCATCGCAGGCGGCGCGGCCGTCGGCACGGGCCCCTACAACCTCACCCAGCAGATCACCGGGGTGGGCGCGGTGCGCATCGCCCCCGACGGCGCGATGTCGGGGGCGTCCGCGGGGCACATCTGGGTGCAGGCGACCAGCAGCGAGATCTTCTACACGGTCGCCAACCAGATCGGCTTCGGGCTGCTGCTGTGGGTCAGCGGGTACAACGCCGAGAACCCCGTGATCCGGCTGCAGCGCCTGTGCGTGGAAGAGAACCTGAGCGCCGAGGTCCCCAACCCGCAGCAGGGCGTCCTGTACGGCGCGCTGAACCTGGGGGACCGCGGCATCCCCACCTACGGCAGCCTGGGCATGGGGCCGCAGGGCACCGGCGCCGTCCTGAACCTGCTGCAGGCGTGCGCGGACACGGACCTCTCGCTGCTCTACGAGTCGCGCAACCAGCTCGCGCTCGCGCTGCGCCCCCGCGTCTCCCTGTACAACCAGGCCCCGCGCCTGACCCTGGACTACGGGCAGGGCCAGCTGTCCGGGGCGCTGAACCCCGTGGACGACGACGCGTACACGCGCAACGACATCACGGTGGCGCGCTCCGGCGGCTCCAGCGTCACCGCCGTGCAGGCCACCGGGCCGCTCAACATCCAGAGCGCGCCGTACGGGGTGGGCGACTACTCCACCAGCGTGCAGCTGAGCCTGCACGCCGACGGGGACCTGGCGGACCAGGCCGGCTGGCGGCTGCACCTGGGCACCGTGGACGAACCGCGCTACCCGACGATCAGCCTGAATCTGCGCCACCCCCAGTTC
>Ga0207664_10001454_pt1 | contig 15550 bp, 15 predicted proteins | sample LARL83metaG_FD_184349 | JGI IMG/M metagenome (GOLD analysis project Ga0207664, IMG submission 184349) | Corn, switchgrass and miscanthus rhizosphere microbial communities from Kellogg Biological Station, Michigan, USA - LAR L8-3 metaG... | ecosystem: Host-associated > Plants > Roots >... | reverse complement strand
CGGGTAGTGCTTCCTGCGGCCGAACATCGCGCCGATCGCCCCGGGCAGCACCCCGCCACCCGAGTGGTACTGCAGAGTCAGCTGCCCCTGAGTGACGCCAAGTTTCGCCGCGGCCTGCGGGTCGAAAACCTCCTCGACCTCCTGGAGCTCGACGAAGTGGTTGGACGGGCCGACCGTGCCGAACCTCATCCGCGCCAGATGCAGCACGAGCCGGGGTAGTTCGCGGCGCAGCCGGTCCGCGCCGCCCCAGCGGTCGAGGTCGATGGTCCCCGACTCCTCGACGCGCTCAAGGATCGACTCCTCGGCATCGAACCGGTCGACGGCGAACGCTCCGCCCTCGATCGCACAGCGAAGCACGTCGCTGGCCGATAGCTCCGGACGGCGCGGCGGCGGGTACGGATAACGCTCGCGGACGCGCCGGTAGAACTCCTCCACCCCGGCGCGCGCCGGGCGGTCCGAGTTCAGCGCAATGAGGGCCATGCCGCAGTTGACGGACGCGCTCGTCAGCGTGGGCCGGATGGAATTGCGGGTTGCCACGGCCACCGAGGAGGGCAACTCCATGTTGGACTTGTGGTGGAAATCTGGCAGGACGACAGGCGGCGCTGCCAGGTCGGCCCCTCCGACGGTGGCGCGCAGGTCGGCTAGCGTGGACTCGGACGCCGGCATCTCCGTGTTGTCGAACACCCGCGGATCCGGCAGGCCAGCCCCCTGCGCATCCCGGGCGATAAGCGTGACATCCATTTATGAACCTCCGGAATTAGCTAGGCGACTGAGCAATCACGACGGGTTGGCGGTCACGGGCACTCCGGCCCGCGCCGGTGCCGTAGGCCGCCTCGAGGACGGCGGCAAGCGAGGAAGGCGCGAATTTGTCGGCAATCAGCAGTTGTCCCGCTGCAGCCATCCGGGCTGCCTCGGCGGGTTCGTTCAGCAGGTGAGCGATCGCCGCCGCGAGCTGGCGCGGTCGCTCCGGGCTGACCAGCAGGCCCGTTTCTCCGGGAAGGACAACGTCGGGCACGGCATTCACCGCCGTGGCCACCACCGGCAGCCCGGCGGCCATGGCCTCGGCGATCGCGCAGGGCAAGCCTTCGTACCGGCTGGCCATGGCGAAGACGTCGAATCCAGGTAGCAGCTCTGGCACGTCATCACGATGGCCAGCACACAGGAAACGGCCCTGCAGCCCGCGGCGGGCGGCGCGTGCCTCCATTTTCCCGCGCATCGGCCCGTCGCCGATCCAGACCGCGTACACGTCGCCTCGGTCCAGCCCCGCGATAGCGTCGACGAAGCTCTCGGGCGCCTTCTGATAGTCGACCCGGCCTACGGTCCCGACGACCTTGCACCCGACGGGCACCCCGAGCCTGCGGCGTGCCGCGGCCCGGGCCGCCGGTCCGGCCGGCCCCGGAGATGGCTCGATGACCGGATTGATCACCCGGACCCGCTCGGGCACCGCGATGCCACGGCGGACGGCCTCGGCCGCGACCGCGCCGCCCACGGCCAGGAAGACGTCGGTACGCCGGGCCAGGTAGCGCTCGATGCCGACGTATGCCGCACGCCGCCCCCTGGACTGAAACTCATGGAAGGGAAAGCCGTGGAACGTGTGCACGACCCGCGACGTCCCGGCGCGCTCCGCGGCCAGCCGTCCGAGCGCGCCGGCTTTCGCACTGTGGGTGTGGACCACGTCGTGTCCGCCCTCGGCCAGGAGTTCGGTGAGCCGGCGCAGGGCACGGCGGTCATCGGCCGGTGATATCGGGGAAACCAGCTGGGGAACGCTGACCACGTTCAGGCCGGCCGCCGTGGCCCGCGCGAGCATGCTGTCGCCGCTGCCGTCGGAGTCAGCGCCGGTGCCGCAGTCGCCCGCGATGATGGTCACCTCGTAACGCTCAGGGTCCAGAGCCTGCGCCCCGCGCAGCGCCACCCCGCCTGCGCCGGCCTGCAGGCGCGTGATCACGACAGCGACCGACATCCGGCTCATCGGGCACCCGCCAGGGTGAGCAACTCCCCGATCGGTGCTGGTGAGCCATGGGCCATGCGTACCTCGAAGCAGGGCAGCCTATCGGCGAGAGAGGCCGCTATACCGCATACGTCTGGGTGCGCCGGGCCGATTCCCGTCGCCAGCGCCAGCGTCCCGGCGAACGCCCAGAACCGGCGCAGCTCACCGGCCATGTAGGTGCCCGCTATCAGCTCGCGAGCCGCCGCAGCCGACGGCAGCGGGCCGGCCGATGCCCTCGGGCCAGCCGCCCTGCGGAGCACGACCAGGCGGTCAGGCTCCAGGCTCGGCACCCGGCCCGGCATCGCGTACTCGCTACGGCCGTGCGTCGCGACGGCCCGGCCACGGCCGGCGTCGACCCTGAGCGGCTCCACGACTCCGTAGGCGACGCGCCCATCGCAGGCGCAGAGGTTGTCTGCGGTCGCTACCTCACCCCGGTTCAGTCCGGCCGATAGCATGGTCGATTTCCCGACCCCGCCGGGTCCGGCGATCATGGTCACGCCGCCCGCGCCTGCGGTCACCGACACGTGAAGCGGCACCCGGCCGCGCACCGACGCCCACCACAGCGCGGGGTAATGCAGCAGGGTCTGCGCCGCCAGCAGCTTGAACCGCGCCCCGAGCAGCATGTTAGCGGCTCGCGTGCGCGGCGCGGGGCGGTAGCGCGCCGTGACGTGCAGCACCGATCCGCGCGGATCGACCTGGAGGTCCAAGCCGGACGAGCAGGCGTCTTCGAGGAGGACACGAGGCGACGCTGCCCAGGCGCCGCGTCCGACCAGCGCCCATCCGGGCCGGTCGAACGGCCGGCGATCTGCCTGGACCTCCAGCCGCACGGTCTCACCCGACCCGTCCGCCTCGGCTAGCTCTCCGGCCGTGGCCTCAGCGAGCAGCCTGGACAGCCATGGGATCTCGCAGTCGACGGATACTCTCTCGCCGGCCGTCGTGACTGCCCGCATCAGAAGCCGTCCGGGTAGGGTGCGCCCGCGCTGACGAGCGTCTCCTGGCGGTGCGATGGAATGTATTCCGGCACGAGCTGCTGGAATAGCTCCTTAACCACGGCCGATTCGCCGTCGCGGGCGGCGGCGTAGAGCTGCTCGAGAAGTACGGGAAAATCTGGCGGCGGCTCGGTGCGCCGGGTCGCCCAGATCTTGGGGTGCGCGCTTGGCACCCGCTCCTCGGCGTCGGAGAAGACTTTCTCGGTGAGCTTCTCACCCGGCCGCAAGCCTGTGTAGCGGATCTCGACGTCGGGTAGCTTCAACTGTTCGGCGTAATTGCGGACCAGGTCTACGATCTGCACCGGCTCACCCATGTCGAGCACGAACGTCTCGGCGTATTCCGCCATGGCCGCGGCCTCGAGCACCAGGCCCACGGCTTCCTCCACGGTCATGAAGAACCGGGAGACGTCGGGGTGGGTCACCGTGACCGGCTCGGCCCGGGCGATCTGGTCGGCGAGCACGGTCAGGAACGACCCCCGGCTGCCCAGGACGTTTCCGAACCGGACGGAGGCCAGGGTCACCGGGCAGCCGGCGGCGCGCTGGACGACCAGTTCGGCCAGCCGCTTGCTGGCCCCGAGCACGGAGGTCGGATCGGCGGCCTTGTCGGTGGAGATGAGGACGAAACGGCTGGCGCCATGCCGGATCGCGGCTTCGAGCACGTTCTGGGTGCCCTGCACATTGGACTTCACGGCCTCGCAAGGATGACGCTCCAGCAGCGGCAGGTGCTTGTGCGCCGCCGCGTGGAAGACCAGATCGGGCCGGACGGTGGCAAAGAGCTGATCGATCCTGCGCTCGTCGCGGATGTCGGCGATGATGATCTCGTCGGCGTCGAGCAGGCCGCTTCCGGTGATCTTCAGCTGCAGCCCGTGCAGGTTGGACTCGTCGTGGTCCAGCAGGTGCAGCGCCTCGGGCCCGAAACCGTTGATCTGGCGGCACAGCTCACTGCCGATTGATCCGCCCGCCCCGGTGACCAGGACCCGCCGACCGGAGATCAGTGCGGCCGCCTTCTCGCTCACCACGTGCAGCTCGCGGCGGCCGAGCAGATCCCCCACCCGGATCTGGCGCAGATCGGAAACGCGTGCATCGCGTTCCACCGCGGCCAGGAACGACGGCAGGAACCTGACGTGCAGCCCGCAGGTCCGCGCGATCTCGGCGATCTCGGCGACCCGCCGGGCCGGCAGCGCCGGGATCGCGACCACGCAGGCGTCCGCCTGCTTGGCTCGCGCTATCTCCGGGAGGGCCGAGATGGGGCCGAGCACGGGCAGCCCGACGGCGCGGACGAGTCCGCGGGCGTCGTCGAGGAAGCCGATCGGGACGAGCCCGTAGTTAGGGCTGCGCCGCAGCGCGCGGGCCAGCGTGCGTCCAGCCTCGCCCGCCCCGACCACAAGAGTCTTCAGGCCGCCTCGACCGCTACGAGGCCGAGAACCCGGCAAGTTCAGCATGTTCCCCTCCTTCGTTCGAAGCGCCTTCGCGGGCTGTGGCATCAGAGCCGATGGCTACACGCAGCGCTGCCACGACCCGGATGACATCGGCATCGGTAAGCGCCGGGTACATCGGCAAGGACAGAACCTCATTCGCGATCTGATCGGTGACCGGCACGGACCGGCACTCCTCCGGGCCGAGGACCTGGCGATAGGCGGAGAGCTGGTGCACCGGGATGAAGTGCACGGAGGTGCCGATTTCACGGCGGGTCAGCTCGTCGATCACGGCGTCGCGGGAGGTGCCGCACGTGGATGTCACCCGCACCTGGTAGAGGTGCCAGGCGTGCCGGCCTTCGGCTGGCCGCGTCGGAAGGCGCAGCCCTGGCACGTCGGCCAGGGCCGCGTCATACTGCGCGGCCAGCTGCGCTCGGCGTTCCTGCCACCGCGGCAGCATGGTGAGCTGGGCCAGGCCGATCGCCGCCTGAATGTCGGTGATGTTCGCCTTGAGGCCGGGCTCGGCTACGTCGTACCGCCAGCTGCCCCCGGGCAGGTATCGTCGCCAGGCGTCCCGGCTGAGGCCATGCAGCCGGATCGTCCGCACGTACGCGGCCAGTTCCTCGTCGTCGGTGGCGATCGCGCCGCCCTCGCCGATTGGAAGGTTCTTCGTTGCGTAAAAGCTGAAGCAGGCCGCGCGCGAGGCGCCTCCGACCATGCTTCCGTACAATTCGGCGCCGAGCCCATGTGCGGCGTCCTCGATCACGGCGCTGACCGGAAGGCCCGCGGCGGCGGCTAGCTCGGCCACGTCGGCGGGGTGGCCGGCCATGTGCTGGACGATCATCGCAGCGGGACAGCCCGCGCGTCGGGCGGCCTTTGCCACCGTGGCCGGGGTGGGCAGGAGAGAATCCGCGTCCACGTCGACCAGGACCGGGCGCAGGCCGGCCTGGACGATGGGAGCGACCGCCCCACAGAAGGTAAGGCTCGGGGTGAGCACGGCGGCGCCGTGGTTAAGGCGCAGCGCCCGGAGCGCGATCTCGATCGCCGCCGTGCAGGACGCCACCGCGACCACGTGCCGGGCCCCCAGGTAGCCTGCCAGCCCTTGTTCGAATTCAGCGGTCCGCGGACCCATCGTGATCCAGCCGGAACGCAGCACGTCCAGCGCGGCTTCCTGTGCCTCAGGAACGATCTCGGCCTTGGCGAATGGAACCGCGGTCGGTGGCTGCTTCACCTGCCCAGCCACCTCTTCCAGCCGCGCCGTACACGCGGGACCCCGACCACTCCGAGGACGGGCCAGCCGGAAGACGTGACAAGGTCATCGAGGGCCATGACCTGGGAGACCCGGGAGACCGGACCGGACAGGACCACCAGGCCGACGTTGCTCAACGTGCCCAGGTGCTTGATCTGTGCCATCGGGTAGACGTGCAGCGTCTGCTGCCCGGCGGCCAGCTGGCGGCTCTTGACCTTGACGGGGCTGAAAGCAAGGGTGTCGTCGTGGTCGGCGTCTCTGCCGTTAGCGTCGGCGCGGACAGCCAGGCTTTCGTCCGGTGGCCTGAGGCTTAGCTCGAGGCTGTGGGCCAGATCGGCGAGCTCGTACTTGCCGTCGACATCGATGAGCGCGACGGTGGACACATCGGCATGGTTGGCGGCCAGCCGGAGCCGCACGGCCAGGTTCTCTAGGTTTGGCGTGTGCTCACCGTGCGTCTCGGCGCCGTTCAGCTGGCCGAGCGCGGGCGCGCCGAGCCGGCGGCTGACCCGCCGAGCGCCCGGCACGGTCGGCCGGATGGTTTCCGCGATGGCGGCGATCAGGATCCCCACGACCAGGCCGAGGACCGCGGCCAGGCCGAGCTTCTGCGCGAGCGCCTTGGACTGTGACTGCTGCGGCACCTGAGGCTGGTCGAGGACGGACGCCAGCCCCTGGGTGCTCGCCTGGATCAGCAGCCGGCTCCGGTCGCCGCTGAAGTTGGCGATCACCTGGTTGAGCCCGGCCAGCTTGGACTGCAGCTGCTCGTTCTTGGGGGCGGCCGCGGCCTGCGACGCGGCCACGCCGTGCTGCTCGGAGAGCCGCACGATCTCCTGGTCGATGGCATTGAGCGTCGTGCTGAGCCCGCTCTGCCCGGTGCGGTTGATTGACTGGACTACCTGCTGGGCCAGCTCCTTGGCCAGCGTCGCGGCGGCCCTCGGGTCCCGGTCGGTCACCGTGAGGTCCACGACCTGGGAGCCGCCCAGCCCGGAAACACTGACGTGGCTGGTGACGAAGTTGCTCAGGTTCCGCGTGACATGGGCCTTCGCCAAGGCATTCGCCGCCGTGGTCCTGCCGGTGGCGACGCCCTGGATCTGACTGACAAGGGCTTGCGCCTGCGCGTTGCTGGCCGGGACCGTGTTCCCGGAGACGATTCGCGCGGACGCCGCATACATCGGGGGCTGCTTCGCGACCGTCAGCGCGATAACGACAAGGGGCGCGAGCACGCAAAACAGCACCAACGCCCAGTATTGCCGCAACAAACGTGCAGCTATCTCGTCTATTTCCACAGAACCTCCTCGACCGCCATGGCCAGGCTGGCCAACTCGGAGTACGAAATGTTAAAAGGTTGCCGTAAATGGCAAATGGTTAGTTCGCATGAGTTTGGCTAGTAATGAATACTACGCGTTTCCCGATTACAATTGCGGAGCCGCTGTAAAGCTATCGCCAGGAACGCTCAGGCAATAATGCGCACGCACCAAACTCTTCCCCACTCCCCAGCTTCTCGGTAGCGCAATCGGCAGATGCGGCGGATCCCCATCCGCCGCACTCTCCTCCCCACCAGGTTCGGCGCGCTACGTAAGGCTGCTCTGTGTAATCCTGTCCGGTTTGCGGGCTAAGGTACATCGTTCGTTGACGTAGGATTCCTACGCAATTTGATGGTGTGCCCGGTGCTCGCATGTTGTCAGTGCCCATCCGCAGGCATCGACCAGGCACGCGTCAGCGTCACCGCCTCAAGGGTGGAGTGGACGCCGAGCTTGGCCATGATGTTCTGCATGTGCGTCCGCACCGTATTGGCCGTGAGGTTCAGTCGTCCGGCCACCTGATGCCGGTCGGCCCCCTCGGCCAGGCAGGCCAGCACCTGGCGTTCTCGAGGCGTGAGGAGAGAAAGCATCCGGTCGCCCTCATTACGCTTATCCCTCTGCCTCAGCAGAAGCGATAGCACGTTGCCCGTCTCGGTCGGCGGCAGCCAGGTCTCACCCCGGGTCACGCCCCTGAGCACACGCAGCAGATGCTTGACCGACTCGTTCTTGCGGACCCAGGCTCGCGCGCCGGCCTCGATCGCGGCCACAATCCGGGGCGGCTCCGAGGTGTGGCTGAGCATGATCACCCGGGTCCCGTCCGGCCGGGCAGACGTCGCCCTGCAATACTTGGTAGCCCCGGCGAAGTCAGCGTCAAGCAGGATGATGTCGGCGTGCCAGCCGATGGTCGCCGTGGTCAGCTGGGCCGCTGCAATGACCTCGATGTCCTCTTCGGCGTTGAGCCGTATCGCCAGCGCGTCGGCGAATGTTCGCTGCTCGTCGACGACGACGGCGGTAATCCTCTTGGTCTCCACCGCTCCCGCTAGGCTATCTGGTCGCCGAGCAGGTTCTCGCGGTTGGCTAGGGCGACGGCCTCTAGCCTGGTATGCGCGCCGAGCTTCGTGAGCATGTTATTCACGTAGGTGCGCAAGGTACTCGCCGCGACGTTCATCTCACGTGACATCTGCCTGGTGTTCTGGCCTGCCGCCATCCTGTGCAGCACTTCCTTCTCCCGTGAGGTGAGGTCGCGGGCCGGATGGTAGCGCTGTCTGCCCGGGGACCGCGCTGCATGTGCCTGGACCGGACCGTGGACCACTCCGCCCGAGGCGATGACGTCCAGGATTCCGGCGAGGTGATCGACCTTCTGGTCCTTGCGCAGGAAGCCGACCACGCCGATCCGCGTGGCCTCGGCTACCACTGCAGGGTCAGCGAGGCCGGACAGCATGAGCACGGCGGTTTCCGGGTAGCGCTGACGGATAATCCGGGCGGCGCCAAGGCCGTCCGGTGGATCAGGGAAGCGAAGGTCGAGCACGCATGCGTCCGGCCGGTGTCTCGCGACCTCGGCGATCCCGCTGGTACTGGTCGTCGCGGCCGCCAGTACCTGGTGACCGTGCGTTTGGAGTGCGATACTCAATGCTTCGCACAGAAGACGGTTATCGTCACAAAGAACAAGCCTCATCGGCCCCGCTCCTCTGGCCGATTTCGATTCAGGAAAGCCACAGGCTGACGCGGACACCGCCGCGCCGGCCCCGGCCGTATTCCATCCGCCCGCCGTGCTGGATGACGTTCCTGGCGACGGCGGGCAGCCCCAGGCCCGCGCCGCTCGGTATCGCGCCGAAGCCCGGTCCGTCGTCCTCCACCGCGAGCATGACGCCGTCCTCGTGCTGCTGAATCTCGATGCTCACCGTTCCGTCAGGCCCGGCTGCACGCACCGCGTTGTCGAGCAGGTTGCCGACAGTCCGGCGTAGCAGGGCCGGGCTGAACAGGCACCACATTGGTCCACTTGGTGCCCTCAACTGCACATCCCCAGGCCAGGTCAGGCATTCGACCGCGATTACCTCGCGCGCGACCTGCACGATGTCGGCTAGGTCATGGCCGGGTTTCCCGCCCGCTTCAGGCGCTTCCTGGTGGTGCGCGACCAGGCAGTCATGGATCATGTCGGTCAGCCACCCGGCCTGTTCGATAATTCGTTCGAGAAAGTCTCGGGCGGCGGCGGACAGGTCTGGCTCCGTCAGCGCGGCCGCGGCGAGCGCCATCGTGTTCGCCACCGGTTGCCGCATGTCGTGAAAGGCTTCGCGCAACTGCCGTGCCGTATCGGCCTTATTTTCGACCCCAATGGACAACGATATCCCCCTCCGTGAGACCCGGAGTCCGCCCTATCCCGGCCCGTGCCTCATAGGTGATCATCAAGTTAACATTGTTCAAAAAGTAGCGTAAGAACTGGCAACGAAACTAAGACGCGCCGGGCGTCTGGGGGGTTTACGACCGAAGGTGATGGTTACTTATTGTAGTAAAACCAATTCATATAGTTACAGCTTGTCCGGCCCGGGCGCTCATGCGGTCGGCGGTATGGCCGGCCGGCCCGGCGCTTCACTGGAAGCCGACCACCGCCGGCTTACCGGCGTGGCCGACGCCCAGAGCGCCCGGGCCATATTAGGCTCGCACTGGGCGAGCTTGCGCCCGGCCCATCCAGACACTTGAGACGAGCTAGAGGCAAGGAGCCGGCGGTGGCCTCCATAGAAGCGATCCATGCCAGGCAGATCCTGGACTCCCGCGGCAACCCGACCCTCGAGGTCGAGGTAGCGCTGGACGACGGGACCGTCGGCCGGGCGGGAGTGCCGAGCGGGGCCTCGACCGGAGCGTTCGAGGCGGTCGAGCTCAGGGACGGCGGCTCGGAGTACGGTGGCAAGGGCGTGACCCAGGCGGTCCAGGGCGTCATCGACGAGATCCAGCCGGAACTGCTCGGCCACGAGGCGGACGACCAGCGGCTGGTCGACCAGGCGCTGATCGACCTGGACCGGACGCCGGGCAAGTCGCGGCTCGGCGCGAACGCCATCGTCGGCGTCAGCATGGCGGTGGCCAGGGCCGCCGCGGACTCCAGCGGCCTGCCGTTGTTCCGCTACCTCGGCGGCCCCAACGCGCACGTGCTGCCGGTCCCGCTGATGAACATCCTGAACGGCGGGGCGCACGCCGACAACAACGTGGACATCCAGGAGTTCATGATCACCCCGATCGGCGCGGCCACCTTCTCCGACGCGCTGCGCTGGGGGGCCGAGGTGTATCACGCGCTGAAGTCGGTGATCAAGCAGCGGGGCCTGTCCACCGGCGTCGGAGACGAGGGCGGGTTCGCGCCGGACCTGGAGCACAACCGGGCCGCGCTCGACCTGATCGTCGAGGCGATCGGCAAGGCCGGATTCACCCCGGGCCAGGACGTCGCGCTGGCGATCGACGCGGCCGCCTCGGAGTTCTACTCCGAGGGCGCTTACACCTTCGAGGGCAAGCCGCAGACCTCGGCGGAGATGGCGGCCATCTACGCGGACTGGGTTGACGCCTATCCCATCGTGTCGCTGGAGGACCCGCTGGCCGAGGAGGACTGGGACGGCTGGAAGCAGCTCACCGCGACCATCGGGGAACGGGTCCAGGTGGTCGGCGACGACCTGTTCGTCACCAACCCGGAACGTCTCCGTCGCGGCATCGCCGAGCGCTCGGCGAACTCGCTGCTTGTCAAGCTGAACCAGATCGGCACGGTGACCGAGACCCTGGACGCGGTGAGCCTGGCCCACCGGGCCAGGTTCAGCTGCGTGATCAGCCACCGCTCCGGTGAGACCGATGACACCACGATCTCGGACCTGGCCGTCGCCACCAACTGCGGTCAGATCAAGACCGGCGCCCCCGCGCGCGGTGAGCGGGTCGCGAAGTACAACCAGCTGCTCAGGATCGAGGAGCTGCTCGGCGACGCGGCGACCTACCCGGGCGCGGGCGCTTATCCCTGGTTCGCGGCACGGACACAAGCGGGCTGATGTCACCGCCCGCCGCTCCCCGCGCCACCCGGCTCACCGGCCGGGCCGCGGTGCTTGCGGTGGTGATCTGCGCGATCGCGCTGAGCCTGGCGTACCCGATCCGTGAATACGTGAACCAGCGACGGCAGATCGACGCGCTGGTCGCCCAGCAGCAGTCCATGCTGGCCCAGGTGAAGAGCCTGCAGGCACAGCAAGCCAAGCTCTCGAGCCCGGCCTACATCGAGCAACTGGCCCGGCAGGAGCTCAACATGTGCTATCCCGGCACGCGCTGCTACGTCGTGGAGGGGAGCCAGCCGCGGCTCAGCACGGCCCAGGCGGCCAAGGCCGGACCGGCGCCCTGGTACGACAAGCTGTGGCGGTCGGTCCAGCAGGCGGACGCGAGCCCGGCGAAGTGATCGCCGCTGAGGACGAGGCGGTCATTGCCGCCCAGCTCGGGCGCGTGCCGCGCGGGCTGCTCGGCGTGGCGCACCGGTGCCCGTGCGGTCTCCCCGACGTCGCGGAGACCGCCCCGAGGCTGCCCGACGGAAGCCCGTTTCCCACCCTCTACTACCTGACCTGCCCGCGGGCGGCCGCGGTCGTCAGCAAGCTGGAAGCGGCCGGGCTGATGCGGGAGATGACCGCGAGGCTGGCCGACGACGGTCTGCGGCGCCGCTATGAAGCCGCGCACCGTGACTACCTGGCCCGGCGGGAAAGGGCCGCGCGCACCGCTTGTGTCGAGCCGCTGCCGCCTGGCACTCAGTCGGCCGGCGGCATGCCCGAGCGGGTAAAGTGCCTGCATGCGCTGGTCGCCCACGAGCTCGCCGCAGCCGGCGTGAACCCGTTCGGTGCCGAAGCGCTGGATGCCGTGGGCGCCTGGTGGCTGGCCGGGCCCTGCGTAACTGAACACGGCGTCCACGGAGACGGCACATGACCTGCCGGGTGGCCGCCGTGGACTGCGGGACGAATTCGCTGCGGCTGCTGCTGGCGGATGTTGATCCCGGCCGGGCCGAGCTGACCGACGTGATCAGGCGGATGGAAATCGTCCGGCTCGGGCAGGGGGTGGACCAGACCGGGTGGCTCGCGCCCGAGGCGCTCGCCCGGACCATGGCTGTGCTGCGTGACTACGCGGCCGTCATCGCCGGCTCAGGCGCGCGGGCGGTGCGGATGGTGGCGACCAGCGCCACCAGGGACGCCGGCAACGCGGCTGAGTTCGTCCGGATGGTCAAGGAGGTGCTCGGCGTCGCGCCGGAGGTCCTCACCGGGGACGAAGAGGCGGTGCTGTCGTTCACCGGGGCGACCGCGGAACTCGCGGCCGGACCCGATCCTGGGCCGTTCCTGGTCGCCGACATCGGCGGCGGCTCGACCGAGTTCGTGCTCGGCCCGGCCGGCGGCCCGCCGGCGCACGCCATCTCGGTCAACGTCGGCTGCGTCCGGATGACCGAGCGGCGCCTGCACGGCGACCCGCCGACGGACCAGGAGGTGTCCGCGGCCGTCGCCGACATCGACGCGGCCCTGGACACGGTGGCGGCTGCGGTGCCGGCGCGGGAGGCCAGGACGCTCATCGGGCTGGCCGGCTCGGTAACCACCGTCGCGGCCATCGCGCTGGGACTGCCCGCCTACGACGCCGCCCGGATCCATCACGCCCGCGTGTCCACGGCCGATGTGCGCGCTGTGACCCGCGGCCTGCTCGCCCAGACGCGGGCCGAACGCGCCGCGATCGGCGTGATGCATCCGGGGCGCGTCGACGTGATCGGCGGCGGCGCGCTCATCCTCGACCGCCTTATGCAGCGGTTCGGCTTCGGTGAGGTCCTGGTGAGCGAACACGACATCCTGGACGGGATGGCCTGGTCGCTGGCCGGGGCACGCGGCTGAGGCACCAGTGGGACCGGGTCCGCTGATCCCGCCGGGCGGCTGGCCCGGTGATCCCGCCGGGCCGGGCACGCCCGTGGCGGGCAGCGCGGCCGAGGTGGCGGACCTGGCCGCCGGAGCGGGCACCCTGGACGAGCTCGCCGCGCGTCAGTCGGTCTGCCGCGCCTGCCCGCGCCTGGTGGCCTGGCGCGAGGAAGTGGCCGTGGTGCGCCGCCGCTCGTTCCGGGACGAGCCCTACTGGGGCCGTCCCATCCCCGGCTGGGGGGCCGCCCGGCCGCAGCTGCTGATCGTGGGCCTCGCGCCCGCGGCCCATGGCGGGAACCGCACCGGCCGGATCTTCACCGGCGACCGCAGCGGAGATTTCCTTTTCGCTTCGCTATACCGGTGCGGATGGGCGGAAAAGCCCACCAGCATTGCCTTGGGAGACGGCCAGCGCTTGCTGGGTGCCCGGATGGTAGCTGCGGTCCGATGCGCCCCGCCGGACAATAAGCCGGAACCCGCCGAACGGGACTCGTGCGCGCCATGGCTTACGGCCGAACTCCGCCTAGTGGCTGCTGACCTGCGGGTTATCGTGTGCCTTGGCGGATTTGCCTGGCAGGCGATATGGCCGGTGCTCGGCCACTGCGGATTCGCGCTACCCCGGCCGCGTCCGGCATTCGGTCACGGCACCGAGATCGGGCTGCGAAATCCGCAGGCACCGGCCGAAGTGCTGCTCATCGGCTGTTATCACCCAAGTCAGCAGAACACCTTCACCGGACGGGTTACCCCGGCCATGCTGGACGCCATTTTCGCCCGCGCCCGCGCCGCCGGCGGACTGGATGTCCGGAAGCCTCGTACGTAAAGGCTCATTCCAGTCTCGCTTCGGCTCAGCAAAGCACCAACTTCAATTTCCGGGCTGGTGGCCATTCAGCCAGTCGGCCAAAACCGGTATCAGGACATTACAAGGATAGTAGCCAGGCCCCGGTGTCTCCCTGATAACAAGCGACGCGCCTGCGTGCCCAGTGGTGACGTCAGAATCATCGCATCCCGCTGGCATCCTCGAAATCAGGCTCATCCGGCTTGGGGCCGGGAACATTGTCACCTGATGTAACGCGGCTGACCGGAATATGAACGACCGAACGAGACTGCGATGGCGCTTGGAAGAGGCGGACGCGCCCGCGGGGGAAGCCGGCACTCACCAGCACCAGCCGGACGGCCGTGAATGCGATGATCATTGCCGGGAACCACTCGTGGCTGGCAATCCAGGCCGTTTGCTGAAGCGGCCAGAGCATTCTGACGCCTGGCGGCCCCTCGGCGATGTCCCGCGCGAAATGAAGCACCAGCCCGATCGCCGCTCCCGCTAGGACGGCCCGATACCGACGGCTGAGGACGGCGGCGCCGGCGACGATGACCACGGTGGCAAGCGAATGCGTGAACGGACGCCCAGCCTCGTCGCCCAGCAGCCCGAGGTAGAGGGGGATGTGATCCAGGTCGATGGCGACGGACGCGATGAGAGCCGCGATATAGAACCGACGCGGCAGCTCGATGAAGCACGCCAGGGCGAGCAGGCCCAGGGCCGCCGTGGTCAGGTGGGCGACTTCATCGAGCGCGCCCGCGCTGAGCAGGCCATATTGGATCCGTTCATAGGCCGCGTCGGCGCCCAGTGCGACCCCGGCCAGCAGTATCGGATATGCCCACGACGTAACCAAACCCGAGCCTCTTGCCCTCATCCCACCAGGCTACTTTCTCCAGGGCATCGTCCACGACGACCGGGCAGGCCGGACGATCAGCGGGATCGCGGCCAGCAGGACCCGAGCAGGGACGGGTGATCCGCACCAGCACCGCGGAAACCCAAAGGCCGGTTACTTAGCGCTAATATCGATCACGTAATAGCTACGCTCTGCAGTTCTTTTCCGAGTACCGCGGCAGATGTAAGCGGAAGCATGCAATGAAATATTGGTTACTCCCCGGTTAGGCATTTGCGCGGGCGGTATTATGTTGTCGCCCCCGTAGCCCAAGGGAAGAGGCCGGCCCCCTAAAAGGGTCCCCAGTGTCGGTTCGACTCCGACCGGGGGTACTCATTGATGGCCCGGCGAAACGAGCGCTGCGCAGCTCTCAATTGCCGATGCAGCCTCAGCGGAAACAATAATCTCTGCGGTTGGCCGAAGGCGGTCCGCCAACGTCCCGGACACAAATGTTTTATACCACTAAATCCCGACATTTCTGTCCTGTATACCGTGGGCAATACGTTTGACCCGGTAAGACGCGTCCACCACGGTGCGAGGCGCGTGCCCAGGCCCTTGCCCCTCGCCGCACAACGCCGTCACGGGTGGCACACGGCTGACCGGCATCGCCTGGACTGGCCAGAGCGCGAAGCGGCGGCCACGCGGCATCCGCACCGGGCGCGGGCCGACGCTTCGCGGGGCGGGATAGACGGGTCAGGCGCCGTTGAGGCGCAGGCGCCTGCGCATCTCGTACTCGTGCACGATCGCGTAGGCGTACCCGCAGGAGATGCCCGCGTCGTCGGCGAGCCAATGAGCTCGCTCTTCGCGGCGGAGGAACGCGGGACCAGATTCGAGCCGGTGGAACCACTCAGCGAGGCTGCGGCCGGTAACGACCGGAATGCGTGCAATGAGGCTAGAGTGCAGATTCGGTGAGTGGGTCAGCGACAACTGGCACCTCCATGGGGAGTCCGCTCTTGACCTGAGCGTGCCTCATCGGAGGCCGCCTGACAACCCCCAAGTCGCAACCAAATGTTCAGCTGAGCCG
>Ga0207664_10001453_pt1 | contig 15562 bp, 12 predicted proteins | sample LARL83metaG_FD_184349 | JGI IMG/M metagenome (GOLD analysis project Ga0207664, IMG submission 184349) | Corn, switchgrass and miscanthus rhizosphere microbial communities from Kellogg Biological Station, Michigan, USA - LAR L8-3 metaG... | ecosystem: Host-associated > Plants > Roots >... | reverse complement strand
CCATTCGATGTTGTTCGCCTCATCAAAACGCGCGCGCAACTCCACCACCGCCGTCACCTGCTTGCCGTTATTCACCGCGTTTTCCAGCGCGCCGATGATGCGCGGATCGCCGCCGGTGCGATACAGCGTTTGCTTGATCGCCAGCACGTCCGGATCGGACGCGGATTGCTCGAGAAAATCGACCACGCTGTTGAAATTCTCGTAGGGATGATGCAACAGGATGTCGCGCTCGCGAATGGCCGCGAACAAATCGGGTTTGCCGCGCAGCGCGGCCGCGACGGGCGCTACGAACGGTTTGTAACGCAATTCCGGCGAGTGATCCCCCTGGGTCAACGTCATCAGCCGGGTCGGATTCAACGGGCCATCCACCAGGTATAAATCATCTTCCGTGAGCCGGAGCGTTTTCAGCAGCGCATCGCGGACGTAGCGCGGGCAATCGTGCTCGATTTCCAGCCGCACCGCATCGCCTTTGCGGCGATTGTGCAACTCGTTCTCGACCGCCTTGAGCAGGTTCGCCGTTTCCTCCTCGTCAATATAAAGCTCGCTGTTGCGCGTGACGCGAAACGGCCAGCAACCGAGAATTTTCGTGCCCGGAAATAAATCCGCGAGGTTATGGCTGATCAACTGGCCGAGATAAAGATAATCCTGGCGCGCGTCCGTGCGCGGCAATTGAATCATCCGCGGCAGAATCCGCGGAATCTGCACCACAGCCATGTGCTTGAGCGCCTCCCCGTCGCGCGTGAGTTCCAGCCGCACGATGAGATTGAGCGACTTGTTCAACAGTTGCGGAAAGGGATGCGCGGGATCGATCGCCAGCGGCGTCAGCACCGGCCGGACCTGTCCCCGGTAATATTCCTGCAGCCACTCGGAGTCTTCGCGGTCCAATTCATTGATATCCAGGATGCGAATGCCGTTTTTGGCCAGTTGGGGGCAAATCTCATCGCGCCAGCAGGCGTATTGATCGCTCACCATCCGGCGCACCCGCCCGGCGACCGCCTTGAAAATCTCCGTCGCCGTGAGGCCGTCGATGCTGCGCGAAACAATGTCGCTCTCGATCTGCTGCTTGAGTCCCGCCACGCGCACTTCGAAGAATTCATCGAGGTTGGAACTGACGATGCAAAAGAATTTCAACCGCTCCAGGAGAGGATTTTTCTCGTCCCGCGCTTCATCCAAAACCCGTTGATTAAATTCGAGCCAGCTCAACTCGCGGTTGAGAAAATGTGCCGGTTTGGATGTGTTCGCGCTCACAAGGAAGAGTTACGATACCTGCGAATTGTGCCCCAGGCAACCTCCCTGCGAAAGTTACGATCCGGTTACAGGTTATTCACCGCCTCGTTGGCGGAAGGCTGCAACCGCGAGAAAACCCATATAAAACGGGCATTTTTTTGAAATCGGGCGGTGAATAACCGGTGAATGAAGCCTCACGCCTTTTTAACTTGGGGTCCACGCCGGTCATTGGTCTAATCGAAGCATGTCGCACACGCGCCGCGCCGTCATTGACGTCGGCACCAACTCGGTAAAGCTTCTCGTGGCCGATGTTCTAGGCCACGAGGTGCGGCCCGTTTGCGAAGAAAGCAAGCAGACGCGCCTGGGCCAGGGCTTTTACGAAACGCATCGCCTGCAACCGGAACCCATCGCAAAAACCGCCAAAGCTGCCAAAGCTTTCGCCGAAAAAGCCCAGGCCTTGAACGCGGCCTCCACCCGGATCATTGCCACCAGCGCCGCGCGCGATGCCGTCAACCCGCAGGAGTTGATTTCCGCCGTGGAGAGCGCGACCGCGCTGAAGGTGGAAATCATTTCGGGCGAGCAGGAGGCCGAATGGGTGTTCCAGGGCGTCACCAGCGACCCGAAGCTTGCCACCCAACCGTTGTTGCTCCTGGACGTCGGCGGCGGGAGCACGGAATTCATCCTGGGCCAGGGCGAGCACAAACATTTTCGCGAAAGTTTTCCCCTCGGCACCGTGCGCCTGATGGAAAAGGTCCCGCACAGCGATCCGCCGACGCCGGAGCAACTGGCCGAATGCCGCCATTGGCTGAAAACATTTCTCGAGAAGGAAGTGCGACCGAAGCTCGCGCCCCGTTTGGATTGCGAAAATAAAATTTATCCCGCCCCCGCCGGCCTGCAGTTGGTCGGCACCGGCGGCACGGTCAGCATCCTGGCGCGCATGGAATTGCAGGCCGCCGATTACGATCGGACGCGCATCGAAGCCGCGCGTCTGAGCCTCGCCCGGGTGCGCTGGCATGTGCAGCATCTCTGGAGCCTGCCTCTGGCCGAACGCCAGCAAATCGTCGGGCTGCCGAAAAAGCGCGCCGATGTGATCCTGACCGGCGCCCCGATTTACGAAGCAGTGATGGAACAATTCGGTTTTTCCGAATTGCGCGTCAGCACGCGCGGCCTCCGTTTTGCCGCGGTGATGGACGAGGCGTAATCCATAGCCGCGCGGCGTCAATAGCGCTCTCAACAAACCCAACCAGCAGCTTTAGCCGGCTCGTTTTATTTTCGACACCTCACCCATTCGCGCCTAAGTTGCGCCTACAGGCGATGTCTGCGAAATCGAATCATCGTTCCACGGAACTGTTGGTGTCCGGCATGACGTGCGGCAATTGCGCCCGGCACGTCACCGAGGCCATCCAAAGCGTCCCGGGCGTCCGCAGCGCCACAGTGAGCCTCGATTCCCGCATCGCTGCGGTCCGCTGGACGCCGGAAGCGCCGCAGGACACCGCTGCCGTCATCGAGGCCATCGAAAAAGAAGGTTACAGCGCCAAAGTCATCGAAGCGCACGAACACGCGCACGAGGAACATAAATTGGCCGGCTGGCAAACCAGCCTCCTCATCGCCGTGTTCGGCACCGCGCCGCTGATGATCGGCGAATGGATTTTTAATCTCGGCATGATGCGCTGGTTCCAATGGTTTTCCTTCGTGCTGGCGGGCATCGTCCAGGTATTCGCGGGCGCGCAATTCTATCGTGGCGCGTGGAACCAGCTCAAAATCCGCAGCTCGAACATGGACACGCTGGTGGCGCTCGGTTCGACGACCGCCTTTGGTTTCAGCGTGTGGGCGTTGTTCACCGGTTACCGCACGCACTTGTATTTCATGGAAGCCGCTTCCATTATCACGCTGATCAGCGTCGGACATTGGATTGAATCGCGCGTCAGCGTCCGCGCCTCCGACGCCTTGCGAAACCTTCTCAACCTCGCCCCCCAAAAAGCCCGGCGAAAAAATCCCGACGGCAGTGAAACAGAAATTTCCGTGGCGGAACTGGGCATTGGCGACCTCGTCGCGCTCCGGCCCGGCGATGCCATTCCTACCGACGGCAAGGTCGTCGAAGGCGCTTCGGCCGTCGATGAAGCCATGCTCACCGGCGAGTCGGTGCCCATTGATAAAACCGCCGGGGACGATTTATTTGCCGGCACTGCCAATCTCAACGGCCGCCTCGTCATGCGCGTCACTGCCACGGGCGAGGAAACGGCCCTCGCGCATATCATCGCTTCCGTGCAACGCGCCCAGACCAGCCGCGCGAACATCCAGCGCCTCGGTGATCGTGTCAGCGGCGTGTTTGTGCCGATCGTGGTTTCCCTCGCGCTCGCGGCGGGATTGTGGTGGGGTCTGGCGCCGGATTCCGCCCTTCGCGTCCACGAGTGGCTCGGGCAATTTCTCTGGCACGCGCATCCGCCCGCCACGCTCGCGGCGGGCTTCATCATTGCGGCTGCGGTTCTAATTATCGCCTGTCCCTGCGCGATGGGCCTCGCCACGCCGGCCGCCATCATGGCCGGTTCGAATGCCGCCGCGCGCCGCGGCATTCTGATTCGCGATGGTGTCGCCCTCGAAAAAGCCGGGCACATCACCGCCGTCATTTTTGACAAAACCGGCACGCTCACCTTTGGGAAACCCGAGGTTGCCGCCATCGCCGCGCCGACCACCGGCTCAGTCCGCTGGGAAACTGTTCCCAACGGCGCCTCCTCGAACGTCGGCGCTGTTGCCGCCGCCCTGGCGCGCCATTCGACCCATCCCATCAGCCAGGCTATCGCAAAAATTTCCCAGGCGGCCATTGAAGCCACCGACTGGAAAGAAATCCGCGGCGCGGGGGTTGAGGCAATTTTTCACTCTTTGCCTTTCGACACTCAGCGTTCCGGCAAACTCCGCCTCGGCTCGCTGCAATGGCTGCGCGAATCCGGCCTGGCCATCGCGAAAGATGACCCGTTTATCCAGGAATGGTCCGCGCAAGGCGCAACCATTGTCGGGCTGGCGGGCGATACCGCCCTGCTTGGCTTGTTTGCGGTCAAAGACACCGTCAAACCCGGCTCGCCCAAGGTCGTCGAACAACTTTCCCGTCAGGGATTAAAAACCTACCTGGTCACCGGCGATAACGCGCTTACCGCCGCCGGCATTGCGAAACAGACCGGCATCCCGCCGGAAAATGTTTTTGCGGAAATCCGTCCGGAAGGAAAGGCGGAGTTCGTCAAAAAACTCCAATCGCAAGGCGAGCGCGTCGCGTTTGTCGGCGATGGCATCAATGACGCCCCGGCGCTGGAACAGGCCGACCTGGGCGTCGCGGTCAGCCGCGCCAGCGATGTCGCGCGCGAGGCGGCGGACATCGTGCTGTTGAATTCGGATATCGAAGCCGTGCCGGAAGCGCTGGGTCTCGCGCGCGCCACGTTGCGGACCATCAAACAGAATTTATTCTGGGCCTTTTTCTACAACGCCATCGGCGTGCCGCTGGCGGCGCTCGGTTTCATGAGCCCCATCCTGTGCGCCGCCGCGATGGGTTTCTCGGACCTGATTGTGATCGGAAACGCGCTGCGACTGCGAAGCTGGCGCTCGAAGTAATTTCAGACGCAGGTCTTTTTCGGCTGGCAAGCGGCCTGCGGCGGCGCATTCGTCGAGGGAGCTGGTTTATGCGAATGCTGCTGCTTTTTCATCAACTCATCAAAACGCTTCTTTTGGTCCGGGGTCAATTCCTCGCACAACTTCTTCTGCACATCCTCGTATTCGTCGTGAATGTCCGGCGCCACCTGGTCCCACAAATCGCGGATGCGTTGCTGGGAATCGCCAATGATTTTTTCGATGCGCGCGTGTTGTTCCGGCGTCAGGTCGAGGTCCTTTTGCACGCGGCCCATCAACTCCACCTTGCGGAGTTGCTCGAGCGAAAGAGGCTGCTGGGAGGGATGCGCCGCGACGCGCGGGGCGCTGGGAGCCGCGGGCCCTTTGGCGCCCTCGGACACCCGGTTAAGCACGTTGCCGGTCACGAAACCCGCGCCGAAAATCACCAGCGCGGCGAAAATTGCTTTCCACGTGTTCACCGGGTTTACTCACTGCCCTGGTCCACGGCGGCCAGCAACGTATTGTCCAACTGTTGGGCCAGATCGATGGAAGGGGTTTGCGATTGCTGCGAGGATTGATAAAAAGCCCAGGCGCTGAAGAGGAGCATCACGGCCACGCACGGGGCGGCGGCGTACCAAAGCGCTTTGGCCCAGGCGGCCCAAAGATCGTGCACCGGACGAGCCGAAATGAGCGCCATGACCCGCTTTTCAAAGGTCGGCGGCACGTGGTCGCTGGGCGGATTTGCCCGGGCCACCGCCAGCAGTTTCTTCTCTAGCTCGACTAACTTCATACAACGTTTAATTAGACGCCTCGCGTTTTGGTTCAGTTACAAATACTTCTCTTTCGTAATCTTCGCCAATATCTTTCGCATCTCCGCGCGGGCGCGAAAAGCGCGAACTTTTACCAGCGGCACCGACCACCCGGTCAGCTTCGAAATCTCTTTGACCGAGCGGTCCTCAATTTCCAACAGCGTGATCACCAGCCGCGCCGGCGGCGAAAGATGCTGCAGCACGCGCTGGACTAATTGCCGCGCTGCTTCCGCGTCCTCCCGCGCCGCTCCCGGCTGGTGAATGAACCGCTCCAGCCAGTCGTCCTCCGGCTCGCTTAAATCCGAAAACGCCGATTCGCGGTTCCGCTGGTGGCTGCGCAAAAAATCGTAGCACGTCCGCACCGCCAGCCGCATCAGCCAGTGTTCGAACGGCGCCTCGCCGCGAAAACTTTTCAGCTTCTGATACGCCTTCAGCCACACTTCCTGCACGATGTCCTCGATCTCGCTCTCCCGGCGGGCGTAGCGGCGCGCGGTGGCAAAAACCCGCGGGGAATATCTCTCGATTAACGGCTCGAAACTGGCGGCGTCGCCTTTCAACACCGCGGCTATGAGTTCCGCTTCGGTCCGTTCCATCGTTTGCGAACTATGCCAGAGCTCGGCCGAAATCCAAAAGCCGTTTTTTTGCGGGTGGAAAAGAATGCTTCAAAATCCCAAGCGTCAAAATTCCAGGTTCCAGAATCCAATAGAAATTCTAAAGCCTCTCTGGGGCCCCTGATCTGTCGCTTCCACGGGATTTGAAATCCGAAATTTGAAATCTCAAATTGGAGACTTTGGACTTTAGACCTTGGACTTTAGACCTTGGGCTTTGGACCTTGGGCTTTGGACCTTGGGCTTTGGACCTTGGGCTTTGGACCTTGGACTTTGGACCTTGGACTTTGGACCTTGGACTTTGGACTTTTCCTAGTGTTTCGGCGGCAACCCGTTCACGTCCTGGTTGGTATTGGCGGGAGACTCGCGGCGGCTGGGCCGCTCGATCGGCTGGCGTCCGAGCGGGTGCATCGGGCCGGGTTCGCCGGCTTTGATTTTCTCAATTTGCTCGGGCGTGAGCGGGGGTTGAACCTGCGAAAACACCTTCACGCGAATGACCGTCATCTCCGCCTCAATCCGCGCCGCGGCCAGCGCTTTCTGCCGGATCACATTTTCGTCGAATTTTTGATCCAGGCTGGTCACCAGCAGGTCGCGGTGCGCCGCTTGAAGCTGCGTTCGCAATTCCGCGAGTTTGTTGCGCTCGCCATTCATCGCGTGTTCGTAGGACGCCAGTTGTTGAGGCGTCAACACGCCCACCGGGCCGCCGACGGCCAGACCGGCGACGCCCGGCGATTGTCCCCTGGCCTGCGGCCTATTCGCGTGCTCCGGCACGTTGGTTTGTTGCGCCAGCACAGCGCAAGGGATCGCAGCGAGGAAAAGGGAAATACAACCGGCGACGAAACGATGTAATTTCATGATGATTCGACGAAAAACGATTTTATTTTTTAGACGAACCCGGTAGGCGGATGTTACACGCGAGAATGCGTTTACCGCTTGATGCCAAGGGTTTTGTCGAAATCGGCGGCGAATTTTACCATGGCCTGGACGATTTTTGGCGGCTGTTCGGTGACCGTGGTCATCATCTGTTCGGCCAAATGCGGTTTGCGCCGAAGCACTTCCAATCCCGCCAGGATCAGCGACAGGTTGTTGTTCACATCATGGCGGAAATCCGCCAAACTTTTGTTGAGCTCGGCTATCTGCTCTACCGTGAGCGTTACGGGCTGCCCGGGTAATTCCATGGTTTAACGATGCTGAATTGCGGCTTAAATGCAAGTGGGTTTGCGAGGGCGACGCCTTTTTTGCCCTTTTTGCCCGTTGACTTTTCACTGCGCAAAAATACCCTCTACAACCCTGACCCAATTGGGCCGCGGCCATTAAGGCCGTGCCGCCCGGGTTTTCTGGAGAGGAAGTGAATAGATTTGACAGAAATTAAGTTAAAAAAAGGCGAGCCCGTCGACAAAGCGCTGCGGCGATTGAAGAAAAAAATCGACCGCGAAGGCACGCTCAAAGTCGTGCGCGAAAACCGGCGTTTTGAAAAGCCGAGCGCGCGCCGTCGCCGCAAGGAAAAAGCGGCCCGGTTCTCAGCCATGTTGACCGCTCGTTATGCGGATCAGTAATCGGTCCTTTACGGCCGGCGCGGGGAAAACCCGCCCGGCCTTTTCTTCAAGCGGGTTAATCGGTTGAATGAGTTGAATCAGTCAAATACCACCATGGCCTGCCTCATTTAACCAACCACCTAGTTAACCTCGCCATGTTTTCCTTTTCGACCTGCTGGAATTCCCATCGGCACAACGATGGCCGGGCCATGCTGCGCGAAATCCGCGAACTCGGTTTCGAATACGCCGAATTAAGTCACGGCACCCGCATCAGCCTTATGCCCGGGATTCTGGACGCGGTTGCGGCGGGCGAAATCCGCATTTCCACCCTGCACAATTTCTGTCCGCTGCCCATGGGCGTGAACCATTCCGCTCCCAACCTTTACCAGTTTTCCGACGAACGCCCCCGCGAACGCGAGCTCGCGCACAAGCACACGCTCAAGACGCTGGATTTCGCCGTCCGTGTGAAGGCGCCTCTCGTCGTGCTGCATGTCGGCAGCATCCAGATGAAAGGTTATACCGACAAGCTCCTGGAAATGCTCGCCGCCGGCGAAAAGGAATCGCCCAGGTACAAAAAGTTATGCGCGGAGCTGGTGGAAAAGCGCGACAAGAAGAAAAAGGAATTCTGGGCGCGCACGCTCGACTCCTTGAAAAAGCTCGCGCCCGAAGCCGAATCCCGCGGCCTCCGGCTCGGCGTGGAAAACCGCCAATCGTTGGAGGAATTGCCCGTCGAAAGCGATTACGATTCGCTCTTCCAGGAAATTTCCAGCCCCAGTTTGGTTTACTGGCACGACACCGGCCACGCGCAAATCAAGGAGAACCTCGGATTCATCAACCACCGCCAGCACCTGGAATACCGCCGCGATCAATTGGCGGGCTTTCATATTCATGACGTCCAATTTCCCGGCAAGGACCATTGCCCGCCCGGTTCGGGCATGATCGATTTCGCCGCGCTGAAACCCTCGGTAAAACCGCATCACATCAAAGTCTTCGAATTCAGCCCCTCCATGAAACCCGAAGAAGCCAAACGCGGCATCGCCCACGTAAAAACAATCTGGGGCGAGTCGTAATTAAAGCCACGGTTTCCACCGCTCCATCGTTCGGCGCAAGGCTTCGACTTCGTCCGGCTTCAAATCCACCAGCGGCGGACGCACTAGTCCGCCGACGAGCCCGGCCATTTCCATCATCGATTTCATCGCGGAGACTTCGTAGCCCTTCCGCTTCGCGCGCAATTCATAAAGCGGAACCACCAGCTCATTCATCAGCCGGGTGAGTTCTTCCGAATAACCCGCCGTGGCCAGTTCGTGCAGGCGAAGGGAAAGTTTTGGCGCGACATTGGCGATGCTCGACGTGTACGTGCGAATGCCAATGCTGTAGTAAGCCGGCACCGCATCGTCGCCCGCGCCGCCAATCCAGTGCAATCGGTCGCCGACGCGCTGGCGAATCATCTGATACCGGCGCATGTCCGCCTGGCCGTCTTTCCAGCCGATGAGATTCGGGATTGCGCGCGCCAGTTTTTCAACGAGCGCGGGTGACGGGTTGAACCAATCGCGGCTGTAAATCAAGAGCCCGAGCGGCGTGGCCTCCGCGATCGCTTGGTAATAGGCGACGATTCCCTCCTCGTCGGGATTCGGATAATACGGCGGGAAAGCGAGAATACCGTTCACGCCCGCGGCCGCGGCGCGTTTGGCCATCTCGACGGCGATGGGCGTGTTAAAACCGACTCCAGTCAAGACCGGCACGCGGCCGTTCACCTCCGCGACGGCGGCTTGGACCACCTCCAAATGCTCGCCCGGCGAGAGGCAATGCAGTTCGCCGGTGCCCGCCGGGGTCACCACGGCGCAAATCGGGTGCTGCAGCAACGAGCGCAGATTTTTTCGCAAACCCTCGCTGTCGAGCGAAAGATCCTTTTTAAACGGCGTGCAAGGAAAGGAGATGACTCCCGCCAATTTTCTGCGAAGTTCATTGGGTTGCATGAGAGGATGAAATAGCGGATGGAACTGGGCTTATCAAGTGAACACTCCCCCGAGAGCGGTGGCGGGGTGCGATTAAAAATGGCTGGGCATTGTGCGACTGGAAAGTCGCCCAAACTCGCGGGCGGGAACGTCCGCGCTACGTCGTGGCGCAGGTTTTACAACCGGCAGGTCCCGGGGGCATTCCTGTCTCCAGTTTCCCCATGGCCATCACTACATTATCCGAATGGCCCAAAAAACGCGGCGATTCGAGCTATGACCGCTTTTTTCGTGGCATTTGGTTTATTTCGTGCTTAAACATTCAACGGTTAAAATGGATTTTAATTCGACAAACTTTCCGTTGCGGCCGGCCTGGACTGAGATCGACCTCGGCCGCCTGCGTCGCAATCTGCAACTCATCCGCCGCGACCTGCCGGCGGGAGTGAAATTAATGGCCATCGCCAAAGATGAAGCCTATGGCCACGGGGCTTTGGATATCGTCCGCATAGCGCTCGAAGAAGGCGCATCCTGCGTGGGCCTGAGCAATCTTGAGGAAGCCATGGCGCTGCGCGACGCCGGAATCACCGCGCCGCTGCTGCTGTTGGGCGAACGCCAGGAAGCCGAACTGCCCTGGTGCGTTGCCCATGATTTGACCGTTTGTGTCAACGAATCGAACACCGTGCGCAAGCTCGCCCGCGTGGCCGCCGCCGCCGGGAAACGCGTGCCCGTTCACGTCAAAATTCATACCGGCATGAGCCGTTACGGCGTCCGCTGGACGGAAGCCCCTTCGCTGATCGAGGAGATCTGCTCGGAAAAGTCGTTGCTGCTCGAAGGCGCCATGACCCACTTCGCCCAATCGGACGAAACCGACAAAACCTTCGCCAATCTCCAAATCTCGCGCTTCGACGAAGTGATGAGCGGCCTGGCCGAAAAAGGAATCCGCGTGAAACAGCATTTGTGCAACAGTGGCGGCTTTTTGGACCTGCCGCACGCGCATCGCGACATGGTTCGGACCGGCATTTTGATGTTCGGCGTTTTTCCGTCCACCGTTTGCCGGCGCATTCCAGGCATTGAACCGGTCATGGCCGTGAAGGCGCGCATTGCCGCCATCCAAAAACTCGAACCGGGCGAAGTGGTCGGCTACGGAATGCGTTACAAGGCCGCCACGCCGCGGCGCATCGCGGTGCTGCCGATCGGCTACGGCGACGGCTTCCCGCGCGTGCGCAACCAGGGCGGCGCGCTCATCCACGGCAAACGCGCCCCGCTCGTCGGCGGCATCGCCATGGACGCGTTGATGGTGGACGTCACGGACATTCCCGAGGCGCAAATGTGGGACGAAGCGGTCATCATGGGCCGGCAGGGGAATGAGGAAATCACCGTGCACGACCTGGCGAAGTTGAAAGGCTCCGTGAGCTACGAAGTGCTGACGAGTTGGCGGCTGCGCCTGCGCCGCAAATGCGTCAATGGCTCAGCCGGCAAACACGAGCACACGAAGGAGACCGTGTCGGTTTGATTCACTGCGATATCAGGCGGAAGAACAGGGCGGGTGACGAGTTGTTCAGGGTGACCCCCTGAATGGGGATGCCGTTGCTCACCGTAAACCAGTGGGGATTCACGAGATTGGTAGTGGCTTGCAGCACGCTATTCGGCGCGGGACTTTTCCAATAGAGCACGGACTGGTTGCCGGTAGAAAGAATGCTCAACGGAGGTGAGGCAAACAAAGTTGAGTTGAGCATAACGGTGACGGAGTTCCCACTGTTGCCGAGAACGAGGTCTGGTTTCTGGTCGCCGTTAAAATCGGCCATCGCCATCGCTTGCGGTTCTTCCCCGGCGACAATCGTGAAATAATTTCCGAAACCCGCGCTGCTGTTGGTCACCACTGAGATGATGCCCGGACGATCGGCGCTATCCATCGCGATCAAATCGGTCAGCCCGTCACCATTAAAATCCGCTGCGGCAATCGCATAACACGAGCGAGCCACGACGACTGTGGTATTGGATCCGAAAACTCCGCTTCCGTTGTTTGTCCAAATCGAAAGCGTCGAACTTGAAAAACTAAAAGCAGAAGCGGCAATCAAGTCGGGATAGCCGTCACCGTTAATGTCTGCAGCGACCGCTGCGCGCAAAAAGCCGGTGCCGACATTGTAAGTCGCATTGGAAACCAACGAGCCACTGCCATTGTTGGTAAAAATAGCAAGGCTGCCGTCGTTGTAATTGGCAACGATCAAATCAAGCGTGCCGTCAAGATTCACGTCGGAGGCGGACATGGAGTAAACCGGGCCGGACACTTTCAACGTGGCGTTAGATCCCAAATGCCCGAAGCCGTTGTTCGTTAAAACTGTCACGGTCGTGTTGCCGCCAATGAGCAAATCAGGTTTTCCGTTCCCATTCAGCGCGAAATCGATCGCACAATTTCCGCCGACATTGAGAGTGTCATTCGAACCTAACAAGCCAAAATTGTAATTCGTCAGCACTGTGGTCGCCAAGGCGCCGACGCTAATTAAATCCACTTTGCCATCTCCATTAACATCCGTGGCCACCGCACATCTTGGCGAACTGCTGACGGTGTAAGTCGCGTTCGAGGCGAAGGTGCCGTTGCCGAAATTGCCGAGCACGGTCACACTGTTGTCGGACAGGTTGGCCGTGATGACAGCTGGTCGTCCGGAACCAAAGATATCGGCTGCGACAATGCTGACCGGATTGGCACCGGTGCTGTAGGTGTTGGTTGTAAATGTGACGGTTTGCGCGAACAAGGTACTGCTGCTGATACATTTTAGATAAATAGCAAGTGCCAACAGCAGGTTCCGAATGCATTTCGTTTTCATATTTTCTGACTCCAAAACGCGGTAGAGGGGCGGTCGTTTGTTTCGGTGTTCCTTAGAGTTGGTTAAGATTCAGCCAACGGCATGCCAACTTCAAAATCACGCGAAAACCCGCGGTTTTCGCGGCGTCCGGCAAGGCTGCCCCCAAGTTGATGCGTGATTTTTCGCGAAAAGGCGTGATTTTCACGCCTTCGTTCCGGTTTCTTTTTCGTGTTCATTCACTGCGATTCCTGATTAAGATTTTTCCCGTGAAGCTGCTGTTTTCCGAACAAAACTCCGATTACGACCATTATCAATTCCCGTACGCCATCTGGGCCGTGCCGGAAGCGGGCGAGGCGCCCTCGGATATTTTCAACGCCGGCTTTCTGCCTTCCTCGCGCAACCTGGACCGTTTTTATCTTTGCCGCCAGGTGCGGGTGAATCTCGCGAAATTCCAGCCCTCCTCCGAAAACCGCCGCATCCTGCGCAAGGGTGAAGGCATCGAAGTCCGGCTCGTGCCGCGCGACAAATACGATTACACGCCGGAGCGCCGCCAGTTTTTCAAGACCTACGCCGACATCAAATTCGGCAAGGACATCATGACGTTCGAGCGGCTGGATTCGCTCTTTGCGTCACCCATCATCTCCCATTTGCTGCTGTTCATCGATGCGAAGACCGGCGCCGAGGTGGGCACCGCGACGATGTATCTCGAAGGCAAGGAACTGGCGTTTTATTATTACGCGTTTTACGACCTGAATTATTACGCGCGCAACCTGGGCATGTTCATGATGACCTCGGCGGTCGCCTTGTTCGCCGAACGCGGCCTGAAACACATGTATCTCGGTACCTGCTATTCGCAAAACGCGCTCTACAAAACGCAATTTGCCGGCTCGCAATTCTTCACCGGCTTCCGCTGGTCCGACGACATGGACGAATTGAAATTCATCATCAAGCGCGACAAAAAGGACCTGGAGCAGCATCTGCTCGAGACCGAAAATTATCGCCGGGAATTTTACGGCGGCGATCTGGCCCGGATCACCGACGCGAGCGAGTTCCGCGTGAAGGTGAAGTAGTTCGGCTCACGACAAATCCGCTGGATCAATATCCACCACCAGCGTTACCTCTTCCGGCAAAACCAGCGATTGGATTATTTTCGAAAGTTCGCGGCTCAACGCACTCATGCGTTGCGTCCGCAACATGATTTGATAGCGATAAAATGTCTCCGCGCGCAGCAACGGCGCGGGCGCCGGACCGGCAATAACCAAATCGCGGAAATCCGCCGTCTTGAGCCCCGAGTCGGCCTTTGCGCGAGCTGCATCGACCGTGGAGTGGGGAACGTGGACCGCCGATTCAATCACCCGTTTCAAATGATCCGCCGAAAATTTCACCTTCTCTTCGTTCCGGCCTTTTAACGTGAGCAGGGCCACGCGGCTGAACGGCGGATATTTCAATTGCTCGCGGAATTCCAATTCCTGCTCGTAAAAACCGCCGAAATCATGCCGGCGTGCAAATTGAATCGCCGGATGAAAGGGCGTGAACGCCTGCACCACCACTTCGCCTTCAATATCCCCGCGGCCGGCGCGCCCCGCGACCTGCGTGAGCAATTGAAAAGTCCGCTCGCCCGCGCGAAAATCCGGCTGGTGCAGCGCCAGGTCCGCAAAAATAATTCCCACCAGCGTGACGTTCGGGAAGTGCAGCCCCTTGGCGATCATTTGCGTGCCGACGAGAATGTCGATTTTGCCCGTGCGAAAATCGCCCAGCACTTTCCGGTAATCGTCCTTGCGCTTCATCGTGTCGGCGTCCATGCGCTGGGTGCGCGCGTTGGGAAATAATTTCGCCAGCGTTTCCTCGACCTTTTGCGTCCCGGTCCCGGCAAAGCGAATCGCGGGATTTTTGCAGCTTGGATTCGGGCACACAACGGGAACCTTTTCGCTGTGCCCGCAAATGTGGCAGGAGAGTTTTTGCTCCAGCCGATGATACGTGAGCGAAATGCTGCAATTGGGGCAGCCGCAAACGTGGCCGCATTTCGGGCATTGCAAGGAAGTGGAATAACCGCGCCGGTTCAAAAACAAAATCGTCTGCTCGCCGCGTTCGAGCCGTTGCGTGATCGCTTCCTTGAGCTGCGGCGAAAAAATCGGCGTGCCCTTTTCCTTGCGTGCCGCCTGGCGCATGTCCACCACGCGCACCTGCGGCATTTTTTGGTCGTCCACGCGCTCGGGCAGCTCGAGCAACGTGTATTTTCCCTTGCGACAATTGAAATACGTTTCCAGCGATGGCGTCGCCGACCCAAGCACGACCGGCGCGCCTTCCATCTGCCCGCGCATGATGGCCACATCGCGCGCGTGATACCGCGGCGATTCCTCCTGCTTGTAAGTGTGCTCGTGTTCCTCGTCCACGATGATCAGGCCGAGCGGATCCACTGGCGCGAAAATCGCCGAGCGCGCGCCGATGACGATCCGCGCGCGACCCTGACGTATCTTGTGCCATTCGTCGTGGCGTTCACCGGAGGAAAGATGCGAGTGCAATACCGCCACGAGCGTTTGCAACGGGCCGGAGCTGAAGCGCGCCTTGAACCGTTCCACCGTTTGTGGCGTCAGGGAAATTTCCGGCACGAGCACAATGGCGCCCTTGCCCTGCTCCAGAGCGTGGGCGATGGCCTGCAAATACACCTCGGTTTTGCCCGATCCCGTCACGCCATGGAGAAGGAACGTGCTGGAGGACGCATGGGAAAGCGGCTGCGCGCCAGAAAGGTCAGCATTCATCGCCATCTTTATCTTCTCCAGCGCTTCAGCCTGCGCCGCATTGAGCGGCAGCGGTTGCGTGGGTAAAATATGCTCGCGCGCATACGGATCGCGCTCGGAAATCTGGTTCGCGATTTCCACCAACCCCTTGTCCTCCAGCCGGCGGATGGTTGACGCCGTCGTCTCGGCGAGTTCCACCAATTCCTGCAACGGCATCTCGCGGCGTTCCTCGATGATGTTCCAAATCTCGCGCTGCCGTTTGGCCAGCTTTGGCAACTCGCCCGCCACCGGCAAC
>Ga0207664_10001451_pt1 | contig 15573 bp, 15 predicted proteins | sample LARL83metaG_FD_184349 | JGI IMG/M metagenome (GOLD analysis project Ga0207664, IMG submission 184349) | Corn, switchgrass and miscanthus rhizosphere microbial communities from Kellogg Biological Station, Michigan, USA - LAR L8-3 metaG... | ecosystem: Host-associated > Plants > Roots >... | reverse complement strand
GGCGCATCTGACGATTATATTAGTAGAATGAGAGTCCCTTACCAAGCAACAAGCTTTATTGCAGCAAACACGAACGTAAATGAAGATTCGTATATTTACAAAATTCCGGGCAAGAATGCCGGCGGTGTGCGTCTATTGTCTGGAGGGAAAAGAAAATCCAGTGACAATGCTTTTGCCTCTATTAACAGATTATTGATAGGACACAAGGCAATAATGGTAAGTGCAGTCAATTTAATGGTGAACAAGAATCAAATATGGAACTGGAAGTTCTTTGGGGATAATTTTAAAGAATCTAATCTAGATATATATGAAGATTTACTTAAACTAGAACTAATTAAAAAGAGATCAAACCAATTTTGCTATATTGTAATAGCTCGCTCTGATAGAACCATGAAGCGAGTGAACTTACTAGAGGAATATAAGAAAAATGAGATAGCTGTTCTTAATCCGAATAACAAAATAAAGGTAATATTTGTAACATCTCAAAGTGGATATGATTACGCGGCCAAGACAATACCTGAATCCGATCTTGTAAACTATATTATAACTGGAGAAGAATTTCTCATCTATAAAGCTATGTTGACTTTAAGAAAGAAATACGCTGTAGATATCATGTTAAATGATGGAGGGAGAAATATGTCGAACGGAGTTAGGGATGCAGGACTTTTAGGTGAGGAAAGAGTCACTTTAGAACCCTATCCAGGGATTGGAGTAATACCTAATGAGATAGATCCTACTTCGATACTCGGGAAAAAAGGAATTGGTTTAGATGGAAATGAAGTAGAAGGAACAATATTGATTCATTCTAATGAAATTGGCGATGAAAAAGCCAATGTATATCTTTATCCACTAGACGAGCAAAAAATAATCTAGCCAAAGCAATATCCCAACTGTGATCGTCACCCAAAGCATCAAACGCAGTGGTGGGTTCGAAAAGAGTGTGTGAGATCATCGCCTGCTCAGTTAACTAATCGCTTCGTGCAGATCATCATATGCTTGCCTTACTTCTTCTACCGATGTTCCATCCTCCAAGGTACTTACATCGCCTATGGTTGGTGACCCGCTTGATATTGATTTTAGTAATCTCCGCATTATTTTTCCGCTTCTAGTTTTTGGAAGTTTATTGACAAAGTAAATTTCATTAGGCGTTGCAATTGGTCCGACTGTCTCTCTAATATGATTAGTAAGTTCTTTTCGTAGCTGTTGATCAGATACTTCGGCGAATTCTGTACGTAATACCAAGAATGCAATTATCGATTCTCCTTTTTTCTCATCTGGCCTACTGGTAACTGCTGCCTCCGCAATTGCTCGGTGAGAAACAAACGCACTTTCCAACTCCATTGTACCCAACCTGTGTCCTGCTATCTTAAGTACATCATCCGATCTCCCTAGCAACCAAAGATAGCCATCGGCATCGAAAAGCGCGTAGTCGCCAGTAAAGTACGTGTTGTTGTCAAATTTTCTCCAGTAAGTGTTCTGATATTTCTCATCATCTCTCCAAAGTGTCATCAGCATTCCTGGCCAGGGTTTTCTAATTACCAAGTATCCTTTTTTGTCCGGTGTTACCGATTTTCCCTTCTCGTCCACAACTACTGCATCTATTCCAGGCAAAGAAAACGTACCAGAGCCAGGTTTCATTGGGACGATTTCAATTCCAGTACATGCACTTATCATGATGCCGCCTGTTTCAGTTTGCCACCACGTATCAACAATAGGGCAATTTTCCTTTCCGATAGTCCTAAAATACCACATCCATACCTCTGGATTAATCGGCTCACCAACTGTACCCAATAGACGTAGCGAGGACAAATCAAAAGAATTAGGTATACTATCTCCGAATTTAATATACATTCGAAGAGCAGTAGGAGTAGTGTATAGAATTGTGGCACTGTGCTTTTCAACTATATCCCAATATCTGTCAGGTTTCGGATAATCGAGCGTTCCTTCATACATAATCTGGGTAGCACCATGCATTAGCGGCGCATAAACGATGTAGCTATGACCCGTTACCCATCCAATATCGGCAGTACAAAAGAAAATGTCTCTGTGGGTAAAATCAAAAACCCATTTAGCTGTTGCATAAAGATGGGTTAGATAGCCACCAGTGCTATGTACGACGCCCTTAGGTTTGCCCGTCGTACCTGAAGTATAGAGAATATACAACGGGTGAGTACTTTCTATGATCTCTGGCTCGCAATGGGGTCGTGCATTTTCAATTATGTCGTGCCACCATACATCTTTTGGACCCATCCTGATGTTATTTAAAGCTCTTTTCAACACAACAACATGTTCGATTGAAGACGAAAGAGGAATTGCTTTGTCCACAAACTCTTTCAATTCAACAAGTTTTCCCCTTCTTAAACCTCCATCGGCAGTTATTACCACTTTCGAATTCGAGTCGTTTACTCTATCGGATAAAGCCTGCGTGCTGAACCCGGAAAACACAACGGTATGTATTGCTCCAATTCTTGCACATGCCAACATAGCGATGGGGAGCTCTGGAACCATGGGAAGATAAATTGTAACACGATCACTTTTCTTGACTCCGAGATTTTTCAGGGCACTGGCAAACTTATTGACAGAACGATATAGTTGAGAATAGGTAAATAGCCTGGTTTCCTTATTTTCAGCCTCCCAGATTATCGCAGCCTTGTTTTTTAAATCAGATTCTACGTGTCTATCAAGACAGTTGATAGATGCATTTAAAGTACCACCGACGAACCATTTGTAAAATGGAGGGTCGTTCGAGTCTAATACTTTGTCCCACTGTTTAAACCAAATGAGATTTTTCGCTTGCTCTCCCCAGAAGTGCTCAGGGTTTTCCAAAGCTTGACTTCTCATTTTATCAAGTTTTTTTCCTTCTAAGCTTACTTTGACTTTTTCGCTCACCTCATATATCCTCGATAAATCGGCAGAATTTTGATTAGTCATCTGTGATAAGAAGGTAAGCGGAAACAATTCTTAAAGTGTTTGGATGGGTATAATTGTACGTAAATGCTACACTAGCACTAGACGATTGTGATCTAGTATAGCTTATAGATAAAATGCATATCCGAGTTATTCAAGAAGAGTATTATATTTTCAATAAGGAAACTCGTTTAGTTCAGTTGGATAGTGATACTATGTGAGTAACAAGAGTCTCCAGCAGTAAAAAAAGTAAAGTATTCAGTGAATTCGTTAACTGCCATCTTAGAAGAATCTAGGGGAATTCGACTGATACTCTTGAAATTGTATGTCCAGATATTATTTCCTGCGCCACTCGCTTGTCATCTTGAAGATAATCTAAAAGAAGATCGCCATTCTGCGCGTTCCTTGTAATAATAACTCTGGAGGCTTCAGGATACGGCAATTTTTTATTGTCCGACTTTTCCCCTACGCTCAGGGCAGTTCTTTTTTGATCGATTAATTCTATACGAAGAGCTGAAATCATTGTTGCGGTATCTGTCCAATAATATTCCCTAAGCAGTGTTTCATTTTGTCCAAACATAGTAACAAATTATTACTAATTCATATAAAACCCAGTACTGTTCTTTTATTTGATTAAATCCCTGCAATTAACTGAATCAAGAATGTTTTTGACAGGCATCTTACGTTTGGGGCCCCCAGTCGGTGCGAGCAGCATCAGCCTCCCCTTAACATTATTTGAAATCCGCGGTGAATTAATGAAAAATGGAAGGTCATTTAGACAATGAGTTACTATCTAGAAAAAAATAATAGAGAACAAGATTTATTTTTGTCCTGCCAATTGCGTTCGAGCTATTTCGTTGGGATCAGCGGTGTATATTAGCTTGGTTATCCGCAACGTTCTCACATGCTGCTGAAGTACAGTTATTCAGCTGATTGATCGTCTGAGAAACGTCTATTCTGTTACTGTTATTGTTATTGTGGTGGTTGTGATGATAGTGGTGGTGTCCGTACCCTGCGAATGCCTGTTGTGGTATTGCAAATCCGACTGCAGTCAATGCTAGTGCTGCTACCGCTACGATTGGTGCTATTGCCAATACTTTGTGGTTCATAGTTCTCATCAAGACGATGATATTCTATACTATATTTGAGATGCTTCACAGCAACTACTAGCAATTTAGCCTAAATAATTGATATATTTTTGGTTCATTATATGGATCAATGTTTTAATATTTTAGCCAGTCGCGCTACTTGAAGTGAGCACGTAATGGTCAAAAAAAATGGAGAGCGTATATCTCTTTTTTCAATTGCCTTCTAAGTGAAGATCAGCGGTGTATGTGCGCATCATTGCTGGCATCATTTAGGCAAAATGAGCTATTAGTACATGCATTGAGTTGGCTAATCTGTTGATTAACTTTTATGCTGTTGCTGTTGCTGTTGTGATTGTGGTGTCCATATGCTACTGCTTGTTGTGGTACTGCGAATGCCACTGCAGTTACAGCGACTGCCGCTACGATTGCTGCAATTGCTAAAGTCACGGTCTTGTGATTCATGTTCTCAAAGAGGTTATTTCAATTATAGTATATTTGAACTGCTTTACAACATCTGCTAACACTATAGGAGAAATTGTAGATATATTCAAACTCTGATATATTCGTTAGAAAGATTATAGCCATGTATTAAAAAGAAAAATAGACATTATATTATATTATAGATTCTTGCCAGACCATTGATCAGAATTCTTCTGCCCCAAGTCTAAAGTCTTTTCATGGAACATCCAATACAAAAACGGTGGGGGTAGCAATTGAAGTACTATCAGAAAACATGATCCCGTGAATCAATTAGTGGATATATACAGGTCAGTCTTATCGTTATTGTGAAATGTGTGCATTGAAGATTCTAACCTTCCGTTAATGATAGAAAAATATGGGCGGATAGAGTTTGTGTGTGCTATTGTATTTTTTGTTGTTACTTCGTTACTTCACCAAGAACTCCACCGAGATTAGTAACGGCGTTTGTGGAGACGGCGGTGCAAGAGCCTGTGACCGGAGATATTCCACCGGCAGTTTGACACTCTTGCTTTTCTTTTGTGTCCGTAGGAAGGCTAATACCAGCCTTACTGTTATCTGCAAGTGCAATGTGTCCGGTTCCTATAGCTGCAGTACTTGTGAGTAATACAGCGACTGCTGCTAGTACGACTAGAGTAGTAGCTGTTTTGTGGTCCTTTGTAATGCGTTCGGTTTTGTGATTCATTTGTTCTGAGGGCTATCATGCATTATAGTACATTTGGACTGCTTCACATTAGGTGTTAAAATTATATGGGATTCTGTAGATATATTCGAATTATGATAAATTCATTAGAAAGATTATGGTGAAAATACTGATTCAAGTATTATTTAGAATAGGACTCTTAACAATACAGATATCTTTTACCGTTTAAGAACAATGTATAAAGTTAGCAATCGTATTTATCCTAGCATTACATAACAATAATTTAAGTGTAGATTTAGCTTAAAGAAGGGAGGATTAGGGATAGTTTGCTACTGTGTGGTTCATAGTTCTCCTATCCCTAATCTCTCTTCATTTAAGCAGTCTACACTCTTTTAGATTTAGGTGATAATGACTTGTAGAAAATTAATTGAGTGGTCGGTGTCATTCATCAATGCGTATTGTCCAAGTTTGCAATTCATTCAACGTATATTTAATGAGACGGTGCTTTGTTGTTCACATGTAAAAACGGAGAGATTCTTTGTGGAGAGTGTTCGTAATTGTTTACAGGCATAGATTTTGGGCAATGAACTAAACTACTACTGTTAAATTAAATACAAGATCTGTTTGCCAGCTAGAAGCAGAAAAGGAAATCTAAATAAAGCTATAAGGAGGATGGCTCATCTAATCCTGAACAATTAGTAGTGAAGGTATTGATTTGATAGGGCCATCGGTAGCCATTGAAAGTATCTTGCTCTTCAATTCTATCCCCTTGTTTACTCGAAATCATTTGACGTAACTCACTATAAAGGCACAAAAAGCGAAGTCCTTTTTCTGTGATTCTGTATCTTCTTTCGTATTCTCTATACGCTAATAGTTCATTTTCCAATAGAAATGTAACATACTCTACCAACTGAGCATAGGGCAAAAATCCTTTATACATCATTTTCAACTTACTGACGGCGTTTCTATTGGCCAGATAACCCTCGTTGGTGAAGTGGTTAGCAATTTCTAACATCTGCCCAAGTATTTCTGTCTTTGATCTACCCACAGCTCTTCCAATTCTTATAGTGTTGATACTAGTGAGAGGGTCAAAAGGATTTTGAATCTAGACGATATAGGTTTTTTCTTATTCTTGTTCTGTCAAAACTTCCTGTCGGTGAGAACACAACAGGTATTGCCTTATCCTTTCATGGCCCCAGCCCTTATCTTCTTTATTCTAAGGTCAGCTCTCTAACATCTTCGAATTTTAGCTCCCGCTTAGTTCACTAACACTGTTACAGAGTGTCTGGTGCCCTTAAGTATTGCGGTATTTTTAGCTTCGACAGACTCAATAATACAGAACATACCGGGTAGTGGAATAGAATAGAATAGAATAGAATCTGTTGGTACCAACTTGTAGAAGAAAATCTAGATGATTAGAATAAATATGCTCTAAAAATTATAGAAGTAACGAAGTGAATTATCATAATTGATTACGATCCTTCTTCTCGCTGCTTTATATATTAGAAGTGCGTTTGTATTTTACTGTTAAGATCTTGTAGAATAAATGTAATGCTTATCCGGAAGTTTGTTACCAAAAAATGTGTCAATATATTAAAATAAACAAATCCAGTGTATTTTAATTGTGAAATACAGAAGTAGAACAGAAATAGTAGCAATGATCCTTGAGGCGGCAAACGGCGGGGCTACAAAGACAAAAATCATGTATAAGGCCTTTCTTAGCTATGCACAGCTACGGGAATATCTTTCAGTACTCATTGAAAACACTCTGTTAGAGTACTTACAGGGATCCCAGACATATAAAACCACGGAGAAGGGTTTAAACTTCCTAAAGATGCATAACGAGATAGGCGAACTTTTGCAGACTTCAACAAGCCAAGGAAAATAGGATAAATATTACCTTTTTTTCTTCTATTTTTCTCTTTTTCTTTGTCTATTTGATCTTTGTGTTCTATATTGTTGCTATCAAAAAATTTTATTCGTTTTGAATAACCTGGTTCAACCAGTTCGAGTCTGAATCTGATTCGCGTTTAGTAGTTTTCGTTATTATTTTATCCTCTCGTGATTTCTCAGTAGCAATATTTTCAGTAGCAATATTTTCAGTAGCACTTACAAGCTGTGAAGGTGATGATACGGTTGGTTTAGATTCTAGCTGTTGGGATGATTCTCCTCCATCGGCTGCTTTAGCAATAGACGGAGTGTTGGGTAGTCTTGGGGCTAAGGCAGTATTTTCCAAGGTTTGTTGGGCAAGCCTCAGCCTAACATTAGTGATTTCAGATTTTTCGATATTAATATGCTCTATTAGTTCATTAGTGTGGGTACTGATTTGTTGATATGCCTCCTCTGTTATCTCATTGCTTCTAAACTGCAATTTCGCATCAAATAACACTGTTTTGATACTTTTGTTCTCTGTATCTAATTCATTCAATCTTGCTTCCAATTTCTCGTTAACAGATTTTTCGTTCTCACCAAGATCACGAAGCCTCTTTTCGTATTTCAAGTAAACCACTTCAGCATCATCCTTCATCAAATCATTTTCTGCAACGATATCCTGTAAACCCTTTATTCGTTGTAGAGTAAGGCTTTTCTGTCTCAATATCTTTTGAGCGTCTAATCTCCACCTAGGAATATATATTACATAATCTCCTTGAACCAAGAGCTGTTCGTATGGCAGTTGTTTTAAACCTGCAGAACCACAATCCACGCCGACAGATTCAATTGAACCGTCAGTATCTGTTATTATACCGACTACTTTGCCCATGAATGTACCGTACATATCCTTGACTTGTTTACCCACGAATTCGAGCTTGAGTTCGCTCATGCAAATCATTTTGTAAGTACGTATAATGGTGATGGTGTCAAAATTGTTGCATTATTTAGTAAGGCCAATTTGCCCGAAAAGAACGGTGGCAAAGGAGGCTTTTATACCTCACTTCTCCAAGTGATGTTAGTGAGAATTAAGGAAGAAATGTGAATCTGCTACTGGGGTAGGTTTCATATCACCATTGGTTGTTTTTCGGACGTATATTTTGATAGTCTTGTTTTATTCCACAAATGAGTGGTTGAATGTTAATTGCCTGTCTGCCACTGTTAAAAATAAAATTTAAGAGGCTCAGTCGCAGTAAAGTCCAATCTCTTTGGCCTGTGTGAAGAATCAGTTATTTGATTATTAAAACATTGTTTTATAGGTAATTATACTTACTCTTTTATCATAGAATTATTATTAAATGACTTATTTAAAAGTTAAAGTAGAAAATCTCCTAATAGTTCAAATTATTGCATTGACTCGTTGTTTGAATGTAGATAAATCAAGTGAAGAAGAATCAACAGGATTGGCGTTTGTTAATAGAATTCGACATATACTTCTTATCGATATTAGTTGTCGGTACGATTATCATTTTTGGATCGACAGTTAACATGGCCGCAGTAACAAAGGAATAATTCTTGTTACAACTCGGGTTTTCCTGACGGACGAGCAACTCCATAAAATCAGACCGAAATACAATCTGAGTGGTACTCATAGCCGGACTACGAAGGATTCTTGTCAGGTTGAATATCAGGGCAGGGCAAAGATTATTTCTCATGCCAAAAGATGATGCACCTGCTTTTGATGGCAACAATATTGGCGGTGGCGTCAGCAACGGTAATGGTGGTGGAGGTGGGGGATTTGGTGGCCTCGGGCCGGTGGCAGTGCGGGGGAACTAAAAACGAGGAAATGTGTGCCAGCATACAATACAGACCGTTTACCGCTAAATAATCAAGAAAATTATAAAGGAAGAAGAATATGACGCTTACTTTTTGTAATTTTATATTTATTCTCCAGTTTGTCGATTACTGATTGTAAGAAAACATTCGTAGTGCTTTCCTGAATTTACAGCTTAAGCAACCCTGACAATTCAGCATACAAGCCAATCTAAGCCAACCAGTGACGTTGCCGATATGATACCAAATGGATCTCAACGTGTTCATACAATAAACTTCAGTCCTACTATGTTACTTACTGCATCTATTAGTTATAACTAAATTATTGTCTTCACATCAGTGTAATGATTTAATGGAATCCATTGATGATACTCTTCCCCCTGAGAAGATTGCATTTATAGCATATAATATCGGAGTGTATGAATCACTTCAGAAATTTGGAAGCTTGATTACAAGTGGAAAGTTCAGTAATGGTACAGATGTATCCAAGGTAGCGGAATTGCTTTCGCAGGCGAGAGCTTTCTATGACGCAGATATGATAGCTGGAATTATAAATGCAATGTTACACAACACGAGAGATAAAATTGTAGAGATGGTAAGTCCTGAACACGTTAGATACGTAATGAGCCAATTAAAGGCTACAGGAGTTTCGTTACCTTGATTTTGATATGGCCCATAGGTGCCTAATCCACTCATCATCTATCAGCCGTGATGCGGTTGCATGCCATTTATTAGACTCCTGAAATTAACCTACCAGATGACTGGTTTGTCCTTGTTCTTCGCAATCGTAACAACAGATAGTATCAATCAAAAGTCGATAGAAATGAAAAGGGACCGATGAACTTCTATACGTGGTACGTGGTTCGATGCATGTCCATGCTTAAATAATGACTACGTTGCGTATGCCTCTTGATTGATCAATGCAAACACAATTTATCGATAGAAGACTACGTACAGTGCCGGCATGAACCCCGTGATAACCAAACATGCAAAGTTTTTATCGGTTAGCGGCATGAGTTACGCAACATGAGCTCATTTAACGCTATTTTCTATGATAATTTCTCTGAAGAAGAAAAAGCTATTCTAGGTTCACATTTTTCTAATTCTGATCGACCTGTTTTTGCAATAGTTACGCCTGCACAAGCAGACAGAGGAGCATTAATGTCAAGATATTCTAGAACAGATAAGACGATGAGACGTGTATTCCTAGATGAATTTGCCAAAAATCCAAACAGGGGAGAGGAGTTCTATGGAAGGGTATTATTGGAATATGGAGACGACTCTGTTGCTGAACTAGGAGAGGCCCAGATTGCAACAGAGTGGGTCTCGAACATTGCTGCTAAGAAAATCGAGGATCATAGAATCGGACTTTCTTATCTTGAAAAATCGTCACGTTATGTGTCATTTGATCAAAAAATAAGTGGTCAGTACAAGTACTTTAAAGAGGAGCGCATTATGGCATCACCACATGCTGATTTATACACGCAGGCATGCGATCAAGCTTTTGACACTTACGCCAAGAATATACAGCCAATGCAGAAATTTATTGCAGAAGTGGAACCAATCGACCACTTTCTTTTTTTCGACTCGTTTTCAAAATTGGAAGTAGCTTTTAATAATTTGAAATTTGATAAGGACATTGAATCTGCGAGACGAATATACAATGCAACCATTAAGGCCAAGGCACTTGATGTTCTCCGTGGACTTTTGCCAGCGTCTACACTTACAAATTTGGGCATAACTGGAAATGGTCGAGCATTTGAATACTTGCTGTCAAAGATGTTCTCATCAGACCTAAGTGAACTAAAATCGCTAGCAGGTCAGCTGCAATCAGAACTTAATGCAGTTATTTTTGCATTTGTGAGACGAGCAAATGACGAGTACGGATGGAGTCTACAAACTTATCTTATTGATACAAGGAAGGCAATCTTAGAACTTGCCAGATATCACACAAAAAATCTCAAGGTAGAAAAAAAACCACAACCTGTTAAACTTCTAAATTTTGATGATAATACCGAGGCCGAGATAAAAGTGGGCTCTGCAATCTTATATGAACAAGCCCAAGGTCAGTCTTTCGAGAGTCTTGCCCGGTATATTCGATCTCTACCGCCTTTAGAAAGGCATAAAATAATCAAAACCTATACAAAATTCCGAGCTAATAGAAGACACCGTCCTGGCAGAGCATTTGAAATGGTAGAATTCACATTTGAAATGTTTACAAATTTCGGAATTTTCCGTGACCTACATCGTCATAGAATACTTAGCCTAGAAAGACAGCTGCTTTCTACCAAGCACGGTTACGATCTTCCGAAAGAAATTGTCGACATGGGTATTGACAAAGATTTCAAAGATTGTATATATAAATGTGATGAGACATATAAAATACTTTCAATGAAAATGCCTGAAGAATCACAATACGTAGTTAATTTTGCTTACAGATATCCATATTTTATGAAACTTAATTTGAGGGAGGCATGCCACATGATTGAGCTTAGGACTATTCCGCAGGGGCATCCAGATTATCGCAGAGTATGTCAGAAGATTTTTACGGAGATAAAACGTGTCCACCCTGTGCTTGCTGCAGGAATTAAGTTTGTGGACCTCGGCAAGTATGAGCTTGAAAGGTTCAATGCTGAGAAACGTATAGAGAATAAGAGGCGAAAGTTAAATTAGAAAAAATTTCCGATATGTGAGGAAGTATAGCAAGGCTAAAGCGCCGCTGATATTAACATCTTTCAGGACAAGATGGGATTTTAGAATAGGATTATTAGTTTATTTACATTCTTATGTAAATACAAAGCTATAGTTGCACTAGTGCTGGTAGTAGTATTTGTCATCCAGTCCCATATCATGCTAAAGTAGTGCATGTGAGCTGAAAATTACGATCTTTACGATCTTCAATCCTAGCTTTCTGTCAAAATAATTTTGTCTTTGTCGTTCCAAATCTTGATACTGTGTTGGGCATAACAACTGTGTCATGGTTACCCCAACACCTGTACACCTACAGCTCAATTATTGCAGGATTAGCTAACAAGTGTAGCTGTAGCGAACCTATTTCCTACCTGATCAACCTTAACCTTGACTTTCTGTCCAACCTTTCCATTTTTGACAAAAACTACAAATCCTTGCACTCTTGCGATACCGTCACCTTGTCTACTCACTTCCGTAACTTCCACGTCATATTCCTTGCCTACTTCTACTGGTTTTGGGCCTGTAGATCCCCTGTTAAAGTCTCTACTGCCACCGCCGCCTGAACCTCTACCGTAACTCATTGTATCGAGAGATATTCAGTTCTATAAATCTCTTTTTCATATCCTGTTTATCGACTATTTGCCATTATTTTTGAATTTCCATATTACTGCAGTTTGTTTTACTTCTATCCCCAATTCCACATATTGTCTTGCTTTTTTTCAGAATTACCAACCAGCTCTACTACTCTGGTTACCGAGTGCTGTCAAGCCAAGATTATGAACAAATATATCTTTGCATTGTAAGTAGATAATCATTATAACTACATGTTTAGAAGTCACATCACTCTAGATGACAACCATAATCAAACTATACACAAGAGCTCTTTCCTACTCTACAACAAAATTAGCGAACAGTACTGTAATTTTCAGATTCTAGAAAAAATCAAATCGTTGATACCAGACCACATAACACAACTAAACGTGGATACTAAAATAAAGTCTCTATTAGAATGGTTCAAAAATGACTTTATGAGTTGGACCCCAAAAGATCCAATATGTAAGAGATGTATGGATAAAGGTTACGGAAGCTTACCAATGCATTTTCGGGTAGTGATCGGAGGTTCATGGAAGCTACGCGCAATGGAAACCTACTCGTGTAATAATTGTTACTACGAATATTCCTTTCCCAGATACGGTCAGATATTGAAGATTGTAGAGGCAAGAACCGGTAGATGTAGTGAATGGTCGATGCTTTTTGGTGCCATCATGAACGCATTAAAAATAGAGGCGAGGATTGTACATGATTTCCTTGACCACTGTTGGAATGAGGCTATAATTAATGGAAAATGGGTTCATATAGATTCAACTTTGGAATATCCAATCTCGCTAGATCATCCTTACTATTATGAGCAAAACTGGGGAAAAAAGTATCAGTATGTCTTGGCGTTTTCTGGGGAGGCGGTAGAAGACGTGACTCAAAGATACACACAGAATTGGGACGCCGTTATTAAGAGAAGAGAGGGTAAAAAGCCATCCTTTTTGAGAGGATTAGTTCAAATATAAGCCTTCTTGTTAGTATTTTACTCCATCAAATCATCCAATTCAGGTAAATTTCCTTAGAATATCAGGTGGTTTTTAAGATAAGACAATTACTAATGTGATGATGATATGTATATGATGCATCGAAAACAAGAATCTCGGTTACAACCAAAACTTAGCATCATATTCAAACATCAGGTAAACCACATTCCTCAAACATTTGGCGCGTTTTCGGATGGTAGAGGAAAATATTGTGCTCTTGCGGCGCTGTCGAAGTGCTTCGGCTATGATGTCGAAGCACACAAACTGATAAAGGAACCCATAGCTTCTTCAGCCGATTTGATTCCGCTAACCGTGATAGAACAAATTGAAGGTTGTGTTACCAATGGACGTATTGATGAGTATCCACATTGTACCTGCAAAACGAAGAATTACTACCATTACAGTTTGTTATCTCTGCTTATACATTTAAACGACTACCATAAAATGACATTCTCGGAAATAGGAAATTGGTTGGAAAACAAAGGACTGTGACAGACTAATTAGATCAGTCAGTCCAGTTGAATTTGCATGTATAGCGGTACAAAGAAATAAAGAAACTCTCATAAGCTAACAGTATGCTACGATATAAAAGATATTATCAGAAAGTCGAAATTATAAATAGCATTTGAACACAGTTAACAATCATGCCGGTAATACAAATTACAATAAGCGAAGGAAGATCTGTTGAACAGAAGAGAGAACTAGTTAAAGTGTTGACGGCAGAGACAGCAAGGATTCTGAAAACTCAAGTAGAAAAAGTAAGAATTCTAATATATGAAGTTTCAAAAGAGAATTGGGGAAACGCTGGGATTTTAGGAGTTGATATTAGCAATGATGGAAAATAATAATCGTCCATGATATGTAATGGTATTTTGTGACCAACACTGCTAATCTATTAAATGCAAACAAATTGGAAATAAAAAATAAAACTCTTAGAAACTGTTACCGATACTCTACTGCTATTTGGCCATTTGATTAGCTGGATAAATACTAGCCAACACTCTACTATCCTTATACATCTGAAGAGAAATGAATGGTTCAATGATTAAGGATTTTGTAGGAGGAGGTTTCAAGATCCGCTGTTTTTATTGTAAGACGTTTAACATAGTTTATCCACAGGACTCAGAGTACAGCCATCCATTGCTGCAACCTTGCCTCCATAGAGATAGTATTTTATCGATGTTCAAATGCATAGCTTGCAGACAGTGGACAAAGTACTATTGGGATAAAGATCACAATTAGATAAGTGTGGGTCACAATTGTAATATTACTTTATACCTGCAACATCTATTCCAGTCTTCTCCCAGTTAAGCGGTAAGTCAAGATCGTATATGACCGATTTCATAGTCATGTACAAGATTGGGATTGAGCATAGTTTAATCGACTTATACAACAACCCTGACTATGCTGCTTCAACAGGAGTAATCTACTGGGTCTTCTTGAGAACCGCATTAATCTCCCCATAATTAGGTTCGATAGTCGGGTCATCTGAGATCCACCTGTAAGTTATGTTTCCATTCTCATCAAGGATGAAAATCGATCGTTTAGCAGCATTATATCCTTCTAATGGACCCAAATTGTCCATCACTATCCCATACTTGTTTATAGTCTCGCGCTTGTAATCACTCAAAACGTCGAAGTTAAGGTGACGATTTATCGTAAATATCTTGTTGGCAAATGGACCGTCAACAGAAATGCCTACTACTTGAGCGCCACTCTGTTGTAGGTCTGTCAGTGAATCCCTAAAACTGCACATCTCTACTGTGCAGGTTGGAGACTCAGCAGCTGGAAAAAAAGCAAGGACTGTTTTCTTTCCTTGGTAATCACTCAACATGTGCATTTTCATGTTAACATCAGGTAGCTGAAAGTCAGGAGCTTTGTCGCCTATTTCTGGCACCGTTTTAGACATAGGTGGTCAGATTCTCAAATTCGAGATAATAATGTTTTCTTTAAACAAGGTGATCTAGTATATTAGCTTCCGAATGACACTATCGAGCTAAGGACAATCTAACATTCTCATAGACAATAGTCTAATAATCAGTGTCGTAACAACTAGGACATCAGACACGCCGTTTAGTAGATTGTTTGCAGAATATTTTCATAGCGTTGACCAAGCTCCATTCTGCTTAGGGGGTAGAGCTAGAAATGTTCCTTTGATGTCATAATCAACCATAAATGCCCGTCTTTTTTCCTCGAATGTAATTAACCACGCCAAGGACGCCCATTGTCAATGCTGGAACACCAAAGGCTACCGGAAGAACATTACCAGGATTGAGATTTAGCTTTGGAGCAACTTCTAAAAATACTTTGGAACTTGCACTAGGTGGCGAACCAAAATCACCATCTTTATTAAAAAGTAAGGTCAATAGCGTAAGAGCCTGCTTTAACCAATCTGACATTCCATTCTAGTGAAAGTGATTGACCTGCCTCAATAGACGGTATGTAAAGTCCTTTCTCCAATCTTCCTTCCTCAACACCGGCCCCC
>Ga0207664_10001450_pt1 | contig 15575 bp, 12 predicted proteins | sample LARL83metaG_FD_184349 | JGI IMG/M metagenome (GOLD analysis project Ga0207664, IMG submission 184349) | Corn, switchgrass and miscanthus rhizosphere microbial communities from Kellogg Biological Station, Michigan, USA - LAR L8-3 metaG... | ecosystem: Host-associated > Plants > Roots >... | reverse complement strand
GGGTAGGCGCAGATGCCGCAGCAATTGATCATGTCTGCACCGCCAGGATCGTGGTGTCCGGCTGAGCTTTCCTGCTCGCCGGATGGCGTGTTCTTCTCAGAGGTACGACGACACAGCCCGCAGGAACGTCAGGCAGCCCGCCGGCCTCACATTCTGGGGCGGTGTTTCGTCGAACTGGTGAGGGCAAGATGCGACCGAGGGAGCCTGCGGCGCCATGAACACCCAATCCCAGCCAGGACACGGCCGGCCCGACACGGGGCTGGACGCGATCATGAGCGAGCGGCGGCAGCTGATCAATCTCGCCTACCGGCTGCTGGGCTCGCTGGCCGAGGCCGAGGACGCCGTCCAGGAGACCTACGCCCGCTGGTACGCCATGTCCGCACAGCAGCAGGACGCCATCGAATCCCCCCGCGCCTGGCTCACCAAAGTCGCCAGCCGCGTCTGCCTGGACTTGCTCGGCTCGGCTCGCGCCCGGCGCGAGCGCTACGTGGGCGAATGGCTACCCGAGCCGCTGCCTGGAGCTAGCGAGTGGATCAGCGGGCGGCCCGACGGCGGCACGGCCGACCCGGCCGACCGCGTCACCCTGGATGAGTCGGTCAACATGGCCTTCCTGGTCGTGCTCGAATCGATGACCCCGGCCGAGCGCGTCGCGTTCATCCTGCACGACGTCTTCCGCTACTCGTTCGCCGAAGTGGCTGAGATCGTCGGCCGCACCCCAGCGGCCTGCCGCCAGCTGGCTTCCTCAGCCCGCCGCCGGATCCGCGCATCGCAGGCCCCCGCCATCCCCGCAGCCCATCAGGCGAGCATCGTCAGGGCCTTCAAGGAGGCCTGGGAAGCCAAGGACATCGACGCTCTCGTCGGCCTCCTCGACCCCGACGCCACCGCGATCGGCGACGGCGGCGGCCTCGCCACTACCTTCCCGAGCCCCATCGAAGGCAGAGATCAGATCGTGCTCGCCTGGGTGGAAATCGCCAAGCGGATACCCAGCAACATGACGCTCCTGGAGCGCACGGTCAACGGCCAGCCCGGCCTGATCGCCGAGCAAGACGGCGTCACCGTGACCGTGTTTGCGTTCGAGGTCACCGACGACCGGATCAAGCACATCTGGGTCGTACGCAACCCCGAGAAACTCCGACCTTGGACGGCAGGCTGACGCACGTCTGCGCGCTCTTGGGGCTCATGGACGCTTCAGGAACCTCAAATAGAACCCCGCGAATACCAGGACAATTCCGATGTTTACCAGCAGCCGCGCCCAGAAGTAGTGCCTGAAGAACAGGATGTCCACGCCGACGATGACGGCTACCAGCGCGAGCACGTAAAGCACGACGGCTGCCTGTCTTCCCATCGTTTCGTTCTACTAGGTGCGACGGAGCCGAGCAAGAGCGGCGCTGAGCAGGTGCGCACGGCCAGGCGCGTCATCCTCACAGATCGTGAGCACGGTCTCGCGGTCGGTCAGGCTCAGCGATGTCTGGGTACATGAAGGTCGACGCGGCGATGGCGGCGCCGGGCTCGTCATCGCGGGTGCCAGCGACCAGAGCGCTTGACCTGGATTAGAGAGTGGTTGACCAGAATTGTAGAAGATTGTCTTCTGCTGGCTATGGCCCATTAACCTGCACCTTTAATTCCCAGGTAGCTAAGTTGTATGTCACTCGGATCGCGTACAGCTCGGCTTGTGAAGATCTTCAGCCTGCGTACGACGACTTGGCTGGGAGCCACGGTTGTCGCGGCGGGTCTGCTCGGTACCGCCGGATGCACCAGCTCGGGCTCCCCCAGCGCCAGCGCCAGCAGCAGTGCCTCCAGTAAGACGCCTACCGTTAAGCAGATCCTCTTCGGCTCCGTGCTGAAGCACAGCTACCAGCCGAACGGCAAGGGCGCCACGAAAACCGCGGGGCTCAGCCAGCCGGACGACCTCGCGGCTCTTGGCGGCCACATCTACGTGGGGTTCCAGAACGGCGTCGGCCCGCAGGGCGAGCCGGCCCCTTCCGGCAACCTGGACAGCACCCTGGTCGAGTTCACGCCCGCCGGTCACGTTGTGAAGCAGTGGGACGTGACGGGCAAGATCGACGGGATGGGCGCTGACCCCGGGACCGGGCAGGTCATCGCGACCGTCAACGAGGACGCAAATTCCAGCCTGTACACGGTCTCCGGCGGGACCGTGACGCACTACGCCTACACCCCGTCGAAGCTGCCGCACCTGGGCGGCACCGACGCCGTCGCGGTAATCGGCGGCAAGATCCTGATCAGCGCGTCCTCGCCGGGCACCAACGGCAAGCCGCCGGCGTCCGCCCCGGCGGTGTACGCGGTCACGCTGAACTCGGCGAACAAGACCGCCGCCGTTGCTCCGTTCTTCGCGGCCAACGCGACGGCCACCGGGGTCAACGCCCCGAACGCCGGCCAGAAGGTCACCCTCGCGCTCACGGACCCGGACTCGAACGGGGTCGTCCCGTCGAGCTCGTCGGCGTTCGCCGGGGACTTCGTGCTGGACGCCCAGGCCGACCAGGAACTGATCTTCTCCGGTGCCAGCGGCACGAACCTGCAGGTCCTGAAGATCTCTAGGCCGGTGGACGACAGCGCCTGGGTGACCTCGACCCACGGTTCGCTGTACACGACGGACTCCAATGCCAACACGGTCGATGCGATCACGGGCTCGTTCAAGGTGGGCACCGTTTACACCGCGATAGCCCCGTGCAACGCCGCCAACGCTCCCCCGGTCGTCTGCCCTAATCCTCCCAAGTGGCCACTCAACTCCCTGGGCACGATCAACCTGAAGACCGGCGCGGTGGGCAACGCCACGGTTAGCGGGGTGGTCGCGCCCAAAGGCCTGATCTTCGTCCCCTAGCCGGCCCGCCTGCGGACCCTCGCCAAGCGGGCCGCCGCAGGCCGCGTGTGGAGCCGTAGGCGTGTCTACCGGACGACCTGCTGACCCTCGGTCGGCTGCGGTGCGCTTTCTTCGAGCTGGATCTTCGGCACGATCGGCTCCAGCCAGCGCGGCAGCCACCACGCGTGCGACCCGAGCAGCGACATGATCGCCGGTACCAGGCACATCCGGACCAGGGACGCGTCGATGAGCACCGCGAACGCCATCCCGATGGCGAGCATCTTCACGGTCGGATCCGGGTTGAGCACGAAGCTGGTGAACACGACGATCATGATCGCGGCAGCGGTCGTGATGACCCGGGCGGTCGCGCCGATCCCGATCGCGACGGCGCGGTGCGCGTCCCGGGTTTCCAGCCAGGCCTCGTGCACCCGGGACAGCAGGAAGACCTCGTAGTCCATCGACAGGCCGAACACGATGCAGAACACGAGCATCGGCACGTAGGCAGGAATGGGCAGCGTCGACTGCAGGCCGATCACACTCTTGCCCCAGCCGTACTCGAAGATCGCGACGATGACGCCATAGGCGGCGCCGATCGACAGGATGTTGAGGATCGCGGCCTTGATCGCGATCACCACCGACCGGAACGCGGTGGTCAGCAGCAGGAACGAGATCGCGACCACGGCGATGATCAGCCAAGCCAGCCGGCTCGTGATCTGCTTGGTGAAATCGACCGCCCCTGCCGTGGTCCCGGTGACGTAGCTGGTCGCGTGCTCCTTCGGCAGCACGTTGTCGCGGAGCGTGTTCACCAGGGCAGTGGTCTGCGTGGCCTGCGGCCGGGTGGCCGGGATGACGTTGAACACCGCGGTGGTGCCGGAGGAGTTGATGGCCGCCGGGGTGACCGACGCGACGTTGGCGGTCTTGGAGATGTCCGACTGCATGGTGCTCAGCAGTGAGTTGTTCGCCGAGCTCGATTGCTTCGGCAGCTTGACCACGACGGTCAGCGGCCCGTTAACGCCGACCCCGAAGCCCTCGGATATCAGGTCGTACGCCTGCCGGTTGCTCTGCGACTTCGGGTTCGTCCCGTTGTCCGGCTGGCCCAGCGTGATCGAGAACAGCGGGATCGCCAGCACGATGAGCACCGCTGCACTCGCCACCCCCCACGGCCAGGGATGGGCGCTGACCATCCGTCCCCACCGGGCGAACGCGCTGTGCTCGTGCTGCTCGTGCGTGGCCGCGGCGGTGGCCGCCGCCTGCTGCTGCACGGTCAGCCCCTCCTTGCGCGCGCGGGCCCGCGCAGGTAGGGCCCGTACGCCCTCCTTGACCAGTCCCATGAAGGCGGGTACCAGGGTCAGCGCCGAGATCATGGTGACCACGACGACCAGCGCCGCGGCCAGGCCGAGCGCGCCGACGAAGCCGACGCCGGAGATGTACAGGCCCAGCACCGAGACCGCGACCGTGCTGCCGGCTACGACGATCGCGGCCCCGGAGGTTCCGGCGGCGCGCCGCACCGAGGACAGGACGCCCATCCCGCCGTCCACCTGCTCCCGGTGCCTGGCCACCATGAACAGCCCGTAGTCCACCGCGACGCCGAGCCCGAGCAATGTGGCGATCGTGGGGGCGGTGGTCGGGAACGTGACCACCTTCGCGAGCAGCGCAAGCAGGGCGAGCCCGGTGAGCACGCTGAAGATGGCGGCCACCAGCGGGATCGCGGCGGCCATCAGCGACCAGAACATGATCAGCAGCAGCAGCAGCGCGCAGGCCAGCCCGATGACCTCGGACTTGAGGTCGCTGGTCTTCTGGCCGATCTCCCCCGCGCCCGCTCCGTACGCAACCTGGAGGCCGGCCTTGGTGGCGGGGGCCACCGCGTTGTTGAGCTTGTCCAGGTAGGAGGTGTCCAGCGAGTTCGGGTTCACATTCCAGCTGACGTTGGCGTATGCGATCGTGCCGTCCTTGGATACGGCGCCGGTATTGGACGAGGCGAACGGGCTGACCGCCTTGATGACGTTCGGAAGCTTGGAGATGTTGCTGACCGACTGGTTGACCGCCGATTGCTGCGCTGAGACCTTCCCGCTCTTGGCGTGGAAGACGATCTGCCCGCCGTACCCGCCTTGCTGCGGGAACGTCGTGTTCAGCAGGTTCAGGCCGTTCGCGGAATCGCTGCCCGAGATCGTGTAGTTGTTCACGTACTCGCCGCCGATTGCGTTCTTGGCGGCGAGGAGTCCGCCGAGGATGACCACCCACACGATGATGAAGACCCAATGCCTTCGGGCCGCGACACCGGCGAGCCGTTCCAGAAGCATATTCACGACTTATCCCCCTTCCCGCACCCCAGCCTGCGCAGCGCATGGGAAGCCCCAATCTGATAATGACGGCGGCACCCCGCTCTGGCAATACCCGTGGCGGGTGTCGCGGAGGTGGCGGTCGTCGCGATTGCCGACCCGCCGCCGAAGATCGTCAGCCCCGCGGTCATCAGGCCGTGGCGCGGAGTAGCGGGAGTGGGCGCGCGTCTCATCACTCTCCGTTCCGTGGCAGGTTACGGCGGGAGCCCCGCTCGCCACTCCCGCCGTAACCTCAGGCTCAGGGCTGGATCTCGGGCGGGATGTACTTCGCTCCGGGGCTGGTGTTGCCCTCGGGGCCGTAGACCCGCAGCAGCAGGTCGAAACGCCCGCGGGGCACGGGCAGCCAGTTGAGCCTGAGCGCCCGCGGCGGCGGTGTCGTCTGTATGTAGATGGTGACCGAGCCGTCGGGGTTGGTCACGAGGCCGGGCGTGAACTTCGCGACCTCGTACTTGCGCGCGGCGTTGGGGACCAGGGTGTTGCCGCGCGGCAGGTAGGCGGTCAGGGACCAGAAGCGGCTGGCCTGGGGGATCTGGCTCTTGGTGAACGTCAGCGTGTAGGCAGGCACTCTTGAGCCGTTGAGCGGGGCGCCGCTGCCGTCGGTGAAGGCGTTGTAGTAGCCGGCGGTGCTGGCGTTGTTGCCGTACTGGACGAACTCGTTGCCGGCGGCGCGGTCCAGGTAGGCCGTATGCCAGTTGGCGAAGTTGCTGAAGTAGGTCCAGTGGTGCGGGTCGGTATGGGAGAGCCACCTGTGGATGATCATGGCGTGGGCGGCGCGGGCCCCTGCGATCGTCTGCGACAGGGGACCGGGGTTCCCGCGGCGGGCCGCCGCGTTGGCCGCCGCGAACAGCCGGTTGAAGGCGCCGGACAGCTGGAGGTCGGACTGGCTGAGCGGGGCGGTGGCCGGCGAGCGCAGTGCCGCCTGCAGGACCCGGAAGAAGTGGGTGGTGTTGAACCTGACCATGTCATCGGCGACGGCCTTCATCCGGAGGGCGAAGACCGCCTGCGGGAATATCTTCGTGGGTCCCGCCGACGGATCCTGTTCGTAGGCCGGGAGTGAGGCCAGCCTCAGGTGGGCACGGAACGCGGATGCCTGGTCTTGCTGGTTCTGGTTGGCGGAGTTGTACTTGTCGGCCCGGATGATCCAGGTGGTGAGGGGGTAGGGCACCTCCACCTTGGTGACCCCTGGTGGCAGCGTCCCCTTCCAGCCGGGCGGCACCAGCCCGTACTTCCCGGGCGTCTGCGGCTGAATGCTGGTCTTGAACACGTCGCCGAACACGTCCAGGGTGAGCAGCGAGTAGGTCACGCCTGTCTTGGGGATGGTGAGGATCTGCGGGCCCGCAGACAGGTCGAGGTAGGCGCTGGCGTACAAAGTGTCGACGTTGATGGACACGACAAAGCCGTACAGCGGCCCGACACGGCTGGGGCCGGCCAGGCGGTTGACGCCTGAAAAGCTCTGCTGGAAGTAGGTCATGAACCGCGGGTAATAGCGGATCGTGTAGTTCTGGGCGACGGAAAAATAGGGATTCGCGGCCGGCGCCGCCGGGCCGCCCGGGCGGGCAGTGGCACCGGCGCTCACCGGCGCCAGCACCACGGCCACCCCGATACTGGCCACGACGGCGACGCCGCCACGCGCCACCCATTTCCGCGAACGGGCACAGCGCTCTCGAAGACTTGCGAGCATGAATCCTCCGGTAGGGGAATGCGGCCGGACCGGCCACGTACGTCCTGAGTGCGCGGCCGGTCGCGACCACGTCAGCGGGTGACGTGGACGGGGTGCAGCTCCCATAGCTGGCCCTGAGCACCCAGGTAGTAGAAGCGCCCGGCGAAGCCCGGGGTCACGATGTTGGCCGGCGCAGGTTTGGCGGCCAGCGGACCCGACTCTGCGAGCAGGTGCCCTGTGGTCCCGTCGATCCAGACGACGTGGTCAGCACCGCCTTTGTAATCGGTGAAGACGAGCTGGGGGTGAGCGGCGGGGCCGGCGAGCGCCACGAAATCGAGCGAATTTATCCGGTCACGCCACATGACCGAGAAGCCCCGGCGCGGGTTCAGGTGCAAGCCGACCAGCTCGCCGCCTCCGGTGTCGTCCATGTAAACGTTGTTGGTGGCGGGGTCGAGTGCGGCCTTGGAGGGCGAGAAGCTGAGCCCGGTTCGCCGGGTAGCTGCGGCGAACGGCCGGATCTGGAATGTGCGGCCGGAGTTGTGGATGTTGGCCGCGGTGATAGTCATGGTTGCCCGTGACGGCACGAAGTTCGACGACACCACCAGCCAGTTGCCGAGCAGGCCGGGTCCGGTCCCCGGGGTTTGCCTGCCGGTACGGTAGGTGACCGGTCTCCACCGGTTATCCAGGTGCAGCGTCCCGTCCCGGTGGCTGTAGCGGTAGCGCACCAACGTGTTGTGTTCGGCCATATACACGTACTCCGTGTGGCCGACCTGCCCGGCCGTGATGCGTCCGGTAACCGGTTCCGGAGGCTTGAGGACCGAGAGGATTTTGAGGTGCGTGGGATCAACCACCACTACCGGCGTGGGCAGGCCGTTATGTATCGAACACAGCAGCCCGCCGAAGGTCCCGGACAGTTTGCAGGGACCGCGTTCGATGCCTTTGGCCACGATCCGGCCGTCGGGCAGGACGATCATCCCGTTGTAGGCCGCGCCCGTGCCGTTGGGATTCTCCGGCAGAATCCGCCGCGCTACCGTCTGCCCGGTGGCCGGGTCGAGCTTGACGAGAACGTTGCCGTAGATGGCATAAAGGAAGCCGTTGCCGTGCGCGAGCAGAACGCCTGGGTAGCTCCACTGCCCTGGCGGCGGGACTTTGATCTGCACCCGCCAGCGCTGTGCCAGCGTCACCGGGTTGACGCTGGCGACGTACGCGCCCTGTGTCTGGGGGTTCGGCTGGTATCCGTACACGTAGAGCTGATTGCGGTCCCGTGTCACCGGGATGTAGGGGGTGGTGTAGTTGTCCGGGACCTCTCGCGCCGCGATCGACACCGGGCCAGGCCCGGCGATCTCGGCGAGCGTGCAGGTGTACGGGAACAGTTGCGTGCGGTCGGACGCGAAGTGCTCAAACGGCGCGACGGTCGAGAAGAATGCCCCGTCGGTCGGGCCGACGTGCAAGTCGCGGGAGCGAGGGCAGGGATCGTGGAGTGCCGCCCGCGCAGCTTCAACTATGTGCCCAGCTGCGGTTGTCCCAGAGGGTTTCGCCGGCGGCGCCGCCTGGCCAGCGCTGGCGGAGGCACCCATCGGTCCCAGCGCCGCGACCAGGCCAGCACCGGCCAGGATGCAGATAGCGGCGTGAGCTATCCGCCTTCGGGAATGGGTAAAGCGCTCTCGAACACCGGCAAACATGGATCCTCCTGCGGGTGAACACCTGCTCGGCGATACTCGGCCCGAATGGGCCGTGGCTGGTTGACGCCGCCGCCGTCTTCGTGCGCGCGGCGGATCTTTCTACCGATCCGCACGGTCGCACCCGCCGCCTCATCGCCGCGGCGCAGGCGTACCTGGACGCCGGGACGCCGATGCGTCGTCAAGGACGGCCGAGGGGGCGCTCGCGGGCGCCAGAACGGTCGCGGATCAGGCCGCGATCACCGCCGTGAAGGGCGCGCTGGAGCTCATGCGGGGGACCCCGGGAGCGGCACACGACCTGCTGTGCGCCGCCGCTCGCGCTGTCTCCGGCGAGGATCCGGCCCGCGCGTTCGACTTCCAGGCTCAGGCGATCGTCGCGTCGTTCGCCGCCGGCTGGCCGGAGCGAGCCTTCGCCGAGGCCCGTGAGTTCGTCGCGGGCCTGCCGCCGACGGGTACCCCCTACGAGGAGTTCCTCCGGGCCTTTCTCGAGGCCACGGCCGGGGGACGCGGGGACAACGACGCCGTGCGCAAGCTGCTCGTCGAAGCGCTCGGAGCCGGTACCGCCACAGGCGTTTTCCGGTTCGCGGCCTGGGCGGGCCTGGCCAGCGTCTATCTCGGAGACCTGGGCAGTGCCCGCGAGCTCGCCGTTCGCGTGATGGCGTCGGCACGGGCAGCGGGATCCTTCAACAGCCTGCCGCAAGCCCTGATCGGACTGGGCTGGATCGCCGTGGGCTTGCGGGACTTCGACCAGGCCGAGGAGTGCGCCAGGGAGGGGATCGAGCTCACACGGCAGTTCGCCCAGGAGAACCAGGAGACCGTGCTGCAGGCGATCCTCGTGCGCTGCCTCGCCGCGCGCGGCCAGGTCGAGGAGTGCCGCGTGCTGGGTGAGGCGACACTCCGGCGCGCGCTGGCCCACGGGATCACCGTCGCCGCGGCCGATGCTCGCCTCGGGCTGGCCGAGCTCGAACTGTCGCTAGCCCATGGCGCCGCCGCCCGCGACCTGATCGAGGCGATCTCGCATCCGCTGCACAGCCTGACCGCGGCGCCTTACCTGGTCGAGGCGGCGCTCCTCAACGGTGACCCCGACCCGCCGCGCACGGGCGTCGACAGGCTCGCCTACCTCGCCGAACGGGCACAGGACCGCGCACTGCTTGGCCTGGTCGCGCGTTCGCGCGCGCTGCTCGCCGGGTCCGGCGACTCGGCCGAGTCGCTGTTCCTCGAGGCGCTGCGCTATCAGACCGAGCGCATGCAGCCCTTCGAGCGAGCCAGGACCGCGCTCGCCTACGGGCAGTTCCTGCGCCGCGCGCAGCGGAGAAGGGAGGCGCGCGTCCAGCTGCGCGACGCGCTCACGACGTTCGAGGGCCTGAACACGCCGCTGTGGGCCGAGCGGGCCCGCGCCGAACTCGAGGCCACCGGGATCACCGCGCGCAAACGGGATCCCTCGACGCTGGACACGCTGACTCCCCAGGAGATGCGGATCGCCAAGCTGGTCGCGGGCGGCACAACCAACCGCGATGTCGCCAGCCAGCTGTTCCTGAGCCCGAAGACGGTCGAGTACCACCTGCGCAAGGTGTTCCAGAAGCTCGGCGTGTCCTCGCGCGTCGAACTCGCAAACCTGCGCCTGGCGCCTGTCGCCGCCGGCGCAGCCGACTGCTAGGGGCAGGACTGGGCAGTTGTGATCGGACGCAGCGGGCACGTGCCGGGTTGGGTACCCGAGGAACCGCGTGGTATCTGATTCGTCCACGGGCGGCGTGCCAGGCCCGGGCAGACGCCGCGGCTATGTGCTGGCCGCCGGCGTGCTGGTGGTCATGATGCTGGGCGGAACGTTGCCGGTCCCGCTGTATGTGCTGTACGAGAAGCAGATGGGCTTCGGCCCGTTCGGGGTGACGGTCGTCTTCGTCGCGTACGTGCTGGGCACGCTGCTGGTGCTGGTGGCCTTGGGCGACCTCAGCGACCACCTCGGCCGCCGGAAGGTGCTCGCGCCCGCCGGGCATGCGGGCCGCGATGCTCGGCGCATGCCTCGGCGTCTTCGCCGCCTTCAGCGTGCTCGGACTGTTCAGCAGCCTCGTGCCGACGTTCCTGCATGGCGTGCTCGGCGTGCACAACCTGGCGCTGATCGGGGGAGGATCGTTCCTGATCTTCGTCACCGCCGCGATCAGCCAGGCCGTCTCCGCGGGACTGCCCGCGCGCCGCAGCGTCAGCGCGGGCGTGCCGCTGCTGCTGGTCTGCCTGGGTACCTTGGAAGCAGCGCTGTTCGCCCAGGCGCTCTGGCTCTTCCTGGTGGGCACGATCGCCGGCGGAGTAGCCGTCGGTTCCATCTTCCGCGGCGGGCTCAGCGAGCTGAACCGGATCGCCCCTGCCCGGAACCGGGCGGCGGTCGTGTCCACGTTCTTCGCCGCCGCCTATCTCGGCCTTGGCCTGCCCGCGGTCCTGACCGGCCTGATCTCCGTCGCGATCGGGCCGGTCGACGCCAGCGTCTACACCTCCGCCCTGGTGGCGGTCGTCGTCGTGCTGGCCTTCTTCGTCGTAATGCGCGCTTTCGGAGCGGTTCCCACGCCCAGGCCGCCGTGCACGCCATCAGACAGCTGGTGCAGCCCCGAGCAGGTAGCGACGGCCGGCTCCGCGAGCCGTTAACCGTAGGCCGGCACAATGACAGAATGGCGGCCTGCGGCTAGGGGCAGTTGAGGTGAGGGAGATGACCAGTTCGGTAGATCAGCCTCTGAGCGGTGAGCTCTCGGCGGCCGCCCGGGCGGTGGGCTCCCGGCTCCTGGGAGCGGTTCCGCTGGGCGTCGCGTTCTCCGGTGGCGTCGACTCTTCAGTCTTGCTCGCCCTGGCCGTGAGGACGCTCGGCGCCGACCAGGTTGTCGCCATCCTCGGCGTCTCGCCCAGCCTGGGGGCGGATGAACGTCTGGCCGCCCATCAGGTCGCCGCGGTCGTCGGCGCTCGCATCGTCGAGATCCAGACCAGGGAAGCCGACAACCCGGCCTACCGGGCCAATGGTCCTGATCGCTGCTTTCACTGCAAAGACGAACTGTTTACCCGCGTAGAAGATGAAGTAGCCGGCGCCTATGGCCTGGCGGCCGTGGCCTACGGCGAGAATGCCGATGACATGATGCGCCCGGATCGGCCCGGGTCCCGCGCGGCCACTAACCATCAGGTCCTGCGGCCCCTGGCCGATGCAGGACTCGGTAAAGCCACCGTGCGCGCCATCGCCAGGGCGCTGCAGCTTCCGAGTGCCGACAAGCCCGCCGCGCCCTGCCTGGCGTCCCGTATTCCTCACTATCAGGAGGTTTCGGAGGCCAAGCTCGCTCAGATCGAGGCGGCCGAGAAGTCTTTGCGGATCCTGGGTTTCGCCGAGTCCAGAGTGCGACATCACGGCCCGGTGGCCCGTATCGAGCTTCCCGCCGGTGAGCTTGTGCGAGCCGTCTCCGCCCCGGCGCGTGAGCAGATCCACGCCGCCATTACCGCCGCGGGCTTCCAGTTCGTCGCCGTCGATCTGCTCGGCATTCAGTCTGGTGCCTTCACGATGTCATTGCTGCCGGTCGCCGGTGACTGAGCCCTGGCAGCCTGATGAGGCTATGGCGGCGTTCATCGAACTGGACCATGACCGGGCGCGTCGCCGCGGCTATCCCGAGGCGGTGTACTGCGAGGGCAAGACTCCCGGCCAGGTCAGTGCCGTTGCCCGGGCGATCGAAGCATCCGGCACGACGTTGTTCACCCGCGCGGGTCCCGCGCACGCCAAGGCGGTGCTGAGCGTCCTGCCGGATGCTCGCTACCACGAAGACGCGCGCATCCTGGCCTGGCCGCCCGTGCCTCCGGCGCCGCGCGGCGGGCGGGTTCTGGTGGTCGCGGCCGGTACCGCCGACTTCGGGGTCGCGCGAGAGGCACAGCTGACCGCTCTTTATCTCGGCCGCGCCGCCGATCTCGTCACCGACGTCGGCATTGCCGGGTTGCATCGCATACTGGGCCGGCTCGACCAGCTGAGGGCGGCCCGCGTCATCATCGTGGTCGCCGGGATGGACGGCGCGCTGCCCGGCCTGGTCGCCGGCCTCGTCTCCGCGCCGGTGATCGCCGTGCCGACGTCCGTCGGCTACGGCGCGTCGCTACGGGGCCTGGCGGCCCTGCTGACCATGCTCAACTCCTGCGCCCCCGGGGTGGCCGTGGTCAACATCGACAACGGCTACGGTGCCGGGCACCTGGCTGCCCAGATTGCGGCCCCGACCTAGGCTAAGCCTGCCTGGACTCGCCTGCCCGGCACGAAACCTTCGCGCTCTGCGGCTGCCACGGCCTCCTCGAGCACTCGCCGGACCGGCACGGATCGTCCCGCGGCGACCTCCGCGGCATCGTCGAACTCCGGTGTGGCATGGAGCACCTCGCCGCCGCGATGCGCGACCTTCAGGCGAACCCGGCCACCGGCAACCGGCAACGGCACCCAGAACCGGTCAAGCGCGATCCTGGTGACAGCGACTTCGCGTACCCCGATGGTGCTGGTCAGCTCGAAGATCATCCGCCGTAGAGCATCACGCTTGTTCGCCGGCGCGAGCACGGCGAGCGTGTGCGCAGGGCGTCCCTTCTTCATCACGATCGGGACCAGCCATGCGTCAGCCGCGCCAGCATTCAGCAACGACGCCAGGACTGTGGGCCAGACCCGCGGGTCCATGTCATCGACGTTGGTCTCCAGCACCGACATGATCACCGGTTCGCCCGGTTCCGCGGGCCGGTCACCGCGGTCCCCCAGGACAACGCGGACGACGTTCGGACGACCGGGGACGTCTGCGGTGCCGGCCCCCACGCCGACCGTGCGTACCGACATGGCGGGCAGGTCGCAGGACTCCTGCGACAGGGCGGTGAGCAGCGCCATGCCCGTGGGGGTGGCTAGCTCCCCGTCGCCACCGGACAGCACGCGCCAGCCCGCCGACATCTGCAGCACCGCCGGCACGGGAACCGGGAGGTCGCCGTGGGAGGTCGCGACCCGGCCAGAACCCAGCGCCACGGCGCTGCAGGACATGGAGGTCACCCCCAGCCAGTCCAGCGCGGCGCACACGCCGACGACGTCCGCGACCGAGTCCCAGCTTCCGGCCTCGTGGAAGTGCACCTCATCGGCCGCGACCCCGTGGACTCGCGCCTCGGCCTCGGCCAGCCGGCCGAACACGCGCTGGGCCCGCTCCCGCACCTGCGCCGCGAGATCCGCACGCTCGAGCAAGGCCTGAATGCCGCGCCAGCTGCGATACGCCTGATCCTGCGCCGTCGGCTGTACGTCCACTTTGGCGGCGCGCATCCCGGCCCGAGAGACCAGCGTCGACGCCAGGCGGATCGAATCCGGCATCACGGCATCCACGGCGCCCTGCAGAGTGGCCAGGGGTGCGCCGGCATCGACGAGCGCCGCGAGCAACATATCGCCGGCCACACCTGCCGTCGCATCCACCCAGGCGTGCGTGCCCGCACCGGCTGCTGTCATGCACGCAACCCTAGGCGCAGCGACCGGGAAAGGCCGCTGCCCATGATGTCACTGCGGTCATCACGCGCGTTCGGCCGGTCGGTTGTGGTCGCATGATCTTGTCCTGGCCCTGGTGATCCGCTGTACCCTCAGGATTAGCTCCAGGCGCTTCGGGAGGTCTCGTGCCCATCGAACAGGCGGAGTTCGGCCGCACCGGCCACCACAGCAGCCGGGTGATCTTCGGCGGGGCGGCTCTCGCGCAGGTCTCCCAGCGGGTCGCGGACGAGACCCTGGATGTCCTGCTCGCTCACGGAGTGAACCACCTGGACCTGGCCTCGTCCTACGGCGAGGCGGAGGCGCGCATCCGGCCGTGGCTGCAGCGCGAACCCGGACGGTTCTTCCTGGCCACCAAGGGCGATGAGCGCACCGCGGCCGGGGCCCGCGAGGAATTGCACCGGTCCCTGGACCGGATGGGCGTCGACCACGTCGACCTGTGGCAACTGCACTCCCTGGCCGATCCGATCGAGTGGGACACCGCCCTGAGCCCGGGCGGGGCGCTCGAGGCCGCCGTTGAAGCCCGGGAGCAGGGCCTCATCCGCTGGATCGGAGTGACCGGCCACGGCAGCCAGATCGCCGCGACACACCGGCGCAGCCTCGAGCGGTTCGACTTCGACTCGGTGCTGCTCCCGTACAACTTCGTCGCCATGCAGAATCCGTACTACGCCGGCAACTTCGACGCCCTCTACCAGACCTGCCGCGAGCGGCGGGTCGCGGTGCAGACGATCAAGGCGATCGCGCTGCGTCCCTGGGCGGGCCGACCGCATACCCGGGCGACCTGGTATGAGCCGCTCGAGAAGCAGGGCGACATCGATCTCGCGGTGTGGTGGGCGCTGAGCCGCCCCGGGGTGTTCCTCGACAGCGTGGGGGACGTGGGCCTGCTTCCTATGGTGCTCGACGCGGCCAGCCGGTTCGCCGGAGCGCCGGATGACGCGACGATGATCGCGCTAGCCGAGCGGACCGCGGCCGAACCGCTGTTCGTCTAACCGCGGCCGGACCCAGGAGATCACTTCGGCGCGCGACGCGCAGCATCCCGGCCTGGGGCATCCGGGTTGGCGCCCAGGCGGACATTGGCTCAGATTGTGTCTCATTGACCCCTGTCCGCAGACAGGCCTACCGACCGCGGCGTCACCCACATCAGTGTGATCTAGGTGCTGCCGGGCGGGCACGGCCGGCGCGGAAGTGGGCGCGCGGTTGAGACCGGGTGCGGCCGGGCACGACGGTGCTGCGGAGGAAGCGAGGAAGCGACGATGTCTGAACGTGCTATCCGGCTTCGCCGATTACAGCACCCAAAGCGGGCAGCCCGCCACCAAGCACATCATCATCGAGGTCGCCCCAAGCAGTGCCGGCCGTCCCGGTGAGCCGGGTGAACGCTAGCGGGACGGCCCAGTGAGAGCCGATCACCGGACAGGAGAAGACAATGGCCGATACCCCCTCCTCCCGCCAGGCCAGGGCGACCGAGCCGCGGAATGCGGTCGCGGTGCTAGGGACCGGCATCATGGGCTCGGCGATGGCTCGCAGGCTGGCCGCTGCCGGGCTGCGAACGACGGTGTGGGACCGGTGGCCGCAGGCGACCGAGCCGCTC
>Ga0207664_10001449_pt1 | contig 15576 bp, 15 predicted proteins | sample LARL83metaG_FD_184349 | JGI IMG/M metagenome (GOLD analysis project Ga0207664, IMG submission 184349) | Corn, switchgrass and miscanthus rhizosphere microbial communities from Kellogg Biological Station, Michigan, USA - LAR L8-3 metaG... | ecosystem: Host-associated > Plants > Roots >... | reverse complement strand
CCGGCTCCCCGCCGGATTCCCTACTGCCTGACTCCATGTCCTCGATGTCCATGCGGTCAATCGAACCGGGTCACCCGGCCGCCGGTCTTGTACGATTTTTGCGTGGCCATCGACACCAGGGTTCGCGCCTGGCGGCCGCGGGTTCCCGGCCTCGCCGAGGTCCTCCACGCGCGCATGACCAGCCACGTCTACCCGATGCACGCGCACGAGGCGTGGACGCTGCTGATCGTCGACGACGGGATGATCCGCTACGACCTGCACGGCCACGAGCACGGCGCGAAGGACGGGCTGGTCACGCTGCTGCCGCCGCAGGTCCCGCACAACGGGCGCGCCGCCACGTCCGCGGGCTTCGGCAAGCGGGTCCTCTACCTCGACCAGTCCACGTTGCCGGCGATCCTCATCGGTCACGCCGTCGACCAGCCTGTGCTGTCCGACGCGCTGCTGCGGCAGCGCATCAGCCAGTTGCACCGCGCGGTCGACCAGCCGGGCGAGGAGTTCGAGGCCGAGAACCGCCTGGCCTTCATCGCCGAACGGCTCCGCTGGCACCTCAGCAAGCGCCACGTACCCGACGCGCCAACAGCCGGCGCCAGCGTGGCCGGCGAGCTGCGCGACTTGATCGACTCCCGTTTCCGCGAGTCAATGACCCTCAGGGAAGCGGCCGATGCCCTGCACGCCCACCCGGCCCACCTGGTCCGGGCGTTCAGCCGGGCATTCGGGATAAGCCCGCACCAGTACATGACCAGCCGGCGCATCGACCTCGCCCGGCGGCTCCTGCTCGACGGAGTGCCGCCAGCCCTGGCGGCGGCACAGGCCGGCTTCTACGATCAGCCGCACCTGAACCGCCACTTCCGGCACATCCTCGGCACGAGCCCCGGCCGGTACGCCCGGAGCGGTCTCCCGCCCGCGGCTACTCAGCGGGGGTACTGGTCGTAAGGGTCGTCGACGGGATAGCGACGGGTCGGTACCTCATCGACCACTTCTTCCCGGTAGCCGGCCGGGGGCACCCGGCTGGACGGTACGTCTCGGTAGACGGTGCGGCGGCTGCGAGCGCGCGGCGCCCACGGCGCGAACACCAGCAGCCACAGCACCACGCCCAGGACTCCGACGAGCATCAAGATGTCGCCGACGGTATGAATGCCGAAGCCGTGCGTGGACACGGTTGAGATCCCGAATCGAAGGATCGCTCCGATCGCGATCAGGATCAGGCCTGCCCCGATCGTCATGGCTTACCTCCTTGCGTAATGGCCTTGCAAGCACTCACGTCTTTCCCAAGCGCCTGGTCCCAAACGTTCGCCTTCCCAGGCACCTCCAGGCGTCCTTGTCTCAGTGCCCGCGCACGCCCGCGAAACTCCCTGGCCAGTGCGGCCGGGCGGGTGTGCCGATGACGTTGCGGGGCGGGGCGCGGTGGCCGGCCACGCCGCTGTAGTTCACCGCGCCGTAGTTCGCCGCGCCGAGCACAACGGCCAGCACCAGGCCCGCGCCGCCTCTACCTGATCCTTAGCGCTTGAGCACTGCCGGTCAGCCGGTGTTCTGGAGGCCGGCGGCGATCCCGCTGACGGTCAGCAGCAGCGTCCGGTCGAGAACGGGGCGCTCGGACTCGGTGACCTCCTCGGCCCGCAGCGCGGACAGTGCGCGCAGTTGCAGGTAGGACAGCGCGTCCACGTACGGGTCGCGCAGCACGATGGCGCGTGACAGCACCGGCCGGCTGCCGACCAGCCGGTCGTGCTCGGTGACGGAGAGCACGAGCCGCCTGGTGAGGTCGTACTCCGCGAGCACGCGGTCGGTCAGGTCGGGCCGCCCGCCGAGCGCCAGGTAGCGGACCGCAACCTCGCGGTCGGTCTTGGCCAGGGACATCTCGGCGTTGTCGAGCAGCGTGGCGAGCAGCGGCCATTCGCGGTAGGCGTGGCGGAGTGCGGTCAGGCCCTCCAGCGGGATGTCGCCGTCGGAATCGCCCGCCGGGATGCCCGACCACGCTGCGGCGGCGAGACCGCTGCCGAGTCCGTACCAGCCGGGCAGGTTCAGCCTGGTCTGCGCCCAGGCGAACACCCAGGGGATGGCGCGCAGGTCCTCAAGGCCGAGCGGCCCGCCGCCGTGCCCGCGGCGGGCCGGGCGGGAGCCGATCCGCAGGCCGCCGATCTCCTCGAGCGGGCTGACGGTGGCGAACCACTCGGCGAATCCGTCGGCCTCCACCAGCGCGCGGAACGCCCGCTTCGCGGCGTCGTCAATGGCCGCGGCGAGCCCGCCGAAGGCCGTCGCCGCCGCGGCGGTGCGGTCTGGATGCGACGGCGCGGAGGAAAGCAGCACCGCCGAGGTGACCTGCTCCAGGTGGCGCAGCCCGATCGCCGGGGTGCCATACCGCGCGAAGATAACCTCGCCCTGCTCGGTGACCTTGAGCCGTCCGTCGACCGAGCCTGGCGCCTGGGCGAGCACGGCGCGCCCGGCCGGTCCGCCGCCGCGCCCGATCGCGCCGCCGCGGCCGTGGAACATCGTGAGCTTCACTTCGTGCTTCGCCGCCCACGCGGCGAGTTCCGCCTGGGCGTCGAACAGCCGCAGCGTCGCCGAGGCGGGGCCGAGTTCCTTGGCGGAGTCCGAGTAGCCGAGCATAACTTCCAGCTGCCGCCCCGTCTCGGCCAGCCGCGCGTCCACCGCCGGGATCGACAGCATCCCGGTCAGCACGGACGTCGAGTTGGCCAGGTCCTCGCCGGTCTCGAACAGCGGTACCACGTCGAGCACCGGGCCGTTACCGTCAGGGAACGCGTAGCCGGCGAGCTCGTAGACCGCCGCGATGTCTGCTGCCGACGTGGTGAACGAGATGACGTAACGGCGGCAGGCGTCCACGCCGAAGCGGCGCTGAATCCACGCCATCACCCGAATGGTCTCGAGCACCTCCTCAGTCATCGGCGAGAGCTCGGCCCCCTCCCGCAACTCGGCCAGGGCACGCGCGTGCACCTGCGAGTGCTGGCGCACCTCAAGGCCGGCGAGGTGGAACCCGAACGTCTCGGCCTGCCACACCAGGTGCTGCAGTTCGCCGTACGCCTGCCGGACCGCCCCGGCCTCGGCGAGGGACGACTGCACCAGTCGCAGGTCGGCGATGAAGTCCGCCGCCGCGCCGTAGGCCAGGTCAAGGTTCCTCGTCCGGGTCGCGGCGAGCCGCTCCACCGCGTAAAGCAGGAAGGCGCGGTACGGCTCGCCCGGCGAGCGCGCGGTGATCTCCCGTAGCAGTTCCGGGTGCTCGGCCGAGGCGGCGGCGAGCGCCCGGCGCAGCCGCGGCGACGGCGGGGCGGAGCCCTCGTACACAGTCAGCGCGCGGGCGATCCTGGCGCAGGCCGCCTCCAGGCCGCGCAGCGCGTGATCGGCCATGATCACCGCGGACTCCCGCGTTACCGCGGCGGTGACGTTCGGGTTGCCGTCCCGGTCGCCGCCCACCCAGGAGCCGAAGCGCAGGAACGGCGGCACTGGCGTCGGCTCCGCGCCGCTCCCCTCTCCGAGCAGCACGTGGTCGAGCGCTCGGTAAACGGCGGGGACCAGCCGGAACAGCGTCTCGTCGAACGCGGTCATCACCGAGCGGACCTCGTCGGCCGGCGACATCCCCGCGACCCGCAGCTGGGCGGTCCGCCACAGCAGGTCAACCTCCTCGCGCAGCTTCCGCCGGTCCTCGGCCTGCTGCACCGCCCCGGTCCGGGGGTCGTCGAGCGCGCTGAGCAGCCCGCTGACCCGGCGCAGCGACGCGACCACCGCGCGGCGCCGGGCCTCGGTCGGGTGCGCGGTAAACACCGGGTACACCCGGAGCCCGGCGAGCGACTCGGCGAGGTGCTCCGCGCCGCCCTCGGCGGTGAGCCTGGCCACCGCGTCGGCGAGCGACTCGCGCGCCGGCCTGTCGCCCGAGCCGCGCAACTGCAGTGCCCGCACCCGCTGCTGCTCCTCGGCCAGGTTGGCCAGGTGGAAGTACACGGTGAACGCCCGGGCCACCTGCTCGGCGCGCTCCCACGACCAGGACGCGACGAGCGCGGTGATCTCGTCACCCGCCGCGGTAGCGGCCGCCGAGCCGCGGTCCGCTGCCGAGCGCGCGGCGATCACCGCGCGCCGCAGCCGCTCCACGTCCGCGAGCAGGTCGGCGCCCGCCGACTCGCTGATCACCTCGCCGAGCAGGTCGCCGAGCAGCCGGACATCACGCCGCATCGGCTCGGGCAGCTCAGCGGAGTCTCGCTCCCGGCCGGAACCGCCCGGGCCGTACGCCCCGCCCGAATCCCCGGCGGGTCCACCCGCCACGTCGCTTACGTAGATGCTCACGACGTGAGCCTAACCACCGCCTGGTGACGCCAACCGACCGGCGGGACCTTTTCACGTGGTTGTAACGGCCCGGTCAAGCCGTGGGGCAGGGCGAATGAGTAACGTTCCGGGGGTTAACCTCTCCTCATGACCGCGAGTGACACCATTCCTGGCGAGTTGCCCGACCCGCACACGACGGCGGGGAAGATCGCTGACCTGGAGCGCCGGCGGTACGAGGCGGTGCACGCCGGGTCGGCGGTAGCGGTGGAGAAGCAGCACGCCAAGGGCAAGCTGACCGCCAGGGAGCGGATCGCGCTGCTGCTGGACGAGGGGTCGTTCACCGAGTTCGACGAGCTGGCCCGGCACCGCGCCCACGACTTCGGCATCCAGCGCAACCGCCCCTACGGCGACGGGGTGATCACCGGCACTGGCACCGTCGACGGCCGGCCGGTCGCGGTGTACTCCCACGACTTCACCGTGTTCGGCGGGTCCCTGGGGGAGGTGTACGGGGAGAAGATCGTCAAGGTGATGGACCACGCCATGAAAGTCGGCTGCCCGGTCATCGGGATCAACGACGGCGGCGGGGCCCGGATCCAGGAAGGCGTCGTCGCCCTGGGGCTGTTCGCGGAGATCTTCTTCCGCAACGTCCGCGCCTCCGGCGTCATCCCGCAGATCAGCCTGATCATGGGCCCGGCCGCCGGCGGCGCGGTGTACTCCCCCGCGATCACCGACTTCGTGCTGATGGTCGACGGGACCAGCCACATGTTCATCACCGGCCCCGACGTGATCAAGACCGTCACCGGCGAGGACGTCACCTTCGAGGAACTCGGCGGCGCGCACGCGCACATGACCAAGTCCGGCGTCGCCCACTACCAGGCCAGCGACGAGCAGGACTGCATCGAGTTCGCCAAGCTGCTGCTGTCCTACCTGCCCTCCAACAACCTCGACGAGCCCCCCGCCCTGCCCGTCACCCCCGACTACGAGGTCAGCCCGGCCGACGCCGCGCTCGACGCGCTCATCCCCGATTCCCCCAACCAGCCCTACGACATCCACCGGGTCATCGAGACCGTCCTGGACCCCGGCACGTTCTGCGAGGTCCACGAGGGGTTCGCCAGGAACATCGTGACCGGGTTCGGCCGGGTGGCCGGCGCCCCGGCCGGCGTGGTCGCCAACCAGCCCATGCACCTGGCCGGCTGCCTGGACATCGACGCCTCGGAGAAGGCCGCCCGGTTCGTCCGCACCTGCGACGCCTTCAGCATTCCCGTCCTGACCTTCGTCGACGTCCCCGGGTTCCTGCCCGGGACCAGCCAGGAGTGGGCCGGGATCATCCGCCGCGGGGCCAAGCTGCTGTACGCCTACGCCGAGGCCACCGTCCCCAAGGTCACCGTCATCACCCGCAAGGCCTACGGCGGCGCCTACGACGTCATGGGCTCCAAGCACCTCGGCGGCGACGTCAACCTCGCCTGGCCCACCGCCCAGATCGCCGTCATGGGCGCACAAGGCGCCGTCAACATCCTCTACCGCCGCGAACTCGCCGCCGCCGCCAACCCCGACGAGCTCCGCAAGACCCGGACCCAGGAATACGAGGACACCCTCGCCAACCCCTACGCCGCCGCCGAGCGCGGCTACGTCGACGCCGTCATCCGCCCCGCCGAAACCCGCGCCGCCGTCACCCGCGCCCTGATCTCCCTGCGCACCAAACGCGAGACACTGCCACCCAAAAAACACGGCAACATCCCGCTGTAGTGGCGGCGCACCATGACAAATCACATCACCAGTAGCCAATCGGAAGGCTTCCGGCTGCAATCCCGCGCCAAGTGGCCCGCGCACCGTCCAACCTGCCCTAGAGTCGTAAGACGATGAGCGAATTCGCCGCCCCGATGCCCGTCCTCGCCAGATACGCGGTCATGGTTGACGTCGGGTATATCTACGCGGCCGCAGGTGAGCTGCTCTTCGGTACCAGCGCGCGCCGGGACTACCGCGTCGACGCCGTCGGCCTGATCCAGGCGGTCACGAAGCACGCCGATGAGCTCTTCCGCGGCGAACTGCTCCGCGTCTACTGGTACGACGCGGCCCGTGACCGGGTGCCCACGATCGACCAGCGCGTCGTCGCCCAGATGGCGTGGGTCAAGCTCCGGCTCGGCAACCTGAACGCCCGCGGTCAGCAGAAGGGCGTGGACGCCAACATCCGCGCCGACATGGAGGCGCTGGCCAGGCACCGCGCGATCACCGACGCGGTCCTTATCGCCGGCGACGAGGACATGGTGCCAGCCGTGGAGGCCGCGCAGGCCTTCGGCGTACGGGTCCACCTGTGGGGCATCGAGCCGCCGTACGGCACCAACCAGGCCGAGCGCCTGGTCTGGGAGTCAGACACGGTGGACGTGCTCGACGCCCCCTTCGTGCGGCCGTACTTCACCAAGAACCCGGTGACCGAGGCGCCCCGGCCGGACGTGCAGGCCTCAGTCCCGTCTCCGGCCCAGCTGTTCGGTGAGCACCGCCCGCGCCCGCCCGTGCAGATCGGCCGGAACTCGCACCTCTCCCAGACCGGGCCGATACCGCACATGTCGTCGTCGCAGACCGGACCGCTGCCGCGGCTCGGCCCGGACCGGCGGCACGTCGAGGAGGCCGGCGAGCACGTCGCGCACAAGTGGATACTCACCCGTGGCGCGGACAACATCAGGGACTTGCTGCCAGGCCCGATCCTGCCGCCCGTCATCGACAAGGAACTGCTCGTCGAGGCGGAAAAGGAACTCGGCCAGTCGCTGCGCCCCTACCAGGAAGCCCGCGAGTGGCTGCGCGACGCTTTCTGGGCGCGGGTGCACCGCGAGTTCGGCATCGGAGTCGGCAAGTCGCGTGGCTGACGGCGAGGGCGCGGAGCCGTACCTGCGCGTCGTGCGCGGCGAGGCCGGCCCGGAGGAGATCGCGGCCCTGGTCGCCACGCTCACGGCCATCGCCGCCGTCCGGTCACGAGCCGCGGAAGAGGCGAAGCCCGCCCCCGTTCCTTCTCAGTGGAACGCCAGGCCCCGGCTGCTGCGCGCACCACTGTACCCGGCAATCGGAGCCTGGCGGCGTTCGGCGCTTCCCTGACGAGCTAGGCCGGCGGTCTTGCCGCGGGCAGAGCGGGTCGGATACGTTCGCCGCGTGGCTGAGCGGTGGCGCGACGTGGCGCATATCGGGCATGCGGAACTGCTGACGCCGACGCCGGAGGCGTCGCTCGAGTACTTCACCGCGCTGCTCGGGCTCACGGTCGCCGAAGAGCGGCACGGGTCGTGGTACCTGCGGGGATACGGGGACTACGAGCCCTACTGCCTCAAGCTGACCGCCTCGGTTGCTCCCGGGCTCGGCCACCTGGCGGTGCGGGCCTGGTCGCCAGAGGCGCTGACCAGGCGGGTGGAGTGGCTCAAGGCGACGGGCGTACCCGGCGGGTGGGCGGAGCCGGAGGGCGGCAAGGGGCCGGCCTACGAGTTCACCGACCCGGACGGCCACCCGGTCCGGATCTACTACGAGACCGCGAAGTACGTGCCGCCCGCCGCGGAACGGCCAGCGATGAAGTCCAGCCACCAGCGGTACCACGGGGCCGGGGCCAACGTGCGGCGGCTTGAGCACGTGAACCTGATGGCCCGGGACGTGCGGGCCTGCCGGGAGTTCTGGGCGGAGGGGTTCGGGCTGCGCACGTTCGAGGTCATCAGGCGCGACGACGGGTCGGAGGACGGGGCCTGGCTGTCCTCGACCGTGCAGGGCCACGAAGTCATCTACGTGCGCGACTACCTGGGCGCCGCGGCCCGGCTGCACCACCTGGCGTTCTGGGTTGACTCGCGGGAGGACGTGCTGCGCGCCGCCGACCTGATGAACGACGCCCGCGTGCCGATCGAGGCGGGCCCGTCGCGGCACATCCCGATCCAGGGGTTCTACCTCTACACCCGTGAGCCGGGCGGGAACAGGATCGAGGTTTGCTCGGGCGGCTACCTCGGCTTCGACCCCGACGACGACCCGGTGGTGTGGACGGCGGCGGAGTACGCCGCCAAGCCCGGCTGGGGCGCCCGCCTGCCGTCGACCTTCCGCGCGTACGGGACTCCCCCGACTGGGGCGCCCGAGGAATCAGTGACTTCAGACTGGCCAGCCCCGGCTTAACCGCCCGGGCGGCCGGATAATGGTGGATCGGTGGGAGGCACCTGGGCCTCCCACCGATCCACCATCTTTTGGCAGGGAGTTGTTACTACTGGGCGAGCTTGCGTTAGAAATTCCATTGCTTTGTCACCCCGGGCGTCGGCCTCCGGCACTCCCCGCCGGGCGCCCCACGAGGACGTACCTCCGACTGGCCCGCTCCGGCCCGGTAAAGGGCACCGCACCCCGCTCGGATCGGCTAGCGTGCTGGAGGAGATGTCGCCGAACGGAAGCTGTCACCGAGGTAGCGCATGCGGAAGGTTGCCTGGCTGTTCGCGGTAGTAGTCGTGCTCGGCATCGCGGGATGCGGGTTCATGCACCGCGCCGGGGCGAGCGCCAACCCGTCCGGCACGAGCAGACCGGGCGCGACCGGCAGCCCCGGTGCGACCGGCAGGACGACGATCGTTCAGGTCGCGACGAGCACCAAGACGTACTCCCTGACGGCCGGCGGACTCAAGCGCAGTTACGTGGTCATCGCGCCGGCCAGCGGGCTTCCGGCGGCGGCACCGGTCATCGTCATGCTGTCCGGCGACGGCGCCCCCGTCTCCGCGGAGGCCACCAGGGACCAGCTGGTCCCCTATGCGAGCAGCGACCAGGCGGAGATCGTCTACCCGGTGGCGGTGAAGGCGACATGGAACTCCGTCGACTGCTGCGGTTACGCGCATAGGCACAAGGTTGACGACCTGGCCTTCATGAAGGCGCTGGTGTCCGCGGTGGATCCCGGTCACGCGCGGCCCGTCTACGTTGCGGGTTACAGCAACGGCGCCCGGCTCGCCTATCGTGTCGCGTGCACCGATCCGGGCCTGTTCGACGCCTACGCGGCGGTGAAGGGCCTCCCGAGCCCCGGCTGCCTGCCGATCAAGCCGGTGAAGATCCTGCACCTCGCGTCGCTTGACGACTCGGAGGCGAGATACAAGCCCGGCGGGAAGGCCACCCTCGACGACCCGATCCCGGTCATCACGCTGGTCGCCCGGCTGAATGCGGCAGACAAGTGCCCGGCCAGTCCCGTCGTGACGCATACGGGGAGCATGACGCTGGACACGTGGTCCGGGTGCGCGGGCGGTGCCCGGCTCGCGTTCGCGACCTGGACGGACGGCAAGCACTCGTACCCGCGCCCGCCGTTCAGCGTGCCCGGGGCCGCGCAGGTCATCTGGTCCTTCTTCACGAGCACGCCGCTGGCGCCGCTGCCGTAGGAGCCTGCCGAGGGGCACCGCACCCGCTCGGATCGGCTAGCTTGCTAGAGGAGATGTCGCTGAGCGGAAGCTGTCACCGAGGTCGCGCATGAGGAAGGTTGCCTGGCTGTTCGCGGTCGTAGTCGTGCTCGGCATCGCGGGGTGCATGCACCACGCCAGGGCGAGCACCACGCCGTCCGCCAGCCCCAGCGCGACCGCCAGCCCCAGCGCGGCCGGCAGCCCCAGCGCGACCGGCAGGACGACGATCATTCAGGTGGCGACGAGCACCAAGACATACTCCCTGACGGCCGGCGGACTCAAGCGCAGTTACGTGGTCATCGCGCCGGCCAGCGGGCTTCCGGCGGCGGCCCCGGTCATCGTCATGCTCTCCGGCTACGGCGCCACCGTAACCTCGGAGATCACCAGGGACCAGCTGGTCCCCTATGCGAGCAGCGACCAGGCGGAGATCGTGTACCCGGTGGCGGTGCATGCGTCATGGAACGCCGGTAACTGCTGCGGCTACGCGCACACGCACGGCGCGGACGACCTGGCCTTCATGAAGGCGCTCGTGCCCGCGGTGGATCCGGGTCACGCACGCCCCGTCTACGTCGTCGGTTACAGCAACGGCGGCCGGCTCGCCTACCGCGTCGCCTGCACCGACCCGGGCCTGTTCGACGCCTACGTGGCGGTGAAGGGCGGACCGAGCCCCGGCTGCATAGTCAGCAAGCCGGTGACGATCGCGCAGCTCGCGTCGCTCGACGACACGGAAGTGCCCTATAAGCCCGGCGCGAAAGGCAGAGAGCTGACCCCGGTCACCACGCTGGTGGCCAAGCTGCGGGAGACGGACCAGTGCCCGGCTCAGCCCGTCGTGACGAAGGCGGGGAGCATGACGCTGGACACGTGGTCCGGGTGCGCGGCCGGTGTCCGGCTGGCGTTCGCGACCTGGACGGACGGCAAGCACTCCTTCCCGCGCCCGCCGTTCAGCGTGCCCGGGGCCGCCTCGGTCATCTGGTCCTTCTTCACGAATACGCCGCTGGCGCCGCTTCCGTAGGAGCCCGCTGAAATGCCGCCTCGCCGTCCCGACGGGCGGGGATCAGCGGAAGGACCAGCCGCATCGTCGTGCCGCCACCGCGGGCCGGCTCGGCGGCCACCGTGCCGCCGTGCCCGGTGACGATTTCCCGCACGACCGCCAGGCCGAGGCCGGAGCCGGGCGCCGAGCGGGCCGACAGGGCGCGGTAGAAGCGGTCGAAGACGAACGGCAGGTCCGCGTCGGTGATGCCGGGGCCGTGGTCGCGCACGGTGAGCTCGCCGCCGGCCAGCCGGACCTCGACCGGGCCCTCGGGCGGGCCGAACTTGGCGGCGTTGTCGAGCAGGTTCCTGACCGCGACGCGCAGCCGCTCGGCGTTGCCGGCCACAACGCCGCCGGTGAGCCGCGCGGTGAACTCCGTCCTCGGCCAATCTCGCCGTGCTGCCTCGAGGGCTTCCGCGGTAACGGCCGCAAGCCGCAGCGGTGAGCGCTCCGTGGCCGGCGGCTCGCCCCTGGCCAGGTCCGTCACGCTGGACACCAGGCGGCTCAGCTCCGCGACCTGGTCGGTGACCCGCGCAAGCACCTCCTGGCGTTCCACGGCGGGCAGGTCAGGGTTCTCCGCGAGGACGTCGACGTTGATCCGCAGGCTGGCCAGCGGGGTGCGCAGCTCGTGGCTCGCGTCGCTGACCAGCCGCCGCTGCGCGTCAAGCGAGCGCTGCAGCGCGCTCAGCATCGCGTTGAACGTCGTGGCGAGCCGGCCGACCTCGTCGCGGCGGCCGACCTCCACCCGCCGGCCCGGGTCACCGGTCAGCGAGACCTCCTCGGCGACGCTGGCCAGCCGGGTGACCGGCGCGAGCCCGGTCGTCGCCACGGCCCAGCCGATCAGGGTGGCGGCGATCACGCCGATCGCGCTGAGCGTGGCGAGCGTGGCGCCGACGCTGGTGACCTCCAGGTCGGTAGCGGTGAGCGCCCCGGCCACCTGTATGGCGACGCCGGGGGCCAGCGGCTTGGTGAGCACCATGGCCGAGGTCCCGTTGACCTTGGCGACGGCATCGAAAGCGGTACCCCGGCCGGCCGCCACGTTGACTGCCGCCGTGCTCGGCGTGAGCCACCCCTCGTCGCCGGGCGGCGCCCAGACCTGGCCGCCGGCGGTGATCAGCTGGGTGTAGGTGAGGACGCCGAACCCGGCCGAGTGCGGTACCCAATGATCGGGGATGTGCCCGTGGTAGGCGTAAGCCTGGTGCTCGATGCTCAGCGCCCGGGCGGCCACCTCCTCCCTGACCTGGTTCTGCAGGTCGGTACGGATCGCGAAGAAGGCGACCGCGGTGATGGCGAGGGCGACGGCCGCCACCGCCCCGGCGGCAACGAGGGTGAACCGGGTCTTGAGCGTCAGGCGCCAGCGCATCGTCACCCGCTTGCCCGCAGCACGTACCCGACGCCCCGCACGTTGTGCACCAGCCTTGGCAGGCCCTCAGCCTCAAGCTTCCGGCGCAGCAGCGTGACAAAGACCTGCAGCGCGTTCGAGGCGGGCGCCTCGCCGTAGCCCCAGACCCGGTCGGTGATCACCTCGTAGCTGAGCACCTGCTCCGCGTTGCGGGCAAGCAGCTCGAGGAGCGCGAACTCGATCTTGGTGAGCGCGAGGGCCGACCCGGCCCTGGCGACCGTGTGACTGGTCAGGTCGAGCGTGAGGTCGGCGTAGCCGAGCAGGTCGCGGGCCGGCCTGGTGCGCCGCAGCAGCGCGTTCACCCGGGCGAGCAGCTCTCGCAGGGCGAACGGCTTGACCAGGTAATCGTCGGCCCCGGCCTCGAGCCCGTCCACCCGGTCGTCGATCGCGTCCCGCGCGGTGAGCACGAGGACCGGGGTGGCGTCGCCCCGCCCGCGCAGCGCCCGGCAGGTGTCCAGCCCGTTCAGCATGGGCATCAGGACGTCCAGGATGACCAGGTCGACCGGCGCCTGGGCGAGCGCGGTCAGCGCCTCGGCGCCGTTGGCCGCCGTGGCCACGGCGTAGCCCGCGTAGCCCAGGGCACGGCGCAGCGAGTCGCGGACGTCGAAGTCGTCGTCCACCACGAGCAGCCGCGACTGCGCGTCCGATCCGCCTGGCCTTCCGTCGCGCGTACCAAGGAGCGAACGGGGGACCGCACCCCCAGGCGATAGCTGCATGACTGAGAGCGAACCAGCGTTAGCTGCGAGAACACTGGGAGTTACCTGAGGACCTTTACTTTTTCATTAACTTTTAACAAACGCTGGCCACGCTCGTTTGCATGTCTCCCCGCCGCCTGGCAAGCACGGCGCCCCCGCCCACAGCAGCCACGCCGGAAGCCACCCCGTCCACCGCGCGGACGCGCCCGGCCCTGTGGCTCGTCCGGCACGGCGAGTCGACCTGGAACATCGCCGGGCTCGCCCAGGGCCACAACGACGAGGCGGAGCTGACCGAGCGCGGGCTGGAGCAGGCGGCCGAGGCCGCCGGGCACTTCCACGGCCGGGCGGTCCGCGCGATCTACGCCAGCGACTTGCTCCGCGCACGGCAGACCGCGGCCGTATTCGCCGCGGCGCTCGGCCTGCCGGTACGCACGGACGCCAGGCTACGAGAACGGTCACTTGGCGTACTCGAAGGGTCACTGAGCATTACCATCGGTGAGTCGGTTACCGGCTTGGCTGGCGGACTCGTCATCGATCCCGACGCGCGCCCGCCCGCGGGGGAATCGGTACGCGACCTGTACCTGCGGGCCGCGGAGTTCTGCGACGACCTCGCCGCTCGCCTCCGCGGCGACCGTGACGCTTCCCCCGGATCGGCCGAAGCAGGCCTGGGCTACGCGGAGGGGGACGTGCTTGTCATCGCGCATGGTGGCACGGTTCGGGTCCTCGACGCGTACCTGCGTGACGTCGCCGTCGAGCAGATGCCCTGGCGCCCGGTGGGCAACGCGGCCATCGTCCAGATCCCCGAGTTCGGTTCCCAACCCCGAGGAGGAAATCGATGAACCAAACCATGTTGACCCTGCCCGAGCGGCCGGTCAAACCCCGCACCAGCGGCCTGACCATGGTGATTGACGGCGGCATACCGCTCGGCCTGTTCAGGGACCTCATCGAGTTCGGCGCGGACTACATCGACTACGTCAAGTTCGGCTGGGGAACCTCGCTGGTCACCGGCTGCGTGCGGGAGAAGATCAGCGTGCTCGGCGAGCACGGCATCGACTTCTACTTCGGCGGGACCCTCTTCGAGAAGTTCGTGCTCCAGGGCCACTTCGAGGACTACCGGCGCTTCTGCGAGGCACACTCGGCCTCGCACGTCGAAGTGTCCAACGGCACCATCGACATGTCCAACGCGGAGAAGGCCGGTTACATACGTAAGCTCGCGCCCGACTTCACCGTGGTGTCCGAGGTCGGCTTCAAGGACCCGGGCCGCTCGGAGATGCTGCCCCCGAGCGAGTGGGTCGCCGCCATCAGGGAGGACCTCGACGCGGGCGCCTCGCTGGTAACCCTGGAGGCGCGGGAGTCCGGCAAGTCCGGCATCTGCCGTCCCGACGGCGAGCTTCGGTACGGCCTTATCGAGGACGTGCTGCATGCGGGCATCGCCATCGACAGCCTGCTCTTCGAGGCACCGACCACCGCACTGCAGACGCACCTGATCACCCGGATCGGGCCGAACGTGAACCTGGGCAACGTGCCCGCGCAGGGTGTCATCGGCCTGGAGACGCTGCGACTCGGGCTGCGCGCCGACACCCTGACCGCGTTTGAGTAAACCAGCCTCCGAGTAACCGACCACGTTAGGCAAGCAAACCGTGCGAACTACTCACGACGTCTTCCACCTGGCGATCCCCACCCACGACCTGGATGCGGCGCAGGACTTCTACGTGACCAGCCTGGGCTGCAAGCTCGCCCGGCGGTATGGCGACCGGATCACCCTGGACTTCTTCGGCGACCAGGTGGTGTGCCACCTGACGCCCGGCGAGCCCGCCACCCCGGAGAGCCTCTACCCCCGGCACTTCGGCGTCACGTTCCGCGCGGCGGCCGACTTCGACGCGCTGCACGCGTGCGCGGTGACCAGGAAGATCCCCTTCTACCACGACGTCTCGCTGCGCTTCGAGGGCCTGGCGGAGGAGCACCGCACGTTCGTGCTGGTCGACCCGACCGGGAACCTTCTCGAGTTCAAGCACTACAACGACCCGCGGATGATGTACTAAATGGGCCCTTTTCATACCGCTCCTGCCCCGCGGATCTCAGCTATTCGTTCCGGCCAGGATGAAGAGGGTTCGGTCATACGCGGCTGGATCGAGGCGGCCGCCGCCCGGCACGGCGATGACGTCTACCTCGCCGATGCCCGCGGCCAGGCGTCGCTGACCTACGCTGGCCTGCTCGGCATCGTGCGCGATACGGAGCGCCGCCTGGACGAGGCGGGCCTGCCCCGGGGCGCCCGGGTCAGCGTCCGGCTCGCCGACCCGCTCGGCTATGCCGCCGCCCTCGTAGCGCTCATCGCGGCCGGCCGGGTCGCGGTCCCGCTCGACCCGGAGGCACCCGACTCGGACGTCGCCCGGGTGATCGGCGTCGCCCGGCCGGCCGGCCGGGTCACCGGCAGCGCCGGCCTGCCCGGCGAGGCCAGCGCCGCGGGGAATGGCGGAGCCACGCCCTCGTTCGGAATTACAGCTTTCGATCTTTCGCCGCTGGCCGCGGGTGCCGGCGGCGGCGGGATCTTCCTGTGCACCAGCGGCACCACGGGAACGCCCAAGGGGATCCTGCTGCGGGAAAGGCAACTGGCCCACGTGGCGTCGAGCGTGGCGGACTGGCACCGGCTGGGCCGGTCCGACCGCGGCTACTGCTCGTTGCCGCTGTTCCACGTGAACGCGGAGGTCGTCGGGCTGCTCGCCACGCTCCGGGCCGGCGCGTACCTGGCGGTCGACCGCAAGTTCAGCAGGCGCGGGTTCTGGGACCTGATCAGCGCGGAGCGGA
>Ga0207664_10001448_pt1 | contig 15585 bp, 15 predicted proteins | sample LARL83metaG_FD_184349 | JGI IMG/M metagenome (GOLD analysis project Ga0207664, IMG submission 184349) | Corn, switchgrass and miscanthus rhizosphere microbial communities from Kellogg Biological Station, Michigan, USA - LAR L8-3 metaG... | ecosystem: Host-associated > Plants > Roots >... | reverse complement strand
AATACCCGGAGCGACGCTGAATACGCTCGACGGAACTTCGCCCTCTTGCTGCGTCGTGATCGAGCCGGCCTCCAACTTCGACGCGATCTGTGCCAGCGCTCCTTGCGGGGCGAGCAGCACGAATGTGAGCGCGGCGATTGCGGCCTTCGGCTCGGTCATGAAATTACGAGCTCGAGTTATCAGGCTCCTGAGACGCTGGCGGTATTTTGTTTCCGGGCGTCAACCGACCGGGGTATTCGCGGATACGTTGCTGAAGTGCGGAGCCCGGATTCTGCCCTGAAAGTATGTCCTGTTCAACGTTCTTCCACAACCCATAAAAATCGCCGTCCTCAGCGCCGCGCTGCCACAGCTGCATAATAGCCGAGGACGCCTCCGACATCGGCACGCCGCGTTGGATCAGATCCGTCATGACGACCAGAGCGCGAGTGAGTGGTTTGCCCGCGTGATCGCCGCGGAATTTCGAGAGCACCTCGAGGGGCACGCCCGACTGAAGCGCAGAGACGGCGGAGGTCCACTCGGATTCGTCGAGTGCCGATCCGAGCGCGACGCGGACATCGAGCTCGGCGTGGAAGACGGAGCGCACGGCGGCGATGATGTGTCGATTGTCCGCGTGCTTTGCCGAGCCCTCGAGCGCTTTCAACGTGAGCGGTCGCGTCGGTACACCGGCGACACGCGCCGAGTCGATGATGACCTCGACGGTGAAGCGCGTATTTGGATCGAGCCGCGAAAGCGGATCAGGATCCTGCGCAAAGAGCGCCAGCGGTTGAAGTGCCACGGCGCTCAGCATGGCGGCGTACGCGATGAAACGAGACGTTCGCGAGCTGACGACCATCACGACGCAGATCCTCCGACGAGGACGACCGAATTTGGCGCGCCAAGCCCGTCTTCGGGAGCCAGTGGTGCCGTCGGATCGGCAACCCACTGAGTACCGCCATTCGCGCCGTTGACCACGAATGCATATACATGCCGGCCGGGTCGGAGCGGAATAGCCACGCTCCACGTTCCGCCGGTTGGGGTGCGCTTCATGGGGGTGGCCTGCGCATCCCAGTCGTTGAAGTCGCCCACCACCGATACGGTCGCGGCGTGCGGCGCCACGAGCACGAACTTGATGATGGTATCATGAGAGGCGAGCGGGGGCTGGGGAGCAACGGTCGGCGACCGTCCGGCCGGATTTTGGCCGCCCCGATCGTTTTGCATATGTCCGAGGAAAGCACCGATGCCGACGAGGCCCGCGGCGAGTGCTGCGCCAAGTGCCGGAGACAGCGGCAGGGCCCGCGGTTCAACGAGCCAGCGCCAGCCTGCCCCACGCCTCCGCGGGCGCGGCTCCAACCGCACGCGTGCCATCACTCGCTCCACCGCCATCGGATCGACGGCGACGGGGCGCTTGGCTTCGCGCGCCATCCATGCCACGTACGCGTCTTGCTCAGTCATCCCGAATTCGCTCCCACCGCTCGCGCAGTCGATCGCACGCGCGCTTGACCCGCATTTTCAGGGCGGACACACCGGCACCGGTGAGGGCCGCCATCTCTTCGTAGCTCAGCTCTTCGACGTACTTGAGCAAGAATGCTTCACGCAACAGCGGGTCCAATTCATTTAAAACACGCTGAACAAACTCTTCATCTTCACCGGACCAGGCTGGCCTCTTGTCCGGCGCGTTCAGCAGGAGCGCTTCTTCGCGCACAAAGACACGTTCGCGATGCGATCGACGCGCCGCGATACTACGGCACTGATTGACGAGGATTCGGTACAACCACGCGCTGAACCGGTCCCGTTCCTGATACCGACCCAGCGCCCGATAGGCGCGAAGGAAGGTGGACTGCAATGCATCCTCCGCGTCATCGCGGTTGCCCAGCATTCTGATCGCAAAACGCGCGCACCGATCGTAGTACCGATCGACGAGCTTTGCGTATGCATCAACGTCGCCGGACAACACCCGCTGCACGTCGGCGGCATCTTCACTCATTTCCTTTGCTATAACCCACCCCCTCCGCGCCTACGTCACATCACACGTTTAGACGGATGAACGCGCACTCGACTGCCGCCCACAAAGTGATGAACGTCACGCCACCAGTCGACTCATCCGCAAATTGTGGGGCGTTTAGTCTGAAGGCCAGCGGCAGCTCGCCCCACCGGCCTTCACCCTCCATGCTCTCAGTATCGAACCCGGCCGAGTCGCGATACGAACACCGTGTCGATGGCATTCCGGCGTCGGACGACGACGCTGAGATTGGCGGCGCCCACCCCGAGGCCCCGCGCATCGAAGGCCGTGGAGTCCCGTGAGGCGGTGATGCTTACGGAATAGCTCGAGCGGAGATCGCGTTTGAGTAGCAGGCTGGTGTCTTCGCGAACGAAGAGGGCGGCAGCAAGCGTATCGATCGCGACAGCGACTGCCGCACGACGATAGATCGCGACACCCCGGGCAGTACTCAGCGCCGCTGCGATGTCGCCGGCGGCGGCGCGGACGGCTGCCTCGTCGGTAGCCTCCGTCAGACGTACCGCGGCTAGACCGAGTAGAATGCCGGCAATCACCAGCACAACGAGCATTTCCGGCAGCGTGAAAGCGACGCGCCGCGTAGGAGAACGTCGCCGGCGAGTTCCGCCGCGAGGCGGGCAACGATGGCTACTGCTCGACATGCATTGAGAGTACGGCTACTCTCGGTCGTGCCATCAGCAATCGATTTCGCTCGGGCGCATTTCCCACCAACTCACTCTCAGAATCGGGTTTCGCATGTCGCGCGCGCTCCTGCTCCTCCTGTGCACGTTACTCGTGACCTCACTGCTTTCCTCCTGTCGCGATCCGCGAGCCGAGGCGAATATCGCCGAGGCAATGGTCCAGGTGGGGACAGAGATGAGCGCGATGCGACAGGACTACGCCGTACTCCAGAATCAGGTCGATTCGCTGCGGACTGTCGTTGCGCGGCAGGACACGCTGCTGACGAAGCTCGCGACGCTCGCGAACGTTCCCCTTCCGCAAAGATGATTTGCGTGGCTTGCGACCACCGCCGCGCAGCTCTAGTGTCGTCCTTCTCTCCCCTCAACATGAGACTCAGCATGTCCTTTCCACGCCGCTCGAGCGGCGCCCTTGCCCTGGCGGCGATGATTCTCGCCGCGAGCGCGGCTCCTCTCGCCGCGCAGCAGGCGAATGATGCCGAATACACAGCGAAGATCCGCGAGCTCACGCCAACCGATCCGCATTGGAAATTCACGACGGAGCTCGTCGATCATCTACCCGCGTCCAAGACGGTGCCGACGCCGCTGAAGGTGCTCGGCTACGTGCCTGGAACGATTGGACGGCTGTCCAAGACGGAAGATCTGAACAAATACTTCCGAGCCGTCGAAGCGGCGTCGCCACGAGTGAAGGTGTTCTCGCTGGGAATGAGCGAAGAAGGCCGCGAGATGATCGTCGTCGCCGTCGCTGATGAGAACACGATAAAGCGCCTCGACGACTATCGGTCGATGGCCGCGAAGCTGGCGGATCCGCGGGGCGAGTCGGAGGCGGAAAGAGTGCGGCTCATCCGCGAGGCGAAGCCAATCTACTGGCTGACGGGAACGATCCACGCGCCGGAGACGGGAAGCCCCGAGATGCTGATGGAGCTGCTTTACCGGCTCGCTGTCGAGGAAACGCCGTTTATTCAGAAGATACGAAACAATGTCATCACCCTGATCACGCCGGCGACCGAGGTCGACGGGCGCAATCGTATCATCGACATCATCGAGGAGGAGAAGCAGCTGAAGCTCGGCCGAGGCGGCATCCCGACGGTCTACTGGGGCAAGTACATCGCGCACGACAACAATCGCGACGGCTTGATGATGAGCATCAAGTTGACGCAGAACATGAACGCCGGCTTTCTCCACTGGCGGCCGACGATCATGCACGACCTGCACGAGTCCGTGCCCTTCCTATATAGCAGCACCGGCACCGGCCCATACAACGATGAGTTCGATCCCATCACCGTCGGCGAGTGGCACACCCTGGCGTATCAGGAAGTGAACGAGCTGACGAAGCGCGGGCTACCTGGAGTCTGGACGCACGGCTTCTACGATGGCTGGGCGCCTAACTACATGCTCGGGATCGCGCAGTTCCGCAATTCGATGGGCAAGTTCTACGAGACGTACACGTCCGGAGGCGCCGACTGCCAGATCGTGAATCTTCCGGCGGCGGCCACTTCGAAAGAGTGGTACCGACCGAATCCGCCGGTGAACGGCATCAAGTGGTGCATCCGCAGCAACATCAACTATCAGCAGTCGGGTGTGCTCGTCGCCCTCAAGTACGTCGCGGACAATCGCGACACGTTCATCGAGGACTTCGCGCTCAAGGCGACGCGCATGGTGGATCGTGGAAGGACGTCGGCCCCATATGCGTTCGTCATCCCACGGGATCAGCGACACGCCGCGGAAGCCGCCGATCTGGTGAACTACTTCCGCAAAGTCGGCACGGACGTTCATGTCGCGACGTCGGCCTTCACGGCGAGAGACATGCCCCCGGTCGTCGAGCGCGGATTGATCGCGAGTGCGAACGCCGGAGGCGCGGGCGCCGCGCCTAACGCTGGAGGCGGCCGCGCGGCGGGGCGCGGCGGTCGCGGCGCGCCTGGCGATTCCACCGCGCGCAGCGACAGCGGACGAACGGCGCACACCGTAAATGTCGCTCCCGGCGACTGGATCGTACGAATGGATCAGCCGTACACGGCGCTCGTTCGCACGGTATTGGCCGTCCAGAAGTTCCGGCCCGACGATCCCTCGCCCTACGACGATACCGGCTGGTCGCTCGACGAGCTGCGACACGTTACGGTGCATACGATCGCCGATTCGAGCGTCCTGACCAAGCCGATGCAGTTGCTCAAGGAAGACGCGCACGTCGCCGGAACGGTCGCTGGAAATGGCGGAACTCTGCTCGTCGCGCACTCGGGCGACTGGCGCTCGGCCGTTCTGCCGTGGAGAGCGGGCGGGGCGAAAGTGACGGTAGCGGACAGCGCGTTCACCGCCGACGGGAAGAGCTATCCCGTCGGGACGTATGTGGTCGACAATAGTCCTGCCGTTCGTGCGGCCATCACTCAGCTCGGCATGACCGCGACGTCGACCAGTGCGGCACCAGGCGTACGCTCGCATGCCGTACAGCTACCCCGCATCGCCTTCGTCCACAGCTGGATCGAGACACAGAACGAAGGGTGGGTGCGGCACGCGCTGGAGGAGATGAGTGTCCCGTTCACCTACATGTCCACCCAGCGGCTCAAAGAAGCCGGCCTGCTGGACCGGTTCGACGTCGTGCTCTTTCCCCACGTGAGCGGACCGACGACGAGCATGGTGAACGGTCGGCCGATGGTCGGCCCGGCTGTTCCGTGGAGGACCACTGCGCTCACGCCAAGCCTTGGCAAGATCGATTCGACGGACGATATCCGCCCGGAGCTAGGCCTCGACGGCACGGCGGCGCTCCGCCGCTTTGTCGAGCGCGGAGGCCTGTTACTCGTCGAGGGAAACACGAGTCGCCTGCCGATCGATTTTGGCTTTACTCCGTCGGTGAGCGTCGTCAGCACACCGCGTCTGCTTGCGCGCGGGGCGATTTTCCGCACGGAGGTGGTGACGCGCTCCAGTCCGATTCTCTACGGCTACGATCGCGGGGCAATTCCTGTCTACTTCAACACGGCGCCTCTGGTCTCCGTGGCGACAGGGCGCGGGGGAGTCGAAGGCGGCGCGGGAGGCGATGACGACCGCAGCATGTCCGTTGCACAGAACCGTCCCGACCCGTCCATTGCTCGACAGACGGCGGCGCAGAAGCCCCGAGTGATTTTGCGGTTCAGCCCGAACGTCGACTCGCTGCTGGTTTCGGGTTTGCTCGACAATGGCGGCGAGATGATTGGACGCGCCGCGGTCGTGGACGCGCCGTTAGGTCAGGGTCACGTGGTACTATTCGGTATTCGTCCCATGTGGCGGTACGAGACGCAAGGCAGCTACGCGATGGTGCTCAATGCGCTGGCCAACTGGAACGCGCTGGACATCAACGAGCATCCGCAGCGCGTCGCGACGGACGGTTCGCAGGACAATAAGTAAATGATTAACGGGAGCGCGACGAATCGACGATGATCACGATCGAATACTGCACGGTTTGAAACTACGAGCCACGCGCCGTCAGTTTGGCGGCGGAGATCCGAAATGCCCTTCCCAATGAAGAGGTGAAGCTCATTCCGTCGCGCGGGGGGCGATTCGAGGTGCTTCGGGATGGGGCGCCCGTCTTCGAGAAATCGAAGCTCGGCCGCCATGCCCAGCCAGGAGAGGTACTGAAGCTGCTCGCCGGTGGACGGTGAGCGGTGAACGGTGATCTGACCGCCCACCGCCCACCGCCCACCGCCCACCGAGTCCGGGTGAAGTGACACTGAATTCCCGCGCGACGGACAGTCGAAGTAGCGACCGGAACAATAGTGAAATGACAAGTGTATGATTTGCTTATTGTTACAGCGTAGCTGGTCCAGCTGTCCCGTGGCATTGGCCCTGCTCGAATGAGGGTGGGCGCCGAGGCCGGTGCCGATGGGAGGAGAGATGAAGCAATTCACGATGACTTTCGCTTTTCTTGTTGCCGCCGCAGTGGCGCCGATGCATTGGGTTGGCGCACAGCAGCGGGGAGCGACAAAGAAAGCACCTACGATACCGGCAGAGAGCCGGCCACCAGCTGGCATGTGCCGCATCTGGCTGGACGACGTTCCTGCTGGGCAGCAGCCCGCACCGACGGATTGCGCCACGGCAGTGAAGAACAAGCCTCAGAATGGGCGCGTGATCTTCGGCGACGACTACGCGAAGAAGGACGACAAGGGCGACAAGAAGAAAAGTCCACCGCCGTTCGTGAAGAGCTTCACCCAACCGCCGTCGCCGCCGCCGATTCGACGTCCATGAATCGGCGCCAGGCCAATTCGAGATCTATGAAATGGTGCAGGACCAGAGAGCCCGCTCTGAAGAGCGGGCTTTTCATTTGGGCGCTAAGCTTGCACCTTCCGCCGCCGTGACGCGCTCGATCCAGGATCGCTACGGGCTTCCGCTCGATCACGAAGCCTTCGTGCAGTTGGAGCCCACATCGGGCCGAGTGATCGTCATCGCCCCAACGCGCGCCGCGTGCGAGACAATCGAGCTCGCGCTCGGGTTGAATATCGAGACCTTCCTCGAACGACAACATGGCGCGCGCGTGCGAGAGTTCGCGCGAGGTGGGCGCGGCTTCGGGATCATCGCAGGAACCGGCACGGGCAAGACGCTCGCCATCCGGCCCATCGCCGAGGAGATCCTGCGAACGACCGCCCTGAAGGTCGGCGTTGTGAACCGCGAACGCGAGGCGACGCCGGAGACGCCTTCGTGGAACGTCATCATCGTGACGACGGGTATCGCGCGGCGGTGGTTCGAGGACGGCGACATTCTCGCGACCGACACGCTCGTCGTAGACGAGATCCATCAAACCTCGGCGGAGCTCGAGCTCTGTCTCGCGCTCGGTAAGCGCGTTGGGTGCCGTTTTATCTGGCTGTCGGCGACAGTCGATCCAAGCTTCTACCGGAAGTACTTGAATTCGGCTGATGTGCTGGAGGTCGTCGATTTCGACGCCAGCAAGGCGGCGTTGGTGAAGGTTCTCGACAAGGAGCCGCTCGAGTTTCTCGACGACAAATTCCTGCAGCAGGTCGTTAGGCAGCGCCGCGGCATTGCGATGTTCGTTCCGACGCGGCGCGGGGTGGAGGCGGCGGCGGAGCACGTCGAGCTGAGCGCGCCGCGGGTGAACACGGCGTACTACCATGGCGGCGAGCCGATCCGGATCATTCGGCCGTTTCTGGAGGGCGGCGAGCAGAAGCCGTTCTTTCTCGCGATGACGGCCGCCGGACAGAGCGCGCTGAATGTGCGCGGACTCGATACCGTCGTCATCGACGACGTGCGGTTTTACAACGAGGTTGACCGCGGCCGGAACGTGCTGACGCAGGAGCATCTCGGAGCGAACGAGATCCTGCAGATGGCCGGACGCGTTCACGGACGCGTCGAAGGCGGGCGCGTGTTCATTCTGTCCGATCGGGACATCGACTTCGATCGGTTGCGTCCGACAGCGCCGGAATTCCAGCTCGGTGGCGACTCGGAGCGTGTCGCCATCACCTGTGCGGCGTTAGGCGTTCGCGCGGACGAGCTTGAGCTGCCGGTTCCCCTCGACAAGATCGCGTATCGCAGAGCGTTGGCATTGCTGGAGCGCCGCGGAATCGTCGAGAAGGGGCGCCTCACGGCCTACGGCAAGAGCGTCGAGGCCATGCCGGTAGAACGTCCGTGGGCGGAGCTGCTCGTTCTGGGAGAGGATGTGCTGCTCCCGTTCCTCGCGGTGATGAGTGCGATCGAATCGCTGCACCGCATGACACGCGAGGAGCGCGATCTGGATGGCGTGATCATTCCGGGGAGCGATCACCTCACGGCGTACAATCTCTACGCAGAGGCGTACGCCAGCGCGGGATATCTTGGCGAGGTGTACGGACTGCCGCGGCACCTGTTCGACGAGCGCGAGATCGATGAGTGGGCGACGCGTCGCGGCGTGCTCGTGAAAGGCATTGAGGATGCGGCTCTCGGAATGGCGAGCGTGTACCGCGCGGTCGGGATGCCGCTGCCGTCGTCGATGGTGAACGCGGGTGATGGAGAGCTGCGGGCCTTCCAGCAGTTGCTCGCCGAGTACATGCCGTTCGACCTCGTCATCGACGAGGAGACGGCAAATGGGGATGAAGCGCGCGTCGGGAAGACCAGCGTCTGTGGCAGCTGGGGAGCGATCGCGGGCGAGATCCGGTATTTCGCGGACAAGATGGGAATTCCGCGCGCGTCGATCGAGGGGACACAGGTCCCCATGGATCTCGTGCGTCGTTACGCGCGGGCGGGCGAGCCGGAGCTGGTGTTCGAGCCGGAGCGAAAACGGGCGCCACTCGTATTGCGCCGCCGCGTCGAGTACTACGGCTTCGATCTCGGGAGCGAGGTCGAGGCGATCGACACGTTCCCGGAAAACCTCCGAGATCGGGCGCGCCGTCTGCTGGCCGAGGCGATGGCACGGGGGGAGGCGCGTCACTCGGCCGTGAAACACAATCAGCCGCTGATCGACGAGGTTCGTGAAACGTGGCGTCGATCGGCCGGCACTACTCCGAGGCTCGGGGTGAACGAGCTGGCGTCGCTGTACGAGTCGCGTCTGCGGGACCTGGACGCGATGAGCAATTTCAAATTTGCGAATCTGGATCTGACCGCCGAGCTGGAGTCCCTCGTTCCTGCGTCCGTCCGCGCCCAATATGCGCGATTGCCGGCTCGGGTTCAGCTGCGTGATCGAGACGTCGAAATTCAGTACGATGTGGAAGAGGACGAGGCCCGCAAGGTAGGCGTCGCGAGACTGCGTTTGCCGGAGAAGCTGGCGCGTTCGCTTTCCGAAGCAGAGCTGCCGGTGCTGGACCGTCCACTTCGTTTTGTCGTGACGCGCGGGGCGCGCGGAGCGGCGCGGGCCTCGACGCTCGAGGCGCTCCAGGAGGAGCTGGATCGTCCGTTCACTGAAGAGGAGCTCCAGGCGATGAACCGCGCGTGGGAGGATCGTCGTGAGGAGCGGCGCGAACGAAAGCGGCGAGAACGGGCCGGTCGCGGGGGCGGTCGGGAAGAGCGAGGAGAGGGGCGCGGCCATCGTCGAAAGCAACGACCTGGCCGGCGCGAGCGGGCTGGGCAGAGCGGCGAAGAATCGACGGCAGGGTCGCGTAACGACGCGTCTGAGCGGGAGCGGCGCAGAGGGCCGAGGACGCCCTTCGCGGAAGGCGAACGGGAATCGCCGCGACGAGGAGGATTGCGGGGCAGGAGGGGGCCCCGGTGGCGTTAGGCGAACGGTGAGACGCGCGGGAAGGGCGAGCCGTCAGGTGGACGGTTCCAACTCGGTCTCGTAGGTCTCGGTGCGATACGGGATGAAGCCACGAGCCTTGTAGTTAGGCAGGGCGTGCGGTGAATCGAGGGTACAGGTGTGCAGCCACACTCGGCGGCCGCCGAAGCGCCACGCCTCCTCGACGGCGGTCGTGAGCAGCGCGCCGCCGAGGCCGCGGCCGATGAAGGCGGGGATCAACCCGAAGTAGGCGATCTCCACTTCGTCCTTGCCGCTCTTGCGCAGCTCGAAAAACCCCGCGCTGGCGTCGCCGACGAGAAGCTCCCAGACGGCAATGCCTGGAGACGCGAGGTGAGCGCGGAGCGTTTCGTCGTCCCAGCGCAGGCGATCGCGCCAGTGCCAGGCTGCGCCGACAGCGGCGTAGAGTCGGCGGTAGTCGGCGACGGAGCACGGATCGCGGCGCACGACGCGAGCGTCCGATGCCATGGCTTTCGCAGGGCGCAGCGCCTCGCGTGACGAGAGCTCCAGATACGTTCGGATGACGTCCACGAGACCGTGGCTCGTTAGGCTGCGGCTACGCGATACCAGCGACGACGACGGCGGCGCCACTCGGCGTCGCTCGATGGTCACGGTGAAAGATGGCCGCGTCAACGAGCGCACGCACCAGTGGCGCCGGTGCGCCGGACGTGGACGCCAGCTGCGGCTGAAACAGCGTCGCGATGAAAAAGGGATGTCCTGGCAACTCGACGACGCGAACGTCGCCGCGGTCGTCCTCACCGATGATGCGCAGCCCGGCGCGCTCGATAACCTCCCGATAGAGCGGATTCACGCCGTAGCTGCAGTGATACCCCTCGACGACTCGCCACCGTCCGTAGATCGACGCCGTCCGGCTGGTGGGATCGAGGAAGATCGGCGCCGACTTGCCTACCAACGAGCAGGTGAGTGCCGAAATCACGGGCGTGGTCGCGTCGGGACTCGATTCGGCGTGGTCGGCGTCGTGAAGACCGGCGACATCGCGCGCGAACTCGATGATCGCATGTTGAAAGCCGCCACACACACCAAGAAATGGAATGCCGCGCTCGCGGGCAAAGCGCACCGCCGCCAGCGCGCCGTCGAGACTCGCGTACGGACTTCCCGGAGCGAGCCAGACGGCGTCGACCAGCGCCAGCCGTGCCACGGCATTCGACGTCAGCGTTGACGTGCCAATCCAACTCCACTCGAGAGCATGCTCTCGCAGCTCGCGAACGTGACGCAACGCGTCATCGATCGCGAGGTGTGTGTACATCGTCGAGTCGTAGTCCCCAACAATGGCGAGACGCGCGGGAATGGGCATTGTGGCGCGGGCCACGTAGAGTGTATGTGAATCAATGAATCGCCAGTGATCGGTGCTGGCTGCAATCTAAGGACGCCTGCGACAAATGAACGCAAGCGATCAGACAGGTGTTTGCCGCGACACATCGTCCGTCTAGTTGGGAAGCAACTCTGTGCCGATGGGACATCGCGACCGGCCGACGAGGCGCCAGGCCTGGGGCGCAACCCGCGTCCGGCTAATCAGCGGTTTCGCGGAGCTTCTGACGGTGGCGCGCCGCTTTGGCGCGATTGCCGCAGGTGGCCATGTCGCACCAGCGACGACGACCATTCTTCGTGCTGTCGTAGAATACCCGGGCGCAACGCGTGTCGGCACACCGCCGCACCCGAGGCAGCTCGCCGAGAATCAGCGCGTCGGCGGCCGACTCGACGATCGGGATCATGAGCCCGGCGAACGCGTCGCCAACCGGTACGAAGGTGCGGGCGTAGGTGCCGTCGGCGCGCCGCTCGACGCGACGCGTGCCAGCACTGCGTCCGAGCACGCGATTGATCTCGCCTAACGCTTCGGTCCGCACCTGCTCGGCGCTGTTCGATCCCCAGCCTCGCTCCGCGAGTAGCCGCAACGCCGCGCGCACCCGCCGCCCGTCGACGAGCGCCGCCGCGGCACCGGATGGCTGTTCGCGCGCACGTCGTCGCATGCCCTGGCCGCGCTCGTTGTCGACGAGTGACGCCGACTCGAGCCACGACATGAAAGTTTCAAAGTCGCGCAACGCATCGATCATGCGGAGCGCGTCGGTGTTGATGAAGTCCAGCCAGAGTCGCTCGCCGACAAAGACGAAGGTGCGCTCCGGAGTGAAAACCGGTGCGAATGCAGCGGGCGAATCGAGAAGCGCGGGCGTGGCGGTCATCGGCGGACGGAAAGCATATCCCGCCGACACCACCGTAGCAAGAAGGTCAAAGGTTCGCGGTGAGAGTGGTCACGCGAGTAGATTCGCGACCTTCCACCCGGAGCTCTTCAGCGATGTCCCTGGTCGTCGACGCAGCCGCGCTCGCCAATGTTCGACTCGTCGGGGTTGGCTCGACGAATCCAGTCAAGGTCGCCGCGGCGCGTAACATCCTCGCGCGCGTCGCCGGTTCGGCGCGCGTCGAGGCGGTGGCGGTCGCTTCGACCGTGAGCGACCAACCCTTCGGAGACAATGAGACGATTCGCGGCGCGCTGGCGCGGGCGCACGCCGCTCGTCAGGCGGTGGGCGGTGAACTGGGCATCGGCATCGAGGGCGGCGTCGTGGACGAGAAGGGCTCGATGCGCACCTGCGCGTGGGCGGCCATCGTGGATGCGTCCGGTCGTGAGGGTGTCGGCGGATCGTTGGCGATGCCGCTGCCCGATACCGTCGCGCGGCTGATCCGGGAGGACGGACTCGAGTTGGGAGTGGCCATGGATCGCCTAACCGGCGAGCACAACGTCAAGCAGCGTCAGGGCGCTGTCGGCGTGCTCACGGCCGGGCTGGTGGATCGCCAGGCGGCGTACGAGGTGATTCTCGCCTACGCCCTGGCGCGCTTCCTCACGCCAGAGCTCTGGAGCCGTTAGGCGGCGGAGGACGACGCCGTGGGTTCGGCCGCCGCGCCCGGGACGGCAAGCGCGTCTTCCCGATATACAATCCAGCCGCTCGAGTCCTCGACCACGAGCTCCACTTCCGTGCCGAGGGGAATCGTTAGGTTCGGCACCTCGTGGCCCGCGGGAAAATCCATGAGGACGGGCACGTCGAGATCGGATACCAGATCGAGCACGAAGTCCTCGAACTCGTCCTCCTCGGAGCGATCGAGCGACAGCTGGCCGAACACGATACCGCGGACTTGGGAAAGCAGGCCCGCCGCGCGAAGGTGCACGAGGCGCTCGTCCACGACGGACATTGGATCTCGCGTCTCCTCGAGAAAGAGGATCGCGTCTCGGACGTCGATCTCGTACGGTGTGCCGATCGATTGCTGCACGAGCGACAGATTCCCGCCCACTAACCGACCCGTGGCTCGACCTGGCTTCGCCGAGCGCGCCATGTCGCGGCCGATGCGCGTTGTCGGGCGCGGAGCAGTCAGCGCCGAGAGCAGCGACGTCATCGTCGGATCGCGGGCGCTCGGGATCAGGTCGTCGACGGTTGGGCCGTGAAATACACGGAGTTGCGCGCATCGCATCAGCCAGAGATGCAGCGCCGTAATGTCGGAGTAGCCGACGAACGATTTGGGATTACTCGCGAAAATCCGTGGCTCGAGGTACGGAATCATTCGCACAGCGCCATAGCCGCCCGTTCCCCCGATCACGGCTTTTACTCGAGGATCGAGCCACATGCCCATGAAGTTCTCGGCGCGACGCTCGTCCTCGGCCCGGGTGAATCGGCGAAGCGTCGTGATCTCGGGATCGAGTAGCACCGTGTAGCCTGCCCGCTCGAGCGCTTTCACCCCGCGTGTGAGCCAACCGACACGCGGCGAGTACGACGGAGCGACGACTCCGATGGTATCGCCTTTCGATATAGGTGCCGGCCGCTTCAACGGCTCGCGTCGAGATGGAACGACCTCGATTATCGGCGCCTCGTTTGTCGCGGGAGGCGTCTCAGCGGAAGCGAGCGTTATCGCGTCTGATGCATCGGCGGCCATTTGCGGAGGCAAGATAACCTTTCCGCCTGGAAGGGAGCGAGCAAGCGAGCCTGGAGGAGGGACGCACTGCTAGATTTGTGACATGACTCCGCCCCCCGAATCCTCTACCTACTTCAGGAAGGGTTTTGGCCTCAAGGCCGAGGTCCAGGAAGACCTCGCGGCTTATGAAGGAATGCTCGTAGATCGCATGAAGGCAAGCGATTACGCCCTCACCGCCGGCGACGTGACGATCCGTCTGGCGCGCGAATTCGGCTTCTGTTACGGGGTGGAGCGAGCGGTCGAGTACGCCTATCAGACTCGGCGGAAGTTCCCGGACCGAAGGATCGTGCTCGTTGGTGAGATCATCCACAATCCATATGTGAACGCGCAACTGCGCGACATGGGAATCGAGATCCTCGATCGGCCCGAGGGGCGAACCTTCGACTTCTCATCTATTCGACCGGAAGACGTCGTCATATTGCCAGCGTTTGGTGTCACGATTGAGGATTTTCAGGAGTTGCGTGCCCTCGGCTGCATTCTCGTGGACACCACCTGCGGCTCCGTGCTCAACGTCTGGAAGCGAGTCGAGAGCTATGCGCGCGACGGCTTCACCGCGCTGATTCACGGCAAGTACTACCATGAAGAGACGCGTGCGACGGCTTCGCAGGTCCGCAAGCTCGGTGAGGGTCACTATCTGATCGTGCGCGACATGAACGAAGCGCGGGTCATTTGTGATTTCATCGAGCGAATGGCGGACGCGACGTCCATCGCCGAGCGCTTCGCGCCGCACGCTGTGTCGCCGGGATTCGACGCGCGCATACACCTCGAGAAGATTGGCGTCGCGAATCAGACGACGATGCTCGCGCGGGAATCGCTGGCGATCGGCGAGGAGATCGGCGCGGCGATCGAGCGGGCGCGGGGCAAGGCGGCTCGGGCCGAGCAGTTTCGTACGTTTGATACGATCTGCAGCGCGACCCAGGAGCGACAGGACGCGGTAATGGAGCTCCTGCAAGAACCGCTCGACGCCATGGTCGTGATCGGCGGATTCAACTCGAGCAACACGATCTCGCTGGCGGCGCTGTGCGCCGAGCGCGTTCCGACCTTTCATGTCGAGTCGGCGGCGGCGATCGATCCGGGGGCAAGGTCAATTCACTTCCGCCGGCCCGGCATCAAACATGTCGAGGCCGAAGAGCGGGATTGGCTGCCCGCCTCGGGTAGGGTGCGAGTGGGATTGACGGCGGGCGCGTCCACGCCGAACAACAAGATCGGTGAAGCAATCGTGCGCATTCTGGCAACCCGGGGAGTAACACCCGATTAGGTTGGCCCGCTGGCGCGGATGGGGGTAAGTTCGCGGCGTGGACTTCTCGCACTACATCGCCCTTGGCGATTCGATGTCGATGGATCTCTATCCGGCGCTCGACGCGGGAGAGATCGACGTCGCGGTGGCGCTCGAGCGCGACGTGCAGGCCGGGCGCGTTGCTGCTCTGGGAGCCGCGTCGTTGTTCTTTCGGAATGACGAAGCGCGTTGGCCGGAGGAAGTCGGCAACGATCTGGTGAGCCGATTCCCGGCGATCGAATATGAGAACTTCGCCATGGACGGCGCGACGATCGGCGACGTGTTCGGCGAACAGCTGCCGCGCCTAACGCCGAGCGAGGAGCCGACGCTGCTGACGTTGACCGTCGGCGCGACGGATCTATTCAGCGCGTTCGGGAATCGGCCGAAAAAGTCGCTCGTCGATCGCATCGCGCACGACGTGACGGAGGCATTCGACTTCGTGGTGGATACGGTGCGCCGCACACGACCCAGCGCGCTGTTGATC
>Ga0207664_10001447_pt1 | contig 15588 bp, 16 predicted proteins | sample LARL83metaG_FD_184349 | JGI IMG/M metagenome (GOLD analysis project Ga0207664, IMG submission 184349) | Corn, switchgrass and miscanthus rhizosphere microbial communities from Kellogg Biological Station, Michigan, USA - LAR L8-3 metaG... | ecosystem: Host-associated > Plants > Roots >... | reverse complement strand
AAACGCTCCTGCCGCGTAGACCGTACCAACCTTCTCACGAATCCACTCATCGCGGTCGCCGCGTGCTTCCTTGCGAGTGAACTGCATGACGTTCTGCGTGCTGATAGCCCCGTTGGTGCACACAAGCCGATGTGTGAAGCCACCAATCTCCAGCGGTACGGCAGTGCTAGGCAGATCAATGCCCAACGGAGTGAACGTGGTGGTCACACCGTAGTTGATCACGTCGCCTACCCTGCGACCTGCCTTGCTCTCGGTCTGCCCAAACTCGCTGTTCTGGCCTCCGATGAGGGTGAGGAACTGCCTATCCCAACCACCACCGAACTGATAGCCTTCGACAGCACGGCGACCACCCATACCACGCTCCATCAGGTTGAGCAGGTGCAGTGGGTCGTTCACCACAGCCTCGGAGCCAGTGAAGGCAACAATCTCGCCCTCACGCACAATGGCTTTGAGCTCTTTCTCGCTGCGGCGCAGGGCTTCATCCAGCAGTGGTGCCACGAGCTCCTTGGGGTACTTGTCCAGCCCCGCGCCCTTTAGCCCACCAATCTTGTAGATGTAGTCCCATGCGTCGTTATTCATTGGCAGTACGTCGCCACGCTTGCCAAACTGGTAGCTGGCATCATCATTATTACCCAAACGAATACCATAGCTGGAAGTAGGTGCAAAGATGCGCTCCTCCAGACCACGGTACGGACGCAACGCCTGTAGCGTCTCTTCACGAGTTGCGAGCTGCATTAGTCCTCCTCAACGGGACAAGCTTGAATACGCGATTACCACACCATGGGCACTTCCCACGAAGGGCTCCCCGTGGACCGCTAATCTTTGCCCCTGCTCCCCCACTGGCTGTCTCCATGTAGTAGCCTTTCTCTACCTTGACCTTCTCTCGACAGCTGAAGCAGCGACCCTCAAACGGTTCTGGCACTAGACCTCTTTTACCTCGCTAGAGCCGTCTTGCAGTACGACCGTCTTCTTACGCACCACGATGTTTGCCTGACATATGGTGCACCGATACAGGTTGCCTCTGACTTCGTCCCACTGGATGAAGTTGGTGTGCCCACAGTTAGGACACACCTTGCGAACTGCGTTTGGCATTATCGGCGGGCTCGGACCGGAGTCTTGGCTACTGGCTTGGCTGTCCGCTTGGCTGCGGTTGGGAGGGGCTTTCGGACGACACGGCGGACTGGCTCTTCTTCTTCCTCTTCATCCTCTTCATCTTCTTCTTCGTCGTCGGCTTCTTCGTCATCCTCGTCCTCTTCTTCCTCCTCGTCCTCCTCCGCAGAGTCCTCTAGCTCGTCCTCATCCTCCTCGTCTTCATCCTCAACTTCATCGTCATCATCGTCGCCAGTCTTGGGTGCCGAACGCACATTAGCGCCGTAGTAGTTCTCGACCTCTTGCGTGAGCTCATCCACCACGCTCAGCTTCTCGAAGCTACTGAGCTTGACGCGCTTGCCATCGATCTCGAGCTGCCCGAGCTCCTCAGGATCAATCTCGTACTTGGTGTCCTGATCACTGCCAATACGCACGATGGTATAGTTGCGATTGGTTAGAGTAGGCTCACGCTCACTATTGCGGCCACGACTGCGCTCATACTTGATGATGAAGCTGTCGACCATACTCTTGGTCAGATACAGCAGGCGTACCTCGCCAGTGCCCACGTCGACCACGTTGGTCAACCAGCGGGTAGCTGCACGAGCCGCGCTATTACCATCAAGCTGGCATGCGCTGTGACATGGTACGCGGCTCCAGAACCCATTGCGCTGGACACCATGCTCGTAATACTTGGTCCACTCAGGCGGCTCTTCCAGAAACCTGATGGTCACGCTCTCTTTGTCACGCAGGCGAATCACCTTGCTAGGTGTGCGTGCGGCATCCCGCTTCAGCTGCTCGAGATTACCTGCCTGTGAAGTCTTGACCGTGAACTTCGTAGGTACCTTGCCCGTACCATTAGTCCCGTTACGACTAACGCTTTTTGGCTTCAACGCCATACTTGTCTCCCAACCGTGGCCTTTGGATTGCTTTTGCCACTGCTAAAAGCATACAAAATCCCCACTCGGTGTGACAAGCTGCCCTGAACTATGGGTTTGGCCTTACGAAAGTAGAACGGTCCAATGAACTCTACCCTGAAGAACCTGGTGCCAATCATTGCTCGCAAGATCGTCTGGGTCTTTAAGCATTATCTCGTTGAATGGTGCGATAAACAATCGCGGAACTACGCCCGCTAAACGCTCTGCGTTGCGTAGTGTAGCGATTGCACCTGCTGGATCGTTGTCCATCATCAGTATGACACTATCAAAACGATTTGCTATCAAGCGTAACTGTCCGTCTGTTACAGCTGTCCCCATCAAGCCCAGGACATTGTTATGCCCGTAACCGTGCCCCCTGATAGTGTCTGTCGGACCTTCGACCAGGATACATTCGTTCTCCCACGTAGGAACATAGTCCCAGCCAAACAGCACGCGCTCTTTCGGGAAGTCCTTGTTGTAGAGATACTTCGTCAGCTGGTATTCGTTAATCGCACGCTTGCAGATTCCAACCCACTTCTCCTTGAAGCGTATGGGTATCACTGCCCGTCTAGACTGATTGTCGTATCCCAACCAGAACTTCCGAATAACGGCATCATCGAAGTTGCGCACATGCTTCCACCAGCTACGACCGTGCATATACGGTGTGATGTCTATATCTTCAAACTTGGCGGCATGCGGCGGGTGTAAGATGCTCTCCAGCTGTCTAAGATTGTGTTCCCGTATCTGGGCTATGGTTGGTACCCCACCGTGTTCTTCGAGGTATCCAATGGCCTCCCTGTAGCTCCCTGAGCGTAGCTGCATTACCAGCTGAACAAAGTTGCCTCGCTGTGTGCATACCCAACAGTGCCACAGTCCTGTTTCGCTATTGATCTCCAGGTTGGGGCTGTCTCGCTCCTTGTGGAAAGGACAGTAGCACACAAGCTCGCGGCCCACTAACCGTGCGTTAAGATCTAGGCTTTCTACCAGCTGCGGTATGTTGACCCTCAGGTCTTCAAACGCCACTGATATACTCTTTGGCTGGATCGCCACCAGGCCGTCTACGCTCACTGGGAATATGTCTCTCCCAACCGGATGGCTCATAATCATTCTGTCCATATTCTACGAATGCTATGAGCGCATCTGCCCAATGATAGTCATCAAACTCATAAGCCTGATCCCAGCTTACTGTATTCGGCTTATCAAAGCGAGGATTGGCAATAGCTACCCGCCAACCACCGATTATAGGGCTAAAGGTCACGAGCACGTTGCCGTCCAGCAAACGTGACCCGATAATACCTTCGATGGGCACATCGTTCGGCAGGTTGAGCATCAGTCTGGATCTGGAGCTTCTTCTTCTTCGGCTACCTCTTCATCCTTGTAGTGCGACGTCCTGCCCCGCACCACCTCATCAATCACACCCTTATCGATGTCCATATCAAATCTGATACGGTGACCATCTGGACCAAAGCGATTCTTCGCGACATATAAGCTAAGCTCGCCCCGACGCAGGCGTAAGCTAAAAACCCTATCGCTATCGCGGCCAAGATTATCAGTATAAGCGATCTGATCGAGCCTCGGTGCATCCTTTCCCTCCGCGGCTGCACGATTGGCTTGAGCATTGAGGATAATGGGGATGTTGTACTCAGTACAGATCTGCTTGAACCCCCGAGACATACTAGCTGCCTCAACCCAGTTATCCACCCTGGCGTTGTCGCTCATACTCAAGCCAAAGTAGTCATAGAACGCAACATCGGGTCTATGCTCTTCCACTTTGGCCTTGAACTGTGCGACACGGGCTGCATCTTTGGCTTCTGGCAGCACGATGCTCTTGGCTAGGTACTTCTTGCTGCGCCGTAGAAACTGCACGTACTCCTTGACGTTTACGGCACCCATCATCAAGCCCGTGTTGCTGAATGCCTCTTTGAAATGCTCGCTATGGGCTACCGCCAGCATACGGCTGAGGAGTGTATGGATCCTGAACAGCAGCTGCTCCTGGGACATCTCAAGGCTGACATACATCACCTTGGCCCCCGATAGTGCTGCACTTACCCCAAAGTACAGAGACATCCAGGTCTTGAACTCGCCTTGTCGGGCAACCACGGTTATGAGATCCGGAGCCTGTATACCACCGATGAACTCATCTAGAGTCGGTACGCCAAACGGATAGCCAATGATCTGCTCACTGGCATGCGCAGCTTTGCGCTGTCGAACCCAGGTCACTGCTTGACGCCAATCCTCAACCGTATCATAGTCCTTGCCACGACTATACGTTTGGATCAGCCCGCCAAGCTCGCTCTGCATTTTGCTGATAAGCTCAACGCTGTCGGTTTGCCCGTACTGCTTCTGGTACTTCTGGAACGTCTGGCCTAGCTTGAAGTCCAGCATAAACACCCGCGTTTGGGCGACAATGTCCTCTAGTCTGTCTGCCTCAATGCGGTATACTGTGAAGTCCGGAAACTTGGCCTTGAACTCAACGCGTGTTACATCAGGATGCGCCTCCAAGAACATCCATTCGGCACGCCTGCGTAGGAAGAGTTCTTTGTCTACACCAAGCTTCACCGCCTGGCGCACACTCCCATTACGCACTACTGCGGACAACAACAAATCCTCGTGTCTCGGCATTGACCATCCCTTTTCGCTGGTTACCCACACAGTATAGCATTCGGCCAGTCGGGAAGAGTATAGAAATCTTCCAGCCCAAGTTCATGGATCTCACGCGCGGTATTTCTATCTCTGGCTGCATCGCTACGCACGAACGCCTGTGGGGGCGTTCACTAGCGATTGCATAGCCATCTCTCTTCCTCTACTATCTAATCATTCTTATTTTATCTATAATCAGCCCCTCAGAGGTTTCTCTTTTGAGACCCTCATCTCTGGAGCAGATGACTGGTTGTTCATCAGCTAACGACGGCAGAGGCGGCGGCGAGACCGGAGCGTTACCCAAATTGTGCCATGTTTGTAAATCTCTTGACAAACCCCTAGCTTGCCAGACCGAAGGTAAGAGCTTTATAGTAATAGCAACAGGCAATAGGGGTCCATGGACAAGGTTATCAAGGCTAAGATTAGTGGCAATCTCATTATACCCAGACGGGAGTTACCTGAGCGTCTATACTTCACGCTGATAGATCAACTTACTTGGGAGAATCCTGAGTACCGCGCAGCCAAGGTGAAGGGACAACCTACGGGGGGTATCCAACCATACATCTTCGGCATGCGTGATATCGGCAGCAACGTGTACATTGCTCGGGAATACTATGGAGAAGTTGAAGCCACTGCCCAGAGATTAGGCTGGTCTCTGGACATTGAGGATCTCCGCGTACTGGATGAAGATGCAGAACGTATCCCGCACAAGATTACGCTCTGGAAGAGCCAGGTACCCGCAGCCCGCAGAATGCTTAGCGATACGTACGGACACCAGGGAGTATTGGTAGCTCCATGTGGTGGGGGCAAAACGAACGTACTGCTGTACGTAATCTGCGAACTAGGCCAGAAGTCTCTTGTGCTGTGCCATACTAACGATCTCATACATCAGTGGCAGGAGCGAATACGCGAATTCGTGGGGGTGGAACCAGGCATTATTCAGGGGGATAAGTACGATGTTCGCCAGATAACTGTAGCCAGTGTCATGACACTTGCGCGTAGAGAACTTGATGAAGAGTTCCTACGTACTTTCGGGCTAGTAGCCTTGGATGAAGCACATCACTGTCCAGCAGATAGCTTCAAAGAAGTAATGGATCAATTCCATGCTTACTTCCGCTTTGGGGCTACAGCTACCCCAGATAGAACCGATGAGCTAGAGGGGTTGCTCTTCGCTATCTGTGGTCCAATCATTGCCGAGATAAAACGCAATGATCTGCTGGAAGAGGGAAAGATAATCCCGACAGCGGTACAGCCTGTAGAAACAGGCTTCGACTACGCATATATGGGGATGCGTAGTTGGCATCCTATGGTTCGGGCACTCGTAAGTAACAGGAGGCGCAATGAGCGTATCGTCAACAATATCATCCGGCAACATCGTGACGGAGATCACATCCAGCTGGTCCTATCAAAGCAGATTGACCACTTGCTCTACCTACATCAACTGCTGCACACCAAAGCGCCCGAAATCGCAGCATCACTGCTCATCGCTGGCGGTGCTAAGAAAGACCGAGCAGGTCGTGTCGTTCGCAATGTTTCAATGTCAAAGGCTCAGCGGCAAGAAGCCATCGCCGCAGCTCGAAGGGGCGATGTGCGAGTTCTATTCGGGACTTCATTGGCCGACGAGGGCCTTGACTTCCCGAGACTTGATAGACTACACCTTACATTTCCCACTCGAGCTGAGGGCAAGGTTACTCAACAAGTTGGCCGCATACAGCGTGCCGCGCAGGGAAAGAGCGATGCTCTTGTCTTCGATTACGTGGATGAAGTCTCCCTACTTCGGGACCAGTGGGGAGACCGACGGCGAGCTTACCACGATATCGGGCTGAAGGTCAATAAGGCGTCCGGATGATAGAAAGAGTAGCGACACGCAGGGATCTCGATGCTGCCCTGGCACTTATATCGAAGTACAGCCGTCTGGTCAAACGCTACCAGGATCTTCTCAACAAGCATAAAGAGATGGTGGTACACTATCTCGAGCTGAAGAACATGAAGGCGTATGTTGATCCTGACGGTGGCAAGTGGCAGAAGCGCCAGAGCACCAGCATCGCCTACGATAATGAAGAATTGCGCAAGCTCCTGATTCGGCACCATGTGGACCCTGACACAGTGTTCGTGGAAGTTGTAACCGAAGAGATCAACGAAGAGGTCATTCTCAAACTCTTGAAAGCTGAGGTCATTACCATTGATGAATACGAGAGCGTTGCTATCCGCAACACCAGCAAGCCGTACATCGTAAAGCTGCCCGATGTCAGAAAGAAGAGGCAGTCGCCTGCGCAAGAATCTGTTAGACTCGGGCGACGTAGTGAAAGTAGACGTTTCTCTGACGGTACAGGTAGGCGAGCGTAACTTCGTACGTTTGAATCTGGGCGGAGAAACCAAGCTCCGCCCCCAGGAGTCCGTTGATCAGGCTCAGGACAGACTGTTCGAAGCTCTGGAACTAACGCTCAATACCAAGATAGATGAGTACGTCACCGCATTACAGTAAACAACCAATGTAACAGGTTCATTACAGCCTGAAGTCAAGCTGAGTTCAAGCTTGCAGTAGACTTTCAGAAGGCTATATACTGATGCCGTGCCAGGATCGGGGAACTTCAGGGTGGTTTCGCTCACCCTGCCTGCTCTAATAAGTATGATTCAAGGAGAAGATATGCCCACCACGAAGTTACGCAAACCAGTCGCTCCCGTCGTCGAAGAGGAGATTGAAGACGACGAGGAAGAACTAGAGGAAGAGGAGGTCAAGCCAGTCCGAAGACCCAAGGCCAAGACTGCTGCTGCTCCCGCCAAGGCTGCAACCAACGGAGCAGTCAAGACCAGCAAAGCAGCGGCTCCCGCGCAGAGTGCAAGGTTCTACGTGACCCAGGTTCTCATTACTGGTGCCCCGCAGGACGAGGTCAAGAAACGAGCAATGGCTCTCGCCAAGAAAGACGGCAGCCCTGCCAGCTTCAAGACCTTCAACGTGCCCTACTTCATCAACTACCTGGTTGAGACGAAGGGCTACCGGAAACGAGAAGCCAACGGTACCATCAGACTAGTTGCGCCCAAGGCTTAGCCTTATCTCCCCGATCCTGGCTACCTGCTTGACGGCCGACTCTTACCAAACCAGTAGCTGATTACGAGTGTCGAGACGGCAACTACGCCGCTGGCAACATTGGGATCTCGATACTCAACCAGGATAGCAAAAGCTCCTCCAAGCACCAATGCCGATAATGCAAACTCGAAGATCAGGTGAATGATGTCGTACCTGTTGTTTAGCTTAGCGGCAAATTCACTAGCAGTCTCGGCAGATTGGCGCGTAGTGCCTGAGTGCCCATTGGTGGTCGGAGGAGTTATCTCTGGCTCAACCATCTCACTTGCCTCTGACCCTACCTGTGCCATAGTCAACCCCGCGTCCTAGCCAGACACCTATTATGAAGATAATCACGTTACCCGCAAACTGGTTGACAGTAGGTTCAGTCGGCGTGTAGATGAGCCAGAAGCTCAGAATAAGGACTACTACAGATATCCCTGCCTGAATGCCCAGGGAATAGTAGGAAAAGCGGCGTTCAGATCGGCGATCTTCCAGTTCTTCAGCCATTCTTCTTCTTTCTATTTCTTACACGATAAACTACCTCTCCTCCCACAACACCACCGATGAACCCCGCTACCGTAGGGAATGCGTGGTCCGCAAACCAGCTAGCCACACTTACCAGCAGGTTCTCTAGGCCACCCATACAGCCTCGTAGACTCTAATGTTTGCCTATTAGTGCCTGTAGCGCGGTTACTTGCCCGGATAGTTCTTTGACTGCCTCCCAGAGCACTGGTACGAGGCGGTTGTAATCCACCTGGTCCTCACCTGCGATCTCTGGAAAGTACTCTTGGATCTCACTAGCTTTGAAGCCGAGCAACGGAGTGGTCACGAGCTTTCCATCCCTACGTAGCATGTCGCTTCCGTCTGGCACGAAGTTTACGTGATCGTAGCTGTACCCCGTAATCTTCCTCACCATACTGAGTGCGTCTGGTACTGGCGCATTCCGAAGCCCTAGCTCTACAGCGTGGTCTACGCAAGACCATGTCCGCCACTGATTGGCTAGACCCTGGCCCGTATAATCTCCGTTGTTTGGTGCCAGGAAAGCGTTGGCGTTTCCTCGTCCGTTCCAGGAGTTATACGCGGCTACCTGATAGAAGACAATGGCATCCGCACAGTGCATGTCAGAGTTCGTAAGGACTTCACCAGAGTTAGCCGAGACCTGGAACAGAACAGTGCCGTCTCCTCTACGTACGAAGAAACTAGTGTAGAGATTCATGTCACCCCAACACTGGAGACCATAGCACGTGATATTGCCAGCCGTGAATCCTCCATTACCATCACGCTGAACCAGATAGTTTCCAACATTTGATGGGCTGAAGGTGAAGTCCAGAGTATCCCAGCATCGGGCATCACTACGGCCACGCTGATAGAAGTAACCACTGGAGATAGCATTGCCGCCGAAGTTATTCGGCCAGCCTACATCGTAGCTGTTCGTGACCAGACGGCTAGCAACGTGACAGTATTGCAAGACTGTGTTGCCGTTGACAGTCATGCTTCGGCCTATGGTTGCATCATAAGCAGTCTGGATATGATTGGTGACGTAAAGTGTTGCTCCGCCAATGTCCTGTATGGTTCCGCCACTGATACGGATAACTGGTACTCCTAGCTGATGGCTGGCGACCCACTCACCACCACTACGGGTGATGTACATACTTCCGTCTACGAAGTAGTATGTCCCGCTACCACTCATGAAGTAGTACCCATTGACGGAACTGGCAAAGGAAACTGCTCCGCCAACCGTGAAGGTAGAGGCAACGCTTGCCGCTCCTTGCATCGTTACCGACGTAGCAAAGGCAGCAGCACCATTGACGTTGAGTATGCCACTGAGTGTGGTGTTGCCCGTTACTGTCAGTGCCGCCAGAGAGCTCATGCCAGCTACAGTCAACGTACTGCCCAGACCAGTAGCTCCTGTGACGTTTAGAGTACCAGTGTGTGTGCCATTGGCGCTAGACAGATTACCTGTCATAGTCATGTCGCCAACAACCTGGATAGTACCTGCCCCTGGCAGCGTCATTCTTGCAGTACCAGCGGGAGCCAGGACCAGCGCAGGACTATTGGCTTGTCCAGCAAGCTGTCCGCCAGTACCCAGGATAGCCTGGTTGTTCGCGGCTGCGCTACCTAGAGAGACATACGCCCCAGATGCTGATGCAGGCTCGACTGCACCCATCCACACAACCATCTGGCTATCTGGGCTCACGTGGTCAGCCGCAGGCCAGATGTTGAGTATACTGGTGTTGGTTCTTGCCCTGAACCGTGTTCTATTGGGTATATCTCCTGATATACTGGCGGGGAATAGCCAGAAGGTCTCAGCTGCGGCCGTAACGTCTACTCCGCCAACTACGGTAAGAAGACCAGTGTTATCGAGGCTTGATATAACCGTCTCAGCACCAGCATCCAAACTTGTAATCAGTTCAAAGATGCCTGCACCCGCATTAGTCGTCGACCTTGCCCGCCAGATGAAGTTGCGTTGATGATTCGCAGTATCGTAACTATTCGCACGCCAGAGCGCCCTGGGACTCGACTGGACTCCAGCGGCGGATAGAGGACCACTGTCCAGGACCCAAGCATTTTGACTCCCTGCGACCTGGATTGTAAGTCCGCCATGAATAGTCCCGCCACCATCTACGCTGCCTACGATACTCAGGCAGGCTACAACCATGTTATTAGTGTCTGGGGATGTCACTGCGACTGCAAAACTGCCAGTGTTCCCCAGTGTAGTAGCAGCGGCGGTATAGCTGTTCTGCTGGCTCTGTAGATAGCTTAGACGAGTCGTGCCGCCCACTACGTGAACGTTTATGAATCCATCGAATGCTACGTAGCCAACCTGGCCTGCTGGAATGGTCTCAGCAACTACTCCAATCTTACCTGCTTGCAGTCCTGCCGCATTGGGCTGAAGAATGCTCATGTCGTTGGCGGGGTCCAGCATGACCACATCACCAAGGACTCTCTGGCTACCCGTGTTGTTCTGGAATCTCCGGCCTATGCCGCCCTGAACATTGATAGGGCTATGGAAGATCCAACGCCCTGTAATATCCTCATCCTGGTTGTACTCTGTCATGTTATCCAGGATGCTACTCTGGGCGTTATCGGTGTCGCGCACAACGCCAGTAATATTGAAGGTTCGTCCTGGAGGTCCGACGACAAAGTTCTGGTTGTACGCGTCTGTGATCTCGGGAAGTGGCAAACCCTTGCGCGTTGTGGATCTCATCCGACTATGTTTCCAATCGTTAGCCAGTCTGTATTACCCAGAGTCTTCCAGTCTGTATTCTTCAGCGTGTTCCAGTCTTCTTCAGTCAGCGCAATGGTGTACCCCAGATGTGCAGGTTTCGCCGCTTCTACAGCATTGACCATATTCGTCTGCACTTGTGGGATAATGTATCCTCTAGGCTGAATAACCTGCACGACGAATGAGTAGTTGGGTATGTTCGGCAGTACAGCTACCTGGATAACAAACTGCTCACACAGAGCTTTGATGTACTGAGGGGTAGGCGACTGGCCGCGCTGTTGCATACGTTGAATAACATACTGTCGCCTGTACTGATCAGGGATCGTGGTATCTGTTGGGATACCAAGCATATTCTCCCACCAGCCCAGAAACGGATCAGTAGTCTCACGCGCCAGCCAAGCCGCCAGTATCCCCTCATGGTCGTACAGCCATTCTCCAGCCAGAACGTTGAACAGATCTTGCGGTGGCTCGAACTGAGTCCAACGGTCCATCTGGTCAAATTCTGTCTGCCAGGCATAGAACATCTGGGCGATATAATCACTCGTCTGGTACCACGGCTGGACGTTTCGGAACAGACGTATAAAATCGACAGATAGGCCTGAGCCTACACCACCAAAGGTATTGCTGCCGAAACTGTCTTCGCCGAAGTTAGCCATCAGACGCTCGCAGGTACTCCGTTACGCTGCTCTTGCTCTAGCTGCGCGGCAAGATCAACCTGCTCACCAGCGTTGAGAATATCATCCACCAGCGTGAGGATCCGCCTGTCCACAAAGGCCCACTGCATCGCCTGGGTTTTGGTCTTGAGATGGTCATAATCTGCATCCTCAAGCTCCAGCACTGGATTGGCTTTTTCTACCGCATCCAGTACTCGGATACCCTTGCGGATCTCCTCTACCTCAGCGCCCTTCTGAGGATCCTGTGGGCGGCGGATAATCTGCTTGATAGCCTCTTTCCATTCGAGCAGGTTTGCCTGGTACTCAGCCGTACCCTCTGGAAAGCGGTCATCGGGAATAGTACGCATGTAGATACGCTTCATGTCGTTGGTACTCCTTCCATTCCTGTGGCCCCGGGAGGCTGTGCTAATGACTGCCCCTCTTCCGGTGGAGTAACCTGAACGCCGAGCAAGCTGGTCACCTGATGCTGGATATCCTGGGGTGCGGCTACATACGCCAGAGCTACGTCTGCCGCTGGTGCAATCGCGGTTGATGCTTGATAGCGTGTAGTCCAGGGAGTAAGCATTTGTCCGCGAACACAAGCTTCTAGATATGCTTGCTTATCTACCTCAGGATCGCCTGCTGCATAGGCAATCCCATTGTCTTCATCATCAGTTGTAGTGATTGTGTATGTTCCCATCAGGTTCTCCTACCTAAGCATACCAAATTTGTGAGTATCTATCGGCCAGTTGAACCTCAGGCAGTTATGCCGATGTAGTGCCAGGTCGTTCCACCGATACTGATGTATAGACGGTTATCTGTCGAATCGTATGCCAGTGCCACACGTCCAATACCAACTGGAGTATTGGCTTGCGATGGATTAGCAGTGGGTGGGCCAGCCATAGAGGGAATCCACAAGAAACCAGTCGTTGCCGTCGTAGCAAGTTGCGCACTCGATGTCAGACCAACTCCAGTATCCCCAAAGAGCGCGTTGCCATTAGCCGTTGTTGCACCTACTGGAGCTGCGACGTAGATACCATAGGCATTTGTGTTCGGCCCCTGACTGCTAGCTTGGTTCTCGACGCGCAGACCGTAGCTATTCGTTACCGTGTTGCCAGAGACAATCAACGGACTATTGATCCAGACACCATACCAGTTCGTTGTGGTGAAGGTACCTGAAGCACCTTGAAGACCAACCGAAATAGCACACAGGGTGCTCGTGACGCTTGAAGTTCCCGGCATTGTCATGCCGATACCGTACTGCGATGGACCCGTCAGCGGTGTCACACTCGTAGCGGCAATCCTGAACCACATGAATGTGTTCGGGGCGATGCCTAACGCAATTGGACCATCGAGACGGGTACTGCCTGCGTTGTACAGACCTAGGTTCGTAGTCGCTGCACCTGACTGTGCGTTGATATACACGCCATACGCATTCGTGATACCTGACTTACCCATGTTGTCAACATAGGCACCGTACAACGTGGTAACCGAAGAGCCTGCTCCAAGGGTGATCTGGCCTAGGTACAGGTCCATCGCTTGCGTGAGCGTATAGCTCGTTGCCTGTGTCGTGAAGCTAGCGTAGATTGAAGATGCTGAGTTAGTGTCAGACGAAGTGAAGGTTGGGTTGACGACAATGCCGTTTTGCGAGGTACCCGACACCTGTAGGGTAAACCACAGTCCAGTACCCACAGATGGAGCATTCGTTCCTACTGATACGGGTCCTGAGAACTGAGTGCTGCCACCATTATAGAGTCCTACAGTAGCCGAAGGAGCCGTACCGCCAATGGCTACGTTTCCGACTAACTGTGTCGTCCCACCGTTATAGAGCCCGATGTTTGTGGACGAAGCTCCAGATTGGGCTAGAATATAGATTCCATACCCATTGATAACGCGACTACTATTCAAATTAGGGATGTACAGCCCGTAGAAGTTCGTAATCGTAGGGCTGCCACTGAGCGATGGACTTTGTAATAGGATAGAGGCCGCAGTAGCCAACGTTGTCGAAGATACGTTGACATTGTACTGGATCAACAACGAAGCAGATTGTGTTGTTGCGGCTCCAAACTGATTCCCAATGCTGATTCCATACTGCGTGATTCCAGTTGTTTGACCAACCGAACCGTATATATTCAGCATCGTACTTGTATTGGGAGATAAGGAACCTAAACTCACGTTCCCTACAAGCTGGCTGGTCCCCGCATTGTAAAGGCCAAGACTAGCACCTGTAGAACCCGACTGTGTGCTGATGTAGATACCATACGAGTTAGCGATATTCGCATTGCCCATATTATCCACATACATGCCGTACATCGTCGTAACAGCTGCGTTGTTGATACTTGGAGCCTGAAGATACTCGTTAGCTCCAGTAGCCAGCGTGAACGACCCTGCTGTTGTCGTAAGCTTGGAAGTTATAAGATAGGCAGAGGTCGTCGTTGACGGTTGCGAAGTGAAGCCAACAGATAGTCCAACAGCTGCGGTAGCAGACACCGCACCAGACATACGAACTAGACCAGTGGTAAAGGTCCCACTCTGATCTATACCCCAAGCTCCAGCAGTTGCGTTTGTCTGAATAGCTATGGAGCCATCAAACCTGACTGCACTGGTAATGTAGAGGCCAAGGCTCGCCGTAGGAGCAGCCCCGATACCCAGGTTGGCTATCTGGACTCCTGTAGCAGAGCCTGTCAGCACACTTGCCCCTGACGCCGCTATAGCTATCTGGTTCGTCGCAGGAGAGTAAATGCCAGTGTTGGCGCTGTTCGTGAATCCGTAACTAGGGGAAGATACTGATCCAGTTGGAGCAGTAAGAGGCCAGGTAACTCCACCGCCACCACCAGCGGGAGTCTGCCAGGAAGCATCGTAGTTGGTGGCAGAGTTCTTGGTCAATACCTGACCAGTTGTACCACCAGATGGGATTCCGCCACCCGCACCGATCTGAGTCTCTGTGCCCGTAGAGTCAAGGATGTAGAGCTTATGATCGGCCTTCGGGTAGATCAGTACGTTGCCCGTAGCTGGAGTAGCTGGAGTAGCGATCTCGGCTTCTTGCAGGTAGCTTGACAGATACAGAGCACGAACGCGTTGAGTGCTATTGCCAAGATCAAAGGCATTGTCCGTCCAGGGCATGAACGAAGTGGTGCTCATCGTCCAGTATGCAGTGGCGTTATCGCCAAAGATCATCGATGCAAAGTTGCTACCAACGATATATGCCCCCGACGTAGCTACTGCACCAATAGTCACCATCTGGGTGCCTGTGTTCGCTTGGACATAACCTCCTGTTAGAACGTTTGTCCCAACATATACAGTACGAGGCCGATTAGCACCAGCGACTCCAATATCATAGGCATTGTCGCTATTTGCCAGGAGTCCAAAAGTCGTATAGTCTATAGACCAGCGAGCAGCTCCATTGACCCCAAACTGCAAGCTTCCGCCCAGAGACGTAACAATGAAAGCTCCTGCTGTAGACGATCCAAGCGTCAACGGGCCACTAAGAGTAATGTATCCGCCAATGAACAGGTTGCGAGGCCTGTTTGCCCCAGACGCACCAATATCATTGGCATTATCATTATTGGCTACAAAGTGACCAGCAGTGTTGATTAGCCAGGTCTGAACATTGTTTCCGCCAAGATACAGGTTCGCGCCGCCAAGCACGTAGAGACTTCTAGCTACTCCAGTCCCCAAACTGGCCGAGCTGATAGTAGCGTTGTTTGAGGCCCAGGATATCTGGACTCTCTCCCAGTTGTTTAGATCTGTCCAGGTATTGTAGACGTAGAAACTCTGTGAGTTTGTCCCGTTGCGGATAGCAAACGCATTCAGAGTGCTGGTGATAAACCCATCACTGAAGTTGGTGCCGCCCGTCACATAACCACTGCCAGCAAAGACCTGCGTCGCTACGTAGACATTGCGTGGTCGGTTCGCTGCTGAAGCGCCAATATCGTAGCTATTATCAGCAACTGCGAACAACGCGGCGTTGGTGATCTGCCATCGGTTCACGTTGTTCGT
>Ga0207664_10001445_pt1 | contig 15611 bp, 10 predicted proteins | sample LARL83metaG_FD_184349 | JGI IMG/M metagenome (GOLD analysis project Ga0207664, IMG submission 184349) | Corn, switchgrass and miscanthus rhizosphere microbial communities from Kellogg Biological Station, Michigan, USA - LAR L8-3 metaG... | ecosystem: Host-associated > Plants > Roots >... | reverse complement strand
CGAGGCTGGGAGGCGCCACCGGGATCTTCAATTTGAACGGAGGCGACCTGTTTGCGACGCAAATTCTCGATAGCGGCGGCAACGGAACGTTTAATTTCAACGGCGGGACCCTGCACGCGCGCGGCAATTCCGGAAATTTTCTTCAGGCAATCCACGGCATCAACGTGCGACCCGGCGGAGCGAGGATCAATACGGAGGGATATGACATCACCGTTGGCGGCGCATTCACGGACGCGGGCGGTGGGTTGGTGAAATTGGGCGCGGGTTCGCTCACGCTTTCCGGCAATCTGCTCTATACCGCGCCGACGATCGTGAGCAACGGCAGCTTGATCGTGTCGGCGCCGAACGCGTTTGCCTCCTCGAACTGCACCGTGACGGCGGGCGCGGGGTTTGGAGTGGCGCTCACCCGCGCCAACGCGGGAATTTCCGTGCCCGTGCTAAACCTGCTGGGACCGGGAAACGCGCTGAACATTAATTTTGCCGGGGCCGGCGGGCAATCGAACGCTCCGCTGCACGCGGCGGCGCTGAATGTGAACGGCACGGTCGTTCTCAATGTGGCCGGTTTTAATTTTTCCGCCGGCCAGTTTCCGCTTTTGCAATACGATTCGCTGTCCGGCAGCGGCGGATTTGCGCTGGGTTCGATTCCGGCGGGAATGGTTGCCCAGTTGGCGACGAACAGCGCGAACAAGTCCATTGATTTGGTGGTCACGACCGCGTCGGCGGATTTGCCGTGGCAGCCGAAGGTCGCGCCGTTGATGACGGACTGGGCACAGCAGGTGAACCCCACGAATGTGCTGCCGGAATATCCCCGCCCGCAGATGGTGCGATCCAATTGGCTGAATCTAAATGGCGTCTGGCAATTTCAGTTTGGCGGGTCCAACGACTCCGCGCCGGTCGGCGCCAATCTGGCGGGGCTTATCCTGGTGCCGTTCCCCATGGAATCGGCGCTTTCCGGAGTGATGCAATACAATCCCTATGCGTGGTATCGGCGGAAGTTTGTCATTCCGTCCGCCTGGGCGGGACAAAGGATCCTTTTGCATTTCGAGGCGGTGAACTGGCGATCGCAAATTTATCTCAACGGGCAAAGCCTGGGAACGCATACCGGCGGATACGACCCGTTCAGTTATGACATTACCGGTTATCTGACCAACAGCGGCGCGCAGGAATTGCTTGTGGGGGTATACAGCCCGGAAGATGCCGGGGGCGAACCGCGCGGCAAACAAACGCTGTATCCGCAGGGCATCATGTTCACGTCCGCGTCCGGAATTTGGCAGCCGGTATGGCTCGAACCCGTGCCGCCGACGAGCATCGCGGGGCTGCATCTCGTGCCGGACCTCGATGGAAATCGCCTGCAACTTAATGTGGGCGTGAATGGCGCCGCGGCGGGATTGAGTATCAGCGCCGCCGCCTTTGACGGCACGAACCAGGTCGGTTCGGCGAGTGGCACGCCGGGCAATAGTTTTTATTTGAATATTCCCGCGCCCAAGCTGTGGTCGCCCACGAACCCGTTTTTGTACGATTTGCGGATTTCATTGGCCAGCAACGGCGCGGTTCTCGATTCGGTGGGAAGTTATTTCGGAATGCGGAAGATCAGCCTGGGAACGAACAACGGGTTTGTGCGCCTGTTTTTGAACAATCAGTTTACGTTTGAATTCGGGCCGTTGGACCAGGGGTTTTGGCCGGACGGCGTTTACACGGCGCCGACCGATATGGCGCTGAAAAGCGACCTTGAAACGGAAAAGACGCTGGGCTTCAACATGGTTCGCAAGCATATCAAGGTCGAGCCGCAGCGCTGGTATTATTGGGCGGACAAATTGGGATTGCTGGTCTGGCAGGATATGCCGAGCTGCAATTCCTACACCACGAATCCGTCGCCGCCGCCGGTGGACCCGGTCGATTTTGTCGACGAATTGACGGCGATGGTGACGAATCATTGGAACAGCCCGTCGATCATCATGTGGGACATTTTCAATGAAGGGCAGGGCGAGGCCGGCAGCGGAAACGGCGTCGGCCAAACGAACACAGCTTACTTGGTTTCGCTGGTGAAAACCCTGGATCCGTCGCGGCTGGTGAATCAGGCGAGCGGGTGGAATTATTTTGGAGTGGGGGATGTCCTCGACCAGCATAATTATCCGGACCCGATGTGTCCGGCCAGCGTGAGCCAGGCGGTGGTTTGCGGAGAATTCGGCGGCGTCTGGCTGGGCGTCAGGAACCATACCTGGGCCCCGAGCGCGGGGGACGTGGACCCGACGCAAGCGACGACGACGGTCGCTTCGCAATTTGAATCGTTGGCGAAGGAGTTGCCCGATTTGATCCAGGGCCGCGGCATGAGCGCCGCGGTTTACACGGAGATCAGCGACGTGGAAATAGAACTGGCGGGGTTGCGCACGTATGACCGGAAAATCCTCAAGCCGGATTTGCGCCGGATGCAGATCGCGATCACGTCTCCGATGACGCAATACGCGTATGCGGCGGTGGTTCCGGCGTCGCAAGCCACGGGGCAAGGTTGGAAATACAGCGTCGCCTCTCCGGCCACGAATTGGTTTGCGACTAATTTTGACGACTCGCTCTGGACGGCTGGCTTGGGCGGCTTTGGAGCGGGTGGCCCTCCCGGTATGACGGTAAGAACGACCTGGAATACTTCCGATATCTGGCTGCGGCGCGCGTTTAATCCGGGAACACTCACGGCGCAACAGATCACCAACCTCGTTTTCAACGTTTACCACGACGAAGATTGCGAGCTTTACCTTAATGGCGTGCTGGCGGGCAGCGCTTCGGGCTTTGTGACTGCTTACGGACATGTGAGCATCAATGCAGCCGGTTTGAATGCGCTTGTGCCGAATGCCAACAATCTGCTAGCGGTGCATTGCCATCAAACAACCGGAGCGCAAGGGATCGATGCGGGCATCGACCTTCAATCCGTCGCTGTTCCGCCGCCGCCGGTTTTTGTGCCCGCCTGGACGGAGAACGGAAGCGGTCTCGCCGCGGAATATTTTGCAGATACCAACTTGACGGCGACGGCTTTCACGCGAGTGGATGCCAACATTAATTTCAACTGGGGCAATGGCTCGCCGGGCAACGGCTTGAGCAGCGGTCAATTTTCCGTCCGCTGGACGGGCAGGATTCAGCCGCGCTATACGGAAGGTTACACCTTTCATTTCACCGCGACCGGCGCGTGCCGGCTGTGGGTGGACGGGCAGTTGATCATTGATAAATCAGCGGGCGACACGAATGGAGAGGTGACCGGCAGCATTGCCTTGACGGGCGGACAACAATACGGCTTGCAGGCCGAATATGAATCAGTCTCCGGCGCTTCGGCTGCGGTGCTGGAATGGAATAGCGCCAGCCAGGCGCGCGAAATCGTCCCGCAAGGAGTCCTGTTCCCATCGAATCGCCCGCCGGTTTTGGCGGCGATTCCCAATTTCAACATCACGGCGGGACAGGTTTTGCAGGTGACTAATGCGGCGACCGATCCCGATTTGCCGGCGCAAACCTTGACCTGGAACCTCGCCGCATGGCCCACGGGCGCTACGATCAACCCGACCAACGGTTTGATTTCGTGGCGGCCGGCGATTTCCCAGTCTCCGTCGACCAATCTTTTCTCGGTTTCCGTGACCGACAACGGCACACCGGCGATGAGTTCGAAGGGAAGTTTCTCGGTAAAAGTGGCGCGGCCCATTCCGCCGACACTGCTAAATCCGGCGGTGACCGCCGGGGGCTTTCAATTATTTATCAATGGAAACGTGGGGCCGGATTACTTGGTTTACGCGAGCACGAACCTGGCGGACAACTGGCAATTGTTATTCACGACGAATCCAGCGGCCATGCCGTTTGTCTTTTCCGATCCGACAGTCACGAATTTTCAGCAACGATTTTATCGGATTCAATTGGGACCGTGAGCGACTGCGGCCGGGTGGCCTCCGGAATCATTTTTATGACAATGAAACGAATACTGTGGATCGCGACGCTGGCCGCCGCGGGCTTTTTGCCGGCGGCCGTGCGCGCGCAAATGCCGGATCTTCCGGGCCAATGTGCGCCGGGAGAAAAGCCGAAGACGGAGGCGTATCTCTTTGCGCACATGATGGCGGGCGATTACGGCGGCCTCTATTACTCAGTGAGCCTGGACGGATTGCGTTGGGACCTGTTGAACGGCGGCAAACGCGTTTTCCAGGAATACCACGGCCACGCGAGCATTTCCAAAGGGCCGGACGGCAGATATTACCTGGTCGGCAACCGCGGCGACGACGCGCCGGACATCCAGTTTTGGGTTTCGGACGACTTGAGGAGCTGGAAAAAATTCAGTGACTATTCGCCGGATTTGAAATCCGTGCCGGATTATCCGAAAGCGTTGCCTCGAATCGGCGCCCCGAAGCTGTTCTATGACGACTCGAGCGCGCAATTTCTGCTGACGTGGCACACGCCGCATGATCTGGGCGAAACGAACCTGCCGGAGCCCTATTGGGCGAGCCAGCGCACGCTGTTCGTGACCTCCAAAGACCTGAAAACATTTTCGGCCCCGCCGCGCCGGTTGTTCAACTGGGACATGGCCACGATTGACGTCGTGATTCGGAAAATCGGCGGCGCCTATTACGCGATTATCAAGGACGAGCGTTATCCCACCCTGGATTGGACCACGGGCAAAACGATTCGCGTGTGCAAAGCCAATGATTTATTGGGGCCGTATTCGGAACCGGGACCACCCGTCAGTCCCAACTTTCGCGAAGCGCCGACGCTGATTCCCTCACCGAACGGAAAGGTCTGGTATCTTTATTATGAGCAATACCCGGGAGTTGCTTATGGGCTGTCGGTGGCGGCCAGCCTCGAGGGGCCGTGGTTTCAGGCGGCCGGCAACCAGCAGCCGTCCTGGGACAAGTATCACCTTCCGCCCAAAGTCCGCCACGGCTCAATGATCCCGATCACGCGCCGGGAATACGATGCGTTGGTAGCCGCCTTTCCGGAAGGTTCGGTGAAGTGACGGTTGATGGGACAGGAGGATTTGCCGCGGCGGAAGCGGTTACTTCAGGGTGACGGCCGGGACGGTCTGCGCCACTTTTCCGCGCCCGGTCAATTGGCGAATGAAATCCGTTTCGGCCGTCGAAAACGGCGTGCCGTCGGGACGAAAGATGTCGTGGAACCAAACCGGCGGCTCGCTGGTGTACTGTTTCACCCAGGAATCCCACGGATAAATCGTGTTGGACTTTCCTTTGACCAAACCCCAGCTCCACGCCGCGACGCCGTACTTTTTCAAAACAGGCAGATTGTCCCGGAACGTGGAATGATTTCCGCGCGCCATGTATTCCGTGCACAAAACCGGGCGGCCCAATTTTTGCAGGCCTTCGATGCGTTTTTGCAATTCCTGGGGGTTGTCGTAATTGTGAAAAGTGATCACGTCGGATTCGTCGAGTTGCAGCCGCTGCAGCCGGGTGGGATTGGTCAAATAATCGCCCAGCCAGACACCCGAAGTGAGCGGTTGGGAGGGCTGCGCTTCGCGCGCCCAGCGGAACGTTTTTTCCAGTAATTCGGTCGCGAACTTTTCCTTGTCGGCTTCGTTGAGCTCGATGTTTTCGCCGTCGCGCCCGTAGGCCTGGCGGTTGGGGTTGTCGGGCTCGTTAAACAGGTCCCATCCGAGGACCCGCGGATCATTTTTGTAGCGAGTCAACACCCCCACGACATACGGCTGCAATTCATCCTGCTTCTCCGGGGATTCGAGATAAGCGCGTCCGGGCGATTGGACCCAGCCGGAATTATGCCGGCCGGGAACCGGGGCGGGTTGCTTGCCCGGGTGCGGATTCGGATGCCACACGGCATCGAAAATGACAAACAGCGTCTTGATATGGTGCTTGTCGGCAATCGCGAGGTATTTATCGACTCGCGAATAGAAGCCTTGCGGATCTTCGCGCCACGCGAGGTCATGGAGAAATACGCGCATGGTGTTCATGCCGATGTCCTCGGCATAGCCCAATTCCTGGTCAATCGTGGCGGGATCAAACGTATCGGCCTGCCACATTTCCAATTGATTGATCGCGGTGCTGGGAACGAAATTGGCTCCGACCAGCCAGGGATACGAATGATACCACGCCTGCGCGTGCTGGACGGTCCACCGCTCCGGCGGGGCGGTTTGTGCCATCTCCGAAGCGGTGAGAGGCCGCTCGCAAAAAAACAAAACGAAGGCCGCGGTAAAAAGTGAAAAATAATATTTCATGAGATTAAACCGGCGCACGCAGAGCGTAAGTGCGTCCGAGGTGTGGTCTATTCCGCCCGTTTCCACTCGGACGATGACGGCCCAAGCGCACTGTCCCTGCCACGGACGGTGCGTCAGGGGCGACTCTTCGGCCGACCCGGAATGTGAAATGAGGCGACATTGGCCGTATTATCCCCGTTCTTCGACGGCCGGTCATGGGGCATAAAATGGCCTCACCGGGCGGTCCTGCCTGGCCGGGGCTCTCTTAGGACCGGGTGCGATTTACTTAAAATGAAGGCGAGAACTCAAAACAAACGCGTTCAGGCGAACGTAGAGTCTGTGGAGAATTGGACTGTGATTTCGGCAGGCCGCGCGCTTTGTTCCGGAATTGTCGATCAGTTTCGCCTGCCGCCGGTTGGTGGAACGGGTTTGCCAGAAAAGGTTATTCTCATTTCGATTTTGTCCTTCGTGTGACCAGGGCAACACGCGAAGCCGCGGTTCACCAGCCAACGGATTTTTTCGCTGTCTTCGCAAAAAACGGTTCGATGATGTGTTCAACATCCTCGCTTTTGCAGCGCGGGCATTTCACTTTGTAGAAATCGTGCGCTTTAACGGTCAGAACCTTGCCGAATTTTTTCTGGCATTTGCGGCAGACATATTCGTAGAGCGGCATAGGCGTTTCTTTCTCGTTGCGGGTTGTTGTTCGCGATTCCAATTCACACGGACGAAGCAGCCATCCTGCCCGTAACGGAGGGCCAGTTCACCCTTGTAGGCCCGGCGCAACGCTTCGCCGATGCGCCGCGGCAGATGGATATCGGTGGTCTCAATCTCGATGGCGGCGGAACGTTCCTCGATTTTCATGATGCGATGCAGCGGGTGTTCCTCCTTTTCGCCCTGCTCAAGATTGCGCGCCAGGTTAAGAATTTCATCTTTGTGTTCGATGACGAAACCGCCGCGAAGCGTGACGACTCCGGCGGGAAATTTGTCGCGCACGCGCTGACGGGCCTGACAAAGCTCGCGATGCGAACCCGCCGGCCAGGATTCAGCCCATTGCCAGCGGCCATCGCGGAAAATGGCGTGGCAAACGGGACAGACGCACGGTTCGGGTAGTTTGTGTTTAGATTTGTAAGGATCGTGGACGCGCTCGTGAATCAGGCGGTCCTTGCGATCTCCGGCAACCATGAGTGTTTTCATAAGATCACGCTTCGCTGCACCCGGGTTTTCCGCTGATTAACCGGAGAGCTATCGCTGGCATCGCAACGTTGGGCTGCCGGTCTTTCGCCGCTTCTTCTCCGGCAAATTCGGTTCAGCGCCGGCGATGAACTCATGCTCGTGTTCCCGCACCACCAACACCGGGCACGATGCGTAGCGCACCACCCGTTCCGCCGTGCTGCCCAGCAAAGCGTGCGCGAGCCCAGACCTTCCGTGAGTTGAAAGAATGACGAGATCCGCGCCCGATTCTCTCGCCGCCTCCAATATCTCGACCGCCGGAGTTCCGATCTTCACGAGAGTCGCACACGGGACACCGGCCCCCAGGTCCTTCACCAGGGCGTGGAGTTCTGCCTCCGCTTCGCGCACCGTTTGCCCTTCAGTAGTCAGGGCTTCCGGAAATTCAATCGGATAGTGAATCACACAGAGCAGTGTTATTTCGGCGCCAAATTGTTGAGCAAACGGAACGGCATACTGCAAGGCCTTCTCCGAGCATTCCGAGAAATCCACCGGCACCAGGATTTTCTTCAGCTGGAACACCGGCAACGCGCCAGTCCGCTCAGTCGATGGGAGTTGAACATCTTTCGGAGAAAGTTCGACGAGCATTCCGCCGCCTTTGCTATTGCGTTTGAATTTCATAGACAATGCCTTTCACGAAACTGCTCCCGTTGGCAGAGCGTCGCACCCGCCGTTCGGATTCATCACAGGCCATCGCGATATTCGGGCCTGATTTGACTGCGTGTTGCGGTCCGCCAGCGATTCTCATAAATCACCCTCCGCGTTCTTCTGACTATGACAACTGCGGAAATATCCGGGACGGATATAAGAGAAACGCTTAACCGGCCAAGGGTGGAACAAACGTCGCCTCTTTCGTTACCTCCTTTGCCGCGCGCACCGCCAATCGTTCAATTTTCAGCGGCGTTGCCTTCGGCAATGGGAAGTGGATTTTGCGTTTGCACAATTTTGTGATATAATACTGTACAACCCATAACAAAGGAGCGCTTATGAAACTGGTTAAACGCGGAAAGGGTAAAAACGACGTGTTGGCCCCGGTTTCAGGGGCGTGGCCGCAGTTCTGGCCGCGGGGACCGATGGAGGTCGATTGGAATCGTCTGTTCGACCAGCCTTTCGGCGAATGGCTGACTCCGATCGGTGGATTTGGTGAGGCGTGGGGACCGGTTGCCGATGTGTACGACGACAAGGACAACATTTTTGTGAAGGTCGAACTTCCGGGGATGAAGAGGGAGGAAATTGAAGTATATATGAGCGATGAGATGCTCAACATTGCGGGCGAGCGCAAAGAAGAAAAGGAACACAAGGGCGCGGCGAGCTATCGGGCAGAACGGTATTTCGGACGCTTTCATCGCAGCATTGCACTTCCAGGCGCTGTGGACGCAAAGAAGATCGAAGCCCATTACAAAGACGGGGTCCTGACCGTCACCTGTCCCAAGACCGAAGAAGCCAAGCGGAAAGAAATCGAGATCAAAGTCGATTAAATATCGTTCATCACCGGGTGGCTTTCACCCGGTGGTGATGTCTAGGAGGAGTGGGCTGTCATGAAATAGATGGAGCCGTTTTTACTCCCGAACTACTCCCTTGCCGGCATTTTTGCCGGCACTCAAATGGATCATTTCCAACTCGCGAGTTGCAACATCCCCGAATGGCTTCCCGGCGTTAACTGAGAAGGTGAAACGGCCGGAGTGTCCAATAGAAGGCCGGCAGCCAATAAGCAAGAGCGGGGTCACTTCACGGCCTTCGAAGGCCGAACAAGCGCAGAGATATGTGGCGCAAGTCAGCTTTGACGCCTTTCAGGGTGATGGCTGAATCAATCGGTAAAACATTTGTGTGCCGGAGATGGAATTGGTTACGACATTCTGTTGGTTAACGACGACCGGTGCCGTCGAATTCGTGTTTCAAACCGTCGGTGAAGCAAGATTGGTCGTAAATTGCAAAGTAAAACCAGTGGCATTCGTCGGCCGGGCCAAGAGAATATTTGTGTCGGCAGAGCTGATTGTTAATTGCGGCGGCACAATTGGCAGCGAAAGACTGAAGATCGTTCCAACCCCGTAGAGGCCGCCTTGATTGGCCATCCCATACAGAATGTTGCGGGAATAGATCAATTGAGTAGTTGCCAAAACGCCGTCGCTATTGGTGGATTTTGTGCCTGAAGTTGTCGAAAAAGCATGCAGGATTTGTAATCCAGTGCCGTCGGTATTGACACTGAAAATCTCGCCCGTATTCGTTTGCAGCCCGATGCGCGAACGCCACGAGGTGACGTTCAGAGAGCCGGTGCGCGGTGATATGATAATGCCGACGAAAGGAGTTTTGCGGCGGAAACCATCCGTGGGCGCGAGCGATAGAACAGGCCGGCGGCTTCTGAATCGTGCTGCGACTCAACGCGGTAATCCAACGGTCAGGACTGGAAATATTTTGCCACAGCCTCCGTGCGCGATTGCACGTGCAGTTTTTCGTAGATACGTCGAATGTAGGTGCGGATAGTGTCAATGCTGATGTCCAATTCACTCGCCAGCTGTTTGTAAGTCCAGCCTTTTGCCAGCCCCTCCAGCACCGCTTGTTCGCGGGGCGACAATTGCACCGTTTTTCCAAGGGGAACACCCGCAGCGGGTTTTTGTTTTTGAAATGACGCCACTACTTTGCGCGCGATGGAACTGGTCATTGGCGAACCGCCGCTGTGCACTTCGCGAATGGCGGCCAGCAGTTTTGTCGGACTGGAGCGTTTCAGGAGGTAGCCGTTGGCGCCGGCGGCCAGCGCGCGAAATATCTTTTCGGTGTCCTCATAAACCGTGAGCATCAAGATTTGCATGTCCGGGAACTGCTCCTTTAATTTTTCGACGCATTCTATTCCGCTTATTTCTCCCAGGTTGATGTCCATGAGCACCACGTCGGGTTTATCGGCCGGCAGGCTTTTCAAGGCGGCGGCGGCGGAACCATAACTGCTCACGCATTTGAAACCCGAAGAGCCATTCACGAACGCGGCGATGGATTCGCGCAGCTTGGATTCGTCATCAACGATGGACACTGTTATCATAAATCATTCCATCTTTTTGGCCGTGTTAAGCGGGAGAATAAAGGTTATCCCAGTGCCTGAGCCCACGGCGGATTCAATAAAGCATTCTCCGCCGATATCCGTAAATCGTTTGGTCATGTTCCGCAATCCGTCGTGCGTGTCTCCGGAACTAGAATCGTTTGCCAGATGCGCTTTGGCATCAAAACCTTTGCCGTCATCTTCCACGCGAATCTTAAAGGACCCGTTCTCGCAGCCCAGGGAGATTTTCGCTCGCGTGGCGCCGGAGTGTTTCAGGATGTTCGCCAGCGCTTCGCGCACGGCGAGAAAAAGATGATGCCGCACCTGCGAGGACACCGGATAATGGGGCATTTGCGGTGGAACGATCAACTCGCATTCCACACCGGTCATCAAAAAATAATCCTGCGCAAATTGCGCCAGATAGGACGCCGCGTGTTCCAAGGTGTCATTCTGGGGATTGACGGCCCAAACGATTTCGTCCAGCGAGTGCAGCACTTCGCGCGAATCGTCGGAAATCGATTTAATCTGCTCCTGAATTTCCTCCGGGTTTGCGTTCTCGCGGCGCGCATCTTCACTTAAGAACGAGATCCGGCACAACTTGGCGCCCATTTCATCGTGCAAATCCTGGGCGATCCGCGTGCGTTCTCTTTCCAACGCCCGCTCTTGTTCGAGCCGCTTGAGTCGGAATTTTGTCCTTTGTTGCTCGACCAGGCGCGTGGTGCCGCCGACAACGGACAACAAGGCCACGGCGGCGCTGCCGATGAACCACCAGGATTGCCAGAAATATTTTGCAAAGATCAATTGAATCTCCGCTCCGGGAGACGCCCAGTTGCCATCACTATTGGAGGCGATGACCCGAAAAGTGTATTTGCCGGGTGGCACGAAATTATAAACTGCGCGCCGACTGGTTCCCGCGTCAATCCAATCAGCGTCCCAGTTCTCAAGCCGGTAGCGGAACCCCAGCGTTTCTGGTGCATCAAAGCGAAGGCCGGTGTAAACCAGCTCCAGCCGGTGCTTGCCTGGCGGAATTGTGAATTGCGCGGAGGCCGAATTCGCAGTGGCGGGGACGCCGTCCAGCAGGATTTCTTCTATTACGGTGCTGGGCAGCGGCTTTTCCACCGGCCAACTTTGCGGCGCGATGACCGCCACGCCTTTAGTGGTGGGAAACCAGAGAAGCCCCGACTGACTTTTCAAGCCGACGGGACAAAAACCGCCGGTGCATTCTTCGGATGGCATACCGTCGGCGGGATTAAAAATTTTAGGATCCAGCGTCTGCAGTTTGCCGGCGGCAAAATCGGCCAGTCGATCTTTGTGCACGCAAACAATGCCTTGGCCGGTGCCCAGCCACAGTCTTCCGTTCGAATCTTCCAAAATCTGCGAAACAGGATTATCTGGAGAACCGTAGTGCACAGTGAAATTTGAAATGGCGTCGCCCCGTAGGCGGCTCAAGCCGGCGGCGGTGCCAATCCACAGGACCCCTCGGGCGTCCAGGTAGAGTGCCCGGATATTATCGCTTGGGAGCCCTGAATATTTGTTAAAGACAGTGGCAACGTTGTGTTCGATGCGAATCAGTCCGCCTCCGTCGCTGCCCACCCAGACGACGCCATTCGAGGCCGGGAGAATGGCAGCAATGGAATTGGAGAATGAATTCCGCGCAATCCACTTTCCTTCGCGCAATTGCCAAAGCCTGCCAGCGCGCGTTCCCGCCCATAAAGAACCATCCGGGTCTTCGGCCAGTGAGACGATATTTTGGCCCGGCAGTTCAAACCAGGAGACTTCGTCCGCGGCGGCGACAGGATCTTTGTAACGCAGCAGGCCGCCATCGCTGCCGATCCAACACGCCCCGTCGCGTGACGTAAGCAACGAGTTGGCCTGGGAATTATGGGCCGAGAGGCCGGCCGCTCTCAGACGACTGAAGCTGTGTCCGTCCCAACGATATATGCCGTCGCCAGTCCGTGCGGCCCAAACCACCCCAGGTGAAACCTGCGCCAACCCCTGGACTGGGCCGAAACCCAGGCCCTCGCTTTGTCCAAGCGGGAAAAGACATTTATGCTGCAACCGGTTTAGGCCCTCGTCGGTCCCCGCCCATAACGCGCCGTCGTGATCCACAAACAAGGATTCAATCACGTTGCCGGCCAGCCTGGTACTGCCGGCGACAGCGGAAAATTTCCCGTTTGAGAACAAAAACAATCCGCCCGCGCCACCAACCCAAATCGTGCCGTCGGGTTCTTCAGCCAGCGCTTTCACGCGTGAGCCGGTAATTCGTTTCGGGATTCGATAATGATGCCAGCCGTCTTTGTCGCGGCACAAGACGATGTCCTCGTCGGCGGCGAGCCATACCCTGCCGATGGTATCCACCAGCAACGCATGGATGTCTGTGATCCGGTTTTTGGTTGAATCGACGGTGATGGGCCGAAAGTGGTCCTGATGGAATTGAAAGACTTCGCTGCTTTGGAGCACCAGCCACATCGAGCCTTGTCGATCCCTGGATATGGCTGTGACCGCGCGGCCGCGAATTGCTCCTACATCCGGGACCGGGACCATGCCGCCATGGTTCCAAATCGCCAGCCCGCCGGTGGTGCCAATCCAAATATTGCCCTCGGCATCCTCGTTGACGGCGGTGATATTGGCGTTGGGTAAGCCGTCGCCTACCGTCAGCGTGGTGGTGCGCCCATTTTGCCAGCGTTGCAAACCACCGGGTACGGTCACCCACAAGGCCCCCTGACTGTCGCCAAAAATGGTTCGTTCAGAATCTTTCCCCGGGCTGGTTTGCTCATTCAAGGGGACGAATCTCACCCCGTCAAAACGCGCAATTACGCCTCCGGCAGCAATCCAAAGATAACCGTCGCGTGTTTGTTGGATGGCCTTCACCGGCAAACGAGGCAGGCCCTCATTTTTTAGCCAGGAGCGGAATTGGAGCGAGTCGGCGCTTTGAGCGAGATTCTCCTCGCTGCTGCCGGGTTGGGCGCTGCTCGAATCGACAAAATCATTGAAAGTTGTGGCAATTGCCATGTCGCTGAATTTCCAGCCGCCCCCATTTCCACCGTGACGGAGGCGAAGCTCGTCGAAAGATGCATTGGCATTAAAGCGCGTCGTCAATATTTCGGGTTGATTTATTTCGTTCGCGCCGGGGCCGAGGTCGGGATTGAGCCAAGCCGTGACCAGGTCTTCACCGTCGGGAATGTATTGGACTTTAAAGACGATGGTGACGGGTTCGCCGCGGCGGGGACATTGGTAGTTGGCCAGATGTGCCAGGGCGTTTGGATCGGGCCGGGCTGAGTGCAGATCAAGATATCCCGCGGGAGGCACTCCGCTGCTCTGCACTCCTGGATAAAACACGCTGTAAGCCCAGGCATCCAGCGCATTCCCTATACCGAGGCGTTCGGTATCGTCTTCAAACAACTCGAGCGCTGCGAAATAAGGTTCCGTCGTTTCGTCCGAAATCGGGTCAACTCGGAATTTAAAGTACAACGTGTCCTTCGCGGTTTCATCCCGTTTCACCGCCCCGCCGAGCAGGTCGGCGCCCGGACCATTGGTATTGACAAAGATGGGATCAAGGTTGCTCCACAAAACGACCGCATTGGCTTGCAAGATAAAGGCCGATACCGACATCAATACTGCAGTTTTGCCGAAGACTTTTGTGATGGGCTTCACTGGCTTCAATTGGACAATGGCAAAAGGCTTTCATCGTGACGATAAAAAAATGATTCGGTTGACGGTTGAGACCGAAGCGAGCTTTGTCGCCACTTCATGCGACTGTCGGCGAATTAATTTCCCGCTAAATTCCCATTAAAGAATCCTCATGATCCTAGTATGAACTGCTGCAGGCAATTTCTCGGTGCCAAGGCAACACGATTACATAAAACCTGGAACGTAGAGATCAATTCTTCCAGGAAGACTGGCGTTCTCGAAGATGAAAATAGAATTGCAGGCCAATATCAGAAGTCAGCGGTTTCCTGTTCGTAAGCGAGCTTTCACGTTGATTGAACTGCTCGTGGTGATCGCGATTATTGCCATTCTCGCCGCCATGCTGCTGCCGGTCTTGAACAACGCCAAGCAGAAAGCCGTGGCCGCGTCCTGCATGAACAACAAAAAGCAACTCGGCCTGGCCTGGATAATGTTCGCGGCGGACAACAGCGAGTGGCTTCCCTATAACAACGACTTTTTATCCAGTGGTTCACTTACCTTCAACGGCCAGCCTTCGTGGGCGGGTGGCAAGATCGATTGGACTGCGGGCGTGTATAACACCAATGAAGCTTTAGTCACGAGCGACACGTATGCCTCGCTCGCGCCGAATGTTTCGAAGAACGCCAAAATCTTCGCATGTCCGGCGGCGAATTATGCGAGCGCGGTACAACGAGCGATGGGCTGGGATCATCGGGTGCGAAGCATTGCCATGGATGCCGCCGTGGGTGATGGCATCAAGTATGGCTCACCCAGGCCTTTTGGCTGGACGCAATGGTATGTCGTGAAAAAAACCACAGATTTTCATTATCCCGGGCCCTCTGATTGCTGGGTGTTCACCGATGAACATCCTGATAGCATCGATGACACGATCCTCTACACGGCCTCCTATCCGACCACCAGTTTCACCGAGCTTCCCGGGAACCAGCATGGCGGAGGATGCGGCCTGGCCTTTGGCGACGGCCACGCGGAAATCCATCACTGGAAGGGAGTGGTTATGATGAGCCACCGAACCGTGATATATCAAACCGCGGTTGGCATCACCCAGCAGGTTCCTTGTTCGTCAGCCGACATCGACCTGGGCTGGCTGGCAAGTCATACACCGCAGAATTAAACGGATTTGGCATCGGCTGTTTTTTGAACCGCGAATTGACGAAGACAATAGTGCGCCAATCCGGTTGTTGCCGTGACCGCCTCGGTTGGCTATAGTCAAAAATAGTAGTCCAGTTTGAAACGCCGAAAAAAAACCGCTCATTCGACCTCAGGCGATTCGCAATCAATCCAAAGGCCGCTCCCACTCGCGCGGCGTTGGCTGTTTCGCTTTGCCTTTTTGCTGCTGCCATTCTTTCTATTAACGGTGGCGGAGATTGGTCTGCGACTCGCCGGCTATGGCTATCACCACGAGTTTTTCAAGCGCATTTCGATTGGTGGACAGGATTTCCTGGTTCAAAACGAGGAATTCAGTTTTCGTTTTTTCCCTAAAAGCATGGC
>Ga0207664_10001443_pt1 | contig 15627 bp, 9 predicted proteins | sample LARL83metaG_FD_184349 | JGI IMG/M metagenome (GOLD analysis project Ga0207664, IMG submission 184349) | Corn, switchgrass and miscanthus rhizosphere microbial communities from Kellogg Biological Station, Michigan, USA - LAR L8-3 metaG... | ecosystem: Host-associated > Plants > Roots >... | reverse complement strand
GTCCGCGGGCACCTGCTGGAGGCGGCCGGGGACCGTGCGGCGGCCCGCGACTGCTACCAGGCCGCGGCCCGGCGGGCGCTCAGCCTCCCGCAGCAGCGCTACCTCCAGGCCCGCGCCGCCCGGCTGGCCGGCGACTAGGCCCGGGCGGCCGGCCAGCCGGCTGGCGAAGGGTGACCCCGGAGGGCATGCGGGCTGGTTCGCGGGGAAGCGCGGTCAGCTTTCCTGATGCCGTAGCGGCGAGCCGAACCGGAGCTTGTTCCCGTCCGGGTCCACGTGGAAGCCCTCGTGCTGGCCGTAGTCATAGTCCTGCGGCGCTGGGTGTTCAGCCAGTCCAGGCACTGGTAGCAGATGGCGATGTCGCTGTGCGAGAGCAGGCTCACCGAGCCGTGCTCCGGCATCGTGCCGCAGCACGAGCAGACCACCATGGTCATGGCCCAACCTCCCAGGCCCGATAGCCCCGGCTATCGGAGTTCGCGTCCGATCCGCAGGCATCTCGTTCATTCTTTGGCGGGCCGCTGGAGCCGGTCAACCAGGTTTAACGCGGGTGGACGGCGGTGCCCGGCCCAGCTTTGCGCGGCCTTTACTGAACTGGAGGCGGCCGGCCTACGTTAACGGATGGGGGATTCCTACGGTACAGACGGGGAAAGTCATGCAGGTTCGTCTTCTCGGGCCTGTCGACGTGGTGGTCGACGGGGAACCACGACCGGTCCGCGGCCTGCGGCGCAAGGCGGTGCTCGCGGTCCTGGCGCTGCAGGCCGGCGAGGTGGTCAGCACCGACCGGCTGGCCGATGTGGTCTGGGGCCAGGCCGCCCCGGTCACTGCGGTGAACACGCTGCAAAGTCACATGTCATACCTGCGGACGGTACTTGGCGACAAGTGCGCGATCCTGGCACGGGCTCCTGGCTACCTGCTCGACCTGTGCGGTGACGGCACCGATGTGCGGGAAGCGGAGCGGCTGCTGACCGAGGGCATGCGGTCGGCCGAGCCCGCGGACACGGCGCGGCAACTGCGCCAGGCCCTGAGCCTGTGGCGGGGGCGGCCGTTGGCGGACGTGACCGGCGCGGCCTGGCTGGAGGACCAGGCCGAGCGCCTGGACCTGCTGCGGCTGCGGATCGGGCAGGCACTGTCCGAAGCCCGGCTGGCCGCTGGGGAGCACGCGCAGCTTGTGCCCGAACTCGAGGAGATGGCCGCCGGCCATCCGCTCGATGAGCGGATCCATGAGCAGCTCATCCTGGCGCTGTACCGCAGCGGACGCCAGGCGGACGCTCTCGCCGTGTACCACCGGCTGCGGGCCACGCTGGACGAGGAGCTTGGCATCGGCCCCGGGCAGCCGCTGCGTGATCTGGAAATGGCCATCCTCCAGCAGGACCCGGCCCTGGACGCGCCGGTACCGGCCGGCGCGCCCGCCGCGCCGCTGGCGCCGGTGCCCGCGCAACTGCCCCCGGCGGTGCCCGCGTTCACCGGCCGCAGCGCCGAACTGGCCAGTCTTGATCTGCTGGCCGACGGCGCCACGGTCGCCCCGGCTGCGGCAGCGGGCCCGGTGGCGCCCGTCGCGGTGGGCATCTGCGCGGTGTCCGGTACCGCCGGGGTCGGCAAGACCGCACTGGCAGTGCATTGGGCGCACCGGGCGGCCGGCCGGTTTCCTGACGGGCAGTTGTATGTCAACCTGCGCGGGTTCGATCCGGCCGGGACGGCGCTCGATCCAGGCCAGGCGCTGAGCGGGTTCCTGGACGCGCTCGGCGTGCCGGCGGCGCGGATCCCCGCGGATCCCGACACAAGGGCCGGGCTCTACCGCAGCCTGCTCGCTGGAAAGCGGGTCCTGGTAGTGCTGGACAACGCACGCTGCGCCGATCAGGTCCGGCCGCTGCTGCCCGGCTCGCCCGGGTGCCTCGCCGTCGTGACCAGCCGCGACCAACTGGCCGGGCTCGTCGCCACCGAAGGCGCCCGGCCGCTGCCGCTTGACCTGCTCACCACCGCCGACGCCAGGGACTTGCTCACCCGGCGCCTCGGCGCGGACCGGGTGGCCGGCGAACCGGGGGCCGTCGGCGACATCATCGCCGCATGTGCCGGGCTCCCGCTGGCGCTGACCATCGCGGCCTCCCGCGCCGCCACCAGCCCGGGCTTCCCGCTGGCCGCCGTCGCCGCCGAACTGGGCGAGGCCTACTGCGCCCTGGATCCGTTCCACGGCGGTGACCACGCCACCGACGTGCGGGCGGTGTTCTCCTGGTCCTACCGTGCCCTGAGCCCCCAGGCGGCCCGGCTGTTCCGGCTGCTCGGATTGCACCCGGGCCCGGACATCCCGGTCGCCGCCGCGGCCAGCCTCGCCGCGGTCCCGCCCGGCCGCGCGCGGATGCTGCTCGCCGAACTCACCAGGTCGCACCTGCTCGCCGAGCCGGACCCCGGCCGGTACGCCCTGCATGACCTGCTCCGCGCCTACGCCAGCGAACTGGCGCACGACCACGAGACGGAGAGCGACCGGCACGCGGCGGTCCGCCGGGTCCTTGACCACTACCTGCACACCGCCCACAACGCCGCCGTGGCGCTGGACCCGTTCGTCTACCCGATCAGCGCGGGCCCGGCGTGCCCCGGGACGCTCACCGTCGACCTGGCCACCAGCGAGGATGCGCTGGACTGGTTCACCAGCGAGCAGGCGGCGCTGCTCGCCGCGGTCCAGCTCGCCGCTGCGGCCGGGCTGAACAGCCATGCCTGGCAGCTCGCCTGGATCCTGAGCACGTACCTGCTGCGGCGCGGATTCTGGGACGACCAGGCCACCGCGTGCCAGGCCGCGCTTGCCGCCGCCCGCAGCGCCGGGGATCTGGCCGGGCAGGCCCATATGCTGCACCGCCTTGCCGCCGGCTGCGCCAAGTCGGGGCGCGTCGAGGCGTCTCACCCGCTGTTCGCCGAGGCACTGCGGCTGTTCGAGACGACCGGCAACCACGCCAGCCAGGCGGTGATCCACGGCATTCTGGGGTGGATGGCGCAGCGCGAGGACCGCCCTGCCGCTTCGCTCAGCCACTCCCTGCAAAGCCTCGACCTGTACCGCAAGGCAGGCCATCGGGCCGGGCAGGCGATGGCGCTCAAGGACGTCGGTTTCGCGCACGCGATGCTCGGCAACCACGACCAGGCCATCGGCTATTGCGAAAGTGCCCTGGCGGCCATGCGGGAACTGGGAGACCGGCGCTGGGAGGGGGCCATCTGGGACAGCCTCGGCTACGCCCATCATCAGCGTGGTGACTACGACGAAGCCATCGCGTGCTACGGGTGGGCCATCGCGCTGTCCCGCGATCTCGCCGACCGGTTCAACGAAGCGGACACGCTCAGCAGCCTCGGTGACGTCCACTACAGCGCGGGCGACACCGGGGCCGCCCGCGCGGCGTGGACCGAGGCGCTGCGGATCTTCGGCGAGATCGACCATCCCGACCGGGACAAGGTCCGGGCCAAGCTCCGCGCGCCGGTCCGGGAGGCGGCCCTGGCGGGTTAGCCAACCCGCATCCTCCCCTTCCTGGATGGCAAGCTTGCTCCGACGCTGCCAGCCGGGCCTGAAGCCACACTGATGCGCCGTTTCAGCGCCGCATCAGGGCCGTGTACAAGGGTCAGATGCACCCTGGGTGAAAGGACGCTGGGCTGGCACCCCCGCCGCGGGTGCCAGCCCAGCCACCCCCGCGTCAGCCGAACAGCGGCGCGCCGAAGTCGCCGTCCCGCAGCGGCCCCTTGAGCACCTTGCCGTTCGGGTTGCGTGGCAGCGGCGTGGCGCTGACCGCGATGTACTGGGGCACCTTGAACTCGGCGAGGTGCTCAAGCGCGTAGTCCACGACCGCCTTCGGGTCCACGGTGGCCCCGGGCAGCGGGACGATCACGGCACCGACCTTCTCGCCCATCATGGCGTCGGGCACCCCGACGACTGCGACCTCACCGACTCCGGGCGCGCCGATCAGCGCGTTCTCCACCTCGACGCAGTAGACGTTCTCGCCGCCGCGGTTGATCATGTCCTTGATCCGGTCGAGCACGTAGATCAGGCCCTCGGGCCCGGCCCGGCCCACGTCCCCGGTGTGCAGCCAGCCCTCGGCGAACACCTGCGCGGTGGCCTCGGGGTTGTGCCAGTAGCCGGCGCAGACGCTCTGCCCCCGGATCAGGATCTCGCCCGGGCCGGCGCCGGCGCCGGCCGCGATCGCGACCTCGGTGTGCGGCGCGGCGAACCCGACCGAGTCGGCGTGCCCGGCCGCCCACTCGTGCGGCAGCACCGTCGCGATCGAGGTGGACTCGGTCAGCCCGAACCCGTTCGCGAGGCGGGCCGCGGCGAACCTCTCGCCGATCTGGTGCACGAGGGCGGGCGCGATCGGGGCACCACCGTAGGAGGCCCAGCGCACCCCGGCGACCTTCGCGGGCGCGAAGTCCGGGTGGTTGAGGATGTAGTAGTAGATCGCCGGGACGGCGGTGCAGGCGGTGATCCGCTCCCGCTCCAGCGTCGCGATCATCCGGCCGCCGTCGAAGCCGGCGTCGATCACGACTGTGCCGCCGGCCCGCAGGGTCGGCAGGGTCTGGCTGTGGCACCCGGTGACGTGGAACAGCGGCACGACCACGAGTGAGCGCAGATCCGGCCCGGCGTCCCGCGGGATGGAACTGCACCGGAACACCGTCTCCACGTTGGCGAGGATGTTCTCGTGGGTGTGCATCGCGCCCTTGGGGAACCCGGTGGTCCCGCTGGTGTAGAAGATCGCAGCGACGTCGGGCCCGGTATCGCCCTCGTGCACGAAGGGCTCGCCGTCGGGCAGCGCCGTGCCGGGCTCGAACACGTATGTGCTGCCCGAGTCGCCGATCACGTAACCGGCCTCGGCCTGGGTGAACCTGGTGTTCACCGGCACCGCGATCGCGCCGGCCATCAACGCGCCGAAGAAGGCAAGCACCCAGTCGATGGAGTTCGGCAGCCGGACCGCCACCCGGTCGCCGGGGCGGATCCCGGCCTCGCGGAGCCCGCCGGCCACCCGGGCGGCGCCGTCCCACAGTTGCGCGTAGCTGATCCGGCGGCCGCCGACCTCGGCCAGCGCCTCGGCCCCGGGCGTGGCCGCCACGCTGTCGCGCAGCATGTCCAGCAGTGAGGCATGCAGGCCCGGATAGCGGCGTACCCCGCCGGTGCCGGCGCGCACGCCGGAGTCGTCGAACGGGTTCGCGCCGCGGGGCGGCGCCGCGGTCGCCATTACCCGGCCTCCGGCGCGGTCGCGGGCCGGCCGACCGCGGGCAGCGGGCCATCGTTGCGGCCGAAGAAGTCGCGCGGGTTGCGCACCAGCATCTGCTCGATCTGGCCGTCGGTGACGCCACGCTCGCGCAGGCCGGGCAGCAGCGCGCCGTGGATGTAGGTGAACTGCCAGTCGGGCAGGACGAAGTCCTGCTCGGCATTGGTGAACCAGTCGGTGAACGACGCCTTGTCGTGGGAGAGCATGACCCGGTCGGCATAGCCGCGCTCGCAGAGCCTGGCCAGGGTGTCCAGCTGGTCGGCGAGCGGCACGGCGACCTGCAGGCCGCAACGGTCCCAGCCGATGTAGGAGCCGCCCGCGATGATCTGCTCCAGGTAGCCCAGGTCGGTGCTCTCGTTGGAATGCCCGATCATCACCCGGCCCATGTCGGCGCCTCGGGAGGCCAGGATCCGCTGCTGGTCCAGGCCGCGCCTGCTGGGCGCGTGCGCGTGGGTGCACACCGGCGTGCCGGTGCGGGCATGCACGCTGGCGACCGCCATCGCCAGCCGTTCCACGTCCGGCGTCATGCCCTGCTCGTCGGTCACGATCTTCAGCACGGCCGCGCGGAACCCGGTGTCACCGATACCGGCGGTCACATCCCGCTCGAACAGCGACTCCAGCGTCCGGTCCTCGTCGTCGAGGATCTTGCCCCGGCCCCGGTAGTGGAACGGGAACGGGAGGTTGTCGTAGGTGTAGTAGCCGGTCGCGAACATGACCTTCAGCCCAGTGCCCTCGGCCGCCCGGGCGACAAGCGCCGGGTCGCGGTACAGGCCGGGCACGGTCATGTCCAGGATCGTGCCGACCCCCGCCTGGCTCAGCCTGCTGAGCCGCTCGCGTGCGGCCGCCACCTCCGCCTCGGTGTCCCAGCCCCCGAAGCCGGGCCAGCCCTGCTGCAGGGTCTCGGTCCGGATGAACACGTGTTCGTGCATGAGCACCGGGCCGAGATCGTCGACGTCGATCTCCCCGGCGGTGGTCGGAACGTGGAGCATGGGGTCTTACCTCCGGTGCGGGACGGGGGTTAGTGCGCTTCCTGGTACCGATGTGGTACGAAGCATCGCAGAACAGGCGAAGCGTGCACCGGGGTGAGCGATGGAGGGGATGCACGTGCTGGGTGTGAGGAGAACCGGCGAGCGAGTGGCCCGGCCGCGCGGGATGAGCCGGCCGCGCCGTACCGCCAGCGCGGCGGTGACCGTGGCGCTGGCCGGCTGGGGCCTGCTCGCCATGGCTGGTGTCGCGGCGGCGAGCTGGGGATACCAGTCCACGCCCACGGTGCCCGGAGCCACGACCTGGGGATTCAACGCGGTGTCGTGCTGGTCGGGCACCGCGTGCATGGCCGTGGGCAATCAGAGCAACCCCTCCGGCGGGCTGCTCACCGAGACACGTAACGGCACGGCGTGGACCGTCAGGTCCATCACCGACCCCGGCGGCGGGAACCTGAGCGCCATCTCGTGTGCTTCCGCCAGTGCCTGTACCGCGGTGGGCAGCTACTCCGCCGGCGGCGACACGGTCACCCTGGCCGAGGCGTGGAACGGCTCCGCCTGGAGCATGCAGGCCACGCCCAACCCGGCCGGTGCCACGAGCACCACCCTCACCGGCGTCTCCTGCCGGTCGGCCGGCGACTGCATCGCCGTCGGCGACTCCTACAACGGCAGCACCACGACCACCGTCGCCGAGTCGTGGAACGGATCGCACTGGACCATCCAGAGCACGCCCAACGTCAGCGGCGCGGCCACCAGCCAGCTCAATGGCGTGTCCTGCGTGTCGGCCACGGCCTGCACCGCCGTCGGCTACTCAAGCAACGGCACCGGGTCACCGCTCGCCGAGGTGTTCAACGGGTCGGGCTGGAAGATCCAGCCCACACAAGACCCCAGCGGCACATTCAACGAGCTAGACAGCGTCTCGTGTCCCTCGGCGACGGCGTGCACCGCGGTCGGCGACGGTTTCGCGGAGGACTGGAACGGCACCGCCTGGGCGGTCCATACGATCGCCAGGACCAAGGACACCCTGGTCAGCGTCTCCTGCGTCGCCGCGACGACCTGCGTCGCCGCGGGCGGCTACTTCAACGACGGCGTCCAGTTCATGGTGGCGGAGAGCTGGAACGGGACCAAGTGGCGGGTCATCAACCCGCCGATCGCCACCTCGTTCGACACCGACGAGCTGAGCGGCGTAGCGTGCCAGAACGCCAATCAGTGCACCGCCGTAGGCAGCTACCACGACCCGGTGGACGGCTACCGGACGCTGGCCGAGATCATGCAGCTCCGCTGGCAGCCGCAGACCGCCACGGTGCCGGCCGGGGCCATCGCGACCGGGTTCGACACGGTCTCCTGCACGTCGGCGAGCGCGTGCATGGCGGTCGGCGACTACGAGGCCAGCGGCAGCACGTTCGACGACTTCACCGAGACCTGGAACGGCGGCGCCTGGACGGTCCAGCCCACCCCCAACCCGTCCAACAGCAACCTGTCCGGCGTGTCCTGCTCGGCGGCGAGCGCGTGCACCGCGGTGGGCGACGTGCTGTCCGGCGGGGTGCTGGTCACGCTCGCGCAGCGCTGGAACGGGACCGGCTGGGCGGTGCAGGCCACGCCCAACCCGGCCGGTGCGGCCAGCAGCTTCCTGACCAGCGTCTCGTGCCCGTCGGCGACCTCGTGCACGGCGACCGGGTTCTACCGGGACGGCTCGGGGAACCAGTTCCCGCTCGCCGAGGCCTGGAACGGAAGCACCTGGAAGATCCAGACCACGCCGCACCCGAGCGGTACCACGACCACCCAGTTCAACACCGTGTCCTGCGCGTCGGCTAGCGCGTGCGTCGCGGTCGGGTATGACCTCACCCCGTCGTTCACGCCCTTCGCCGAGGTGTGGAACGGCACCTCCTGGAAGATCAAGGACCCGTCGCTGCCCGGCGGCGGGAGCGACGGCACCCTGGGCGGGGTGTCCTGTTCGGCCGTGACCGCGTGCACCGCCGTGGGGGACTACTTCAACGGCTCGAAGACGGTGACGCTCGCGGAGCGCTGGAACGGGACGGGCTGGGCGGTGCAGGCCACGCCGAACCGGGCCGACGCCAAGGACAGCTACCTGGCCGCCGTGGACTGCAACTCGGCCACCTCGTGCACCGCCACCGGTTCGGTGTTCCACGGCGGCACGGTCAAGACGATCACGCTGGCGGAACGCTGGGACGGCACGAGCTGGCACCTGTCCGCGCCCGGCGCCCCGGCCGGCGCGACGCAAAGCAACCTGACCGGGGTTTCGTGCCAGACGTCAACCAACTGCATGGGCGTCGGCTGGTACTACGACGCCTCCGGCAACGAGTTCCCCCTGTTCGCCCCCTACAACTGAGGGCCGCCTCCCCACTCGTTCAATGGCGCGTGGCCGAGCGGAGCCGGTGGTGGCAAGGTCACGGCGTGGTGATCCGCCCTATGTGGCCGTTGCCTGTGCCGAACCACATCGCGCCGTCGGGCCCGGCGGTGATCGAGCCTGGGGTACGGGCACTGGTGGCGGGGTAGGTGGTCAGCTGGCCGGTGGTGGTGATCCGCCCGATCGAGCCGGAGCTGACGGCGTTGCAGAACCACATGGCCCCGTCGGGGCCGGCCGCCATCCCGTAGGTGTTGTCGCCGACACCGGTGAAGGTGGTCACCTGCCCGGCGGTGGTGACCCGCATGATCTCGCCGGTGTAACTGATCGTCCACAACGCCCCGTCCGGGCCGGCCGCGATCGCGTTCGGGAAGGAGATGCCAGCACCGTAGGTGCTTACCTGGCCGGTGGTGGTGATCCGGCCCACCGAGCCGAAGCTGACGTCGTTGCCATACCACAGCGCCCCGTCCGGGCCGGTGGTGATCGGCCCGGGGCCGTTAATGCCGGGGGCGGTGTAGTAGTTGGTCACTTGGCCGGTGGCGGTGATCCGCCCGATCGAGTTGCCGGCGGCGTTGGTGAACCACAGCGCCCCATCCGGGCCGGTGGTGATCCCGGCAGGCCCGGCTATGCCGGGGTCGGTGTAGGTGGTCACCGTTCCGGTGGTGGTGATTCGGCCGATCGAGTTGCTGGCGTAGTTGGCGAACCACAGTGCCCCGTCCGGGCCGGTGGTGATCCCCCGGGGGCTGGCGATCTTCGGACCGGTGTAGGTGGTCACCTTGCCGCCGGTGGTGAGCCGCCCGATCGCGTTGCGGGCGAGGAACCACAGCGCCCCGTCGGGCCCGCGGGTGATGCTCCCCACGCCGCCCATCGCGGTGGGGTCGAGGTAGTGGGTCACCGTCCCGCTGGTGGTGATCCGCCCGGCCGAGTTGTCGTGGACGTTGGTGAACCACAGCGCCCCGTCCGGGCCGGTGGTGATGCCCCAGGGGAGGGCGATGCCAGCGCCGGCGTAGTAGTTGGTCACCGTCCCGGCGGTGGTGATCCGGCCGATCGAGTTGCTACTGGGGTTGGTGAACCACAGCGCCCCGTCCGGGCCGACCGTGATCATCGCCGGGGTGTCGATGCCGGGGTCGGGGTAGACGGTCACCTGCCCGGTGGTCGTGATCCGGCCGATGGTAAAGGTGTTGGTGAACCACAGCGCCCCGTCCGGGCCTGCGGTGATCGCCCATGGGGTGTCCATACCGGAGGCCTTGTAGTTGGTCACCGTCCCGGCGGTGGTGATCCGCCCGATCGAGTCGTTATTGGGGTTGGTGAACCACAGTGCCCCGTCCGGCCCGGCGGTGATCCCCTGCGGCCCTGCGATCCCTGGACCGGTGTAGTTCGTTACCTGCCCGCCGGTGGTGATCCGCCCGATCGAGTTGCCGTCGGTGTTGGTGAACCACAGCGCCCCGTCCGGCCCGGCGGCGATCCATGTTGGGCCGGCGATGCCGGTGCCGGTGTACTTGGTGACCTTGCCGCCGGTGGTGATCCGCCCGATCGAGCCGCCGAGGTAGTTGGTGAACCACAGCGCCCCGTCCGGCCCGGCCGCGATCCCCGACGGGCGCCTGATGCTGGGAGCGTGGAAAGCCGACTTCACATGGCCACTGGTGGTTATCCGCCCGATCGAGTTGCCGATGAAGTTCGTGTACCACAATGCCCCGTCCGGGCCGGTCACCATCGCCCGCGGGCCGTAGACAACCCGCGTGGAATGCAGTGTCACCTTCCCCGCCTGGGCCACCTTGCCCGGCCGGCCCACGGCGCCAACGGCCGGGGCGGCCGAGGCGGCGGCCCCGGCGGTGAGTGTGGCGGCTGCCACCGCAAGCACGGTGACGGCACGGTATGTGCGTCTCATAGCATCCTGCTCTCCACCGGGCCCGGGAGCGTGCCCCCCTGCTGATTGCAATCATCACACCATCTAATTGCAATCATCACACCATCCCGGCAGGTCAGCAGAGCGCCTTTCGTCCCCTTATTTGAGACATCCGGATGCCACCGCGGAGACGGTCATGCCGCGAGCCGCGAATCAGGAGGCGATCTTGTATGCGCGGGTGATCGTCTCAGCGATCCGGCCGCCCGCCGCGTCCGCCGCGGTCACCCGCAGCATCACGTACGCGCCGGCCGGCGCGGTGAACGCCGCGCGGTAGGCCCCGCCGGAGCCGGTGACGGTGGCCGCGTGCCAGGTCTTGCCGCCGTCGAAGGACACCTGCGCCGCCACGGCGGTGATCCTGGCCGCCGCCGCGAGTGGCAGATGCCCCACGGTGATCCCGAGGGACTGGCGGCCCGCCGCCGCCCCGTCCAGGCCTAGCCCGGCGACCCGGTAGCCCAGCGTCATCATCGGCTCCGCCACGCAGTCCCGGCCGCGCAGGTGCGGCGGCGTGCTGACCCACCGGCACGCCCAGCCCCGTGGCACCGTGGCACCCGATTCATGGGTGGACCGCCATGTCCACACGGTGCGGGTGGCTGACGACAGCGGATAGTTGGCGCCCGTGATGGACGCGCCGAGCGTGAACCGGATCAGCGACGGCTTCGGCCCGAGGGCCGCGGTGGTGTGGAAATCACCGAACGTGACGCCCGTGCCCACCGCGTTCCCTGACGCGATCTTCTTCCCGTCCTCGTCGATCTCGTAGCTGCCGGCAAGCCTGCTGCCCGGGTCGTTGAGGCCCGCGAACCTGGTGCCGGTGTCACCGATGCCGTCGCTGAACGGCGAGAGGTCCAGCGTGAGCGTGTCACCCGACCGGCTCGCCGACACCAGGCTCGGGGCCAGGTCCTGGTCGCCGGTCACCGCGCCGGCCGGGTTCACGTTGGGCGCGGGATGCAGCGGGAAGGCGCCCCAGGGCTCGGTCACCTGCGCACCCGGCCGGAATTCACGGAACGGCCCGATCTGGCCATCCGCCGAGCCGAGTGACTGTTCCCATTCCTGCCATACGACGGGCGAACTCCCGGCCGTGAAGTACTGCGTCTGCCGGCCGGGCAGGCGGACCCGGTTCCCGGTGACATCGAAACCCATCGGTTCGTTCGCCACCGCCGAGGGCACGCCGACAAAGAACGCGAAACCGGCGCCGGGGATGTCGGAGTAGAAGCGTGCGTGCACCGTGGCCAGCGTGGCTGGCCGCACCACGTAATGCTGGTTGCTGGACAGCAGCCCGCTGCCATCGAGGTGTTCCAGGTAGTACTGATAGGGAACGCCCTTCGCGCCCGGCGGGAAAAGCCGGACCCACGACGTGAGCACCCGCAGCCTTCCCACCGTCGGCCGCCGCGTGGTCGGGCTGACGTACAGCGGCGCCCGTCCCTGACCGGAGATGTCGGCATAGCTGCTTGGTCCCGCCGCGCCCCGGCGGAGCACGTTGACGTTGGTGTCGAGTGCCCGTGATGGCCTCGGCGTCGACACCGTGATCTTGCTGGTCGCGGTCCGCTCGTCGACTCGTACGGCCGTGTCCTTCGCCACGGTGAACTGCGGCAGGACCACCATTCGCTGCGCGGGTGGCGTGCCCTTCGGGGCGGCGTCGGTGAAGATTCCGGCGGCCCAGTAGTGCCCGGCGGGCACGCTCAGCTTGACGGTGCCGTGATCGAAGGTGGCGCCGTCGAAGAAGCGGCGGGAGTCGTCGACGTTGACGACCATGAGGAAGCCACCGGTGTCCGGCCCGCCCGCCAGGTCGGTCCCGGTGACCGTCAGCGTGTGCATGACAAACCGCGGCCGGGTGGCCGGGGCCAGAGTGAAGGCCCGGCTGCCGCGGGCCGCGGCCGTCCCGGCCAGGCTGACCGACACGCCGCCGGCGAACATGCCGTCCCGTCCATACCCGCCCCCGGAGCGATCGGCCGAGAACTGGCGCGCCAGCGCCGCACCGAACACCCTCGCCGAGGACGCGGTCAGGTACCCCGAGGCGACCCCACCGCCGGCCCGGGTCAGCGTCACGCCCGGCAGCGCCGGCCGGTGCCCGCGGTAGGCCACCCGTACCGGCACCCGGCCGGCGCGCTCCGTGCGCACCAGGCCACCGACGTTGAACAGGCTCGGGTCCAGGCCGTTGCCCAGAAACGGCACCGCGGCGACCGGGATCACGTACCTCACGCCGCCCGCGCCGAGGGTCAGCAGCGAGCCGTCCAGGCCGGAGCCAGGCGGCAGCATCGTCACACTCCGCCGGCCGGTCCCGGGGCCGGCCAGGACGCGGTCACCGTTGATAAGCACCACGGTCCGGGCCGCGGCCGAGAACACCGCGGTCGGCGCGCCAGGCCTGGCCGGATCCCGCAGCGGGCGGACGGCCGCCGCCGTGACCGCGGTCGCGACCAGGACCAGCCCGGCCGTCGCAGCGGGCAGCGCCAGCAGGCGATTCCTCATGTGCATCTCCTCGTTGACCCGTGGATCGGCGCCGTGCCGCTTAAGGGACCTGGCCGTAGTGGTCGACGAAGGCCCGGTCGATGATGGCGGTGGCCTCGGTTGTCGCGCCGGTACGGGCGATCACCGCGCGTTCCCCGAGGAGCTGCCACGTGGCCCGGCTGAAGATCAGTTCTTCGCGGACGCCGCCGTCGACGCCGGGGCCGATCCGCCCGACGGCCACGCCGTGACGGCCGACCGCGTCCGTGGCGTTCGGAATCAGGGTCACCCCGGGGATCAGGGCGGCGGCCCGGTAGAGGGCGGCGGCGACCTTGGGTGGCGCGATCGTGTTGCGGAGCAGGTCGCCGATGGTGACGAAGGCCTCCTGGTCAGGCCCGGGACCGTGACCGCGTTCCACCCGGTAGATCATTGCGAGGAGGGTGTGCGGGTTGGTGGGCAGGGATTGCAGCAGCCGGTAAGTGGGATCGTTCAGCCAGCCGATGCCCGGGCACTTCTCGCCGGAATATGTCTCGACGGCCGTTTTCCCATTGGCCGAAGTGCTGCGCTTGTAGACGGGGCGGCACGACTTGCCTACCGGCACCCAGACCCGCGACGTGATCAGCTTCAGGTGGGGGTGGCGGGGGAAGGGCGAGGGCTTGGCGCCCAGGTCCCTGGGCACGTCGGAGGTGACGGCGGCCTTGGTCTCTATGTACATGAACTGTCCGTCGCGGACATGGGGCGCGGGCTGGCGCGCGGCCGCGTCGGCGGCCTTCGCCAGCAGCCGGACGGCACCGGGGTCAAAGACCGGGCGGCTGGGGCCGCCCGACAAGATGACGGCGACGACGGCCGCGGCTATGACCAGGACCGCCGTCGCGGCGGCGGCCAGGATCGCGCGGCGCGGCCGGCGTTGGTTGCCGCGGCCGACGCGAGGCACCGGGGGCCCGCCCGGGCCGCGGCGGCTGCCACCGCGGCGGGCTGCCACCGCGGCCCGCTCCAGTACGGTCATCCGCACTGGGGCCCGGCTCGTGATGTCGGTCATCGCGACCGGGCGCATGCCGCGTTCCATCAGCTCGTGAATCTGCCCGGCCAGGTCAGCCTTCATCGTCAACCCCTAGCAAGCTGCGCAGCCGGGACAGCCCGCGGCTGAGATGGTTCTGCACGGTTGTCGGCCGGATCGCGGTCAACTCGGCCACCTCGCGCAGCGTGTAGCCGTAGCCGTGGACCAGCACCACGGCCAGCCGCTGCCGCTGCGTCAGCGCGGCAAGCGCCTTGGGCAGGCCGGGCTCGAAGCTGTACTCGCCGCATTCGCCGATATCGAAGAGGCCAGCGGCCGGCTGGCGCCTGCGCCGGCCACGGGTCTGCCCGACCCGGAACAGGTAGCCGGGGAGGTTCGCGATGTGCTGCAGCCGATGCCAGTTCTCCCAGGCGTAGGCCAGCGCTTCCGCGGTTGCGTCCCGGCCGTCCTCAAAGCCGTACAGCGCAGCCAGCGCGCGGCCGAGCCGCGGCCCGGCCTCCGCCACGAAGCGCTCGAACGCCGCCTGATCATCACTGGCTTTGCCCGGCACCGGCGTCACGGCCGGTTTCGCACCACCTGCTCCGTGCATGTCACCGCCGCTCCGCTGGAGTCTCCTATCTACTTAGACCAGCGAAGCTCCCAAAGGAACCACATGGCCGAGGCACCGTTCTGCCCATCCCCCGTTCCGCCGCCCGCAGGAGCCTCAGCACGCGGAACGCACGGGACGGGAGAAGGGGCTGGGCGCATGGCGATGGGTTCCGCGGGACAGACCGCGCAGCGGGCGCGGCTCTGGGGATGCCCGGGTCAGCTGGCGCCGATCGCGGCGAGCACCACGATCAGGATGGTCGCTGACGCCAGCGTGCCGTGCAGTGCGATGGCGGTCACCGGCTTCCCAGGAGGAACGTCGATCGCGGCCATCCGAGCCGACTGTAGTCCGGTGCTGGCTGACCTGGTCCCGGTCGCCCCGGGGCCCGGCCGGCCCGTGGCGGCCGGCTGCGGCTCTGGCGGGCCTTCGCTGGGCTGGCGCTGCTCCGGCAGGCCACCGGCCAGGGTGGCCATGCCGAGCCCGGCCACCGACAGGACCACGGCCACCGCCGCCCAGGCCAGGGCCGGCAACCCAGTGACCATGAAAGCGATCCAGATGACCAGCCCGATGAGGCCGAGTGTGAAGTGACCGATGATGACCGCCCGCGGCACCCCGCCCACCCGGGCGTAGCGGCGGCGCAGCCCGCCGTCAGCGATCCAGTTCACCACCAGCCAGGTGCCCGCCGCCACGGTGACCTCCCAGGCGATCAGCGCGGCATAATCCAGCGGCACCTGGCGCGACGGCGCGGCTGGGCTCGCGGCTGGGCTGGCCGCTGGCGGTGCCGGAGCACGCGGCGGGACCACCGTGACGAGAATAGCGAGGTAGGCGGCTTCCTTGTGGGCGAGCCGCCGGGCGACGGCCTTGCGGTGCGGCCCGACCACCGCGCGGATGGCCCGGTCGACGGCCAGGTTGATCTGCTCATGGGTCAGGCCCCTGCAGGCCGGAGGCACCGAGGTCACCGTGGCGTGCTTGTCGAGCTCCTGCACGGCGAAGGCGTAGCAGGTCGCCACGGTTGCCCGGGACACGGCCGGCTGGCGGGTGGAGCACCCGGCCGCCGCGAGGACGGCCGTCACGGCGAGCGCCGCCACGGCGAGGGTCCGGCGGC